>ERZ773042.208-NODE-208-length-45289-cov-49.740571_pt1 | contig 45289 bp, 38 predicted proteins | sample MGYA00511664_ERZ773042 | MGnify/ENA primary metagenome ERZ773042 (study PRJEB29015, sample SAMEA2737984) | human oral metagenome | biome: human oral; feature: human-associated habitat; material: dental | place: China | collected 2036 ... | reverse complement strand
GCTCCACGTTTGCGCAGGTGAGGAAAAGCGCACTCTACGGAAAAGCGCATTCTGGGGGCGGGCCCTCACGGAAAAGTGCATTCTGCGCACGGTCCCTCACGGAAAAGCGCATTCTGCGCGCGGGCCCTCACGGAAAAGCGCATTCTGGGCGCGGACCCTCACGGAAAGGCGCACTCTGCGCGACCGCCCGCATGCAGAGCGCGCCCTTTGGTGAGGCCCACACGCAAAGTGCGCTTTTCCGTGAGAGTGACCCCCAGAGTGCGTCTTTGCGTGAGTCGCCGGTTGCAGAGTGGGGCACTTGTGTACGCTGTCGCGACGCGATTCGCCGAGGCGTCAACCCACACTAACCCCCGAAGAGCCTAATATGTGAGTGGCTTTCCATGCCAAGCGACTTGGGGGTCAGTGTGCAGAGAAGCCTCTTGAGGGAACTCATCCGTTGGAAGAGCCGCCCCAACCGCAAACCCCTGATCGTGCAGGGGGCGTGTCAGGCGGGCAAGACATGGCTCATGAACGAGTTTGCCAAGCAGGAGTTTCCTGACTTTGTGAGAATCGACTTCCTCTATGACGAGGCTGCGCGGTCACTGTTCTCCCAAAGCCTTGATCCGCACCAAATTGTGAGTCGCATTGAGCTGCGCACAGGTTACCATATTGACCCCGAGCGTACGCTCATCACCTTCGATGAGATACAGGAGGCGCCCCGGGCCTTACGTCGCTCAAGTACTTTTGTGAACAGGCGCGAGAGTACCACATAGTCGCGGCAGGATCTTACATGGGTCTATCCCTGCACCACGGGGCCCGTTCCCTGTGGGGAAGGTCGATCGGCTCACGCTGCGGCCCATGAGCTTCGTTGAGTTTGTGCGCGCGGTCTTGGGAGATCTGCTGGCTGATGGGCTCTTACGTGCCGACGTGGACCTTCTCACGGCGTCAGATGATCTGCTGGGGCAACGCCTTAAGGAGTATTTTGTGATTGGTGGAATGCCTGAAGTCGTCGATTCGTTCAGAAGGGATGGAGACGTGACGGAATGCCGTCGTCTGCAGCTGCAAGTGCTCAGTGACTATGATGGCGACTTTGGCAAGCATGTTCCAACGCGCATCTTGGAGCGTCTGCGCTTGGTGTGGAGGTCGCTTCCCGGGCAGCTCGCGCGAGAGAACAAGAAGTTCGTGTACAGTGTTCTGCGTGGACGTGGGGCTCCTTGGTGCCCTAGCTGGCCTGGACCCTTCAGTTGCCCTTGGAGGGTCGAGCCTCTTTAGCGAGTTCAAGGGAGCGATGACCGAGCAGTATGTCGCACAGGAGCTGTTCGGTCTGGGGCTTTTGCCTGTCTACTGGTCATCGAGTACGGGAAGCGCCGAGGTTGACTTTGCCATCGACCATACGACTGGTGTCCTACCCATCGAGGTGAAGGCCCATGAAAACCTTCGCGCGAAGAGCCTGAGGGCTGCTTGCGAGAAGTTTGGACTCAGCCGTGCGGTCCGTACCTCACTCTCGCCCTATCGGGACGAGGGCTGGCTTGTGAACATACCGCTCTGGGCTCTGGGACAGGTCGAGAGGCTCGCATAGTGGGATTGGCCTTGCCCTTCCCAGTTGCCCTCCCCAGCTGGCCTTTGGGCGCTGTGGGCACACGGCAAGGTCGGCGTCTCGGCGCTGGCCGCATGCTGGCCGCATCGGCGCTGGTTGCCTCGGCTTGGAACTCCTCGTCAAACGTCCTTCTCGGCACGAGCGAGAAGGGCGAGCAGTTCTCTGGTCACGACCTCAGGTGCCTCCTTGGGAAGGCTGTGGCCCGCTTCAGGCACGATGACGAGGCGCACGTCGGCGGTGCCGCCGCTGCGAATGCCAGCTGCGATGGCCTCGGTCTCGCTCAAAAGGATGCAGTCGGCCTCACCCGCCATGATCGTGGTCGGGCAGGCGATGGTCGCAAGCGACGCAGCCTCTATCTGTGGCTCCTCAAGCATGAGCCCCAGGAGGTCCACGACGTCCTGTGCCTCGTCCGCCGTGGGGCACAGCAGCGCGGCGTCGATGGGGGAGTCTGCGGGAAGGTCCCGGATCCAGCTCGCCCAAGCGGCGTGCGCGCGGATGGTGCCTGCGATGTCCCATCCCTCCTCATCGACGACGCCCTCCGGGGTGAGGTTCGCCCCTATCGAGAGTAGCGAGCGGGCAAGCTCAGGATGGTCCCGGGCGATGATCAGGGCCTCGATGGCGCCGTCCGAGAAGCCCACAAGCTGGGCCTGCGTCACGCCCAGCTCCCTCAGGCAGCAGAGGGCGTCCTTCGCCATGAGCTCGTAGCTCAGTCGTCTCGTTCCACGCGTGGACCTGCCCTGTGCGCGAGAGTCGAGGGCGACAACGGCGTACCCACGCTCGGCCACGGCGTCGATCATGGGTCCAAAGATGCCGTGCTCCTCGCCGTTGCCGTGTAGGAAGAGGACAGGCGGTCTTACCGTGGCGTCTACGTCGCAGGGACGGTTGCCATAGACATAGGCTGCAATGTGTGCGCCATCATCCATCCTGATGTGACGCGTCTCAACGGGTGCCGTGTGCGGCCGCAGGTACGGGCTGGGGAAGTGCGGCTGTGGTGGCTCTGGGGCAGCTGCGCCGGCCGAAAGCCGAGCTGTCCTCACTGCGAGCCGCCCTTCGTGAAGAAGTCAAAGTGGGGAGGAAGCTCCCTGAGCGCGTGCTCCTCGGGCCGTTGGCCAATCACTGCCGCCAGCTCGTAGGGTGTCTTGAGGGCGTGCTCCCACCCAAAGAAGAGCTTGCGCTCAAAGCCCAGGTAGTCGCAGATCCTCTCGCAGCCAGAGGGTGTTGCCGCGTGCATCAAAAGCGTCGTCGTGCGCAACGCGCAGAAGGCGTTCGCAAGTGCGTGGGCGTAGGCGTCATCATCCCCCTTGGCAGCCTTCGACTCGTCCGACCAACGCTTGTTGGCGCCTCGGCAGAGGCTCTCCGCCACGGCGAGCGCTCCGTGCGCGTCGAAGCCAAAGCAGGCTCGCTCGAAGTCAAGTGTCGCCTGCACGCAGGCATCCACCGCCCCCTCGTCGGGCCTCTGTGCGGGTAGGTGCCCCTCGCAGACGTTCTGCGCACCATAGAGGCAACTGCGGGCTAGGCGGTTGAAGATGTTGGTCAGAAAGGCGCTCTCCTTGAGGGCAGGGTCAACGACGCGCGGGTCATCTTTGACTAGGACCTCCTCGCCGGTTTTCTTGTCCTTGTGACTCACGCTCGTGTCGTAGGGCTTTGGCGAGAAGCTCACGGCCTTCTGGTCGAGGCCAAGGCTGAGCCAGTGACAGCGCAGCTGCTCGGCCGTGTAGTGGTCAAGCAGCTCCAGGGCCATGGGCGGCTTGATCGCACCGGAGCTCGAGGCCTTCTTGCTCATGAACAGCATGTGGTGGTTGGCGATGGGCGTGTCCTCAAAGAGGTCCCATCCGAGCGCCTCCCAGATCGCCGGCTGCGCGACACAGTAGAAGTAGATGTTGTCTTGGCCAATGAACTGGTAGACCTTGGCGTCATCTGCGCACCACCAGTCCTGCCAGTTACCACTCGAGTAGCGACCCTGCTCTGACGTGGCGAGTGCCGCCTGGGTGAAGCTGATGGGTGCCCAGAGCGACTCGGGCCAGCACCAGACGGTGAGACCTGCCACGCCCTCAAGCGCTGGCGCGGGTACGCCCCAGTCGATGTTGCCCGTGATGCGGAAGGGCAGAAGCGTCTTTCCCGTGCGGTAGCGCACGCCTGCGCCTTCGAGGACCTCGCGGGCCGTGTCACGGTCCTGCCAGCTGGAGAACGTCACAGAGAAGGACTGCTGCCCTTTGGCGGCCTCGCGCAGCGTGTGTGCTGGAAGTTGTTGCGCTGCGGCATCGAAGGCCGCGCGATACTTCGTTTGGACATACATGACGGGGGCTGCGAGCGACTCTCGGACGGTCTTCGTGACGACGGGACGAACCTGCGGGTCCACGTCCCACTCGTCCATGAGGCTCTCGAGCGCCCCCTTGAAGGCGGGCAGGTCAAAGTACCAGTTCTCCACCGGGCGAAGCTCCGGTGTCGTGCCCGTGAGCTGCGAAACGGGCGAGATGAGCTCCTCGGGGTCAAACTGGTGGCCAAGGTCGCACTCGTCGGCGTAGGCCTTCTCGCTCTTGCAGCCACGCACGGGGCAATGGCCCATGACCTGGCGCCCGTTCAAGAACTGGCCCGCCTGTGCGTCAAAGAACTGGCGGGTACTCATTCTGCGCAGGTGTCCGCGCTCGTAGAGACGTGTGATGACCTCTGCCGTGAGCCTCTCGTGGATGTCTTTGGCAGGCTCGAGGCCTGACCCCGAGTACAGGTCGAGGCTGATGTCGTAGGCGTCAAGTGCCTCCCTTTGGGCATCATGGTTCTCGCGCACGTAGTCAGAGATCGACCCTGCATAGCCCTCGTCCTTGACCCTTGTGCGAAAGCCCTCCATGATGGGTGAGCCGTAGCAGTCTGTGCCCGAGATAAAGAGGACGTTCTCTTGGCCGATGCGATCGCGCAGGAAGCGCGCGAAGAAGTCTGCGGACACGAAGACGCCACCGATGTGCCCAACGTGCAGGCCTTTGTTGCCATAGGGCATGCCTGCGGTGACGATGGCGCGCCGGGGAAAGCGGGGGCGATTCGAGAGGTCGACTGACATGTGATCGTTCCTTCTGTCGAGAGTTGCGTTAGGGCGTGTCGCGCGCCCTGATGCCGTCGATTATCCCATATCGTCGGGCCCGCTGTCGTGTGACGCTACGATATCCCGAGAAGCAGGCCCGTAAAGGCGGGAAGCGTGCAGCTCAGGGTCCCTGTGTCCCCGTCGATCTTGACCAGTTCCGCACCCTCGGGCGTGGTTCCCCCAAAGCGCTGCCAGTCCGTGTCGAGCATGACCCAGACGTTGTGGGTGTCTGGGAGCTCGACCTCCCAGTCCTCTTGCGTCACGCCAGAGAGGTTGAGGAGGGTGAGCAGGCGTCCCCCCCGGCTGTCTTTGCGCTCGAAGGCAAAGCAGACGCGCTCGTTGCTTGTGACGTCGCGCCACTCGAAGCCCTCCGGATCGTAGTCCCTCTCCCAAAGGGCGGGCTGGTCAAGGTAGGTGTGGTTGAGCGCCTCGCAAAAGCGCCAGAAGGCCTCGTGGTCGGGACATCCCCGAAGCGACCAGTCCTGCTCTCGCCTCTCGTCCCACTCGCGCAGCTGCGCTAGCTCGAAGCCCATGAAGCTGAGCTTCTTGCCGGGATGGGTCATCATGTAGAGGTAGAGCGAGCGGGCCTGTGGGAACTTTTGGTCGAGCTCTCCCCACATCTTCTGGACGATGGTTCCCTTGCCGTGGACCACCTCGTCGTGGCTGAGCGGCAACAGATAGCGCTCGTTGGGAAAGTACATCATCGAGAAGCTCAGCCTGCCGTAGTTGGGGCCGCGAAAGTAGGGGTCCATGTGCAGGAAGTCAAGGGTGTCGTGCATCCAGCCCATGTCCCACTTGTAGTCGAAGCCAAGCCCTCCCTCCTTGGTCGGCCTCGTCGTGCCCTTGAAGTTCGTGGAGTCCTCCGCGATGAGGATGCAGCTGGGGTTGAGTCTCTTGAGTCCACTGTTCATGGACCTGACGAAGTCGACGGCATTGCCGTTCACGCCACGGGCCTCGTCGCCCTGCCAGTAGATGATGCGGCTGATGGCGTCCATGCGCAGTCCGTCAAAGTGGTAGTCGCGCAGCCACATGTTGGCGCTCGACTGCATGAGGCTGCGGGTCTCGCCGCGAGAGTACATGAAGTTGTGGCTACCCCACTCCGAGACACCCACGTCCTCATGCGGGTATTCGAAGAGGGCTGTGCCGTCGTAGGTGGCGAGGCCGTAGGAGTCCGTGGCAAAGTGCACGGGCACGATGTCGAGAATGCAGCCGATGTTTGCCCGGTGCAGCGTATCCACAAGATACATGAGCTGCTCTGGCGCCCCGTAGCGGCTGGTCGGCGCAAAGAAGCCCGTTGGCTGGTAGCCCCAGGAGCCGTCGAAGGGATACTCCGAGAGCGGCATGAACTCCACGTAGTTGTAACCGAGGTCATGCAAGTAGTCTACAAGGGGCTGGGCCAGCTCGTCGTAGCGATACCAGTCAGCGGGGTCATCGGAGGCTGCCTCGCCCGAGCGCTTGCGCCAAGAACCCAAGTTGAGCTCGTAGATGTTCATGGGCTTGTCATAGCTGCTCGCACGCGCTCCCATCCAAGCCCCATCCTGCCAATCGTGGGTAGGCTCGCAGACGATGCTGCGGTGGGCGGGACGAAGCTCCATGCGCCTGCCAAAGGGGTCCGCATGGTCGACAGACGTGCCCGCATGGGAGATGCGGTACTCATAGGCGTCACCCTCTCGTGCGCCCGCAACCTCTACCTCCCAGAAGTTGCCATCGAGGGCCGCGTGCATCGCGTACTCGTGTGGCCCATCCCCTTGGCCTGCATCCTGACCGCTGAGAAGCAGCACTACGCCATCGGCCGCCGGGGCGAAGGTGCGAAACACGACGCCCCCCTCGCTCACGTGCGAGCCCAGGTAGCCCTGCGCGTCGTACTCTCTGCCAACGTAGAAGTCGTAGCTCTCCATGGGCGTCATCCCTCCACCGGCACGCCTCGTGTCCCTCCTGTCACTATAGCACCGGCGTGTGTATGCGGTGCCGACGTGCGTGCTACACTCGCCGTATGAGAGAACTTTGCAAGATAGACGTCCTCCACGACGAGCGCCTACGCCAAGGCATCGCGCGCAGGGGCCTTGCCATGCTGGTGGCGGGTCTGCTCGCGGCGCTCCTTTTGGCTGCGCTGGGCGTGCGCGACGAGCTTGGACCGCTCGCATGGATAGCCCTGCTGCTGGTATCCCTTGGCCTTGCGCTTCCTGTGCACGAGCTCATCCACGCGGCGGCGTTCAGGCTGTTGGGCGGGCCATCCGTGCGTGTGCGCTTTGGCTATGCCAAAGGCATGCTCTGGGCGTCGGCGGCAGGCGTGATCCTCTCGCGCAGGCGCTTCGTCGCAGTGCTCCTCGCGCCCGTCACCGTGTTGAGCCTCGCGTTTCTTGCCTGTGGGGTCACTTTGGGTTGCCCGCTTTTGGGCTGGCTATGCTTTGCCGTGCACCTCTCGGGCTGCTCGGGTGACCTTGCGATGGTGTGTGCGATTTGCTCCAGAAGGGATTGCACCCACGTGCGCGACAGTGACTGTGGCATCGACTTGCTGGGCTGAGCGCGAGGTCGAGGGGGACGCCCGACCTCGCGCCGCCGACCTTACCCCTACACCCGTGCGGGGAGGCTGGTCCTCGCACTTGCGATCACATGTCCCTCCATCTGCCTGAGCAACTCGTTGAGCCAGAAGCCCTCGGCGAGGTCGAGCCGGCTGTCGAGGGCATACACGCGTAGGGTGTACACATGGTCCTTGTCAGGGGGCTGCGGTCCGTTGTAGCGGCAGGTCACGAGGGGGTCGGTCTCGCCCGAAAGGGGGGAGGCCGATGAGTTCTTGCCCTGGACCATGCCGAAGGTGCCCACGTTCGAGGCGTCGGCCTCAAGGCTCAGGGTCGCAGATCCTGCTGGCACGGCGATGTTGGCCGCGATCCAATGGATCCACGCGAACCCGCAGACGGGTATGGAGTCAAAGTCAACGAAGCTCAGGGCCAGCGTATGCGTTCCTGTGGGCAGGCCTGACACGCTGAAGGGAAACGAGCAGGTAGGGACACCCTTGTAGAGTTCGCTGGAGTACTTTGCGAAGCGGTCGGGTAGGTAGCCCTTCGGATCCAGTGTCACGTCGATTTGCATAGTGCTCTCCTCTCGTTGTGTCTCCTCGCTCACCATGGTGATGATAGGCCACACGGTCAGCCGTATGCCCTACAATCTATCCTGAGGAGTCAAAATGGTCGGTCACACGGGCACAGGTACACAGATCGCCCGCGTAGCTGTGGGTTGGGAGGAAAGACGCACATGACAACGCCGCTTCTGCTGCACGCCTGCTGTGGCCCCTGCTCCTTAGAGCCCGTAAGGCTCCTTCGCGCCGAGGGATTCGAGCCCACCATCTGCTGGACGAACCCCAACATCCAGCCTCTTGAGGAGCATGACCGTCGCCTGCAGACGCTTCGGGCTTGGGCGGCCGATGTCGCCCAGCTTGAGGTCATCATCGCAGGCGATGACCGAAAGGCATGGGAGAAGGCCGTGGCACCTGCGGCGTTCGATAGGCAGCGACGGTGCCGCGCCTGCTATGCGCTGCGCCTCGCAGAGGTCTGTCGCATCGCTCGGGAGCGGGGCTTCACGCACGTATCGACGACGCTTGCCGTCTCGCCCTACCAGCTCTTCGACATCTGCGAAGAGGAGTTTGCCAGGCTTGCGAGCGCCCATGGCCTCACGGCCGTCTGGCGCGACTTCAGGCCCCACTATCCCGACGCCATCCGCCAGGCCTGTGCGCTGTGCATGTATCGGCAGTGCTACTGCGGCTGTCGCTTCTCTGCGGCGGAGGCCGCCATCGAGCGCCATGAGGCTCGCGACGCGCGCAAAGAGAGGCGTGCCGCAGCGCGGCGGATGTCAACCTCCGCAGCATCCCTGTGCCCCGTCCTTGCCATGGTGCGCTAGAATGGGCAGCCGCTGACGCTGACGCCGATACGACAGGGGGCCGCATGCGCACCGACGACTTTGATTACCCGCTTCCCGACGAGCTCATTGCCCAAAGGCCGGCGGAGCCGCGTGACTCCTGCCGTCTGCTCGTTCTCCATCGCGAGGGTGGCAAGGTTGAGCATCGCCGCTTCACGGACCTCATCGACTACCTGGAGCCAGGTGACCTTCTCGTCGCAAACGAGACTCGCGTGCTGCCGGGACGCCTTTTGGGCCGCAAGCGAGGGACGGGCGGCGTCGCGCAGACGCTTCTTTTGAGGCGTCGAGAGGACCTCGATCCTGAGGGTCATGTCTGGGAGTGTCTCGTAAAGCCGGGCAAGCGTCTCAGGCAGGGGGCTGTCATCGAGTATCGCCAAGGCGGAGCTCATGCGCCTGTGACCGCAGAGCCGCTGCTCGAAGGCAGGATCATCGACTATCTGGAGGGCAGTCGCGGGGGGCGTCTCGTGCGCTTCGAGACGCGAGGCGCACTCTCGCTCGACGAGGCCATCCACCAAACCGGACTCGTGCCGCTTCCGCCCTACATCACGCAGTACGAGGGCGATCCCGAGAACTACCAAACCGTCTACGCCATGCGGGAGGAGCACTCGGCTGCGGCCCCGACGGCAGGGCTGCACTTCACGCCTGCGCTCATCAAGACTATCCGGCAGAAGGGCGTCCTGTTCGGGACCGTCGAGCTTGAGGTGGGACTCGACACCTTCCGTCTGGTGGAGGAGGACGATCCCACCGAGCACGTGATGCATACGGAGCGCTACCGCGTGGGGCAGGACGTCGTCGATGCCGTGCACGCCGCCAAGGCGGCAGGACATCGCGTCATCGCCGTTGGCACGACCTCGGTCCGCTCGCTCGAGAGCGCCTTTGACCCGAGCCTGCCTGTGTCGACCCCTCCCGTCACGGCGCGTGGCTTCGAGAGGGCAGCTGGGTCTGCGGCGCTCACCGGCACAGGCGACATCGCAGCGTGTCTCGACGCGACCACGGACCTCTACCTGATGCCGGGTTCGACCTTCCACGTGGTGGACGCCCTCGTCACCAACTTCCACGTGCCGCGCTCGACGCTTATGATGCTCGTCTCGGCCCTTGCCACAAGAGAGCAGATCATGGCCGCCTACCGGGCTGCCGTCGACGAGCGCTATCGCTTCCTGAGCTTTGGCGACGCGATGCTCATCGTGTAGGGGCAGGAGGGTCGCTCGAGGGATCACCGGCCGCCTTCAGCGTGCCACCGGCCGTGAGTCACTCGTAGCGTGACACCTCAGCCGCCGCCCGCCCGTAGCGTAGTGCCCCGCAGGCCGCCCTCGATGTGTCGTCCCAGCCGCCAACACCTCTAACGGTGTGTCAGCAGCCAGACCACCACGGCGACGATGGCGATGAGCAGTGCGACGACCCCGAACACGAGGTAGCGCTGGCCACGCGTCTTGGCCCTGAGTGACTTCTCGCTCTCGGCGAGCTGACCCTCGTTACCCTTGAGCTGCTCGAGCTGTTGCTCGCCCTCCCTGATCGACTGCCTGAGCGCGATCGTCCTCTCGGGTGTGTTGTGGATGTCGTTGGCCTCGTCGAGGACATCTTGCGCCACGGCTATGCGCTTCTGGGCAGCTTGGGCGTCCTTCTCGGCCTGTGCCTGCTCGTCCTTCTTTGCCGCGATCCTATCGGAGAGCGCCTTCTCCTGATCCATGGCGGCATTATAGAGAGACTCGTACTCTTCGCGACGCCCTGTGGCCTCTCGCTTTGCCTCGTTTGCCTGTCGCTCGATGACCTCCAGTGACTGCTTCTGCGTCCAGAGGTGGGTTTGGGCGTTGTCTACGAGCCGTTGGCATTCGTCCGTGACGCGCGTCACCTCGCTGCGGGCCGTGCTGAGGTGCGTCTGCTCGGCGGTGAGCTCGCTCTGCATCTTCGAGAGGGCCGAGGCGGACGTGTCGGGATCTGCCTTCAGGTTGGCGAGTTCCGACTCGACTCGACGTATCCTGTCCTGCGCGTTGTCGACGGCCTTGTTGGCCGCCGCTATGCGCTGCTCGCGCCTCTTGGCGGCATCGGCGACCTGCTGGTCGGCTGTCTTGACCGCGCGCTTGGCATCGGAGAGCGAGCGGGCGGCATCGTCCGAGCGCCCCTTGGTGGACTCCATGAGCTCGCGATAGGGCCTGAGGCTTTCCTCGTGCTCGGCCCGCATGGCGCTGAGCTCGGACTCGAGCTTTGAGCAGTCCTGTCCGATGCGCTTGAGCCGGACGTTCGCGTCGTTCAGTGACCTGTTCGCGTCAGAGCTCTCGGCCTTTTGCTCGCTCACGATGCTGCCGTAGTGTCTCTCTATGTCCTCGCGGTGGCTGAGCTCCGCGCGGTCCTGCTCGAGTCTCTGGCTCAGTTCACGTACCTGCCCCTTGACGCTTGCATGCTGACGGGAAGCCTCTCGGACGCGCCTGATCGCATCGACGCCACCCTTCAGAGAACCTACCGCCGCAGCCATGGGGGATGGGTTCTTTTCTTGTGGCCCGTCAACTTTCTGGCCGTTCTGCGGATTGATTTTTGGCTCGTCGGCCATGGGTACCCCTTTCGTGCGCGCTGATGTCGCCAGAATCCAGAGAAAGACACCAGAACTATCCTATCATCAAGCAACTGTGTTTCGATCGTGTGACCATCCGCAGAGCCGCCCGAATGTCACTTTGGCCGAATATGGCCTTTTCGGATGGACTATATGCCGTTATTTGGTGTACTCTTCATTCATCTGCTGGCTAGGGGGGCTCGCTCATCCGCGAGGGGCCCGACAGGACAAAGGAGAATTCCCATGGTTTCTAAGCAGGTCACTATCGTTAGCTCCACCGGTCTCCATGCTCGTCCGGCTTCCCAGTTCGTTCAGGTCGCCAAGGGGTTTCAGTGCGCCGTCACCATTAAGGACGTCGAGAAGGGTTCTTCCCCCATCAACGCCAAGTCCATCATGATGATTCTGGCCGCTGGCCTGGGCACCGGCTCCAAGGTTGAGATCGCCTGCGACGGCGCCGATGAGCAGGACGCGCTGAACGCGCTTGTCACCATCAAGGATGGCGACGAGTCCCTGTTCTCCGAGTAGTAGGTTCGTCCTCGCCTGAGCTGCGGCTCAAGGCGTGGCCATAGGTCTTCGTGAGGGGCCACATCAGCTGCGGTTCTGGTGTGGCCCCTTCTTCGTGGGTCCGGTGTGCCACAGGAGCCAAACTTCCTTGAGTGATAGTGCCCCTCAGATTCTGGGGTACCTTGTTTTTTGACTCAACTGGGCAAACGTCCCCGACTCGGTACCCCGCAGATTCTGGGGCACTAAGCGACAACGCTAGGAGGGCTAGGGGGAGGCGCGAGGACAGAAAGGACACAGGCCGTGAGCGAGCGACAGTTCAGCTTTGACATCATCGCGGAGGATCCCGTGACCCACGCCCGCGCAGGCGTGTTCCACACGCCGCATGGTGACGTCCCCACCCCTATCTTCATGCCAGTGGGGACGAAGGCCACGGTGAAGGGCATCCTGCCCGACCAGCTCAAGGCCATCGGCACGAGGATCCTGCTTGCCAATACCTACCACCTCTCGCAGCGTCCCGGTGCCGACCTCATCGAGGACATGGGCGGCCTTCATACGTTCATGCGCTGGGACGGACCCATCCTCACAGACTCGGGTGGCTTTCAGATCTTTAGCCATGGAGAGTTCGTGCGGCTCGCGGATGAGGGTGTGACCTTCCGCACCGTGGACTACGACGGCTCCTACGTCCACTGGTCACCTGCGGACAACATGCGCATAGCGCAGCAGTTGGGTGCCGACATCGTGATGCAGCTCGACCAGTGCCCTCCCTACCCGGCCGAGAGGCGCTTCGTCGAGCGCGCCGTCGAGCTTTCGGGCCTGTGGGCCGAGCGCTGCCGCGCCGCGCATACCAGAAAGGATCAGGCCCTCTTTGGTATCGTCCAGGGTGGCGTGCACATGGACCTGCGCCTGCGGAGCCTTTCTCGCCTCGAGGCCTGCGGGGGCTTTCCCGGCTACGGCATCGGCGGCTACTCGGTGGGGGAGGACCACAGTACCATGTTCGAGACCCTCGCGCCCCTTGCAAGCGAGCACATGCCGCGCGAGAAACCCCGCTACCTCATGGGTGTGGGCAACCCCACGACGCTCGTGCATGGTGTCGAGTGCGGCATCGACATGTTCGACTGTGTGCTGCCCACGCGCACGGCGCGCATGGGGTGCGCCTTCTCAAGGGAGGGACGGCTCAAGCTCCGCCATGCCCGCTTCACGCATGATGCCGCCATCCTGGACGAGGGCTGCGACTGCCCGGCCTGCGCGGGCGGCTACACCCGCGCCTACCTCCACCACCTCGTCAAGCAGGGCGAGATGGTGGGCGCCATCCTGCTCAGCCTGCACAACCTGCGCTTTTTGCTCCACCTCATGGAGCGCGCCCGCGAGTCCATCATCGACGGCAGCTACGCTTCCTTCGTGAGGCGCTGGGATGCACTTCCCGCCGCCGACAAGGACTGGTAGCGTCTGGCGACGCCCGCGCACAGGCGTCGCCCGCACAGGCGGCGGGATGGGGCGCCCTGCACCCTCAGAGTGCCCCGTGCCCCCAGACAGCCCTCGGATTTTCCTATCCTTCCTGCTTGGGGGCCGAGACATACTGTAGCTCGACGTTCGGTTCGGCAAAGGCGAGCACGTCTACGAAGTCGTTGTAGCCCATGAGGCAGAAGTGGCGCACCGTGCCCACCTCGTATCCGTAGGCACTCTCGCGGTGAATCCATTCCTGAAACTCCGAGTCGTGTACCTCGAACAGGAGGTCCCCCGCAGGCATTTCGACGTCGTCGCCGAGTGCCTCCAGGGAGCGAACCCAGTAGTGCAGGGAGGTGTGCCTGTCGCTCTCTTCGGCCCACCTGACCGACAACACCACGTCGATGTCGAAAATCACCACAACCCTGACGTTCGTACCGTCAAAGACAACCCTAAACTCATCCCCTCCCCACGCGATGCTCCACAGCTCGTAGGGGTCCTCTGGGACGGGCATCTCCATACCCTCGGGCTGCCACGGTTCCCATCGCTCGCGGGAGCGATCATAGGCGTCGGGCATGACAGGTCACCCCTTCCCTTCCTGTGAAGCGCCCATGGATCTGGAGGACGACGCGGGAGAAGGCCCCTTCGTCCTGGGGGATGGGAGGGCGCTTCAGATTAACACGTGGCTCTCCCAGCGAGAGCACGTCCACAATGCCATTGTCCGACGCAAGGCAGAAGTGTCGAACGTCAAAATACAGCATCCTCGGTCCCTCCAGGCTAAACCATCTGAGCGGCTCTGTCTCAAACGCCCGTGACCCGCGACCCGCCGCCCGATCCCCTGCCCGCGACCCGCCATCTGCCCCTTTGCCCTATGGTCTCTGTGTCCTTGCCGCAGTCCCTCCATGACTGCGCTATCATAGATAAGTTCAGTCACGAGGGGGACGCACGTCCCCATAACGGGAGAGTCACATGGCACGAGACAGCAAGCGCTCGGGCTCCAAGCTTGGCGTGGACCGGTGGAAGGAGTCCGAAGCAGGTACCTCTGGAGGCGACAAAGCCTCAAGAAAGCTGAGGGGTGAGGGAAGACGGCGGGCGGAAAAGGGTTCGCGCGCCCGGGGCAAGATGAGTCCCAAAGCTCGTCGCTACCTGTCGACCCTCGTCGTCCTCTTGGTGGTCCTGGTGATCTCCGTTATCGGCTTCACGCCCGTGAATGAGAGGATCACCCAAGGCCTCGATATCAGGGGCGGCGTTTCTGTGATCATGCGGGCGTCCACCTCCGACGGCTCGACGCCAAGCGCGAGCGACATGGCCACAGCCACCACCATCGTGCAGAGCCGCGTTAACGCCCTCGGCGCCTCCGAGACGTCTGTGCAGCAGCAGGGCACGAACTCCATCCTGATCCAGATACCGGGTGCCACCGATGCCGATGCGGTCATCTCGACCTTAGGCCAGACCGGCCACCTCGAGTTCGTCCGTCTCGACCAGATAGGCGATGCCGACGCGCTCATGAAGCTCTCGGCCGGCACGAGCAACGTCAAGCTCAAGGACGGTACCTACACTGCCTTCATGGACGGCTCCGTGATCTCGACCGTGGCAGTGGGGCAGAACACCACGAGCGCGACCGGGGGCTATGCGGTCAACCTCACCCTCAACCCCGAGGGCAGCAGGGTGTTTGCGGAGATCACCAAAGAGCTTGCCCCCACGGGTGGTCAGATCGCCATCGTGCTCGACGGCGTCATCTACTCCGCGCCCAGGGTCCAAAACGAGATCACGGGAGGGCAGGTCTCCATCACGGGCAACTTCAGCATCGACAAGGCCAAAGAGCTCAAGACGGTGCTTGACTCGGGTTCGCTTCCCGTCACGCTCACCTATTCCGAGAGCCGCGTCGTCGGCCCGACCCTCGGGCAGGACTCCCTCGCCCAGGGCGTCGTTGCCATCGGCGTCGGCATCGTGATCGTGGTTGCCTACCTATTCTTCTTCTACCATGGCCTCGGGCTTCTCACCCTCGGGTCGCTTGCTGCCTTCGCCATCCTCTACCTGGGACTCTTGGCACTTCTCTCGCACTTTGGCGCCTTCGCGCTCACGCTGCCGGGTCTTGCCGGCGTGGTGCTTACCACGGGCTCTGCCGCCGACTCCTCAATCTTGGTGCTGGAGCGCTTTCGCGAGGAGATCCGCATGGGTCGCTCCATCAGACAGGCGTCGGTCTCCGGCGCCAAGCACGGCATCATGACCTCGCTCGACGCCGATGCCGTCACGATGGTCACGGCGCTCGCCCTCTTCTTCGTCGCGGTGGGATCGGTCAAGGGCTTTGGACTCACGCTCGCCCTCGGCATCGTCTGCGACGTTATCACCATGTTCTGCTTCAAGGCGCCCGCCCTGCGCCTGCTCGCACTCGGACCCATAGAGCGGGCCCCTCGGTTCTGGGGCGTCAAGCAGGATCTCGATGAGGCGGCCCGCCTACAAGAGGAGACCGCTGCCACAGGCGGCAGGGGTGCTGGGAAGGGGGGTGAGTCACGTGCGTAGTCACTTCTCGAAGGAGATTCCCTTCATGGCCCACCGCAGGCAGTTCTTGGGTCTCTCGGCCCTGCTCGTGGTGCTTGCCATCGTCGGGTTCGCGGTCCGTGGCCTGACCTTTGGCATCGAGTTCAAAGGTGGTACCGAGATAGACTTTCACGGTACGGGCTCCGTTACGATCGAGCAGATGAGGTCCGCCCTCGTCTCTGCCGGCGAGGCCGACCCGACCATCCAGACCTCGCTTGTCGAGGGCGTTGCCGGCTTCTTGGTGCGCTCTGACACCACCGACCCGAACACGGCCAACGAGCATGCCGAGACGGCGGCTGCGTCTTTGGGACTCACGTCAGAGAACTACACGGTGACCACGATCGGTCCCGACTGGGGCGCCGACGTCACGCGCTCGTCGGCCATGGCCTTTGGTGTGGCGATCCTGCTGATCATCGCCTACGTGTCTCTTAGGTACGAGTGGAAGATGTCGATCACCGCCATCGTGGCCTTGCTCCACGACCTTCTCATCACGATGGGCGTCTATGCGTGGACGCAGACGCCCGTCACCCCCAACGTCGTCGCGGCGCTGCTCACGATCATGGGCTACTCGCTCTACGACACCGTGGTCGAGTTCAACCGCATGAACGAGAACGCCAAGCAACTCAGGGATGGCAAGCATCGCACCTACTACCAAATCGCGAACTTCTCGATCAACGAGGTCTTCGTGCGCACGATCAACACGACGCTCACCTCGGCCGTTCCCGTCATCGCCATGCTCACCCTGGGCGGGGCGACCCTCAAGGACTTCGCGTTCGCCATGCTCATCGGAGAGCTTTTGGGCACCTACTCGAGCTTTGCCGTTGCCAGCCCGCTTCTGGCCATCTGGAAGACGCGAGAGCCCAAGTGGGCCAAGCGTGAGGACAAATACGGTGGGCAGAGCGTCAAGAGCGTCCAGGACGAGCGGGGTCTCGGGGAGCCTAGCTAGTGGCGGGGCTCCTCGACAGCAGGCGTTGGGAGCTCCTTGGGGGCGATCCCAGCTCGGAGCGGGCCATCGTCGAAGCCTGCGGCGTCGTGCCCATCGTGGCGCGCACCCTCGTCTCGCGCGGCATACGTGACGTCGAGGAGGCACGACTCTTCCTGTCGCCCTCGATAGAGCGCGACTGGCTCGACCCCCTCCTCATCCCCGGCATGAGCGAGGTGGCCGACAGGGTCCAGGCGGCCATAGAGGGCGGCGAGACCATCGCGGTCTTCGGTGACTTCGACGTGGATGGCATGAGTGCGACCTGCCTTTTGACCCTTGGCGCGAGGAGGCTGGGAGGACACGTCCTTCCCTTCATACCCGATCGCTTCAAGGAGGGTTACGGGCTCTCCCGCACCTCGCTCGAGAGGATGCTGTCAGGCGACCGTCCGGATCTCATCGTGACCGTCGACAACGGCATCTCGGCCAGAGTCGAGGTGGACTGGCTGCTGTCCCAAGGGATCGACGTTGTGGTGACCGACCACCACGAGCCTGCCGAGCTCGTGCCCGAGGGCGTTGCCGTCACCGACCCCAAGCTCGAGCCTGACTGCCCCTCTCGCGAACTTGCGGGTGCGGGCGTTGCCCTCAAGCTCCTCCAGGTTCTGGGGCGCAGGCTGGGTCAACCGGAGCTCTGGAGGCGCTACACCGAGATCGCCACCTTGGGCACCATCTCCGACATGATGCTCCTCAAGGGAGAGAACCGCGCCCTCGTCGCCGACGGCATCAGCCGCATGCGTACCACGGATCGGCCTGGCATCGTCGAGCTCGCGGCGACGGCCCGCACGGACCTCTCGCGGATCAGCTCTGACTCGCTGCCATTCTCACTCATACCGCGCCTGAACGCCGCTGGTCGCATGGGCCAGACGAAGGTGGCCTTTGACCTTTTGATGGCGGATGACCCACTTGAGGCCCGGACGCTCGCACTGCGGCTCGAGGAGATCAACACGAGCCGTCGCGAGACGGAGTCGAGCCTTGCGGCAGAGGCCTTGGCGCAGGTGGAGTCGGACTATCATGGGGAGCGAGTTATCGTCGTCGCCGGAAAGGGCTGGCATGAGGGCGTCAAGGGTATCGTCGCGAGTCGCGTCACCAGTCGCTACCATGTACCCTCGCTTCTCTTCTCGATAGCCGAGGACGGCATCGCCCGTGGGTCTGGGCGCTCGGTGGGCACGGTGGACCTCTTCAAGGCGGTCGAGCGCTGCTCGGACCTCCTGGTGCGCTTTGGTGGCCACTCAGGCGCCGTGGGCGTGACCTGCGAGGCAGACAAGCTGGACGCGCTTCGCGAGCGACTCTCTAAGGTTATGGACGAGCTGCCCCAGGAGCAGTTCGAGAGCAGGGGAGAGGTCGATGCCCTGGTCTCTCTCTCGGAGATGACGGTCGATAACCTCGATGCGCTCGATGCGCTCCAACCCTTTGGCCAGGCCAACAAGAAGCCGCTCTTTGCCGCGTGCGGCGTGAGCATGAAGAATCGCGGCAAGGTGGGGGTTGCCGGCAATCACCTGCGCTTCGTCGCCACAGATGGCCAGGGCTCGGTTGCCGCCATCATGTTTAGGGTTCCCCAGATAGACCGCGCAGCGGCCTGCGACGAGGTCGTCGACCTCGTCTTCGAGCCGGTCAACGAGGCCTGGCAGGGGCGCATCAAGCCAAAGCTCATGGTCAAGGACATCATCTACCGCGAGGAGGCCCCGGTGGAGGCTGCCGTCTCGAGCTTGACCGAGCAGATCTTCGCACGCGCTCAGGAATGTCTTGCCGCCTCCTCCGACGTGCTTGGCTGTGGGCCTGTTGCGCTCGCCTGTGGCGCGACCCTCGTGGCCGACGGGTCATCCACCTCCTTGCGTGATGCTGCCCGGTGTGCGAACGCCTCGGGCCCACAGCACGCAGCCACTGTCTTACCAGGGTCTCTGCCGCCTGTGGTGGACAGGCTCGCAAACACGCCCTCTGGGCTTTCCTACGAGCAGCTTACCGATGAGCTCCGCCGCCGCATGATCGGCTCCTCGGCGCTCCTGCCCGCCCAGAGCGAGACGCTCGCTCGCCTGGCGCGCGGGCGCTCCTGTCTCTGTGTCATGGCCACAGGTAGGGGCAAGTCACTCATCTTTCACATCCATGCGGCCCGCGAGGCCATCGCACACGGCAAGGCGAGCGTCTTCGTATACCCGCTTAGGGCTCTCGTGGCCGACCAGGCCTTTCATTTGGGAGCCGTCTTGGGGGAGCTTGGGCTTGACGTTCGCGTGCTCACGGGCGAGACGCCTCACGAGGGGCGCGAGGAGGCGTTCTCTGCCCTCGCGAGCGGAAAGGTGAGCGTGCTTCTGACGACGCCTGAGTTTCTTGCCATTCACGTCGATCGCTTTGCCGTCTCTGGACGCATCGGCTTCGTGGTCATCGACGAGGCCCATCACGGTGACGTGACCTCTGCCCGGGCGCGGGATGCCTACGCGGGGCTCCCGCGCGTACTCGACGCGTTGGGTAACCCCACCGCTCTGGCGGTCACGGCCACGGCCGACTCCGCTGCGGCCCGTCAGATAGCAACGCTGCTCTCCATAGACGAGGACGATGTCATCGTGGACGCGTCGGTGCGTGAGAACCTTCACCTCATCGACCTTCGCGAGTCTCGCGATCGCAGCGTCGCCCTCGTGAGCATCGTCGCCACGGGCGAGAAGACCGTCATCTACGTCAACAGCCGCGAGCGCAGCCTGGGGCTTGCGCGCATGCTCAGGAAGGGCGTTCCGGACCTTGGCCACAGGATCTCCTTCTACAATGCAGGCATGCCTCGAGAGTTGCGCAGGCGCGTCGAGGACGCCTTTAGGGAGGGCCTGCTCACGACCATAGTCTCCACGAGCGCCTTTGGCGAGGGGGTGAACCTCCCCGACGTTCGCAACGTCGTGCTCTATCACATGCCCTTCGATGCGGTGGAGTTCAACCAGATGAGTGGGCGGGCAGGCAGGGACGGCGAGGACGCCGCCGTGTGGATGCTCTTTGGATCGCGTGACGCCCACATAAACGAGCGCGTGCTCGCCAGTGCCGCGCCCCAGCGCGAGATCATGGCACAGCTCTACGTCTCGATCCGAGACCTCTGCGGCGACGCTGGCCAGACCGTCGCCGACGACAGCGACATCGTTGCGAGGGCACACGCAGCCGGAAGTCCTTGGGATTTCGATGAGCGTGAGGTGGCCTCGGCTATCGCGACCTTTAGCGAACTTGGCTTCATTCAGGTGGATGGGTACGGACCGAGCAGGCGCATCACGATGGCCGTGAGACCGCAGCACAGCTCGCTCGAGCGCTCAAGTCGCTATCTTGCCGGATTAAGTCAGGTTGATGACTTCAGGACATTTAGAGATTGGGTACTCTCTAGTAGTCAGGAGGAACTTCTCGAGCGCATCAATCGTCCGATGGTGCCTGACTTTGGAACGGTCGTGGATAGAAACGGGGGACTCACATGAGCATGAGCGAGGCGCAAGACGCGCGTCCGACGGGTGCACAAGGGCAGATACCCCAGGCCGATAACTGGCGCGTGCTGAAGAGCATCTGCGCCGAGTACTTTGACAACAGGGCCATGGGCAAACTCGTCTCGGCCTACGAGTTTGCTTCTGAGTATCACAAGAACCAGCGACGACGATCGGGCGAGCCCTACATCAATCACCCCGTCGAGGTCGCTCTCATCTTGGCCAAGGATCTCAGGATGGACGAGGACCCCATCTGCGCCGCCCTACTGCATGACACGGTGGAGGACACGAGTGCCACCCTGCGAGACCTCAGGGATCGCTTTGGCACTGCGGTGGCCGAGCTGGTGGACGGCGTGACAAAGCTCACCTCCATCGAAGTCACATCCATAGACGAGAAGCAGGCGCTCAACCTGCGCAAGATGTTTCTTGCCATGTCAAAGGACATACGCGTCATAATCATCAAACTTGCGGATCGCCTGCACAACATGAGGACCCTGGCCGCCCTCAAGTCCGATCGTCGCATCTTCAAGGCACACGAGACGATGGACATCTATGCCCCGCTGGCCGACAGGCTTGGTATGAGCTCCATCAAGTGGGAGCTCGAGGACCTCGCCTTCTTCTATCTTGATCCCGAGGAATACGAGCGCATCGCTCGCATGGTGCAGGACTCCCGTGCCCAGCGCGAGCAGGAAACCTCCGAGGCCATCAAGATCCTCGACAGCACGCTTCGGGACGTGGGTCTTACGGGCTATCAGATCACCGGGCGCCCCAAGCATCTGTGGTCCATCTACCAGAAGATGACGCACAAGGGCAAGGAGTTCTCCGATATCTACGACCTCATCGCACTGCGCGTGCTTACCGACTCGGAAAGGAGCTGCTACTCCGTCCTCGGTGCCGCCCACTCCCTATGGCACCCGCTGACCATTTGCTTCAAGGACTACATCGCGACGCCAAAGGCTAACGGCTACCAGTCCTTGCACACGACGGTCATAGGCTTGGGGGCCCATCCCATCGAGATACAGATCCGTACCTACAAGATGCACGACACGGCCGAGTATGGCATAGCCGCCCACTGGCTCTACAAGAGGTCCGGCAATTCGGATGGGAAGATGAGTGACGATGACAAGAGCATCGACTCGCGGATAAACCAGATACGTAGGAGCCTGGACTGGATCGCTGACGAGGACATGGGGGAGGCACGTAAGTTTCTCCAGGATCTGCGCACGGATCTCTTCGAGGACGAGATCTTCGTCTTCACGCCCAAGGGGGAGGTCATGAGCCTGAGGCGCGGCTCCACGCCCCTCGACTTCGCCTATGCCGTGCACACCGAGGTGGGCAACCACTGCGTGGGCGCCTTGGTCAACGGTAAGGTCGTACCCTTCTCATATCACCTTAAAATCGGTGACCGCATCAAGGTGCTGACCAACAAGCAAGGCAAGCCCAGTCGGGACTGGCTGAATATCGTCACGACGCAGTCATCCAAGGCAAAGATACGCAAGTACTTCACCACCCTCTCCAAGACCGATGACGCCGAGCGAGGACGCAGCGAGCTTGCGCGCGAGCTTCGTAAGAAGGGCTATGGCATCTCGACGGCGCGCACCCAGGACGCGCTCGAGCAAGTTGCCGTCCAACTCGACTACCGACGGGCGGATGACCTGTTCGCGGCAATCGGCACGGGCAAGGTCTCGTGCCGGCAGACGACACATCGTGTCGTCGCCGTGCTCGAGGCGAACTCTTCCGAGCGGCAGGAAGAGCGCGAGCGCCGAGCGCGGCTGAGAAACGCCAAGAAGCAGGCCATCGCCGAGGACAAGCCCCTCGTGACGCCTGTGGCATATGTCAGCTCGGACAAGGGCAGACGCCGCAGTTCCTGTGGCGTTGTGGTCAAGGGGGACCCCGATCTCCTCGCCCACCTGGCGCGCTGCTGCAATCCCGTTATGGGCGATGACATCGTGGGCTTCATCACGCGCGGGCGAGGCGTCTCGGTGCACCGCAACAACTGTCCCAACGTCCAGCGCCTGATGGAGCATCCCGAGCGCATGATTGACGTCGAGTGGGACACGACGGGGGCAACGGAGTTCCACGTCGAGATCGTGGTGGAGGCCTGTGACCGAATGGGTCTCATCGAGGAGGTGGGTGGCGCCATTCGCAGGGCGGGGGGAAACATCCTCTCAACGATGAGCGGGATTGTGAAGGGAGACGTGGCACGCATGCGCTACCTGATAGCGATCTCTGACGCCTCGCTTTTGGACCCCTTGCTCGCCCTGGTGAGCAATGTCCCATCGGTCTTCGACTGTAGGCGCATCATGGCCGGGGAGGGCGCAAAAACCAACTGAGGAGGAGGAACTGGCATGGCTGAGACAAGCGAGAGAACCCATGAGGGCTATGAGGACCACGATGAACACGAGGGTCACGAGAGCTGCGACTGTGGGTGCGACCATCACGAGGGTGAGGCCCACGACGGGTGTCACGGGCAGGGCGACGGGCGCGACCAGGTTGCGATGTTTGTCGTCGGTCCCATCGAGACCAACTGCTACGTCTACATCTCTGAGGACGAGTGCATGGTCGTCGATCCGGGGAACTCTGGCGCAAAGATAGCCGAGCACCTCCCCGACGGCGTGAGGGTCAAGTACATCGCGGCGACGCATGGGCACGGTGACCACGTGGGCGGCGTGAAGGCGCTCAAGGAGGCCGTCGGCGGGAGCTACGTGATCCATCCGGCCGACGTCGAGCTGGCCAAGCACGCCGGCGAGCCCTGTGAGCTGGGTTACGCCTACGATGACAACGCCCCCGATCCCGATCTGACCTACACGGAAGGCGACGTCATCAAGGTGGGAGGCGCCAGCTTTCGCGTCATCGAGACGCCGGGTCACACACCGGGGAGCGTCTGCTTGGTGGGGGAGGGGAGCGCGGAGGGCGTCTGCTTTGTGGGAGACACGGTGTTTCAGGGCTCCTGTGGACGCACCGATCTTGCGGGTGGCAGTCCTGAGGACATGAGAGCCTCTCTCGCTCGCGTCAAGCGCGAGATAGACCCCCATACCACTCTCTTCTGCGGCCACGGGGAGATCACGACGATGGAGGACGAGCTGGCGTCGAACCCCTACTTTCAGTAGGTCCAGTAGGTGCAGCAGGTCCAGTAGGGCCTCAACGTGCGAAGTGAGTGAATCACTCACTTCGCAACGACGTTGTGAGTGAATCACTCACTTCATAATCACGAAGTGAGTGATTTTTGAGGCGAAAACGGGTACCCCTCGAAACGGCGAATCGAGAGATACGCAGGTCAGAGACTTACTGAAAGAGAAATCGAAGTGAGTGAATCACTCACTTCATAATCCCGCAACGACGTTGTGAGTGAATCACTCACTTCGCAATGGCCACTTCGCAACGACCGTGAAGGTCGTGATGAGGGCAACACTCGCTGTCCAGATTTGCTATAGTCAATGCCGTGCTGCGCCCGGATGGCGGAACTGGCAGACGCGACGGACTCAAAACCCGTTGCCAGCGATGGCATGTGGGTTCGATCCCCACTCCGGGCACCATTGCGATTGAAGGGCCGTATCAGGGGAGACTCTGGTGCGGCCGTTCTCTTAGGTCTTGGGAGGCGGCCGGCGTCTGTGCATCCTCGGCCTGTCATACCTATGACCCGCGCTCGGGCGATCACCGTCCGCCATGCCTATGACCCGCACCAGACCGCCCTTCGGCGCCTTCATGCCCGCGCACCCTCGACGCACCATGCCTAGCCGCCCTCGAAGGTCACGGCCCCCAACGTCACGGCATGCCGTTCAGCTCCAAGGGCTAGGCCCCAAGAGCCCCAAGGTTAGGCCTCGCGTGTGCTAGCTTGCGCTCTTGTCCTCGTGGTAGTCCGTCTCGGTGTTGACGTTCCATACGTTACTGCGATCTGTCGTGCCACCAAGCAGGTCATCCACCGCATAGAACGCGGTCATCATCGAGTGGTCCATGTTGTTGTAGCGATGCTGGCCGTTACGCCCCAGGCAGAAGAGGTTGGGGTGCGTATCCAGCCAGGCAATGAGCTCGTCGATCTGCCCGTAGCTGTCAAAGTAGGCGGGATAGGCCTTCTTTACGTGCTCGACGTGGCTGTCCAGGGGCTTGGACTGGGGAGAGAGCACGCCCATGCGCACGAGCTCGGCAGACGCGAAGCGTACGCGATCCTCGTCGCGCATGTTCCAGAAGTCGTCACCCTCGTCGCAGAAGTACTCAAGCCCGATCCAGATAGTCTTCGTGGGCCGTCTGACCATGTAGGGCGACCAGTTGTTGAAGATCTGGATGCGCCCGAGCTTCACGCTGGCATCTTGGACGTAAATCCAGTTGTCAGGGACGATGTTGCCGAGGGTGCGAATGTCCGTCTCGTTTTTGAGCTCGAGCCTGTCCACGAGAAGTCCCACGGTCACGAAGTCGCGGTAGGGAAGGCCTGCGGCAATCGCATGAACGTCTGTGGGGATGGTGTCGAAGGCGTCCGCGAGGTCTTTGAGGGGCATCGTGCTCATAACGGCGTCGGCCTCGTAGGTGCTACCGTCCTGGCAACTCACGGCCGTGATTCTGCCCTCCTCGTCGGTGGAGAGGCCCGTCACACGAGCGCCCATGATGATGGTGCCGCCCATGGCGCGAACCTTGCGGGCGGCCTCCTCCCAGAGCTGCCCGGGACCGTACTTGGGGTAGGAGAAGCGCTCGATAAGCGAGGTCTCGCCCCCCTGCTCCTGCTTTTTTCCGGTCGCCTTGGCAATGGCGTCCTTGAGGACGGCGGCTATCGAGAGGCCCTTCACGCGCTGTGAGCCCCAGTCGGCGCTGATGTCACGTGGGTGGCGACCCCAGAGCTTCTCGGTGTAGCCCTCGAAGAACATCGAATAGAGCGCGCGACCAAAGCGGTTTATGTAGAAGTTCTCTAAATTATCCTCGGGAAGTCTTCTGACTCGCGCCCCAAGGTAGTTGAAGCCGACGTGCAATGTGGTCACAGGTCCCATGTTCCTGAGCGTCCGGGGGCTCAGGCTCACGGGATAGTCAAAGAACTTGTGGTCGTAGTAGATGCGAGACACGCGATGGCGAGAGAGCATCACACGATCGACCTTCTCGGGATCTGGCCCCCCATCGGCAAGCGGGCACACACGACCAAGGACCCTGTCGTCGAAGGCGAGGGAACCTTGCATGGGCATGAGCTTGGCCCACCAGGCATTGACGCGCTCCTCCTTGGAAAAGAAGCGGTGCCCGCCAATGTCCATGCGGTTGCCGTCGTGCTCGACGGTGCGCGATATGCCGCCGATTGCCTGGGTCTCCTCAAGGACGGTGACCTCAAACTCTTTGGGTGCGCGGCTCAGAAGCTCATGCGCTGCGGTGATACCCGCAGGACCGGCCCCGATGACGATGACTCTCTTCAAGAGTGCTCCAACTGACGGTACTTGTAATGGCTATCGCTTAAGGTTACTATGCCTTAGGATAGGAGAAGTTCAAGACAGGGGTTTTTTGCAAAAAGCTCGAATCCGCCATAGACGTTGTTGCCGGGAGCGCCTGGCCTGTCACTCCCTTTGTGGGAGGACTCATGGCGGCTAAGGCCAGGCACGCGCGACCAACATGGCCTGCGGGCGGGTCCGGCCTGCTTGCGTGGGCGCAGGTCGGCGTCGTCGTGCTTGCGCTTGGGGGGCTTGTGTGCTTGAGCTGGGCGCGTGGGGTGGCCGATCTTGTGCCTGCGAGCGTCTGTTCGCTGGCGCTCGTCGTCGCGACCTGCGTCCCGGATCGCCTCTGGGCAGCTGCGGGCAGATACTCGAGGATCTGCGCCATCGCTTTTTGCGTCACCGTGCTCTTGCGCCTGTACTTCGTCGTGGCCACTCCCTATACCTATATGCAGCACGATACCTGGACCTTCGACGCGACGGCCGGGCACGTGGCCTACGTCTTCCGGCTCGCCGACAACGGCCTGCGCCTGCTCGACGTGGACCCCACCTCGCTCTGGTCCTTCTACAACCCGCCGCTCTCCTACTACCTCGGGGCCGCCTGGGTCTGCGCGGGGCGCGCCTTCGGCCTCGCGGACGCGGAGGCGGCGGAGAGCCTGCAGTGGCTCTCGCTGGCCTACTCGGTCGGGGCGACCTATGTCGGCTACCTCGTGCTGAGGCAGGCCCGCTTCGAGGGCCGCAGGCTCGCCCTGGGCTTCTGCGCCTGGGCGCTCGTGCCCTTCTTCGTGCCGCTCTCCGGCAACGTGTCCTACGACGGCCTCCTCACGCTGCTCTCGCTCGCGACCCTCCTCCTGCTCATGCGCTGGTACGAGGACCCGACCCTCGCGCGGGCGCTTCGTGTCGGCGTCTGCCTCGGCCTCGCGCTCATGACCAAGACGACGGCCGCCCTGCTGCTTCTGCCCGCCCTGGTCACCTTTATCCTTCGCCTTGTACACCGTGAGGGCAGGCCTTCTGTGGCACGCCTCGCGCTGCAGGTCGCAGCCGTGCTTGTCCCCGCCGCGGTGCTCGGGGGCTGGTGGCACGTCTACGCTTACCTGCGCTTTGGCATGCCCTTTGGCTACTTCCAGAAGGTGGACCCGACAGACCCCATGAACTGCTCGGCCTATAGCTTGGCCCAGAGGCTGCTGCCCTCATGGGAGGGCGACTTCACCCCCTTCTACTACGTGGACGTTGCCGGTGACTACAGCATTCCCGTGATCCTGCTCAAGACGGCCACCTTTGACCTCGTGGGGAAGGTCGTCCCAAAAGGTCCGCTCTTTGCCATCGGTACCGTGCTCGACGCGTTGGGCGCCGCGCTTGTGCTCGGCGCGGTCTGCGGTCTTGTGTTTTGCTTGTCTGACCTGAGAAGTCACAGTCATGAGCAGGCTCTGCCCATTGCCCTCATGGCCTCGGTGCTGGTCGCTTACGCGATCGGCATACTGCAGCTTTCGTTCAGTCAACCCTTCTCGTGCTCGTCCAACTTCCGCTACATCGTGCCTGTGGCACTTTCCGGCGCCTTCTTCCTCTCGCGCCTTGGCCACCGTAGGCTGGCAGGGCGCGCCTGCTGGGTCTGTCTTGCCGCCTACGCGGTGGCGCAGGTGGCCTTTTGGGCGGGTATGGGCTTGACCTTCGGCTAGCATGGGTGCATGATTTCTTCGCAATGGCGTATCGTGACTGATCAACGAGGTGACTTCTGATGGGTGGTTTCTTGCGGCCTGAGCTTGTATGGCGAGAGGCACATGGCGTTGGCCTCGCGTGCGCGGCAGGCCTGCTTGCGCTGACCCTGCCGCTTATTTCCTTGGCCGCGTACGAGGGTATGGGCACCACGCAGCTGGTCGTCACGGTCGTCGGAGTTCTTTTCCTGTTGTACCTACTCGTGATGCTCATCCTGTACGCTCGCAGGCTCTGGGCGGGGACGGGCGGGTACTCCGTGGTCTGCGCGGTTGTCTTTGTGATCACGGTGCTCTTGCGCATCTACTACGTCATCATGACCAAGTACACGTTTCTGCAGCACGACAGCTGGGGCCTCGACGCGACGGCCGGGCACGTAGTATACATCTTCCGGCTCGCCGACAACGGCCTGCGCCTGCTCGACGTGGACCCCACCTCGCTCTGGTCCTTCTACAACCCGCCGCTCTCCTACTACCTCGGGGCCGCCTGGGTCTGCGCGGGGCGCGCCTTCGGCCTCGCGGACGCGGAGGCGGCGGAGAGCCTGCAGTGGCTCTCGCTGGCCTACTCGGTCGGGGCGACCTATGTCGGCTACCTCGTGCTGAGGCAGGCCCGCTTCGAGGGCCGCAGGCTCGCCCTGGGCTTCTGCGCCTGGGCGCTCGTGCCCTTCTTCGTGCCGCTCTCCGGCAACGTGTCCTACGACGGCCTCCTCACGCTGCTCTCGCTCGCGACCCTCCTCCTGCTCATGCGCTGGTACGAGGACCCGACCCTCGCGCGGGCGCTTCGTGCCGGCGTCTGCCTCGGCCTCGCGCTCATGACCAAGACGACGGCCATCCTGCTGCTTCTGCCCGCCCTGACTTCCCTGATCCTGCGACTCGTGAGTGCGCGTGGTTCGTATCGCATCGATATTCATGGCACCATCGACCAGGTCGTGGCCGCGCTTGTCCCCGCTGCGGTGTTCGGGGGCTGGTGGCACGTCTACGCCTACCTGCGCTTTGGCATGCCCTTCGGCTACCTCCAGAAGGTGGACCCTGCAAGTCCCATGAACCGCTCGGCCTATAGCCTGGCCCAAAGGCTGCTACCTTGGTGGAGTGGGGGCTTTGACCCTTTCTTGCACCTGATGAGTGAGTACAGCATTCCCCTTATTGCGCTCAAGGGCGCGACGTTCGATGAGTTCGCGCCGGATGAGCCCCACCTTGTTTGCGTGGGCATGGTGCTTCTGCTCATAGGCGCGCTCCTTACCATCGCCGTGTTCGTGGGCATCTTGCGCGCCACGATCAACCTACGATCGAAAACGTTTGGCGTCAAGGCGGGCACAATCTTCATGGGCGTCGTGTTTTTTAGCTACGTGCTGGGACTTGTCTACTTATCGCTGAGCGAGCCTTTCTCGTGCTCGTCTAACTTTCGCTACATTGTGCCTGTGGCGCTTCCTGCAGCCTACTTCCTAGCGCAGCTCGACAGGAAGGACGGCGGGAGAAGGGCAGTTTGGTCACTGCTTGGGGCCTCACTGGTGCTGCAGGTGGTCTTCTGGGTGAGTGCGGGGACATACGGCCTGCTCGGAGTGTAACTTTGGGCTTTCGTCCTCACCCTGCGCCGCACCCGCAGCGTCTCTGCGGCCCCCTGCGCCGTAGACAGGATAGCTGACAGCATTCATCAGCTTCCTCAAGACCCCCTGCGCCGCACCCGCAGACCTCAGCTCAAGGGTACGTCTATCAAGTCGTGGTCGCTTTGCGTATTTCTGGACAGGAGGCAGGCAAGGGCAGACTTTGCCCTTGCGTGGCCGCTCTCGCATGTCTAAGATAGGCATGCATTTGGAAAGCGGGGTCGGTGTTGGGCCCCCACCTACATGGCGCCGCACGGTAGCCGTCTGGTCAGACAATAGAGTTCCCTTCTGTCTCGGTGGGTCTTGTCTCCTAGACGCTATCTGCGTCGGGAGTTTTTTTATGCAAGGGACCCGGCGCGCGTCAGCACGCAAATGCGACGGGAACGTCGCGAGGAAGGGAAGGTGTAGAAGATAGCCAAGAACGATGGACCTCGCATCAACCGCGAGATTACCGCACGCACGTGTCGCCTCATTGGTGTCGATGGCTCTCAGCTGGGTCTCTTTGGCCTAAGCGACGCATTGCGCGTCGCGAGTGATCAGGGCCTCGACCTCGTGGAGATCGCTCCCAACGCGGATCCACCCGTCTGCAAGGTGATGGATTACCGCAAGTACAGGTACGAGCAGGACCGTAAGGCCAAGGCCGCCCGCAAGAAGCAGATCAGGGTCGAGGTCAAGGAGATGAAGTTTCGTCCCAAGATCGATGTGGGTGACTACACCACGAAGAAGAACCATGTCATGCGCTTCCTCAAGAGGGGCGCGCGGGTCAAGATCACCATCATGTTTCGCGGTCGCGAGATGGCCCATCCAGAGCAGGGCAGGATGGTGCTCGATAGGTTGGCCGAGGACCTCGCGCCCTATGCGACGGTCGAGCAGCAGCCTAAGATGGAGGGTCGCAATATGCACATGCTCGTCGCCCCCATCAAGGGAGCCTTTAGCGAGAAGGGGCCCAAGGGCGACGCCGAGAGCGAGAAGGAGAGCTAAGCATGCCCAAGATGAAGACGCACAAAGGTTCGGCAAAGCGCTTCCGTCGGACCGGCACAGGCAAGATCATGCGCGCGAAGGCGTTCAAGAGCCACATCCTTACCAAGAAATCCCAGAAGCGCATTCGGGGCTTTCGTAAGGAAGCCGAGCTCACCCCTGGAGACGTCAAGGTTGTCTCGCAGCGTATAGGAAGCAAGCACTAGAGCACGAGCTGCGCATGCGCACGCTCTTTTGAGAAACACCAAGGAGTTGATGAGATATGGCACGTGTCAAGCGCGCAGTTGCCGGTCGCAAGAAGCGCCAGACCCTAGTCGAGCGCTCCAAGGGGTATTATGGCGCCCGCTCCCGCACCTTCCGTGGCATGAAGGAGCAGGTCCAGCACTCTGGGCAGTATGCCTACCGTGACCGCCGCAACAAGAAGCGCGACATCCGCGCCCTGTGGATCCAGCGTATCAACGCTGCCGCCCGCATGAACGAGCTCTCGTACAGCAGGTTCATGCATGGCCTGAAGCTTGCGGGCGTTGAGCTCGACCGCAAAGTCCTCGCTCAGATCGCCTATGAGGACGACGCCGCGTTCGCCGATCTCGCTACGGTGGCCAAGAAGGCCCTCGACGAGGCCGAGTAAGCAGCTCGCCTGCGATTATGTGGGCGCCCCAGGCGTCCGTGGCGAAGCCCCCGTGACACGAGCGTGTCACGGGGGCTTTTTGTATGGCGGGACATAGGGCTGCCCTCGCGCTGGCGCAGCTTAAATACAACGCAAAGATGGCGCTCATACACAAAGTGAAAGTGAAGATGGAACTTGGGACATATCTGAGGTTGCAGAGGGTAAGAGTGACCTGATGAGTTTCCGGGATCGTGATGGGGTGGATTCGGAGTCACCCCTGAACATAGCCCTTCCCGACAACAAGGAAGACTACAGCGTCAGTTCCCCGGATGCGTATGATTACTCGCTCAAGTATCCCGACGCGTTCCTCTTGGTGCAGTCCGCTGGCGCCGAGTCCGCCTCCTTCGAGCGTGGCGGGACTGTCAAGCTTGCGCACAACACGGGTTCGTACAAGCTCACCTCTACGTTGGACAGTGCGACGGGAGACCTTTACACGTTTGGCGTCACGGGCACCGACGGTGGCGACGTCGAACTGCGAAAGACCGAGGGCGGCTATGTCATCAAGGCGGACTCCCTCAAAGGGGCCACGGCTGAGGCTAGCGGCGATGACGTGACGAAGAGCATCGCGCTTGACGGGGATGCCACCGAGGTCCAGATTAGCTCAGACGGCACCGACATCACTGCCTCGATCGACGAGGACGGCGACGGTATCTTCGAGAAGGCCATCGGTAGCAGCGCCCAGGGTGCCAAGCAGGGTAAGGATGATAATAAGCAGAACAAGGGTGATGACGGGACTCCGGGACCCACAGACCAAGGATCAAAGGTGTCATCCACGTTTAATGGCAACGCGGGGTCCGCGAGGGTGTCGGACGTCCAGCCTGAGAGAGGTGGTGGCGACCTGCCGAAGACGGGTGACTCCTCGCCGCTCTTCATGGTCCTTCCGCTCGCTGTCCTTGGTGCTCTTGCCACCGTACTCGGCATCGTGCTCAGACGCAGGCGTGGCGATGCCGACTCAGGTGGGGTCGATGGCTAAGCTCCTCTCGCCTACAACTTGAGGTTCGCTGTCCTCACTGACGTACCATGTGCCCGCGTCCCGAAAGCCTTTTGCTCACGGGACGCGGGCCGCTCTGTTCGTGGCAAGATAGGGGAGAGGCCAGAGGGAGGCTTGGACTTTGTGTTTCTCTCGTGCTCATCGCTGAGTCCTAATAACTAAGCTTCTATTCAGTTAATATAGTCAGTCGCGTGGTTGATATCGGTCGATAACGGAGGATCTCAGTGAAAGGTAAGTTCTTTGCTCTTCGCAAGATGTTCGGCGCCCTCTCGGTGTCCATCGTGCTCGCTTTGACGTGCGGTGCCGCACTTCCCTCACAGGCATGTGCCCAGGAACGTGACACAAAGGCTCAGTCCGGCGCGCACAACGCCGTCGTGCTCCTGTTGGATGACTCTGCGAGCATGGCACCACGCTCGAGGGAGAGCCTCAAGGAGGCCGCGAAGAGGATTGGCAAGGGGATTCTCGAGTCCGATGCGAAGGCAAGGGTCGCGATCGTTTGCTGTGGTCGCTCAAATGCTGTCCTTCCTTTCACAGGTAAGTTTGATGACGTGAAGTCTTTCGTCGACACGCGGATGAGTAGTGGTGAAAACGCTGGCGTGAACGCAGGTGCAGGCCTTCAGAGCGTCGATGCCACGGCAAGGCGTCTCGAGAGCGTCCCATCCGACGTATACGTCAAGAGCATCGTGACCATATCGAATGGCGCGTCTGTCACCGGTGACTCCGCCCAGCGACAGGCCCAGTCCATGACCTCGACGTATCGCATGTACTCTCTTGGCCTCTCGGGGAGCACTGCCAGTGCCGTTGAGTCTATGAAACACATCCAGAATGCGGGCTACTTCGAGGAAAAGGACTTGAATGTACTGGAAAGGCACGTTGTGGAATGTGCCACAAAGTCGCTAACCTCTGTAGAGACCTCTGCGAATCACCAAGGAGGTCTGCCTGATCAGTCTGCCCTTGACAAGTTGACAGGAGACCATTCGGGCTTCATCGCCGCTTTGGGTCCGGTTAATACGGGCGGCAATGCCCCTGAGAATGGCAGTGGTGCTGGCGACCAGGGCAAGGGGAGTGGGGGAGATGCTGGCGATAATGCCTCGAAGGCCCCCTCGACACCAGACAAGGGTTCCGGCTCAGCAGATGCTTCCACGCCTGATGCCCCCACACCTGATGGAAACGGTCCCTCTGCCCCCGCAAGTCCAGGAGAGGGTACATCTGGGGCCGGGAATGGTGCACCTAGAGGCAGAGGCACACTGTCTCAGATGAACTCGAGCGGCAACGGTGCTGCGGGCTCAAACGATGCGGAGGGCGAGGGCGTTCGCAACAGGTTTGTCAACAGCGGCGCTGGCAATCAAGGTGATGACGCTGACCGGGATCCTGACCCCACCCCTGCCTCCGATGGCATTACCGATCGCAAAAAGGCAACGGGCGGCAATTCAGAGAAGAGCCTCCTGCCTCAGATGGATGACCCATCCTCCTCTATGCCTGCTGCCCTCCCGTTTTCCCTCGGCATACTGAGCATCGGATCAGGGCTTCTCCTTCGTCGCAGGGACGATTATGAGGACGCAGTCAATGGTTGAGTGAGTCTCCGGCCTGCTGTTGAACTTCTCGAGTTCGGGCGGTGAACCTTGTCCCACGCTGTGGATCAGGTTTCTGGGTGGGGGTTGGTGTGCGGTGCGTCTACTGCAGGCGCGGTACGTTTACAGCAGGCGACGCCTTCTCGACTTCCTTCTCCTACGTCTTACCAAAAGGCGCATTCTGCATGCGAGCGGTCGCGCAGAGTGCGCCTTTCCGTGAGGGTCCGTGCACAGAATGCGCTTTTCCGTAGAATGTGCTTTTCCTTACCTGCGCAAACGTGGAGCCACCTCACGCAAAGACGCATTCTGTGCAGACGGTCTCACGTAAAAGCGCAGTCTGCACCCGACGACTCACGCAAAAGCGCACTCTGCAACCGCTGGCTCACGGAAAAGCGCATTCTGCACCGGCGACGCCATCTTGACGTCACGCAAAAGCGCATTCTGGGCGGGCGACGTCACGGAAAAGCACATTTTGCGTGTGGGGCTCATCAAAAGGCGCATTCTGTATGCGAGCGGTCGCGCAGAGTGCGCCTTTCCGTGAGGGTCCGTGCGCAGAATGCGCTTTTCCGTAGAATGTGCTTTGCCTCACCTGCGCAAACGTGGGGCCGCCTCACGGAAAAGCGCAGTCTGCACCCGACGACTCACGGAAAAGTGCACTCTGCACCCGGCGACTCACGGAAAAGCGCAGTCTGCAACCGCTGGCTCACGTAAAAGCGCATTCTGCGCCAGCGACGCCACCTCGACGTGACGGAAAACCGCACTTTGCACTCGAAAGCGACCGACGATCTCCATGCCTGATACACACCTCTCGCGCCCCCTACGGCAGGTGACGCCTTCCGGCCCTCTCCTCCTCAAACTCCTCCTCCGCCTCCTCGAAGTCGGGGCTGTCCTGGTCTACGAGCTCGTCGTCGCCCGTCTTCGGATTAGTGTGGTGCAGGAGCACCGGCTTGAAGAGGTGGAGTTGGTTGGCGAGGATGGCCGACACCACGAGGAGCACGAAGAAGATGGCGATACGAGGCAGAATGGCCACTTGGGTCATCACGAAGGTGCCAAGACACAAAAACGCCGTCCACCCATAGATGAGTAGCACGGCCTGTCTTTGATTAAATCCCTCGTCGATAAGACGATGATGAATATGCCCACGGTCCGCCTGCCCTATGCTCACATGGGCGCGACTTCGCCTGACGATGGCCGAGAAGGTGTCGATGATGGGTACCGCTGCCACGACCAAGGGGACGATGATGGTGGTGAGGCCCGCCACGCGCGTGACCGAGAGCAGAGAGACCACGCCCAGCACGTAGCCCAGAAGCAGCGAGCCCGAGTCGCCCAGAAAAATCGAGGCGGGGTTGAAGTTGTAGAAGAGAAAGCCGATCGCTGCACCCACGAGGGCTATGGCCAAGGCGGCAGAGTCGTGTCTGCCCGCAAGAACGGAGAGGATGAACATCGTCATCGCGGCGATGCCCGCGATGCCGGTTGCCAGACCGTCCAAGCCATCGATGAGGTTGAAGATGTTAACGTAGGCAACGAGGTAGATGACCGTGATGGGGTAGGCGAGCCAGCCTAAGAACAGGGGACCCTCCGTGAAGGGGTTCACGATCGTCCCGATGACAAGCCCACCCGAGACGGCGATGCCTGCCGAGACGAGCTGGCCAAGGAGCTTCTGCCAGGGCGTGAGCTGGAAGACGTCATCGAGGGCTCCCGTGAGGAAGATGGTGACAAGGCCCAGGGCGATCCTGTGGTAGTCCATGCTAGAGAAGTGCGGAGCGGGGGCAAACACCGTCGGCCAGCCAAGAAAGATCGTGCCTAGATACTGTGTGAGGAAGGCCGCCACGATGCCCATGAACACGGCGATGCCGCCCATACGTGGAACCGTCTTCCTGTTGATGCGTCTAGCGCCCGGCCTGTCCACCGCCCCCAGTGTCCAGGCAACCCTCTTTGCGATGGGCGTGACCAGAAGTGTTGTCACGAGCGCCGCAAAAAACAGGCAGAGGTGGATTAACCACGATCTTGGCATATGAGGGCACGTCCCCTTAGTATGTGATCTGTAAGCGTCTGACCCGAGCAGGTGCTGATGAAAAAATCACTACCCTCTAGTCTTGAACATTAATGAGTGCAAGTCAAGACTGGTATTGGTGTCTGGCTCACGTATAGTGGAGTTGTCGCCTCCCTGCGGCAACAACTGGGTGAACCGACAAGCGTTTTGAGGGAGCCTGCATATCGTTATCAGTACAGGTATCCTCCGTTGTTGAGGAAGCTGGAACCTGCGATGAGGGCACCCACCTGGAGAAGGTGGGTTCATTTCGCGGCTGCAGGGAGCGACTTTTGCGTCTTGCGCGGGCGCAGTCATTGGTATACTCTTGGAAATGTTGGGGCCGCAAGGGTACGGCCCTCAGGAAATCCTTTGCTTCTCGCACAGTACACAAGACATTCTCGCCGGCCCCTGAGGGGGCGCGAGCCGAGATGTCACGGTGTGCAGGAGAAGCGTCTCGAGCCTTGGGCGGACAGTGTTGAGATTTGCAGTTCGGCTTTCATAGAAGGTAGGGAAGGACTACATGGCAGAAGAAGGCACAAGCGAGATGCAGCAGTCGCGGGAGTTTGAGTCATCCGGACAGCCTGCCGGTCAGGACAGCATGCTATTTCCCGGGATCGTTGCTCCGGTGGCCGCTGGGAGCGAGGTCAGCGCGGCTCATCCGGCGCCAGCCGCAACCGATGGCGGTGTAAGCGAATCGGAAAAGAGCGCCCCGGCCGAGGTCGAGGTAGCAAAGCCAGCGCCGAAGCGGCGCCGTGGTCGCCCCCGTAAGGTCAAAAGCGAAGGCGAGCAGGTTGCCTTGGATGTCAACGCGATGACTAGGGTGACGCAGGAGGCGACGCAAGCATCTGCGGTCATCCATGAGCCGCCGGTAGCCACCCTTGCCGAGGCTGACGCGAACGTAGTCGAGGCAGCACCCAAGAGGCACCGCAAGAAGAGGGCGAGCTCTCCTACCTTTGACCAAGACGATGGGGCACAGGCCAGCGAGGCTGGTGTTGACGCCCAGGACGTTTCCCGACAGGCTTCTCTGGAGGAGGGGCAGTCCCAGTCCCAGGACGAGAGAGGCGAGGGAGGACGTCAGAGGCGCGGCAGGCGTGAGCGCAAGGATGACACAGCTGCGAGCGGCGGTCCCGGCAATAACGCCAACGGTGGCGCAAACACCAACGCCAACACAAATGGCAACGGTAACCAGCGTGGGAGCCGCCGCAATCGCCGTAACCGTCGCAACCAGCAGGAACAGAGCTTTGAGCCCAGCCTCTCTCGCGAGGAGCTCGCGTCCATGAGGGTGGCTGAGCTCAGGAGCAAGGCGGCCCAACTTGGTGTCGAGTACGTGGGCCTCAAGAAGGCGGCGCTCGTGGAGACCATCTATGAGGCCGCCGCACGCGCAGAGGGCTTCAGGCCGGTCGAGGGCGTGTTGGACGTCCAGAACGAGGGTTACGCCTTCCTGCGTACCGGCAACTACATGACGGGTGACGACGACGCCTTCGTGCACCAGCAGCTCATCCGCCAGTACGGGCTGCGACCCGGTGACAGGATCAAGGGATCGGTTGGTCCGGCCCGCTCCAACAACAGCAAGTATCCACCCCTTCAGAAGGTCGAGACGGTCAACGGTCGCCCTCTCGACGAGCTGAGGCAGCGTCCGCGCTTCCGTGACCTCACGCCCATCTTTCCCAACCAGCGTCTTGTCATGGAATGCGGCAAGGATTCCATAACGGGAAGGGCCATCGATCTCGTAGCCCCCATCGGTAAAGGTCAGCGCGGCCTTATCGTGAGTCCCCCGAAGGCTGGCAAGACCACTGTGCTCAAGCGGATCTGCCAGTCCATCGCCTCGAACAACCCCGAGGTGCACCTCCTCTGCCTGCTCGTCGACGAGCGTCCCGAGGAGGTCACCGACATGGAGCGCTCCATCAAGGGCGAGGTCGTCGCCTCGACCTTCGACATGCCCGCGTCAAACCACACGGCCGTCTCCGAGCTCGTTATCGAGCACGCGAAGCGTCTTGTGGAACTGGGGGAGGACGTCGTCGTGGTGCTCGACTCCATCACGCGCCTTGCTCGCGCCTACAATCTGGCCCAGCCTCCCAGCGGCCGTATCCTTTCCGGTGGCGTCGACTCAGCGGCGCTCTATCCGCCCAAGAAGTTCTTGGGTGCGGCGCGCAACATCGAGGGTGGAGGGTCTCTTACCATCATCGCCTCGGCGCTCGTCGACACCGGGTCCAAGATGGATGAGGTCATCTTCGAGGAGTTCAAGGGCACTGGCAACATGGAGCTCAAGCTCGATCGCGACCTTGCCGACCGGCGCATCTTCCCGGCCATCGACCCGGTCGCGTCGGGTACGCGAAACGAGGAGCTGCTCATCAGGTCCGAGATCCAGCCCTTCGTATGGGGCATACGCCGCGTGCTCGCCAACATGAACAACGTCGAGCGTGCTGCCTCGGTGCTGGTCAAGGGCCTCAGGGCGACCAGCGACAACGAGGAGTTCCTTATCCGCTCCGCCAAGAAGGCACAGCAGAGCAACGAGTACATCGCCTGACGAGTACATCGCCTGAGCCCCCGCGCGGCCACATCCTTCCCGCATCCTTTCGGGCGCACCCGCCACTGGCGGCGTGCGCCTTGTCTCACTTGCTTTTGTCGGGGTCCGTGTTATCATACAAAGCAGCCCATCTTGGATCTCATCCTTAAGGGCTGGACGGCACTTGCAGATAACACGTACCCCGCCGCCTTACGCAGACCTCCCATGGGAGTAGTGTAACCGTAGCTACGGAAGACGTCGCCTCTGTGCGTGCCCGTGAAGTGGCGGACATTGGAGGTGCGGCGCAGATGAGAGAACAAGGTTCGAGAGCGGATATCATTGCGAGGCGGCTGGGCGTCACAGCGCGAGGCACAGGCGACACAAGGGGCGGGGCTACGTCGCAGCTGTACGAGAAGGGCCAGCTTGGACTCCCGTCTTGGGCAGCGAAGGTAGGTGGCGGGCTGCGGGTCGGCACTGCCTTTGGGCCTGGCGGGCAGCGGGCATCAGCGGCCCGTGCCCGCGCGAGGTCGCGAATCATCGCCAGGCGGGTGCCTGAGGTCAACCAGGGAATCTATCCGGCCAAGCGCGTGGCCAGCGATCTCGATCACGAGGACATATGGGAGGCGGCCCTTGCCGCCATGGACGAGACGATCACGCTCAACTATCAGTCGTCCCGTCCCTTTGATGCGTCGGCGCCACGTCATGCGAGGCGGCCGGCCGGCAGGAGGGGGGCGAAGCACAACGTCGGCTCAACGCTCTCCAGGACCCTGCCCATACGCTCCCATGAGGCGGATGCCAAGCCCCATGTGATGGATACCAGTGCCTATGTCAGGCTGCTCACCAACAACAGATCATCCATCGGCGTCCTGTCGGGCGCTTGATGCCTGACGGGACGCCTAACGTAGAGCTTACCGAGAGGCTCGCACGCCTCTTGGTCTTCGACAGGTCCGTTTGTGGACCTTGCATGGTGCATGCCGAGTATTTAGAAAAAAATTTAGAAACTGTACTATTTCTTATTTACATTCTTTCGAGAACGTGTTAGGGTAAAGCAAATGAGGGATAGGATCACTCATTTTTAGATGACGGTGCATGCAGATAAGACGAAGTAGGCCGTTGCAAGACAGAGCTACCACAGCCATCCGTCTTATGTTGTTGCCCGGCATGAGTGTTCCTATATGGAGTGCGGAAACGATTGGCAGCAATGGAGGTAGCAGATGAAGAAGGAACTAGTGAAAGGTATGGCGTTAGCCATAGGGGCCGCCAGCTTTGCATCGGCTCTGGCTCCCCGTATTACCATGGCCGAATCGACAGCGGGCCTCTCCTCTGAGGATATAAGCGCGCTGCTTCCGATCATCGCCGCAGCGGTTGCGGTTGTGGCCTACGTGTCGATCTCCACGGCAACCCACCACATCAAGAACAAGGCCAAGCAGCATGAGGCAGGCATGACGTCCATTGACCTCATGAGGCTTCAGAGGATGCTGGTCGCGGTGGATGAGGAGGACGCAGCTGCCGAGGAGGCGTACCAGGGAGCCCATGCGGCCCCCGTCGCGCGTCCGACCGTCTCTGCTCCCGTGTCTGCGGGCCCGGCGCTCGGCGCATCCACTCCTGTTGCCGCAGCCGCAAGCTCGTCTGTGGCCGCTGTACGTCCGTCTGTGACGGTCTCACCGGCGGCTGTCCCGGCCAGGGGAGCTGTGACGCCTTCGGCCCCGTCCGGTCTGCCGGGAACGCCCGGCGGTACGCCCACCAACGGCGCGAGGCAGGCAAGGCAAGCGCCCGCCGTATCTCCTCAGATGGGAAGCGGGACCCGTCCTGCAGCAGCCGTGAGGACCAATGTGGGAACATCCTCTCAGGTACCTGCTCCCACCACGCCGACCGCAGACCACCGCAGCGGCGGCGAGGACGTTCGCAAGCCCAAGCACATGGCCACTCGTGTGGCAGCATAGGAGGCTGCTGTATAGAGCTATCCTCGTGGCGCTGTGGGTCTGTTTCATCTGGGCTCATTCGCTCATGAATGGCACGGACTCCGCCAACGAGAGTACGCGTTTCGTATTGTTCGCACTGCCCCTCCTCCAAAGGCTGGGGCTCTCAGACATCGCACTCGCGACCTTCGTCGTGAGGAAATGCGCACATGTTTCGGAGTACGCGATGCTGGGGGTCCTGGCCTTTTTTCTGTGCCGCAGCCAGCCCGGAGTGCAACCAGAAAGACGGCTCTGGCTGTCATCGCGTGTCGTCATGGTGATGACACCCATCGTGGACGAGACGATCCAGCTGTTCGTGCCAGGACGCGAGGGGTCTGTGAGAGACGTGTTCATCGATCTTGCGGGGGTTTGCATCGGATATGCCCTTGCGCGTGCGCTATGTGCGCTGTGTGCGCGCAGCTACAGAGGGTGTCGTGCGTCACGCGGGTAGGCGGGTGGCAATGAGAGTGTTACGAATACACTACATCTCAGCAGTAAACCAATACAGAACTGAAGAGAATGGATATGGTATAAGATGTCAGTCACTGGCAGAAATGTGATCGGTGACCTATCCTTCAGGGAGGACGAGATGGCTCACACATTCAATAGGCGTACGTTTGTCAAGCTCGGTGGCATAGCTGCTGGCATAGGTGGCGCATCCATTCTTTCTGGGTGTGGATCGTCGTCGGGCTCCGGAGCTAACTCCGACACCATCAAGGTCGGTATCATGGGACCCTACACGGGCGACGTCGCCCAGTACGGTCTTGCCGTCCGCGCGGGCGCAGAGCTCTATGTCTCGAAGTTCAATGACGAGGGAGGCGCCAACGGCAAGAAGATCGAGCTCGACGCCCAAGACGAGAAGGGCAACGCCACCGAGGCAAAGAACGTCTACAACAAGATGGTCGAGGACGGTGTCGTCGGCATCATCGGTGACGTGACCTCTGCGCCCTCAGTTGCGATCGCCCAGGCCTCCGTTGCCGACAACATGCCGATCGTCTCGGCCTCTGCGACGGCTGCGGACTTCATCACCTACGGACCCAACGCGTTTCGCGCCTGCATCACCGATCCCTACCAGGGCAAGCTCCTGGCAGACTTCGCAGCCGAGCGAGGCTACAAGGCGGTAGGTACCATCTATAACTCCGGCGGGGCCTACGAGAAGGGTGTCAATGACGCCTTTGTCGAGAAGGCCCAGGCCAACGGCATCACCGTCACCACCCAGCAAGGATATGCCGACGGTGACGTCGACTTCAAAGGGCAGCTCACGACCATCATCGCCACCAAGCCCGACGCGATTCTCTCGCCTAACTACTACAAGGACGACGGCAACATCGTGACCCAGGCCCGTCAGCTTGGCTACAAGGGACCCATCCTTGGGGCGGACGGCTGGTCCAACATCGTGGGCGGTGACGAGGAGTACGCCAGCGCCAACGACCTTGAGGGTTGCTTCTATGACTGCTCCTTCGTCGCCGAGAACCCCGACGAGAAGGTCCGGAAGTTCATCTCTGACTTCAAGGCGGCCCACAACGGCGAGACGCCTGGCAACTTCAGCGCGCTCGGCTATGATGCTGCCATGGTGCTCTGCCAGGCCATCAAGACCGTCGAGACCGAGGGCAAGGCGAAGGCGGGCACCGAGGACTACAAGCAGGCCATCATCGACGCCGTGAAGGCCGGGAGCGTCGAGGGTGTCACGGGAACCATTAGGTACGAGGGTTCGGGAGATCCCGTGAAGCCGACCCTGATCATCACCTTCGAAGGTGGATCACAAAAGGTATTCAGTTCTATAGAAGCGAAGTAGGAAGCGGCCCACAGCCACAAGCAGACAAGGCGCTGGGGCAGTCGCCTCTGGCGCCTTGAGCTTGTCTGTTGCGTTTCCTGTGCGTGTCGCGCCCGCATCGGCGTACGAGAGAGGAAGTGTTGTTCATGACGATTCTGACGCAGCTGCTGAACGGCCTGCAGCTCGGCAGTATCTATGCGCTCGTCGCCCTCGGCTATACGATGGTGTATGGCATCATCCTGCTGCTCAACTTCGCCCACGGCGACATCATCATGATCGGTGGCTACATCTCCTGGGTTGTGATGGCGCAGCTGGGACTTCACCCTGCCCTCGCCATCATCCTCTCGATTGTGGGCTGCACGCTGCTGGGCGTCTTGATCGACAAGGTCGCGTACGCGCCGCTGCGCAGCGCCCCCAGGCTCTCTATTCTCATCACGGCCATCGGCGTCTCGTACTTCTTGGAGAACGGCGCACAGCTCATGTTTGGGGCCGACGCGAAGGTGGTGCCGCCGTACTTCGACCTTCGCCCGCTCGATCTCTTGGGCGTCAGCGTCTCGCCCATATCGATCCTGACCGTCGTCGTGACGATCGCCGCAACGGCTGGTCTGGCCCTTCTGGTCCAGAAGACGAAGCTCGGCAAGGCCATGAGGGCCGTGTCGGAGGACATGGGCGCCGCTCGCCTCATGGGCATCAACGTGAACACCACGATCTCGTTCACCTTCGCGTTGGGCTCCGCACTCGCAGGCATCGGCTCGGTGCTCTATGCCATGGCCTACACGCAGGTCTCGCCCACCATGGGTGTCATGCTGGGTACCAAGGCCTTCGTCGCCGCAGTGCTCGGCGGCATCGGGTCCATTCCCGGAGCGGTCATCGGCGGCTTTCTCGTCGGCTTCGCCGAGGTCTTTGTCTCGGCCATCGGTCTTTCGGTCTGGAAGGACGCCATCGTGTTCCTCCTGCTTATCGTCGTGCTCATCGTGCGGCCGACAGGCATCCTCGGTCGCACGATGAACGAGAAGGTGTAGGGAGAAGACCATGGAAAAGAGGGACGTGGACAAGAGGCAGGACTCGCTGGCTGGTGCCAGCGACACGGAAGGCGTCGGACAAAGGGGGCTTCCCATGCCGGCGCGCTACGCGATTAACGCGCTCCTGACCTTAGGTGCCATCCTGCTCGGCCAGCTTTTGATCAGCAATGCTGTCATCACCCGCTATCAGACTGGCGTGCTCGAGCAGGTGGGCATCTACATCATCATGGCCGTCTCGCTCAACGTCGCGACTGGCTATCTGGGACAGCTGCCGCTCGGCCATGCCGGGTTCATGTCTATAGGAGGCTACTCCTGCTCCATCCTCATCATGCGCCTCATGCCCGTCCTTGGCGTCGGCATGAGAGACTTCGTGACCGCCACGCCTGCGGCTTGCGCCCTCTTCGTGGGCGGCGTCCTCTTTGGTGGCGTCATGGCCGCCGTCGCTGGCATCATCATAGGTGTGCCGGCGCTGCGCCTCAAGGGTGACTACCTGGCCATCATCACGCTCGGCTTTGCCGAGATCATCCGCGTCGTCATGCTCAACATCGATGGCGTCGTGGGCTTCGAGCTGACGGGTGGTGCCAAGGGCCTCACAGGCATCCCAAGCTACACGAGCTTCATGAACACCTTCGTCGTGGTGGCCATCTCGCTCTTCTTGATCCATACCATGATGAAGTCACGCCACGGCAGGGCCATCCTTGCCATCCGTGACAACGAGATCGCGGCAGAGGCCTCGGGCGTCAACGTCACCTACTACAAGACGCTCGCCTTCGTGAGTTCGGCCTTCTTTGCGGGCGTGGGCGGCGCGCTCTACGCGGGCTGCATCGGGGTCATGGAGCCCGCCAAGTTCGGCTTCATGAAGTCGATCGAGATCCTGGTCATGGTGGTCTTGGGCGGTATGGGATCCATGCTCGGCTCCACCATCTCGGCCACGGTGCTCACCATACTGCCTGAGGCACTCCGCGCGTTTGCGGACTACCGTATGGTCGTCTACGCCATTGTCTTGATCCTGGTCATGATCTTTCGTCCGCAGGGTCTCTTGGGTGCCTATGACTTCTCTCTCTCGCGCTGGATAGAAAACGTCATGGGAGGCAGGCTCCCCTGGAGGGGGAAGGTCTCTGCCAAGGGGGTGAAAGGCGATGCCTAGCATGGGAGCCGCCGCGACCGCCAAGCTCAAGCATGCCGCAAGAGAGGCGCTCGACTCTGTTGCCAAGGGTGCGGCCAAAAGTGCGGTCGGCGACGAAACGGCCTCAGCAGACGCCACGGGGAGCACAGCCAGGCGGAGGAGGAAGCGTCCCATCCTCGTCCAGATGGAGACGGCCAATCTCATTCCCGAGCGTGATCTGGGTAGCATGCCGATACTGCAGGCAGAGCGCTTGGGCATCGACTTTGGCGGGCTGACGGCGGTGGACAATTTCTCCATCGCCCTCGGTCGCACGGAGATCTCGGGCATCATCGGTCCCAACGGTGCCGGTAAGACCACGATCTTCAATCTACTTACCAACGTGTACAGGCCGACGCGCGGCACGGTTCTGCTCGATGGGTATGACACGGCCGGCAAGTCGATGGTGCAGGTCAACAAGATGGGCATCGCGCGCACCTTCCAGAACATCCGCCTCTTCGACCAGATGACGGTGGAGGAAAACGTGCTCGTGGGCCTCACGAACTCGATGTCGACGCACCTTCTGACGGACATGCTGCGTCTGCCACAGCACTGGAGGCAGGAGCGGCAGTTCCACGAGCGGGCCCTCGAGCTGCTCGACATCTTTGGCATGCGCGAGCTCGCATCCGAGCGGGCAGGCAGGCTTCCCTACGGCGCCCAGCGCAGGCTCGAGATCCTGCGGGCCTTGGCAACCCATCCCAAGGTGTTGCTGCTCGACGAGCCCGCCGCCGGCATGAACCCCAACGAGACCGAGGAGCTCATGGGCAACATCCAGAAGATCCGCGACGAGTTTCAGATCGCGATCCTTCTGATAGAGCATGACATGAGTCTTGTGATGGGGATCTGTGAGGTCGTTGGTGTGCTCGACTACGGCAGGATCATCGCCAAGGGCACGCCCGAGGAGATCCAGAGGGATCCGAAGGTCATCGAGGCCTACCTGGGCAAGCAGGGGGTGAGCTAGATGGCAGCGCTGCTGAGCGTCAGGGACCTGCACGTCTCGTACGGCGCCATCAAGGCTGTGCGCGGCATATCCTTCGAGATCAACGAGGGTGAAATCGTCACCCTGATCGGGGCGAACGGTGCGGGAAAGTCAACCACCCTGAATACGATCGCAGGCCTTAACAAGGCAAGTAGCGGGCAGGTTGAGTTTCGGGGGGAGGACCTCACGGGCACGAGGCCCCACAAGATAGTCCAGAGGGGCATTGCGCTCTGCCCCGAGGGCAGGCGCGTGTTCACGCAGCTCACGGTTGCCGAGAACCTCGATATGGGCGGCTACACCCGAACGGATGCGGAAAATGCCGAGACGCTCGAGATAGTCTACAAGCACTTTCCGCGCCTCAAGGAGAGGGCCGGACAGTCGGCGGGCACGATGTCAGGTGGCGAGCAGCAGATGCTTGCCATGGGGCGTGCTCTCATGAGCAGGCCGAGGCTGCTGATGCTCGACGAGCCCTCCATGGGCCTGGCCCCGATCTTAGTCGATGAGATCTTCTCGATCATCAAGGAGCTCAACCAACAGGGCACGACGATCCTGCTCGTGGAGCAAAACGCCTCGATGGCGCTCTCGATCGCCGACCGTGGCTACGTCCTCGAGACGGGCACGATCTCAAAGACGGGGACCGGTGGTGACCTGCTGCACGACGACGACGTGAGGAGGGCCTACCTGGGCGGGTAGGGGCCTGTCCTCCTTGGGCCGGTGGGGTCGGGCCCAAGGCGACCTGGCTGCGCTTCACGCCTGACCCGCCCTTCCGAGTGGAGCGTTTCACAAGAACTGCGTAGTCCCTTTTACGAGGAGGCTGGCATGCCAAGGACACCGGAGGCCCTGAGGCTCACGGAGGGCGACAGGGAGGCGCCCGGGCTCGTGGCGAGGACCAGGACCGAGCAGGCGCGGCGGGTGGACAGGGCCCGCATG
>ERZ773042.205-NODE-205-length-45610-cov-4.917265_pt1 | contig 45610 bp, 41 predicted proteins | sample MGYA00511664_ERZ773042 | MGnify/ENA primary metagenome ERZ773042 (study PRJEB29015, sample SAMEA2737984) | human oral metagenome | biome: human oral; feature: human-associated habitat; material: dental | place: China | collected 2036 ... | reverse complement strand
AACAAAAATATATTAAAGCTGATATTAGTATAAAAGATAGTGTATGTAATAGATTAAATTCTGCCTTAAAATCACTTGAAACAAATATCCTAAATTTGCTATTAAATAGATACAAATAGATACAGAATATAATAAAAAAGCCGCTCGCAAAATATTCGATAGGGATCGTTGTTTTAAAAGAATATTTTTCTAACATTTCATTTTTTACGCAAAAAGATAGCGGAAATAACAAAAAGAATATAGTTAAAAAAAGCTTAATAATACTTCCAATAAGAAAATTTGGGACGGCTATATCCAGATTTACAAAAAGTATAAGACATAATAAATATATAAAAAACAATATCTTATTGTATTTAAATATAGAAAAGGGGAAAGTCAAAAACTTATTCCAATCCATTGCAATCAAATATCTCTCTTTAGAATTAATTTCCGTCAATAGCCAATAAAAAATAGCCTTCAATTCTTGCTCCTCAAAATCTATTGGTAATCATACATAATTTACTAAATTCCATTTTATCTTATTTTTATGTTTTAATTTTATACGTATTCGCTTCTATAAAATTTCTTTTTCTCCAAATATTTATCAAAGGCAAGAAGAAAAAATTGCTCCTCCTCAATGATTGTACCATCAAAAACCTTACGACTACTATCATCTCTTTATTAATAAAATCCCTTGCTTGCATGTAAATATTTTAGCGCATTCTATCCATTTTATTATTATGATGTATTTAAAATTAACCGCTTGGCTTACCAAATTTCAAGCCCATTGCTAGGTAAAATTTTAAAATTCCACGCCCGTAAAGGCTTGCTAAATTTTAAAATTTAAAGCAAGCAAAGGACGAGTAGAATTCTAAAATTTTATAATTTTAAAATTCCGCCCTACTTCGTTTTTTTTACGCTGTCTTTGTTAGTCGTTGCGTTGGCGTCTATGTAGCCCATCTGGACGAGTTTTTCGTAGATTTGCATTATTACGGGACCTGCCGCGCTTCCGCCGCCGCCGCCGTGTTCTACGAGCACGGTTACGGCGTATTGCGGCTTGTCGTACGGCCCGAAGCTCGTCATCCAGGCGTGCGAGCGGTGGAAGTAGTCCATATCAGCCTCTTTCATTCGCTTTTTGGCGGTCTGCGAGATGCCTACGACCTGCGCGGTGCCCGTCTTGACCGCTAGAGGCACTACTGCGGTATGGATGAGCTTGTAGGCAGTGCCTCCGTCGGGGTTGTTGCCGACCTCATACATGCCGCGTCGTACGAGCTGTCGCGCTTCAAGCACCGCGACTGCGCCAAAAGCATAGCGGCGCGCTCGTGGTCTCGCTGATATTCCGACGATAAAATTTCATCATACGTCTCGGCGGCGGCAAGTAGCAAGTTCTCGCACTCGCAAGAGGCCGCAGCAGACGCCGAGGCGCTTAAAATTTTAGAGTGCGTTACAGGCACGTGGGCGGTGCGGAGGAGTTTTTCGAAAGCATGATGTCAAAGAACGGCTCGCCCGCTTTTATGAATATTTCGGCTCTCGCTCCAACCTCGACTCGCGAATAAAAGCGATCAAAACCTCAAAATTTTCAAAACGCCAAACCGAGCCGCCAAATAAAATTTTTACCGAAATCAAAGGGTGAAATTTCGCCGTTTTTAAATTTTAAAATTTAGAAAGCGCGGCGAAGCTTGCCCGTTGAAATTTCTCTTTAAATTTAGAGCGCGGCTCCATAGATTTATACAGCCTATGCAGCCGCGCGGAATTTAGATAACGGATAGAAGCCCCAAATTTAGATAATTTACAGAGCCTTTGCGATCAGCTCGTTTACGTTTTTGATAAACTCGCTCGGATTTTCCAGCTCCTGCCCCTCGCTAAGGCGCGCCAGATCGTAGATTATCTCGGCTACTTGCGGTAGCATCAGTTTATCGGCCTGCAGCTTTTTGATGATCTCGTGATCTGCGTTGATCTCCAAAATCGGCTTTATTGGCGGCAGATTGCGGCCTCCCATCTGCTTAAGTAGCTGCTGCGTCGCAAAATCGGGATCGTTCTCGTCAAAAACAAGGCAGGAAAGCGAGCCGCTTAGACGCGATGAAATTTTAACGTCCTTGACGCGTTCGCCTAAAATTTCTTTGATCTTCGCGGCGATCTCTTTGGCTTGCGGCGTCGCGGCATCGTCGCTCGCAGCTTCTTGCTTGATCGAAGTTGCGTTTTTAACCGGCGTCTTATCAAACTCAAAAACGCCCGGCATCACTATCGTATCGATCTCATCGTCGCAGAGTAGCACCTCCGTGCCCTCGGTGTTAAATTTCTCGATCAGAGGCGAGCTTTTAAGCATCGCGGCGCTATTTCCCGCGATATAATAGATCTCTTTTTGCTCCGCGCCCATTTTTTCCTTATACTCGCTAAGCGTGATGAGCCCGTCTCGCAGGTTCGATTTAAAAAGGCAAAGCTTTAAAATTTCCTCTTTGTTTGCGCCGAAGCCGTAAAGCCCCTCTTTCAAAACCTTGCCGAATAATTCGTAAAATTTTATGTATTTTTCGCGATCGCTCTGCAAAAGCTTTTCTAGCTCGGATAGAATTTTTTTCACGCTCTGTTCGCGGACGTAGGCTAGAATTCGATTTTCTTGCAAAATTTCGCGGCTTACGTTTAGCGGCAGATCCTCGACGTCCATTATGCCGCGTACGAAGCGCAGGTAGCTAGGCAGCAGCTCTTTGGCGTCGTCGGTGATGAAAACGCGCTTGACGTAGAGCTTCACGCCGCTTTGATAATCGACGCGGTATAGATCAAAGGGCTCGCTGCTCGGCACGTAAAAAAGCGTTGTGTATTCGTGCGTGCCCTCGGCCTTTGTGTGGATGTAAAACAGCGGATCGCCGCTGTCGTGGCTGATCTGCTTATAAAATTCATTGTAATCGCCAGACTTTAGGCTGCTTTTTGGAAGCTGCCAAAGCGCGCTCGCGCGGTTGATCTGGACGTTTTTGATTTCGCTATGCCCCTGCTCGCCCTCTTTTTGCGCAGGCACGTATTCTTCTTTATCCATAAAGATCGGATAGGGGATGTGGTTGGAGTATTTTTTGATGATGCCTTCGAGCCTGTAGCCGTCCAAAAACTCCTCATCTTTCATATGCAGGATTATCGTCGTGCCGAAGTCCTCTTTTTCCGCCTTTTCAACCATGTAGTTGCTGGCGTCGCTGCTCCATTTATAACCGTCTTGCGAGAGCGGCTTTCGGCTGATCACCTCGATACGGTCCGCTACCATAAACGCCGAATAAAACCCGACGCCGAACTGTCCGATGAGGTTGCTGTCCTTCGCCGCATCGCCGCTAAGGCTCGCCATAAAGCCCTTCGTGCCGCTGCGCGCAATAGTGCCTAGATTGCTCTCGAGCTCGGCCTCGTCCATGCCGATGCCGTTGTCGCCGATGCTTAGCGTTTTGGCCTCTTTGTCGATCTTTATATCGATACGAGGCACATACGAAAGCGCCTTATATTCGTCGTTCGTAAGGCTTAAGTAGTTTAATTTATCCAGCGCGTCGCTTGCGTTTGAGATCAGCTCGCGCAGGAAAATCTCCTTGTTCGAATAAAGCGAATGGATCATCAAATTTAGCAGATCATTCACTTCGGTCTTAAATTTTTTCTTTGCCATTATACGGTCCTTTTTGAAAATTTTGGCAGATTATATCATGGAGTGCTAATCTTGTCAAGAGTAGAATAAATAAACTTGATATGAATCCTATCAAGTTTTGGAAATTTACGCGCGTCCGAAGTATATGAAATTTAAACCTAGCTGCAGATGATCTTGGCAAGAACTCATCTGAATTTTGCGGCGTATTTGCACTAAATTTGCAGATTTTTCTTAGTCGTCGTTTTTTGAAAATTTCAAAACAAGATGATATAATCCCCCCGATATTAATGCGATTTTGATGATAAAACCGGGCGTTTAACTAAAACAAAATTTATCGAGCAAAAAAGGATCTCATTTGAATAACGAAGAAATCATACAACGCATAAATGAACTGAGAGAAAAACGTGGCAAAAATTTAAAAAGCTCAAACGAAAATGTCTGCGAGACAAGTGCCAATACAGATATGGATACGGGCGCTGCCGCAAATTTGACCGAAAAATCAGTCACAGGTTCGGCAGTAAATTTAAGCCAAAAACCGAGCACCAAGCCATCCGCCGCCACTTTAAGGGGTGGGCAATCGATCAAAGACGCAGATCTTCGCACTCCGCGCAATAATCGATCTACGCCAAAAATACTCCCTCTCGTCATCGTATGTATAATCGCGGTTTTTATAGCGATAAAGGCATCTTCTCGCACAGAAATTTTGAACGAAACCCGAATTCCGACCAATCAAGCAAACGAAGACGCGAATAAAAATCCTAAAGAAATTTCTATTCGCACCAAAGACGGCACTTTAAAAATGAAAAACCCCGTAAGATTTCGCGAAGATTGCGACGGCGGAGACGGCGATGCCTGCGCCGTACTTTCGAGCCTGATGCTATTAAATGGCGAAATTTCGCAAGATGGCGCCAAAGATCTGCTTAAAAAAGGCTGCTACGAGCTTAACGGCGGCGAAAGCTGCACGAGACTCGCAGGCTACGAGGATAGAGATTCGCAAGAGGGCAGAAAACTGTATAAAAAAGCATGCAAGCTCGGTAACGGCGAGGGCTGCTTTATGTTCGGTTACGTCGCGTATTTTGACGACAATGACAAGGAGGCGGGCGCGCAATACTTTGAGCGATCGTGCGAGTTGCGATTTGCGGAGGCGTGCTATTTTCTAGTGGGAATTTATTCAAATGATCCGGCAAAATCGCAAAGATATCAGGCTCTATTTGAAAAATATCAACAAGAAAACGACGATGCGATAATCAGCTTTAGGCGCAGATAATTTTACGGCTCAATGCACTTTTGCGCGCTTTGTTTGCGGATTTAAATTTGCGCAAATCAAAAAAACGTCCGTCGCCTGCAAGCATGCAAATTTAAAATTTTTACTCAAACCGAAGCGCCGCGTAAAATTTACGCAAACGCAAAAAGTCAAATTTAATCGGTTTATAAATTTAAAGCCTCGTGCAGAGGTCGTCTCAAATTTACGCACAAAGCGCGAGTATGAAAACGGAGTCGCCTTAAATTTTACTCATCACATCGTCGATTATCGCTTGCGCGCCGTTTTTATCAGCTAGCTCAAGCAGCCCTTTGCTCGCGCGCGCCACGTCGAAGCTCTCAATCAAGCCCAAGATCCGCTCGCCGCTTGCGTCCTCTTGACGTAAAATTTCGCAAAGCCCGCGCTCTTTAAGAAATTTCGCGTTGTAAAACTGATGATCCGCCGCCGCGAACGGAAACGGCACAAATATCGCGGGCAGGCCGTTTGCGCAGAGCTCCCACAGCGTGCTAGCGCCGCTGCGTCCGACGCAAAGATCGGCGCTTGCGATGAGCTCGTGCATATTTTTGCAAAAGCCCACGAGCTGCACGTCAAGGCCCTGCTGCGCGTAGATCTGCGAGATACGCTCAAACTCGCGCTCGCCGCACTGATGGATCACGCCGTAGCCGAGGCCCAAAAGCTTGGGTGCAAGCTCCACGGCAAGCGAGTTGATAAAGCTCGCCCCCTGCGAGCCGCCCAAAAAGATGATCCTCTTAAGCGCCGTGCGCGGCCGCGCCGTCTCGAAAAAAATATCCGCGATCGGATAAGCGAACGCAGGTTTTTCATAGGAGCTGTAAAACGCGCGCGCAAAGGGCCTTAGCAAGCGGTTAAGCCGCCCGCAAACGGCGTTTTGCTCGTGGATAAAAAACGGCACGCGAGAAAGGATCGCCGCGATGGATGCGGGCGCCGAGCTGTATCCGCCCACGCTGATGAGCGCGTGCACGCCGTTTTGCTTTAAAATTTTACGCGCCGCAAGCGAGAGGCGCAGGATATTTAGCAGCGAGGCTAGCTTGGCAAAGCCCTTTTTATCTACGACGCCCGAGCTTTGCAAAAAATAGGTGCGCGCAAAAAGCTCGCTTTTTTCAAACCACGCACGATCCTGCCCGCGGTTTGAGCCGATAAAGATCGCCCTGATGCCCTGCTTCGCAAGATGAGCGGCTAAATTTTTAGCGATTATCAGATGCCCGCCGGTGCCGCCGCCGCTGATTGCTATGACCATACTTTTCCTTTAAATTTATAAAATTTCGCGCTTAAATTTGAGCCTCGGCGCGCTTCGGCGCAGAATTTCAAACGCATTCGGCTCTAAATTTTACGCCAAATTTAAAACAGCGTCCGCCAAAAGCCCGCAAAAGCTTTAAAATTTCGCCCTTTTCGACGCCATCAAAACGAGCCCCACCGCAAACGACGCCGCAAGCAGGTGGCTGCCGCCGTAGCTTAGAAACGGCACGGCGATACCCTTAACCGGCGAGATCGACGTGATGCCGTAGGAATTGATAATGAACGAAAAGAAAAACATAAAGCCGATACCCAGGCAAAAGAGGAAATTTACATTATTTGGCGACTTGCTCGCGGTCTGAAAGATGCGAAAGAGCATCGCATAAAATAGCGCCACGATGAGCAAAATCCCGACGAACCCCCACTCCTCGGCGATGCCTGCGAGCACGAAGTCGGTATGCACCTCGCTCAGATAGCCTAGCTTAAAGCTCCCGAGCCCAAGTCCCTGCCCGAAAAACTCGCCGTTGTTTATCGCATTTAGCGAGTGTCCGACCTGATACGGCGCGCTAGCGTCCTCTATACGCAGCCCTGCGGCAGTTTCGGGCGACATAAACGACAGCACGAAATCCTGCACGCCGCCCCACCACGAGCGCACGCGATCGACCCTGTGCGCGCTCGTGACGATAAAAACGTAAGCGAGCCCCAAAATCCCCATAAAGCTAAAGCCGATGAGCTTGAAGCTCGTGCCCGCAAAAAGCGACATAAAAATCATCGTAAGCCCCAGTACCGCGACCTGCCCCAGATCGTTTTGCACGATAGCGACCAGGATTACGACGAAGCCGAAAAGCGCTACGTAAGGAAGCAGCGTCGCGATCTCGCGCCCGATGCTTTTTTTGGAGTGATCGAGCTTGCGCGAGAAGCTCCACGCCAAAAAGTAGATGAAGCCCACCTTGAAAAATTCCACCGGCGCGAGATTAAAAAACGGCAGCCTGATCCAGCGCGCCGCGCCGTTTACGTCGGCGACCAAGGACTTGGGCAAAAAGCCCATCGCGAGCATCAAAATCCCCATTATCGCAAAAAGCGACATGCACACCGGCGTTAGGCATTTATCGGGATCGGCGCGCGAGACGATCCACATCACTGCGATGCAGGCAATCCCTACCGCGCACTGACGATAAAAAAAATGCAGTGGCGTAGCGCCCAGCAGAAGCACCGTATATGAGCTCAGCGACAGCGAAAATATCATGCCGATCGTAATGAGCGCGCAGGTGAAGTAATATAGCCATTTATCGGTTCTCAATCGTCTCTCCGTTTTAAAATTTTATCCGCATTTACGTGCGCCGTGCACGCTTCGTCTGCTGCGCGATGTTTCAAACCCCGCATAACGCGGATACCGCAAAGCAAGGTCGCGCGCTGATTAAGAGCGCGCCCTGTCGCGAAGTACTATCACGCGCTAGCTTATGGCATGCAGCGCAAAGTGCGATCGCGCATAGTTTCTCGCGCAGCACAACGATTCGCGTGCATTAAGCACGCCCTGCCGCGAAGCAAGATCGCACGCTAACTTTAGTGTGCAACGCCGCAAAACAAGGGCCACGCATCGTATTTCGGTGCGCAATTAGGCGCAAAACGCGCGATTGTGCATCGTTTTTCGGCTCCTGGCTTTTACAAGGACTAACGTGCGCATTCTTTTCTCTCATATCTACCTTTCGGCGCACGATATCCGTGCAGTAGTAACGCTTAGTGCCCACGCAGCGAACCCGCTAGCCGCGCGCTTAGATATTAATAGCGCGGCGGCGTGCGCAAAACACAGCGCGTCTTGCAATTCGGGCTACGCTTAGAATATACCATAAATACGCTCGCACTGCAAAATGCCGCGAAATTTTATTTTAAATTTACTCGCCGCTACGGCGCAAATTTTATTAAATTTATACGCGTACGCACGGCAATGTAAATTTTTAAAATTTTACGCCGCAGCGATATTGCAAGGTGCGTTCACATCGCAAAACATACCGCAAAGCGCTGCTTCCGCAAAATACGCCTGCACGAAATACCGCACGCAAAAAGTTTGTCTCGCACGCTGCGCCCGCGATACGTTAGCTTTTGGCGCGCAACACGGCTGCTTGTTAGGCAAATTAGCCGTCACGCGGCCCAAGTCTGAACGCCTTTGCAGTCGCGGCACTTAAGATCGCGTACTTTCCGGAGCGGTTTTTGGTGCGCAGCAAAACTTTCTGCTCGCACACGGCTAGAGCCTAAACTTCCGCAGCACAAGCTAGGCCTCCGCGGCAAACCAAACTTTAGTGGCAAGGCTAAGCCCCCCCTAGCAGCCTCGCTTACATAGCCGCAAGGTGCCTCGTATCGAACGCACGGCGTGATTTAAAATTTCGATACGCTGCGGCAAATTTTAAAATTCCAAAGCCCTAAAAAGCAAAATTTTAAAATTTCAAATTTTGCATCCCTTTGCAAATTTATAAAATCGCAAACCGCAAATTTCGCGCTCAATCTTTAAATTTTAAACCACACCTTAAAATTTCAATGTATCTTAAAACGGCGTACAGCAAACGCAAGCTGCGAAACGCGCTGTTTGTACCGCGCTACATCCACCTTTAAAGCGCCACCCACTGCAAAGAACTTTAATCGCATCCTCGCATCCGTATAAACCGTCCGCCTTTCCGCAGCCGCAGAGATACAAGTGCGAGCTGCAGAACGCGCAAATTTTAAAATTTAAAATCCGCCATGTAAATCAAAAAATTTTAAAACTCCACCGCTTCATATCCGATAAATTTTAAAATTTCACCGACGCAGACCCATCAAATTTTAAAAATTCCGACGCCGCAAATCCGATAAATTTCAAAATTTCGCTGCTTAAATTTTATCGAAATTTTAAAGCTTACTTGATTATGTCGCGCTGACCTTTGGCGTTGATCTCGCTTAAAACGCCCATCTGTTCTAGCTGCTCGATGATCGTCGCGGCGCGGTTGTACCCGATACGTAAGCGGCGCTGCAGGTAGCTGATCGAGGTCTTTTCCTCCTCCAAAACGATCGCTTTCGCCTCATCGTAAAGCTCGTCAAGCACAATATTTTGCGGATTGATTATACCGCCTTCTTGCTTGGCGCCCTCGTTCTCGATCAAAAATCGCTCGTCATAAACGACGCTTTCTTGCGCCTTTAAAAATTCCGCGATCTTGTTGATCTCATTTTCGGTCGTAAACGGCGCGTGCAGGCGGATGAGCCCCGGCGCGGTAGGCGGTGTAAAGAGCATATCGCCCCGTCCGAGCAGGCTGTCCGCGCCCATCTGATCCAAAATCACCTTGCTATCGACCTTCGAGCCCACGCGGAAGCTGATGCGGCTAGGCAGATTCGCCTTTATCAGCCCCGTGACGACGTCCACGCTAGGGCGCTGCGTCGCTACGATGAGATGGATGCCGCTGGCGCGCGCCATCTGCGCCAGACGCGCGATGTAGTGCTCTACGTCCTTGCCGCTCGTCATCATCAGATCCGCGAGCTCGTCGATGATAACGACGATGTAAGGCAAAATTTCACCCCCCTCGCGCAGCATCTTTTCGTTATAGTTGTCGATGTTTTTCGTCCTGTTTTGCGCCATGAGCGAGTAGCGCTGCTCCATCTCTGAAACAAGATTACTTAGCGCGATGATCGCCTGCTTAGGCTGCGTGATGACGGGCGTTAGCAGGTGCGGGATGTCGTTGTAGATGCTAAACTCGAGCATCTTTGGATCGATCATTATAAGGCGCAGACTCTTGGGCGAATTGCGATACAAAAGGCTAAGCAGCATGGCGTTGATGCCCACGCTCTTGCCGCTTCCGGTGGTGCCTGCGATGAGAAGGTGCGGCAGCTTCTTAAGATCGGTAACGAAAGGCTGCCCCACGATGTCCTTGCCAAGCACGATGGTAAGCGGGCTGGAGGCGCTTTTAAACACGTCGCTTTCTAAAATTTCGCGCAGATAGATCGTATCGATATTTTGATTCGGTATCTCGATGCCCACGACGTCTTTGCCCGGAACCGGCGCTTGGATACGGATGGTCTGCGCCCGAAGAGCCATCGCCAGATCGTCTTGCAGCGTTAGAATTTTACTTACCTTGATGTGCGCAGCGGGGCGAAACTCAAAGGTCGTAACGACCGGGCCCGAGTAAGTCCGCACCACGTCGCCGTCGATCTTAAATTTACGCAGCTTATCGAGCAGGTCGTAAATTTTACGATCGATCTCGCTCTCGTCGATATTGCTTTTCTTTTTCGGCGGCAAATTTAAAAAGTCAAGCGGCGGCAGTTTAAAATCCTTGGGCTTAGCCACCCTGCCCTTGTCGAGCTGATCCAAAAGTCTTTTGTTTTCGGCGACCTCGCTTAGGCGCTCGACCCTTTTTAGTCTGCTCGGCTTTCCCTTCTGCGGCATTTTAAGCTCGCGTTCAGCGGAAGCCTGCGGACCATGTGCATCACTGAAATTATGCTCATTTTCAGGCTCGCGAGCATCGTTTAAATTTTGAAAATTTTGCCCGCTTTCAAAACCGCGTTCGCTTGCGCCCTGCTCCGCAAAATTACCCTGTTTCGCCGAATTGTCCTCTGTGCTCAAAGCGTCATTCGAAGCGTTAAAATTTTCCGCACCTCTCAAGCCCTGCGCAGACGAATGCTTTGCAAGCCCGCCTCTTTGCGCCGCATCCGCATCGCTAGCAAAATCATCCCCAATTTCATCCTGCGAGCTTTCATCTCTTGAGCCAATAAAGCAATTTTTGATGATGTCGGTAAAACGATCTTCAAATATAAGCACTAGCGAAAGCACAAAAATCGTAATATTAAAAATCCACACGCCGACGCTTCCGATCATTCGCCTAAGCCCGTCCACCGCGAAGCTACCGACTGCTCCGCCGCTAGCGCCAAAGAGACTCGACTGCACCATCAAAATGGTAAAAAACAGCAAAATAGCTCCGATGCTAAACTCAAAAAATCTAAAGTCAAAACCACGAAAATGCTTATAGGCTACGTATGCTAAGGCGAGCAAAAATAGCGGATAGATGTATGCAAAATAGCCAAATAGCTGGGTATTAAATGAGCGGATGGCGTTGCCTGCGCTGCCCACAAGCGCGGAATCGGGCGCAATAGTAGCAAGCCCAAAAAATATTATGATAGCCGATATGACGATAAAATATACTTCTTTGATTATGATAGATCCTTAAATTTAAAGCGGTATTTTAGCCAAACGAAGGTTAAAATTTTATTTGAAGGACGAAATTTTAATGCTTTGATAAAATTCCGCGCCCTTGAAGGCGCGGAATTAAAGGAGTTAGTTTTTGACGGCTTTGCCCAAATCCCACATAGGCATAAAGATACCCAGAGCCAAAAGAAGAACCATGCCCGCCATAAAAAATAGCATGATTGGCTCGACGTAGCTTGAGATATTATCTATGATATCATCAAATTTCTCTTTATAATAATCCGTGACGTTACCGAGCATCTTATCGAGGTTACCGGCCTGCTCGCCCGCGCTGATCATCTGAATAAGCATACTCTCATAAAGCCCTGTATTGTTAAACGCCTCTGTTAGGCTCACGCCTTGCTGCACGGCAATTTTAACGGTAGAGAGTTTCTCTTTTAAAGTATGATTATCCACCATTAAAACAGATGTATCCAGCGCATCAGCAATAGGAATACCCGCTCGCACAAGCTCTGTAAAAATAAGCATAAATCGCGACATCGTAGAGAAAAATATGATCTTACCAAATAGATAGACCTTTAAAATCGTCTTGTCAAAGCCTTTTTTAAATTCAGGGTTATTGCGATATGCCCATCTAAGAGCTATGATAGTGCCTATGATGCCCGCTAAAACAAAAATTCCATAATTATTAAGCGTGCTTTCGATACCAAGTAGAATTCTAGTAGGTAGTGGCAAATCCGCGCCCAAATCCTCAAAAATCTCACGGAATTTCGGCACGACATACATCATCAAGACCGAAAATGCAATCGCCATAACGATCATAAGGATCATCGGATAACGCATCGCCTTTTTAAATTTACGCTGGTTCTCCCAAAGCTCTTGAAGCATAGCGGCAAGCTTGGCTAGAGATTCTGCCATATTACCGGTTGCTTCGCCCAGACTTACCATCGCAACGACGACATCACCGAGCTGTCCTCTAAATTTCTCCGTAGATTCGGTAAGACTAAGACCCGCGTTAAGATCGTCGTTCATAGCACTAAAAATCTCTTTTAGCGTCTTATCCTCTGCCGCCCTTGCGACCTCTTTGATCGAGTCGTGGATTGAAATTCCCGCATTTGTCATAACCGAAAGCTGACGGATCGACGCTACTAACGGCAGCGTTCTAACTCTTCCGCTACCACCTAGCATACGCGAAACCTGCGCCTTAAAATCGCCGCCCGTATTCGCTACGACTTGGGTTTCACCTCTTTTCACGATCGTCCCGCCTACGCGCTGCTTCATTAGGTTGTTTGCTTGCACCTTATCGCTAGCTTGCAAAAACATCTTCTTTCTTGCGCCCTTGGCGTTGTATTCAACTTCTAATTGCTTTTTCATTGTTTAGCCACCCTATAAATTTCTTCTATACTAGTTACTCCGCGCGCAGCACGTATAACACCGTCTTCAAACATATCTATAAATCCCTCCTCCTTCGCCAAGGCGCGCATATCGTCCTTTGAGCCGCCGTTGGCGATCAAGCTCTGCATTTTATCGGTAATAGGTAAAATTTCACTAATCATCTCACGCCCCATGTAGCCCGTTTGACCGCATTGATCACAACCTACGGCCTTAAAAAATGTGTATTTTTCAGGCAAGAATTCCTTCAGCTGATCAAGCATCGATTTAGGCAGATTCGTAGGCTGCTTGCAGTGCGGGCAAAGCTTTCGCACGAGACGCTGTGCCTCTACTGCAATGAGCGCACCACTTATGAGGTAGGCCTCTATACCCATATCCACTATTCGCGGGATCGCACTAACGGCGTCGTTGGTGTGTAGGGTCGAGAAAACCAAGTGTCCCGTAAGAGCAGCCTGGATCGCGATCCTAAGGGTCTCTTGATCACGGATCTCACCGATCATTATGATGTCGGGGTCTTGTCTTAAGATCGAGCGCAATGCTGAAGCAAAGGTAAGACCCGCTTTTTCGTTAACTTGGACTTGTTGGATTAAATTTACTTGATACTCGACTGGATCTTCTACGGTAATAACCTTAGTATCGATATTTTTAATATCGTTTAGCGCTGCATATAGTGTCGTAGATTTACCGCTTCCTGTAGGTCCGGTAACCAAGATAATACCATATGGAGCCTTCATAGCGTTATTAAATTTCTTAAAGCTATCAGGGTGCATACCGAGCTTTTCCAGACTTATGATAACCTTGGATTTATCTAGGATACGCATAACGGTAGATTCGCCATTGATAATAGGCAGTGTCGAAATACGAAAGTCGTATTCGCGACCTGAAATTTTCATACTAAACCTGCCGTCTTGCGGCTTGCGACGCTCGGCGATATCCATATTCGAAAGTAGCTTCAAGCGGCTTACTAGCGGTGGATAGATATCCTTATCAAAGATAAAAATTTCAGCGAGCATTCCGTCGATTCTGGTACGCACGACGCAGTTATTCTCGGTAGGCTCGATGTGAATATCACTACCGCGCATCTTAATAGACTGGCTGATTATCATCTCAATGAGCTTCAAAATCGCCGAGGTATCATCGCTGCTTCCGCTACCGCCAGTGTTTGCGAGCTCTTTGCGGATCTCTGCTACGAGCCCCTTAATACTCTCTGAAAGCTCAAGCTTAGATAGATATTTATTTACCTGATTTGGATCGGCTACTACGATTTTAAGCAGCTGTTTACTAAACATAGCCTGCGCTTTATCTTGCGACTCAAGATTAAACGGATCAGAAAAAGCAACGTAAATATTCAGATCATCCGCTTTAACCGGTATCACGCCGTATCTTTTAAGCTGTGCGGTAGGAGTGCGTTCCGATAGCCTGAAGTCTATGTCGATATCGTCCAAATTCATATACGACAGGTTCATTTTCTTGGCTAGAATTTGCAAAAATTCCTTCGGATCCATCGAAAATTTTTCGCTTATATCGTCAAATGCTATCTGACGACGCTTGTACAGCTCAACTAAAATCGAGCAAAAATCATCCTGGCTTAGATAGTTATCTCCGACTAAAACCTCGCCTAGCGTCAAGCCGATATCCATCTTGTCCTTGATTTCCGGAACAACGGTGCTAGTAAGGATATTGTTTCGTATTAAAATCGCAACGATCTGCTCTTCAATCTTCGTCATCGCGATCACCAATAAATTTTAATCGAGCTAAGCTTATCGCCAGTATAAATTGCAATTACCATCTTTTTTACCTCTTCCTCTTCTTTGATAAAAAGCTCGGCGCGCTCGCCGTTTTCTAGGGTAAAGACATACGTATCACTCTTTTTTACGTATGCTCTCTCCGTAAATTTATCAAAAATTTCAGACAAAATATAATTAATTTTAGGCGTTCTTATATAGCTTATGTCTACGCCGTCGCAAAGCGCCAAATAAAGCATCTTTTTTTGAAAAATTATGGTCGAATAAAGAGAAGCATTCTCGCGAGCCTCTTTCGTCTTATAAAGCATCACCGTAGGCACGACGAGCTCATTTACTTTATCCATCTTGAGGCATGCCTTGGCATACATATTCGCAAGCGCCTCGCTCTGTTCCTCGATGAATAAATTTCGCACGCTTTCTTGGCAGATACGGTTATACTGACCGATCTGATCCCAGTTGCGCACGTCATCGGCGCTAACTGCAAATAACGACGCGATCGCAAAAGCTAAAATATATAAAATTTTCATAGTTTATCGCTTCTTATCTTTGAAATAAGGTTAGAAATTTCGCTATTTTTCGCCTTTGCGTTAAAGGTCTCAAGAGCGTAAAGCGCGTCTTCCTTACGACCTTTTTTATAATTGGCTTTAGCAAAAATTATCCAGCTGGTGACGTTGTCCTTATCAAGCTCATTTGATGTAAGAGCCCATTTGATCGCATTATCGTAGTCTTTCTTATTATACGCTTCTTCGGCTAGCGATAGCGAATACTCAATCTTATTCGTCGCGTAAAATTTGCTCTCCAAGCTCTGTTTATCTTCGCTTAAATTTGAAGTTTTTATCTCAATTCTAGAACTTAGCGGAGCGCTACTTGCGGTATTTGTAGAACCTCCCGAGAAATTTGATTTAGGCGGCAATGGAGCACGCCCAAAATCTATAACCTCGTTTTTAGGCGGCTGATTTGCGAAAGCTGCGTTATTGGTATTAGGTACGTTAAACGTAGGAACATTTTGATTGCCAAAATTCTGATTGCCAAAATTTTGACCGCCGAAATTTTGCGCCTGAGCCTGCCCGCCATAGTTTCCGCCATTTTCGTAATTATTGGTTATCTTAAACCCACCTGAATCCTCGCTGGATAGCACACCCACATCGTTTAAATTTAAGCTTGGGCGTTCCTTTTCGTGTTTAGAGGTGTGGGCAACTTTCGGCGCACTGATATTATAATCCTCTTTGGAGATATTATTTTGCACTGCAAGATCTGCCGCCTGCTGCTCGGCATCATTAGTAGAATTTACAGCACCACCTTTGTCTTCAATATTTTGATTGATACTTGCCATACTGACGCTATCACTATCTTTAAGCAGCCAGAATATCGCTCCAATCGCAACCGAGATCAATATCAAAAGCCCCAAAATCGTCTTGTCGAATCTCAACACGAAATTCGGCTTAGATTTTAGGAAAGAAAACTGCTTTCTGTTTTTGTTATACTCTTCCCATTTTTTTTCAAGTTCGTTTACTTCGTAAAATTCAAGCATTTATTATCCCCGAGCCTATCGCTGCCATCTCTATAATTTTATTATTAATCTGCGAAAAACTAATTTCCGTAGGTTTATTTACTTCGTAATACTCAAAAAGCTCATACATCTTATACATAAGCTTGTTGATATTCCTCATATTGCCGTCCGTTAAATTTAAAATCAAATCGAAATTATCGTCGCTAAACATAAAATAGTATTGTTGAAAGCCATGAAGCACAAGCTTTTTTTCAATATACAGCTTGACTTCGCCTAAATTTGAATTAGGAAGCTCAATGCTCTCCCAAATTCTAGTTTTAAAATAATCCTTCGCGAGGCGATCTTCCTCATCCGTCTTATGTACCGTAAATAAAAATTTAAACAATCTAGTATCTGCCATAAGACGAATTTTTTCTATTAAATTCCCAGGATACAGCTGAGCCTCATCAAGCAAAATAACGACCTGCTCTACCGCTCCGACATTGGTAGAGATGCCAAATCTTTCTCTATAAATCCGCATAAAATTTTCATAATTATCAATTGGCTCGCTAGGAGTAGAATGAAAAATCTGCGAATAAAGCTCTAAGAAAAATTCTTTCTCATCAAAAAACGGCTGCGGCACAAATACGACTCTTACCTTTTTTTCAAGATCGACCTTGATTTTATTAAGCAAAAATGTCTTGCCACAGCCCGGTTTGCCGTAGAAAAGTATAAGTTTTAACGGCTTTTGCAAAGCATTTAAAATTTTATGATAAGCAAGGGTCGATTTATCGAGATTAACGAAGTCTGAGACTTCGTTATCCTCGATAAAAATCTCCTTGATCGCCGTATAGTTATTACTCATTTTCGTAGATGGATTTTGAGTAACCTAGCTCTTTAAGAGAGGTAGCAAGCGGCGCGCCGGTATTGTCGATGATATGTGGAGTTACTACGAAGATTAACTCCGACGTTCGCAAAACATCGGCAGTACTTTTGAAAAGATTTCCGATTAATGGAATTTCAGCTAGCACAGGCACCCTAGTGTTATCTTTCGACTTAGTTGCACCAATCAAACCGCCTAAAATTACAGTATCGCCATCATCTACCCAAACTACGCTTGAGAGTTTCTTTTGTAAGGTATCAGGCGCAATCTCTCTTCTATTATTTGTTCTTACATTGTCCTCTGCGTATTTAAGAGAGCTTAAAGATGGATTAATTCGTAGCATAATCCTATTATCATCTGAAATTTCAGGCAAGATATTCAAAAGAATACCTACAAATATCGAATACTGATCATCTGACTGAGTATCTCCGCCTTGATAATCACCTGTAGTAGTGGATTTTAATACATAGTTAATAGTATCACCTACAGAGATAATAGCAGGCTGATTATTCATCGTAGTTACCTTAGGGCTTGAAATAACTTTAGTTTTACCTTTAGTCTCTAGGAAGTTAATCAAACCGTCGATATTGAAATTTAGATTAGCCCCTATCGTCCAAGTTCCGTGAGTATCGCTAGCCTTTCCTCTATTTCCGTTATCTATGTGATATCCTGAAAGCTTAGTCGGATCTCCACCTACATAGGTATTAAATCCTAGTTGAAATTTACTCCAATCTATACCGGTGGTGTATTCGTTATTTAGCTCGACAGATATGATATTTACATCTAGCAAGACTTGACGACTAAGGCGTTTTTGCATACCACTTAGATATCTATCGACGCGAGCTATCTGAGACTTCATAGCAGTAACAGTTACTAAACCGGCATTTTGATTTATAATAGGAGCGACTGCGACGTATTTTTCGGTACCGTTATTTAGAACGGAGGTAATTTCCTCACTAATCTTCTCCCAAAAATCAAATTTTTCTTTGGTAGTGATCTTATTATCGTCATTTTCTGTTTTATCACTATCGCCATTATCTACTTTAGTAGGTGCGGAATCGACAGAAGATTTAGTAACAGCAGTGCCTTCTCTAATAGAGGTGATGTAATCCACTTTAAAAGTCCTAGTCTCTAGCGCTGAAATTTTTAATATGCCATGAGAATACTCATAGCTTAGATTATTCTCTTTTATGAGTAGATCTAAAACTTCGCGTAAAGAAAGGTCTTTGATGCTTACACCTTGCAGTGGCTTACTCATCTCCTCTTGAGCAATAGCGTCTTTTGCTACCACTGAGAAGTGGCACATATCGGATAGCTGAGTTAGCATCTCGTTTAGCGTAACGGTATCGTTAATCTTAATATTTAGCGCCTTTCTATCGCAGTTACCTGCAGTTGCGGGAGCGGCATATAGACTAGTAGCCGTAACAGACAAAGCAAGCATAGCAGCTATGCTAAGCTTTTTACTTATATGTAATAATGACATTTTGACTTCCTTGTTTTAGTGTTAGTTCGACTTTATTTTCATCGTCGTTGGTAATAATAACGCTATTACCCGTTATTTGCACGATCTTATATGAGCCTACATACTCGCCCAAACCATACCACTTATCGTTTAGCTTAACCTTATCACCCATAATACCTACTAGCTGATAACCTAGATCCACCTGCTGATTAGCTTCTCTAGGCGCATTAGCTTCTTTAGGATAAAACGGATCTTGCAAAGAAGCTATCTGCTCATCGCTAAGACCCACTCTAGGCTTACTAAGATCATCGAATATCGCATCGTATTTAGCTTTATAGGCTCCATTACTAGGCGCCACCGTCTGATTATTATCTACAGCAAATAGAGCAGTAGAAAGTAGCAAAGAGCATAAAATTAACTTTTTCATTAGTAATTTACTCCCCAGATAGATATACCGATGCTTCCACCGATTTTGCCATTTTTAGTGGCATTGATATCCATCTTATTTACATCTACGATCATCTCCGATTGTTCGATAAGGTTGATATACCTAAGGACGTTCGAAAATGCTCCTTCAAATTTCACATCTATATCCAGCAAAGCCTCAGGCTGAAAAATTTGTTTGATGCTAGGCTCTCTTCTATCGCTGTGAATAGCGTAAATTTTAATATTGTTATTCTCTGCGATCGTTGAGAGGCTATCCATAAATTTAGCCCAGTTCTTTTCATTATAGGTAAGCTTTGAAATTTCTTTTAGCTTACCGTCTAGATACTTACGCTCTTCAATAATATTGTTAAGGTTGGTCCTAGCACCATTGAGGATATTACGCTTATTATCAACGAAAGCTTTAGGATCACCGCCAAAAAACTCGTTATACTCTCTTTGTGCGCCTTCAAGCTTCGTCGTGGCAGTACTTAGATTTGTTTCGCTCTCCTCTAAATACGGATCCGCATAGCCACTCAAAATAAAGTAAGCTACCACACCTACAAACAATAAAGCTATGTAAAAATAGTTATTTGCACTATTTCCCTTGGAGGCAAACCATTGATCAAGTTGATCTAATGAACTTTTCTTTTTCATTATTTAACCTCCACACTGATATTACTATCGTAAAAGACGGTTTTATTACCCTCTTGCAGCGCGATTGTTTTAGTATCCACGCCATATACCTCTTTTTTACTGATATCCTCTAAAAGCTCGGTCATCTGCTTATCGTTTTTGGTGCGCACCTGAACAGTTAGAGTCCTATTCTCATCACCGATCCTAACCATATTGCCCTTATTTTTAACGACCATATTGGTTAGCTCAAAAATAGAAACACCCTTCATAGCGTAATTGTTTTTCTTGTCTAAGATGGCATTAATTAGATCGCGCCTGTCGTTAAGCTCCTTACCACTCTTAGCAGCCTGGGCATTTACCTCTTTAGTCTCTTTATCCAAACGCGCACTTTCGTCTCTAGCGGGACTCATTTGTTTTTCTAATCCATCATACTCGTTGATTTTATCATTAGCTACCATATTATTATAATATCCATAGCCGAAGTTATACGCAGGATACGCAGCACCAAGTAAGCAGCCTAGCAGCATATAGCCTATCAGCTTGCCGGTTGATCTTTGGGTCAAAGGCGGAGGTCTCATAAACGGTGAGTAGTTGTGATCGTCATCTTTGGTAACCAAATAATCTTGACCTACCAAGAACATCAAAATATCTAGCTGAGTGAGCGGATAATCTTTTGCGTTGATTGCAACGTTAAAATTAAAATCCTTGTATCTTAGCTTTAGATTGTTTTCTACAAAAACCTCTATCGCAGGAATTTTACCGATATCCGTTCCGATATAGACGTTTTGGATATTGACGTTGTAAATTTTACTAATACCGTTCAATACGTCGTTGATGTAGTAAAACATATCGTCAAAAATTTGGATCATATAATCGCGTTCGGTCGGATTTTCTAAATTTACTCCCTGTTTGGAGAGCAATCTATAAAAGCTCTCTTCATCGACTCTACTGCCGACTAGCTCAACATATTTTTCATGCAAGAATTTTAGGTTGTATCTTACTTGACGAGATTGAAAATATTCGCCGTTTTGATACACTACCAAAAACGCATCGTCGCGCTGCAAGTAGATAAAGCAGTCGATCCCGTCGCGAGTTAGGACGCCTCTATTATACAAGCTCTCGTATAAAAACGGAGCCATAGCCACATAGTCGATGTAGTTCGTCCTAGCGGCGATCGCATCGAATTCTGAAGTGAGTTTGGCATTATCTACGACAAAGACATTGAAAATTCTATCATCGCCGCCAGCGCCTATTACCTCACTATAGGTGATTTTGTAATCCAAAGCGGTGTCAAGCCCCAGCTCCTCATACACCTTAACGACGATCGCATCTAAAAGATCCGCGTCCTCTACCGATCTGCTTATCTCGACCGTCGCAGTCATTATATCCTTATACGGAATATATGAGACGTAAGTTTCCTTCGCACGATTCGCTTTTGAGAAGTCGTGCTCGAAAACTTCATTCTCACTTAGACCGAATATGGTTTGCGTGACTTTGTTAATCGCAACAATCGAACTAGCATTTTTACTATTCTTTGCCATAACACTCCACTTCCAAATGAAATTTTCTACGCTGCTAATACTAATAGAAATAAAATAAAATGTCAATAGATAAAATCAGTTTTTACCCTAAATTCGTCATTTTTCCAGCTTTTTTTTACAAAAACTGTTAATTTTAAGTAAATTTTGACCTTAGAAAAATTTGAAATTAACTTTTTGGCTCGAATTCCGATCCGCTTGATCGCCTCGCCGTTTTTGCCGATCAACATCTCTTTGTGTGAATTGGTGTCCGTTATGATCCTCGCATATACCGAGGTTAGACCGGGTTTTTCGACCACTTTTTCCATCACGACATCGCTGCAATACGGGATCTCGTCGCTCATACTCTCAAAAATCGCCTCAAGTATGAAGTCGCGGTAAATTTCACGCTCGTTGGTCGCGCTTAAAATTTCGGGATCGTAAAAGTACTCATGCTCGGGCAAAATTTTACAAATTTCGTCCAAAACCTGCTTTTTATAGACCTTTTTTTTGATGCTAACGGGGATTATCGCTTCGAATTTGTCGGTAAATTTTTGATACTGCAGCAGTTTTTGCACAATCTTTTCGTCATTTGCTTCGTCAATTTTAGTTAAAATCACGATGTGTTTGGTGCTAGGATTTAAATTTAAAAATTTTTCATATTCCGCGGTATCGTCGTGCACGGGCGCCAAAAATAGCACCAAATCGCAGCCCTCAATCGCCCCGAGCGCCACTTCGACCATCAGCTTATTCATCAGCTTGGCGCTTTCGTGCAGCCCCGGCGTGTCCGTGAAAATCACCTGATCTGCGCCGTTCATCGCGATGCCGTTAATCTTGCGACGCGTGGCATTGATCTTGTGCGAGACGAGCGAAATTTTCTCGCCGCAGAGATAGTTTAACAGCGAGCTTTTGCCTGCATTGGTCCGCCCGATGAGCGTTACAAATCCGCTTTTCATATTTTCCTTAAATTTATAAAATTTTATCCTGCTTGCGACTGGGGCATTAAACCATAGCAAGCAAATTTAAAATCTCGTTTTGCGCAGGCTGGCTCTTGCACGAGCGGCTAAATTTTGAAATTCTGCCATCACATAAGTGGGTAAAATTTAAAATTTCAAGCCGCGCGATAGCGATAAATTTTACCCGCCTCGGCGCAGAATTCTATCCACTTTAAATCTCGCGAGCCGCGAATCCTGCAACTTCGTAAATTATCTACGAAATTTTAAATTTTATCCCACGCCGACATTATATATAATCAGCACTGCATAAAATTTAGATCATTCCTGAAATTTTACAGACTTAAAATTTCAAAGTATCGCCAAATTTAAAAGGATTAAATTCTGCGCATTTTTAAAATTTCGCCAAATCTCAAACCTAAAATTCTAGCGCTTTGCAAATTTAAAAACCGCAAAATTCCGCGGCTCCGCAGAATTCTAAGAGTAGCTGTCGCGCCGCCTTATAAAATATATTTCGCCAGATCCTCGTCACTTGCGATGCCTGCGAGCTTTTCGCTTACGAGCTTTTCATCCACGACGATCTTTTGCCCTTTAAACTTATCCGCTTCGAAGCTGATATCCTCGAGCACCTTTTCCATTATCGTATGCAGCCTTCTAGCGCCGATGTCTTCGACTTTTTCGTTCGTGCTCGCCGCAAATTTCGCGATCGCTTTAACCCCGTCCTCACTAAACTCTAGCTCCACGCCCTCGGTCTTTAAAAGCGCCGAGTACTGCTTAAGAAGCGAATTTTTTGGCTTGGTTAAAATTTCGCACAGCGCCGCCTCGTCTAGGCTGTCAAGCTCGACGCGAAGCGGGAAGCGCCCCTGAAGCTCGGGTATGAGATCGCTAGGCTTGCTGATATGAAAGGCGCCCGCGGCGATAAAAAGGATGTGATCGGTGTCAATATTGCCGAATTTCGTGCTTACGCTGCTGCCCTCCACGATCGGAAGCAGATCGCGCTGCACCCCCTCTTTGCTCGGATCCTGCCTGCCGCTATTACCGCTTGAGACAGCCACCTTATCGATCTCGTCGATAAAGATAATGCCCTCGTTTTGCGCGCGCCTAACGGCTTCGGCTTTGATGCTCTCCATATCGAGAACTTTCTCGCTAGCCTCGCTTTTGAGGGCAACCTTGGCGTCTTTTACCTTCATCTCTTTTTTGCTTTTGCGCGTCGAAATTCCTATTACTTTGATGAAGCTTTCCTGCATATTCGCCATCTCGGGCGGCAAATTTGGATTTGACTCAAGCGCGTTTTCGCTCACTTCGATCTCGATACCAAGATCGTCCAGATCGCCGTGCTCGAGCTTGGCAGCCATCTTTTCGTAGCTTTTTTCGTAATCAGCGACCTTCTCCTCGCTCGCACCGCGCGGAAGCGGCGGAAGGACTTTTTCTAAAATTTTACGCTTGATGTAATCATCGATCTTGTCTTTGTTCTTTTCAAATTCCTCGCCGCGTACTAAATTTACCGACGCTGCAGCCAGATCGCGCACCATGCTCTCCACGTCGCGCCCCACGAAGCCTACTTCAGTATATTTGCTCGCCTCGACCTTGATAAAAGGAAGTCCAAACATCTTCGAAAGCCTGCGCGCGATCTCGGTCTTACCCACGCCGGTAGATCCGATCATCAGGATGTTTTTAGGCATCACCTCGTTTTTCATCTTATCTTCGAGCGCCATCCTACGGTAGCGATTTCGCAAAGCCACAGCTATCGTGCGTTTGGCGCTATTTTGTCCGATTATATATTCGTCTAGTTTCTCTACGATCTGCTTTGGCGTCATCATCTCTTTTCGTCCCAAATTGCGTATGTTTTGATGTTTTCGTTCGTGTAAATGCAAATCTCGCCCGCGATTTTAAGGCTTTGCTTTACGAGCTCCTCTTCGTCTAGGCTTGCAAATTTATCCAAAGCTCGCGCCGCGCTAAGAGCGTAATTTCCACCGCTTCCGATCGCCGCGATCTTGCCGTCGTCCGGCTCTACCACGTCGCCCGTGCCGCTAAGAAGAAAGATATTTTTGCGGTCCAGCACCAGCATCATCGCTTCGAGCTTTCGCAGATATTTATCCTTACGCCACTGCTTGCTAAATTCTATCACGGCCCTTAAAAGATCGCCCTTTGCGCCATCTAAGCACTTCTCAAACATATCAAAAAGATTAAACGCATCGGCGGTGCTGCCCGCAAAGCCCGCTAAAACATTGCCCTCTTTGCCGATCTTTCGAATTTTAGTCGCATTGCCCTTCAAGACGGTGTTTCCGAACGTAACCTGCCCGTCGCCGCCGATGACGGAGCCCTTCGCGCCTTTGTAGGCTAAAATGGTAGTCGCTTCAAACACTAGCCACCTCTATCTCAAATTTAGCGCTTATGCCGTGCTTTAGCTTGACATTTACGTCGTAGATCCCGGTCGTTTTAATAGCCTCGGTCTCTAAAATTTTCTTATCGATTTCGATCCCCTTTTGCTCTTTTAGCGCGGTTGCGATCTCATCTTTCGTGACAGAGCCGAAAAGCGCGCCGCTCTCGCCCGTCTGCTTTGCGATCTTTACGCGGATCTTAGCTAGCTCCTCGGCTAGTTTCTGCAAGCTCGCGACCTCGTATTTTTCAAGCTCGGCCTGCTTTTTCTTATCCGCTTCAAATTTACGCAAAACCTCCGTCGTAGCGGCTTTGGCATAACCTTTGCCGATTAAGAAGTTATTGCCGTAGCCGTCCTTGACCTCCTTTACCTCGCCCGCCCTTCCGAGCCCCTTAACGTCTTTTATTAGTAATACTTTCATCCATTATCCTTTTAAATTTAGCTTTAAATTTATAAAATTTTATGGGCGGCGCGGGCGGATCTAAAATTTCGTGAAATTTTATGAAATTTGCCCGCAACCGCTCGCATTTTTCCGATAAAGTTTAAAATTTCGTTTTGTGAAATTTGCCCGTCCGCCGTGCGGCAAAATTTCATCTAAAGCTTGCGTCCGTTCTTGCCCGCGATGATAAATCTTAGCGCGCTTAGCTTGATAAAACCGTCGCCGTCTTTTTGATTGAAGACCTTATCCTCTTCAAACGTCACAAAATCGGTATTAAACAAGCTATCGCTCTTGCTCTCCCTGCCCAGCACGGTCACGTTGCCCTTATAAAGCTCTAGCTTAACCTTGCCGTTTACGTGCTCTTGGGATTTATTTATCAGCTCTTGAAGCAGCAAGCGCTCCGGGCTGAACCAAAAGCCGTTGTAGATGAGCTCGGCGTAGCGCGGCATCAGATCGTCTTTTAGATGCGCCGCGCCGCGATCTAGCGTGATGCTCTCGATCGCGCGGTGAGCCTTTAGCATGATCGTGCCGCCTGGAGTTTCGTAGCAGCCGCGACTCTTCATGCCGACATAGCGATTTTCTACTAGATCGAGCCTGCCGATGCCGTTTTTAGCGCCGAGCTCGTTAAGTGCTGCCAGCATCTCGTGCGGCTTAAGCGCCTTGCCGTTTAGCTTTACGGGATCGCCGTGTTTGTATTCGATCTCGATGATCTCGCTCTTATCGGGCGCATTTTTAGGGCTTACGGTCCATCGCCACATATCCTCCTCAGGAGCATGAGCGGGATCCTCCAGCACCAAGCCCTCGTAGGAGATATGAAGGATATTCGCATCCATCGAATACGGCGATTTGCCGGGCTTTGAGGCGATGTCGATGCCATTTTTCTTAGCGTAAGCAAGCAGTTTCTCGCGAGAGTTCAGATCCCACAGCCTCCACGGCGCAATCACCTTAATATCGGGATTTAGCGCGTATGCGCCAAGCTCGAAGCGGACTTGGTCGTTGCCCTTGCCGGTCGCGCCGTGGCTTATGGCGTCCGCGCCGGTTTTTTTCGCGATCTCGACTAGTTTTTTGGCGATCAGCGGGCGGGCGATTGATGTGCCCAAAAGATACTCGCCCTCATAGACGGCATTTGCACGAAACATCGGGAACACGTAATCGCGCACGAATTCCTCGCGCAGATCCTCTACGAAGATATTTTCCTTTTTGATGCCCAGTTTCACAGCTTTGTTTTTGATAGGTTCCAAATCCTCATTCTGACCGATATCTGCGGTGAAAGTCACCACATCGCAGCCGTAAGTATCGCCGAGCCACTTTAAAATAATACTAGTATCTAGTCCTCCGGAATACGCCAAAACGACCTTTTTTACATCTTTTGCCATCTCAAATCCTTTACGTAAAATTTGGCGAAATTCTACCAAAAATAGTTTAATAGTTGCTTTTAAGGCAAATATCGCTAAACTCACGCTTATGAGAATTGATAAATTTTTAAACGCAGTCAATATCACCAAGCGGCGCGCCATCAGCGAAGATATGTGCAAAAGCGGCGTCGTAGCCGTAAACGGCGTCATGGCAAAGCCCGCCAAAGAGCTTAAAATCGGCGACGTAATCACGATAAGCTTTTTGGATAGAAAACAAAGCTTTAAGGTTCTAGCCTTTCCTAGCGCGAAAAATACGCCCAAAAACGAGCAAGCAAAGTATGTCCAAGAGCTTTGAACTGCTCTGCGGCGAGGATGAAATTTCACGCCTCGTGCAGGCTCTGCCAAAAAGCGGCATAATCTTGCTCATCGGCGATCTTGCCAGCGGCAAAACGACGCTTGCGCGTGCGATCGTGCGGGCGCATGGGTTAGACGAGCACGTGAACTCGCCTACGTTTTCGATCATGCAAAACTACGGCGAAATTTATCATTACGACATCTATAACGGCGGCTGTGAGGGGATTTTAAAAAACGGACTATTTGAAAATTTATTTGAAGAGGGGCTTCATCTGATCGAATGGGCGGATGAAAATTTGATAAATTTACTTAAAAAATATGAGCTTGATTTTTGCGTAGTGAGGATCACGCCACACGCGCAAGGGCGAAAATACGAGGTAAGCTATGCATAAACTGGAAGTCAGGGGTCTTAAAAAAACCATAAAAGGCACGCCGATCATCAAAGGAATCTCGCTAGAACTTTACAATGGCGAGATTGTAGGGCTGCTAGGGCCCAATGGCGCGGGCAAAACCACGACGTTTTATATGATCTGCGGGCTGATAAGCGCTAGCGGCGGCGATATCTTGCTTAATGAAAATAGCATCGCAAAGGTTCCGCTTCACAAACGCGCCAAGCTCGGCATCGGCTACCTGCCACAAGAAAGCAGCATCTTTAAGGAGCTTAGCGTTGAGGAAAATTTAATGCTCGCCGCGGAGATTACCTATAAAAATAAAGCCGAAGCCTCACGTAAGGTCGATGAGATGCTAAATCTGCTCAACATCGAGCCAATCAGATTGCGCAAAGGCGTGAGCCTAAGCGGGGGCGAGCGCAGGCGCTGCGAAATCGCGCGAAGCCTAATGATAACGCCGAAATTTCTACTTTTAGATGAGCCGTTTGCGGGCGTCGATCCGATCGCCGTTAACGATATCCAAAGCATCGTGCGCGATTTAAGCGATCTTGGCATCGGCGTGCTCATCACCGATCATAATGTCCGCGAAACGCTTGCGATCTGCGACCGTGCCTACGTCATCAAAGACGGCGAGCTGTTCGCCGGCGGCACCGCAAAAGAGATAGCTAACGATCCGAATGTGCGCAAATTCTACCTCGGCGAGGATTTTAGCATCTAAGTCAGCCAGAGCGCTTTAGATTTTCACTTCCCGCTTCGGCGCGCGCATTAAATTTCTACGATTTAAATTTTACGATTTAAAATTCAAGCAAACGGCTGCGATTAGTCGTACGCGCGACACTTGATTTAAAATTTTGCATATTAAAATTTAAAGCCACTGCCACGACCGTACGATAGAGCGATTTGATTTTGTGCTTTAAATCTTAAAAGCCAATTTTATTATCCGCGCCCGATTCTAAAGCTGGGGTTTAAATTTTACGCTTTAAATTTTTAAAGTAGTTATGGCGGCGGGATTTGAGTCCAGTGTTTCAAATTTAGCATATTAAATTTTTAAAGGCGCAGTAAGGATAGGATGGCGCGTTCTATTCAAAGTTTAAATTTCACGTATTAAATTTTTAAAGAGCATATAGACTCGTTTTAAAATTTTTAAATTTCAAAAGGCGTTTTGTGCACTGTAAATTTTAAATAATTTTTGCGGCAGGTTCTCTTTTCGCGACCGAAATTTTACACCCGTGGTACATAAAATTTAAATCGCATTTTAATCACACTTTGTTTAAATTAAATCAAATTTTAAAGCGGAGGCGTCTTTAAACGTAACGCTTTCATCTGCGAATCAAAATCACGCCCACAATTTGCAAAAGAATATCCGCTCGTAGAATTAAAATTTTAAAGCAACTGCCTAAATAAATTACGTATGCGAAACTTGCGGTCCGCGCGATGTGGCTAAATTTTACAGCGTAATTCCGCGAGTGATGGCGTAAACTAAAGCGCACACAAAACCTACTCGCTTCGGCTTCGACGCATCAAATTAAAAGCAACGCGCGAAGCAAGACCTTCCGACCCGCTAGAATTTTGCCGATTAAGCCGCCTTGTTTAACTAAAATTGCACTTTTATTTGCTCTGCGGGTCTAAATTTCGCTCATCTTAAAGCTCGCCGCGAATTTTAAAATTTTAACCCGGCGCTCGTCGCTTCCCTTAAAATTTTAAAATTCTTAAAATTTTGGCGAAATCAAGGAGAGATTATGAAAAAAGTTCTACTTTCGTGCGCCTTGGCGGGTGCGCTTTTTGGCCTAGAGATCGACGGATTTAGCGCACCTAGTGGTTCGCTCATTACCGATGACGCTTTTTACATCGCAAATCGCGGCAGTAGTGAAGATCCACAAGAGCGCGACGGCTTCATCAGCCGCATAGTAAAAAACTCGGGTGTCGTTGAGACAAATTTTATAGACGATCTGGTAAATCCTGGCGGAATGGCGCAGATCGGCGACGTGCTCTACGTGTGCGATCTGGATGCAATCAGAGGCTTTAGCAAAGGTCAGGAGGTTTTTAATCTAAAAATCGAGGGAGCGCAGGCCTTAAACGACGTCGTAGCGCTCGGTAGCGAGGTTTTGCTCGCAAGCGATCCCGCGCGTGGGACGATCTGGCGCATCGACTTGCTCTCGCGCACCGCGGATGAGTTTGCGCGCATTGATCCATCGCTAGGCAGCCCAAACGGACTTTTGGCTAAAGGCGACAAGCTTCTGATCACCACCTTCGATCTTAGCGGAAAGGTTCCTGGGCGCGTGCTAAGCATGGATCTGAAATCTCGCGAAATTTCGATCTTTGCGGATATGAAGGGGGTTTTCTACGGCATAGCGCGCGGAAAAAACGGCGAAATTTTAATCAGCGACTGGGGCGAGGATCTTTTAAGCGGTAAAATTTGGCGTATCGATGCGAACGGACAGATACGCAAAATAAACCTCGGCGCGATGCAAAGGCCTGCGGACATCTCAAGCGACGGCAAGGTTTTATTGATCCCAAAAAAGCTGGAAAACAAGGTGGAGCTAATAAATTTGCCGTAACCGGTCGTCTTATTGCGGCTTCGCAGTTTGCTTAAATTTTACAAAATATATGCTGTATCGTGCTTTATAAGCCATCTTTTTGCGCTTCGCCGCTTACGTAGCGGCGTCGGTTGCGACGCTATAGCCGATCGCGATACCGAAATTAGGTCAATGCCGAAGCCGGTCGCAGCGCCAAGGCTAATTGCGGCAGCGTAAGAGTTATATTACGAAACTAATCGTCCTTTTTCGCGCGCACTCAAGAGCCAAATACGATCAAAAGTCGCGCGTGCCGTCTTGCGACACGTAAATGCCGAGCTTGCCGTAAAATTTGCAAATTCATCCGCTCTCCTTTTAAATTTCATCGCCTTAAATTTTATCACTGCGGATATTTTTGCAGGCCGAGCGGTGCTAAATTTCAGCGCAAAATTTAACGCCTGCCGTGACTCAAAAGCCTTGAAGACTCATAACGCGCAAAATTTTAGAGTAAATTTTAACGATGAGAGGCACTTTTACATACCGCGTCGTATCTGCACGGCGGAATAACCTCTACCGCGCGCCGCGTATTTACAGGCCGTAAAGGCAAGCGGAGCCCATTTTTCCGCGCAGCGCGTATGTCTATTTAGGTCGCTCCTGGCGTCCGCGCGTGGAACCTATCTCTGTATGCGCCCCTCCCACACGGCTGGAGCGTCAAGCTCTGTGTATGAGTTTAAAATTTCATACGGCTCGTAGCTAAATTTATACGCTAGGCTCGGACACTGCTTCACCGCGTAGCCCAGATAGATCCAGCGCAGCCCCAGTTCTTGGGCGAACTCGATCTGTTTTAAAAGCGAAAATTTACCCAGACTTAGATGCGGCAGATACGGATCGTAGTAGCAATACACCGAGCTGATGCCGTCATCCACGATATCGATGAGATCGACGCAGATAAGCCGCCCGTCCTCGTCGTAGTAAGAAATTTCTTTGCCGAAGTCGCCGTGGCCTTGGACGTAAATTTCATCATATCGCTCAAAATCGATCTCTTGCACAGGCCAGCCCTTTTTTAGATGCATGTAGTCGTGATAGAGCGCGAAAAGCTCCAAACGAGCATCGTTTAAAAGCGGGCGAGATTGCCATACATAGGCGGTCGTGCGATTATTTTTATAGACGCGACGATGCGATCTGCTAAATTTAAAATTTGAAGCATCGACACGCAGGCTTTTGCACTCCGCACATCCCGCACAAATGGGCTTTTGAAAATACCTGCCGAAGCGGCGGTAGCCGTGCTGCACTAAGCTTGAATTATATTCGAAGTCGCAATCTTTTATGTAGAGATACTCGCTGCGTGCGGCTCTGCCGCCTAGATAGGGGCAGGCAAAATCCAGCGTACAAAATGGAATTTCAGTCATTCAGCTTTTTGATATTTGCCGCGTCCACGTATTTTAAAAACTCGTCTTTGAGGCGCTTTTCGCGTGCGGCGATACTCTCTTTGGCTGCGTCGAATTCCTCCGCGGCACCGTCTAGGACGCCCCCGCTTTGCAAGCTCAAATCATCATCTTTAAAAATATCTTTAAACTCGTCGCGATTTGGATTAGGTTTTTTGGGCTTTTTGGGCGCGGAGCTTGCCGCCTTGTCCTTAAGCATATCCTTTTTTATATCTTTTAGGCTATCTAAAAAATCCATGCTCTTTCCTAAATCCGCGCAGATTTACGCATCGCAGCGATGATAGCGGCGATCGCTTCGTTTTTATTCGGCTGCATATCGTCGATGGTGTTTTCTAAAATTTTATCTAAATTTTTCTCGACGTAGCTCGTGTCGAAAAAGCCGAGTCGAAATTCGCGAGACTTGCTTATGCTAAGCAAAAACGGAATAATCGTGCGCACCCCCTCGATACGAAACTCCTTCAGCGCGCGCTCTAGTTTATTGACGGCTAGATCGTAGTCGGTGGTTTTTATGATGAGCTTGGCTAGAAGCGAGTCGTAAAACGGCGGAATTTTATAACCCTTGTAGATGTGGCTATCGACACGCACCGAAGGACCTAGCGCGGGATAATAATCGCTAACGGTGCCGGGAACCGGGGTGAAATTTTTCCAGACGTTTTCGGAGGTAATACGCGCCTCGATCGCATAGCCGTGCGGCTTAATATCGCTTTGTTCAAGCTCTAAAATTTCGCCGTTTGCGATGCGGATCTGGCGCACGACGAGATCGACGCCCGTGACCTCCTCAGTGATGCCGTGCTCGACCTGGATACGGGTATTCATCTCCATAAAATAGAAGTTGTTGTAATCGTCAAGCAAAAATTCCACCGTGCCGACATTGGTATAATTCACCGCTTTTGCCGCAGCTACCGCGGTCGTACCCATAGTCTTACGTAGATGCTCGCTAATGGAGGGGCACGGCGCGATCTCGATGATCTTTTGATGGCGGCGCTGGATCGAACAATCGCGCTCGCAAAGGTGGATAATGTTTCCGTAATTGTCGCCGATAATCTGAAACTCGATGTGGCGCGGCTTGACGACAAGTTTTTCCATAAAAATTTCATCGTTATTAAAAAAGGTCTTCGCCTCTCTCGTGCACGAGTCATAGGCGCTCTCCATATCTTTTTCGTCCCACACCTCGCGGATACCGCGTCCGCCGCCGCCGCCGCTAGCCTTTAAAATCACGGGGTAGCCGATCTCGCGCGCATATTTTTTGATCGTATCCATGCTCTCGTGATTTAGCTTTTCGGTGCCGGGCACGATCGGGATACCGTTTTTGCGCATCAGATAGCGAGCGATGTTTTTATTGCCCATTTTGCGGATAACGTCGGGTTTTGGACCGATGAAAATAATGCCCGCGTCTTCGACCTCTCTTGCAAAGTCATAATTCTCGCTCAAAAAGCCGTATCCAGGATGTATCGCATCGGCACCGCACTCTTTGGCGACTTCGACGATCTTTTTAGCGTCCAGATAGCCTTTTAGCGCATCGGTGCTGACTTCGTAGGCCTCGTCGGCGATTTTTACGTGTAAGCAATCGACGTCGGGTTTGGTGTAGATCGCGACGCTTCCGATATGCAGATCTCTGCAGGCTCTAATGATGCGAACCGCGATCTCGCCGCGATTGGCGATAAGAATTTTACGTATCATAAATAATTGCCTCTTTTAAAGAAATACCGCAGTAATAATAGTATAAAAAATTTTATAGCAAGTTGAAATTTGCAAAAGGCGGTTGAAATTACAGATAAAATTTAAAGAAGATTTATGGTGCCCGAGGTCGGAATCGAACCGACACGAGGTCGCCCTCGCCAGATTTTGAGTCTGGTGCGTCTACCAATTTCACCACTCGGGCATTTAAAAAGTTATGATTGTATAAATTTAAAAGAGAAAAGCCCCGAAGACGGGGCTTGGAGCAAGAAAATTATTTTTTCTTCTTGCCTTTTGCAGCTGCAACAGCCTCTTTTAGCTGTTTACCAACTTTAAATTTTACTACTTTAGTAGCAGGAGATTTGTAAGTTCTGTTTGTGCCAGGAACTTTACCCTCGCGAGCCGCACGCTCTGCGATGCCGAAAGATCCGAAGCCGATGAAGCTTATGTCATCACCTTTTACCAAAAGCTCTTTGATAGCCTCAAGTGCAGAATCAACTACCTTAACGGTATCTTTTTTAGAAAGACCTGCCTTCTCGGCAACTACTTGGATAAAATCAGCTTTTTTCATGCTAATCCTTTAAAATAAAGTGGTTTCGGCGGTATTCTACAATAGTTTCGCAAAAAATACAATAGTTTTTTAAGAAAAAAACGCAAAAATCGGCAAAATTTAGCCGAATTTAGCCCAAATTCGTCAATTTTTCAGATTTCGCTTTTTTAAATTTCAAAATTCCGCCATATTTTTGGGGCTGATTTTTGAATTTTCGCCCGGTTTCGAAAAATTTCAAAATTTCTCCCCTCCGCGTTTCATTTTTATAAAATTTCGCCCAAATTTGCCGCTTTAAAATATATAAACTATATTTTGTTATAATCCGCGCAAAATTTCAAAGGCTTTTTTATGACTAAAATTTTAATGATAGAGGACGATTTAGAACTCGCCGAAATTTTAAGCGAATATCTGCAACAATACGATATCAATATTACCGTCGCGGACGATCCGTTTTTGGGGCTTTCTAAGTTAAATTTAGAAAATTTCAACCTCGTGATTTTAGATCTCACGCTTCCTGGGATGGACGGGCTTGAGGTCTGCAAAGAGATCCGCAAAAACACCGATATACCGATCATAATATCAAGCGCCCGCCACGATCTGACCGATAAGATCAACGCTTTTGACTTCGGCGCGGACGATTATCTGCCAAAGCCCTATAATCCGCAAGAGCTTTTAGCGCGCATCAAACGCCACATCGAGCGCTACGACATAAACTCCATTCAGCGCGCCGCAAAGCCAAAAAAAGACCTCGAAGTGGATGATTTCCGCCACGTCATCAGCTTCAAAGGACAGCCACTATCGCTCACCATCGCCGAATACGACGTGCTTTCGTATCTCATCAAAAAGGAAGGCGGCGCGATCACCCGCGAGGAGCTCATCTACAACTGCAGCTCCATAAGCGAGGAATCCTCGAGCAAAAGCATCGACGTCATCATCGGTCGCATCCGCTTAAAGCTCGGCGAAACGTCCAAGGCGCCCAGCTACATCCACGCTATCCGCGGCGTAGGTTATAAACTAATACAATGAGCGGACTTGCACTATAGACGAGCTTGCGCGATGAAATTTAAATGCTCGCAGTTTTAAAGCTTTAAATTTAATTGGTCTTGGTGCGGCAAAATTTAAATCGCAAGTCGGTCCGCGCGATTTTGCCCTTTAAATTTAAGACGCCTCAACTGAAGCGTTAAAATTTTACGATAAAATTTTGTAGTTATAAATTTAGCACGCGACTGGATGCGCGTGGAATTTTATCGTCGAATTCGGCAAGCAGTTCGGCTCTACGCGCAAGACGAGTTGTAAAAGACAGAGCCCATGGCAACGAAAGGGTAAATTTTAAAAATTTAAAGCGGCGCGGCTATTAAATTTAAAAGCGCCCTGCTTTGCAATGAAATTTTAAAATTTACGCGCTGTAAATTTAAAGCCGAGCAAGCCGTAAGCCGGTCTGCGCATTAAAGCCAAAGCAAGCCCGCGGCTTCAAAGCTTTGAAATTTTAAAAATTTAAGGATCATATAAATTTAATGAAAGTAAGATCGTCGATTTTTTATACCATCACGTTCATCTTCGCGCTCGCTGCCGTGGGCGTTTCGCTCGCTCTACTCTGGCTCATCGGCTACGATCAGCAAAACTACACCCGCGAGCTAAACTCCAAGTACTCCATCGTCGCGCGCGCGAACCTATATCAGATGAGCAAGCTCATCAGCGATGTCGAATACGAACGGCAGGTCGCAAATTTCGAGTTTTCGACCATCCGCGATGAAGCCAAGCGCGATGAGATCATTAAAGGCGCCGAAATTTTAGATAGCATCTCCGCAGACATCGGCTCTGCGGACATCTTGCTTTTTAAACGCAAACACTACTTAAAAATCACTCACGCTGGAGAGACGCGGCTTTTAAACGACAAGGAGTATCAGCCCTACCGCTACGATATTTTCAAAGCGATCTACGGCGTCATCTTGGTAATCATCCTGCTTGCGTATATTTTCATCATCCGCAAAATTCGCCCTCTTCGCAAGCTCAAGCGCCAGATCGATAAATTTGCTAAAGGCGATCTTCGGATCAAGGACGTAAGCGTAGGAAACGACGAAATTTCCGAGGTTTCGCACGCATTTTACGAGGCGGTCACGCAGATAAACAAGCTTAACGAATCGCGCCATCTGTTTTTGCGAAACATAATGCACGAGCTCAAAACTCCCATCACAAAGGGTCGCATCGCCGTCGAGATGATCGAGCACGGTAAAAATCAGGAGCGTCTCATCTCGGTCTTTGAGCGGCTGGAGAGCCTAATCAACGAATTTGCGGCAGTCGAGCGCGCGACTGCGGGCACGGCGCTAGTCGAACGAGGAATTTTTCCCATGGATGAAATTTTAAAAGAAGCTCTCTGCATCGCGATGATCGAGCCCTGCTGCGTCACGCTGCAAAATCCGCTAGGCCTAAGCTTAAACGTCGATCTGAAGCTCTTTTGCGTCGCGGTGAAAAATTTAATCGACAACGCCGTCAAATACGCCTCAGACGGTAAAATTTTAATCCGCCTAAACGCTGAAACGATGGACTTCATAACGCTCGGAGAGCCACTACAGAAAGACTTTAGCTACTACAAAGAGGCTTTCGTCAAGGGCACGAACGCCAAACAAAGCTTCGGCCTGGGGCTCTACATCGTCGATAACATCGCTAAGGCACACGGACTAAAATTCCTCTACCGCAGGCAGGATGAGCTAAACGTCTTTTATTTCGAGGGAATCGAAAAGATAGCGACGTTATGAAATTTAAGCACATTTTTTATATTATTGCGCCAAAAATTCGAAACGAGAAGATGCGAAATTTCATATTTTTAGCGCTATTTTTAACCGCAACCATATTTTTTCTGCCTCGCGGCGCACAAGCCGAGAGCTTCATCACCGACGAGGAATACGGTGCGATGCTCTATAAAAACCCCCGCGGCATCGGCTGCGACAAGTGCCACGGCGAGAAGGGCGAGGGCTCGCTAATCGCGACGTATAAAGAATTTAACCGCACCTCGGGCGCCTACTACGAGCGCGCCCTAAATGCGCCGCCGATCAACGCTCTCTCGCTTCAGGAGCTCGCCGACGGGATCAGCAGCTCGCGCGACGTGATGCCAAGCTACTTCTTGACGCAAAACGAGATCATCATCATCTACAAATATATAAAGTCGATAAATCAACCAAAAAAGAAGGAGAAAAAATGAATAATCACGACGAATTTTTAGCAGCACAAAAACTTATCCCGGGCGGCGTCGATTCGCCGGTGCGAGCATTCGGCAACGTAGGCAGTGAGCCTTTTATGGTGGATCGCGGCGAGGGCTCGTATATCTACGACGTCGAGGGCAAAAAATATCTCGACTTCGTGCAGAGCTGGGGTCCGCTCATCTTCGGTCACGCCGACGCAGACATCGAGCGCGCCGTCGTGCAAACCGCCAAAAAGGGGCTAAGCTTCGGCGCATCCAGCCCGCTTGAGACGCAGCTTGCCTCGCTCGTGCTAAAAAATTTCGATTTCCTAGATAAGATCCGCTTTACCAGCAGCGGCACGGAAGCCACGATGAGCGCGATCCGTCTTGCGCGCGCCTTTAGCGGACGGGATAAAATTCTAAAATTTGAGGGCTGCTACCACGGCCACAGCGACAGCCTGCTCGTCAAAGCGGGCAGCGGCGCAAGCACCTTCGGTAACGCAAGCAGCGCGGGCGTACCGCAGGACGTCGCAAAAAACACCTACCTAGCCAGATACAACGACATTCAAAGCGTTAAAGACGTCCTAGCGCAAAACGACATCGGCACGATCATCATCGAGCCTATCGCGGGTAATATGGGCCTAGTACCCGCTGATCCTAAATTTTTAACCGAGCTTCGCGCGCTGTGCGACGAGAAAAAGATCGTGCTGATAATCGACGAGGTAATGAGCGGCTTTCGCGCGAGCGAGCTAGGCAGCTACGGCATCTACGGCGTCCGCGGCGATCTGGTAACCTTCGGCAAGGTCATCGGCGGCGGTATGAGCGTGGCGGCGTTTGCGGGCAAGCGCGAAATCATGGATATGATAAGCCCGCTAGGAGCGGTGTATCAAGCAGGCACGCTAAGCGGGAACCCCGTCGCAATGGCTGCGGGCATCGCCAGCCTAAGTAAAATTTACGCTAGCAGCGGCCTTTACGAAAGGCTCGGCGAGCTAGCACGCAGGTTCACAGACGGGCTTTGCGCCATAGCAAATCGCCGTGGCATCGCGCTGCAAACCGCCTGCGTCGGCTCGATGTTCGGTTACTTTTTCGCGGATGAAGAGGTGCGCGACTATGACGGCGCCTTGCGAGCAGACACCGCGCGCTTTGAAAAATTTCACGGCGAGATGATTAAGCGCGGCGTATTTTTGGCACCTAGTCAGTTTGAGACGGGCTTCATCTGCGCCACGATGGACGAATCGCAGATCGACTTTGCGCTAAACGCGGCAGATGAAGCGATGGCGGCGCTTTAAGGGCTGCGTTTTAAAATTTTACGGATTTTAGATGAGAGTAACGAAAAATTTAAACAAAATCGTAAAGGGCGCCTGCGACATCAGCCTAGGCATCTCAATCGTCGTAGCGATCGGCATCGGCGTAGCGATCGGGCTTGGACTACGGCGCCTCACGGGCTCGCTGCTTCTGCTCTGGCTTGGCATCGCTATCGGCATCGCAGCGGCGTTTTTGAACGTTTACCGCGCGTGCAAGGCGCTAAATTCGAGCCTAAAGGAGCTTGAGGACGATCCGAAATACAAGGCGGATCCGAAAAATTTCGACGACGACGAATTGGATGAGCGGGATTGAATAGGCGATTTTTGCTCATATACTGCGCGCTAAACGCGGCGTTTGTCCTGCTTGGGTTAGCGCTTTGCGGCGCAGGGTTTTTCGGCTCGGGCTCTTTCGGCGTGCGGGCGCTTGCGTGGCTTCTTAGCTTGGAGGCCGGATTTTTGGGCGCATTCGGCGCGGTATATTTTTCGTTTCGCGCTTACCGAAACAAGATAGAAGATGAGCTAAGAGCCGGTAAATACGATGAAATTTTGCAGCAAAGCTCTAAAAATTCCGCAGGTTTCATAAGCGGCGAAACTTCCGCAAACGATACGAATTCCGCAAGTCTTGGTGGCAAAAACCGAGGCGGCGCGAGCGGCGGCGATGAAATTTCATACGGCAAAACTTGCGGCGGCGAAATTTTAAAGAGCGAAAATTTTAGCGGCGCAAATTCAGGCGTCGAAATTTTAAACGCGCAAAATTCCGAAGACGCCGTAAATTTCACTAGCGGCGAGACCCGCATCGAAAACGGCGATAGTTGCGTCACGCACGATGAGACCGCCGCTGGGTGTATCGCAAACTCCACCGAGTGTACCGCAAGCTCCGCTGGGTGCGCCGCAAACTCCGCCGTCGACGAAGATACCGAAAATTTCGCCGCCGAGTACGGCAGAGCTTCCGCTGGCGAGCGCGACGTAAATTCTACGAAGAGCGACGACAAAACCTCCGCTTGCGACGCGACCGCCTTGGAACACGCCGCCGATAAATTTAATATGAATGTCAGCGCGACTTGCAGCGACTCATACGGCGGCATAAGCGACGAAGCTAGCGATAGTTCGCAAGGCGACATAGGCGAGCGTTGCGGCGACTTGAAAAATGTAGTGAGCAGAGATCTGGGCGGCGGCCTAGATAGCAGCGAGTGGAGCGGCGGTGCAGGTAACAGCAATCGTGGCGGCGATGTAGATAGCAGCGAGCCGGGCGACGGTACGAGCGATTTTGGAGGCGGGATTGGCGGCGCGCACGATGGATCAAAGGATGATTTCGAAGGCGCGGACGATTTTGAGGGCGAGCTTGAGCGGAGCGAGGTTCGGAGTAATTTTGCGGGGGCGTTTTTCTCTCCGTTTAAAATTCTATCCTACGCGGCGCTCGTAGCGGCGATCTACCTGCTTGCCAAGCTGTCCTTGCTAAACCCGCTAGCGATTATTTTGGGCGTTACGATCATTCCTCTGGGCACGATGATCGCTGCCTTCGGCGGCAAAGACGCGCGCTAAAGCTCAAACGGCGCGAGCAGAACGCTTTAAATTTTAAAATTTAGCTTGGGCGGGATTGAGCGCAGATCTGACGCAGGATAAAATCGCGGCAACGCCCGCCATCGCGAGCTGTATTGCAGACACCGCGCATTTTGATATGTATCGCAGCTCGCTAAATTTATAAAATTTGCGCCGCGCATCTTTGAACTTCTGCGTAAATTTAGATCGACGCGGCAAATCGTAGAAATTTTACCGGCATTTCTCGCATAATTCTAAAACTAAATTTAACCGTCGCAAATTGCAATTCAGCGCGAAATCCTTATCTATATTTAATTAAATTTTAGCTACCATTACGCAAAATTTGAGGAAAAATTATGAATTATGATACCTTGAAAAAGATCTTTTTTCGATTTGATCCAGAAACCGCTCATAAGATCGCAGAATTCGGACTTCGCGCGCTCTATGCGACCCCGGGCGGACTTGAAGCTTTGGCAAAATTTGGCGTTTACAAAGATGAAATTTTAACTCAAAATATATGGAATCTCAGCTTCGATAACCCCGTAGGTATCGCGGGCGGCTTTGACAAAAACGCCACGATGATCGCGCCGCTGGCGGCTCTTGGCTTCGGACACATCGATTTTGGCACCTTTACGCCGCGACCTCAAAGCGGCAACGAAAAGCCGCGACTTTTTCGCCTCGTTAGCGAGCAGAGCATTCAAAACGCGATGGGCTTTAACAACGAGGGCGCCGATGTTATCGAGCGTCGCGTGCGAAAAATTTATCCTTTTAAAATCCCTATCGCCGCAAATATCGGCAAAAATAAGGCTACCCCGAACGAGGATGCGCTGAGCGATTATGAAGCCTTAGGTCGTAAATTTAACGGGCTTTGCGATTTTTTCATCATCAACGTAAGCTCGCCGAACACTCCAAATCTGCGCGCTTTGCAAGAAAACAGCTTCATAAGCGAGCTGATCGGAGCGATGAAAAAAATCACAAACAGACCGCTCGTCTTAAAGCTGGCGCCCGATATGAGCGCGGATCAGGCGATCGCACTGTGCGAGTGCGCGGTGCAAAGCGGCGCAAGCGGCATCATCATAAACAACACCAGCGTCGATTATTCTCTAAGCCCCAACGCTAGGGACTTCGGCGGCATAAGCGGTAGGCTGATCACAGAAAAATCGCGAAAGCTTTTCGCACAGGTCGCTCACGAGCTCTTCGGCCGCACGGTCCTAATCAGCTGCGGCGGCATAGACAGCGCGCAGGAGGCCTATGAGCGCATCAAATCGGGCGCGAGCCTGGTTCAAATTTTTACCGCCTTTATCTTCAAAGGCCCGTTCGTCGCAAAATCGATCAACGAGGGGCTAGCGGAGCTTTTGCGCGCAGACGGCTTCAATAACATAAGCGAGGCGGTTGGGGTAAATTTAAAAGATCGCGCGGGCGAAGGATACGGCATCAGAGGCGATCAGGCCGAAAGTCGCGGCGACGGCGCGGATTTGCGCGCTTACAAAAATAAAGACGCGGAAGCTAAAGCGGATAAAATTTCGAGTGCGACCGAAGGCAAGGAAACGGATGAAATTTCAAACGCGCCCGAAAGCAGGGATGCGGACGAAAATTCTAACGACGGCAAAAGCGAAATATCGAGCGTCCAAGTCAATGAAATTCTCGCCGCTAAAACAGATGAAATTTCGAGCGCTCAAACAAACTCAATCTCCAAAGCGGATGAAAATTCCGGCACTTCGGCAAATTTAAACGCCTTGGTAAGCGCAGATACCGCGACGGATCAAAGATCAATCGAGCAAAGCGGTGCGGAGAGCGAAAATTCCGAGGTTAAAAATACAAAACGAAACAGCGCAAAGAGCAAGAATTTAGAGACTAAAAGCGCAAAGCAAGGCGGCGCCGATGAGAAGCAGGATAAAATTTCAAAAACTACCTCCAAAAGCGGCGCGAATCAAAAACAAAGTCAAATTTCAAAAAGCGGCGCAGGTTCCAAGCGCGGTAAAATTTTAAAAAATACTTCGCAGAATGACGCCGTACAGGATAACGCCTCGCAGCAGAAGGACGCTGAAGCTAAAAATCTCTCGAAAAGCAATGCAAAAAGCGAGAATTTAGAGGTCAAAAACGCAAAACAAAGCAGCGCGGCGAGCAAAACCGCAAAAACAAAAACCGCGCCGAAAAATAAAACCGCGACCAAAGCCGCGTCAAAAAACGACATAGAAAGCAAAAATTCTAAAACTAAAGCCACGCCGAAAAATAGCGCAGAAAGCAAAAGCTCCAAGGTCAAAAATGCAAAGCAAGGCAGCGCCAAAACTAAAAATGCCGAGGCCAAAGAGACCAAAGAGCTTAAAGAGGCCAAAAAAGCGAGCGGCGCCCAAGACGCGGAGCAAAACTCAAGCAAAAAACGAAAGGCGAAAAAAGATTAATGTTTCCGAAATTTAAGAAAATCACGCTGCAAAACGGGCTTCAAATTTATCACATCCCGATGAATAAAGGCAGCGGCGTCATCAGCGTGGATGTCTTTTACAACGTCGGCTCGCGCGACGAGGTGATGGGCAAAAGCGGCATCGCGCACATGCTGGAGCATCTAAATTTTAAATCCACGAAAAATCGCAAGGCAGGCGAGTTTGATGCAATCGTAAAGGGCTTTGGCGGCGTAAATAACGCAAGCACGGGCTTTGATTACACGCACTATTTCATCAAGTGCGCGAACTCAAATTTAGAGCTCTGCTTGGATCTTTACGCCGACATAATGCAAAACTTAAGCCTCAAAGACAAAGAATTTCAGCCCGAGCGTAAGGTCGTGCTCGAGGAGCGGCTGTGGCGCACCGATAACGATCCGTTCGGATACCTATTTTTCAGGCTCTATAACGCCGCGTTTTTGTACCATCCGTACCACTGGACGCCGATCGGCTTTCGCAAGGATATCGAAAACTGGAGCATCAAAGACATCAAGGAATTTCACGCTAAATTTTATCAGCCGCAAAACGCCGTGTTGCTGATCACCGGCGACATCGGCGAAAAGGCGGCGTTTGATGCGGCAAAAAAATACTTCGCGCCCGTAAAAAACAAAAGCGAAATTCCGAGCCTTCACTGCACCGAGCCCGTGCAGGACGGCGAGAAGCTTAGCATTATTTACAAAAACAGCGAAGCGCAGATCGTTGCAGTCGCCTTTAAAATTCCGCCGTTTAACCACCCTGACGCCGCGGCGATCAAAGCGATGGATATATATCTTAGCGGCGGCAAGAGCTCGCTTTTACAGCGCGTGCTGGTCGATGAGAAAAAGCTCGCCAATCAGATCAATATCTACGATATGAGCGGTAAGGACGAGAATTTATTTATAGTCTTTGCCGTTTGCAACCAGGGCGTAAGCGGCGAGGCGCTAAGAGATGAAATTTTAGCGCTGATCGAAAAAGCCAAAAAAGCTAAAATAAGCGACAACGATATGCTAAAGATCAAAAACACCCTAAGTAGCGATCTGATCTACTCCCTCGACAGCGCTAGCAAGGTAGCGCAGATGTACGGCAGCTACATCGTCCGCGGCGATCTGGACGCGCTATTTAGGCTGGAGCGCGAGATCAAAAGCCTTGATAAAAACGCGGTTAAAAAAGCGATGAAGACCTATCTAAGTCTCAAAAATTCCACGAGCATTATCTTACGAAAGGAAAACGATGAATAAAAATGTCATAATCGGCTCTATGACGGCGCTGATCACGCCTTTTAAAGAGGGCAAACTCGACGAGCAGACCTACTCCAAGCTCATCAAAAGACAGATCGCAAACGGCATAAGCGCGGTCGTGCCCGTAGGCACCACGGGCGAGAGCGCGACGCTGACGCACGACGAGCACCGCGTCTGTATCGAGATCGCCGTAGATGCGTGCAAGGGCACGGACGTCAAGGTGCTAGCGGGCGCGGGCAGCAACGCAACTCACGAAGCGATCGGGCTCGCGCAGTTTGCGCAGGCTCACGGCGCGGACGGAATTTTATCCGTAGCACCCTACTACAATAAACCCACCCAAAAGGGGTTGTATCTGCACTACAAGGCGATCGCAAGCTCGGTAGATCTGCCGGTGTTGCTCTACAATGTCCCAGGACGCACCGGCTGCGATATCGCCGCAGATACGATCATCAAGCTTTTTAACGATTGCGAGAACATCTACGGCGTCAAAGAAGCTAGCGGCAGCATCGATAAATGCGTTGATCTACTCGCGCACGAGCCGCGCCTTAGCGTGCTTAGCGGCGAGGATGCGATCAACTATCCGATCCTAAGTAACGGCGGCAAGGGAGTGATCTCCGTTACGGCAAATTTACTGCCCGATTACACGGCGAGACTAACGAAATTTGCGCTGCAAAATGAGTTTTTAAAAGCTAAGCAGATCAACGACGATCTCTACGCGATCAATAAAATTTTATTCTGCGAGAGCAATCCGATCCCGATCAAAGCGGCGATGTATATCGCGGGTCTGACGCCGAGCTTGGAGTACCGCTTGCCGCTTTGCGAGCCGAGCGCGGAAAACCTCAAAAAAATAGAAAACGTAATGAAACAATACACTATCAAAGGATTTTAATTGACGAACGAATTTAAAGGAAAAACGCTAGTTATCAGCGGCGGCACGAGAGGCATAGGCAGGGCGATAGTTTTGGAATTCGCAGCTGCGGGAGCAAATATCGCCTTTACGTATAATTCCAACGAGGAGCTAGCGACTTCGCAAGCAGCCGAGCTTGAGAAGGCTTACGGCATCAAGGCGCGCGCTTATGCGCTCAATATCTTAGAGCCCGAGACCTATAAGGAGCTATTTGCCAAGATCGACGAGGATTTTGCGCGAGTGGATTTTTTTATCTCAAACGCCATCATCTCGGGTCGCGCGGTCGCGGGCGGATACACTAAATTTATGAGGCTAAAGCCGCGCGGTATCAACAATATCTTTACCGCGACCGTAAATGCCTTCGTCGTGGGCGCTCAAGAGGCAGCAAAGCGCATGGAGGCGGTAGGCGGCGGCTCGATCATCTCGCTTAGCTCCACGGGAAATTTAGTCTATATCGAAAACTACGCGGGTCACGGCACGGCAAAAGCCGCCGTTGAAGCGATGGCGCGCTACGCCGCAACCGAACTCGGCGAGAAAAACATCCGCGTAAACGTAGTAAGCGGCGGACCGATCGAGACGGACGCACTGCGAGCCTTTACCAACTACGAAGAGGTACGCGATAAAACCGCCGAGCTTAGCCCACTAGGACGTATGGGGCAGCCGGAGGATCTGGCGGGAGCATGTTTATTTCTATGCTCGAGCAAAGCTAGCTGGGTGACGGGGCACACCTTCATCGTCGACGGCGGAACGACCTTTAAATAATGCTAAATTTACCCAATATTTTAGCGAGCTTTCGCGTTGCACTGGCGCCGCTGTTTTTCTGGCTGATCTTACTAGCAGGCCATGCGAACGGCGGCATGGTGGGCTCTGTGCACGTCAGCTGGATCGATTATTTCGCCGCACTGGTCTTCGTCATCGCCTCCGTTACGGACTTTTTCGACGGATACATCGCGCGCTCTTGGAACCAAAAAACGAGACTTGGCGCCATCATCGATCCACTCGCCGATAAGATGCTAACTCTTGCGGGCTTTTTGGGGCTTATGTTTATCGGGCGCGCCAGTGCTTGGGCGATCTACTTAATCCTAATCCGCGAGTTTTTTATCACGGGCCTTCGCGTGGCGATGGCGGGCGACGGCGTAGAGGTCGCCGCGTCGATGGCGGGCAAGGTAAAGACGGTCTTTCAGATGATCGCTATCGGCTGGCTAACGATGCAATGGCCCTATGCAAACGCCCTACTCTGGATCGCAGTTGTACTGACGCTATATTCGGGCTTTGAATATATTTTGGCCTACGCGCGAGCAAAACATTGAACTAGGTTGTATAATTGTGTTTAAATTTAAACTTTATTGTGCTAGTTAAAATGACTGCTACTTAATCTTTATAATTTTAAACGAGGTATGAAATATGACTGATGATTTAAAAAGACAGTATGAAAAATTGATAAAATTTTTAGGCAAAGTTCTTGGTCAGAACTACGAAATAGTTTTGCACGATATAAATCAAAAAGGCTCAAGCGTAGTAGCCATCGAAAACTCTCATATTAGCGGGCGTAGTATAAACTCTCCACTAACGGGTTTTGCTTTGGAGCTTATCCAATCAAAAAAGTACCTCGAATGCGATTATATAACCAATTATAAGGCAAAAACTAGTTCAAATTTAAAGATCAACGGCTCGACCTTTTTTATAAAAAATGGACAAAATATCGAAGGAATGCTATGTATAAATTATGACGGAAGTAAATTTGAAAAGCTTTCAAACGATCTTTTAAAGCTTGCAAATTTAACTGCACAAGATACCAAAACAAGCGCTCAAGACGCAATAGAGCAACTTAGCGAAAATATAGAAGAGATAATAGAGGATATACTAAAAAGGCATGATCTAAACGCGAGCGATACAAAGCCTAAAAATAGAGCTAAGTGTATTAAAAAGCTTTATGAAAACGGAATTTTCAACGTCAAGGGATCGATACCCAAAGTGGCCAAATATCTAAATATCTCAGAACCGAGCGTTTATCGTTATTTACAAAAAAATCAAAACGACTAACGTTATTGTATAAAATTTTTTGACCAACATGCTTAGTCGTTGCTTTGATTAAATTTTATCTAAATTTAATAATTTTTTATCAAATTCTTTTAAATTTGAGAAAAAGGCGATTATACTTGT
>ERZ773042.199-NODE-199-length-46316-cov-4.825663_pt1 | contig 46316 bp, 43 predicted proteins | sample MGYA00511664_ERZ773042 | MGnify/ENA primary metagenome ERZ773042 (study PRJEB29015, sample SAMEA2737984) | human oral metagenome | biome: human oral; feature: human-associated habitat; material: dental | place: China | collected 2036 ... | reverse complement strand
AGCCAGGCGGGTCTGAAGGAAATGATGACGAGACGAAGAGTGAGAGAATAACTAGGTAGTAGAATTGAGGAGATTATCCGTATTACCCGTACCAGCTCAAGCCATACGTAAAGGAAAATTATCAACATGAGAACACCAAATGAAATGAGCCCTTGCTCGGAAGCAAGGGCTCGGAGAGGGTGCCCTGGATGGAAACTACGAGTACTTCATCCCCATCCAGGGTGTGATGACTTTGTCGCCCAAAGCATTTTTCGCCTCCTTTCGATAGGTAGCGGCGCAGCGCAAAATAGGCTCATCGCCAGACCAGCCCGTATGTAGAATCACATACGAAGCAAGCCCCTCGCTTTTATCATAGACGGCTTCAAGATCACCGTCCATGGTGTTCCAGCGCCGCTTACATACGCAGGCGGGAAGACGGCTCCAGCCAAAGAGCGCCGGAGTGACCTGGGACAGGTCACGACTAAAGCACCTGACCAGCCAAGAAAGCAATAAACCCTGCTCGGCCGGCTTCAGTGCCGAGCAGTTAGTGCGCAACTCACCCCCTTCCGCCTTAAAGCAGTCGAGACCAGAAGCCTCGATTAGTCTGCCAATTACCTCGGCGTATGCGCTGTTTGACAGCACATCGCCAAGATCCTGTGGCAGTACAGGGTCGGACACCCCATACTTTCGTGCGACGCTTTTTGAGCGCCACACGATAAACGATCTTTTCACCTCCTCCTTGAGGCTCGGGAAGTTAATCCTGATCCGGGCACTGTCGCCAGTACCCGTAATGACGAAAGCCACCAGAATGGTCGGGACAACAAACTCCATCTTGACCCCTCCTTAAGGGACGCAAGCCATCCGGTCTGTTACCGGGTGTAGCTTGATGTTACTCACTGTAACACCCCTCCCGCATTTATCAAGCACAGCGTAATAGACGGCTAAATGCGTCAAGGTTGATTATCACCTCACTACGCCGTCTATGCGCACTATGAATGTTCTGCATCAGGGTAGATTCTATAATTTCCCTCTATGCATAGTCCAGGTCCGTACGAGATCAGCAAGATTAAGCCCCGTAGCTCAGAGCAGGGCGTATGGTCTCTTCATACATATATTAGTCTTAGTACGAGTAGTACAGTGTGGTCTCCCTACTCCACTGCTCACTAATCCTCTCATTCTTCATCTACATCATCATTTCCCTCAGACCCGCCTGGCTGGCTCGTGCACTGCTGAGCTTCAAGCGTGCACAGTCTTCAGGAAATGACGATGTAGATGAAGGACAACAGACACCCTTGGATGTGGCAAGAGGTGATGTGCGTAAGAGTAGGGCGATGTGGTTGACGAAGACTGTTGATATAACGGTAAGTTAGCAATTGCACGTGGTGTCTTGTACGTCGCCAGGTCTGAGGAGACCACACGCCCTGCTCTGAGCTACAAGACTTAATCTTGTCGATTATGCCTGTACTATTCGTACAGAGAACTTTATTGTGTCTTACGAGACTGTACGTCCTATTCCGATCATTGAAAAAGAGGCTATTTGGTGTCACAGCGGCTTATCTGAGACCCTGGTCAGGGTAAAATCACCCATACCGCTCATAGCATAAAGTCTAGCTACCGCAGCTAGAGCCTCATCCTGCAACGCTTGGTTGCCGGCGATCCGGTCTCGGAAAAAGTCGGGGAAAGACTCAGGAAAATCATCCGGACAATCCTCAGAATCATAGTCATAGTCGTAGAAGAAGACTTGACTAAGTACCTGGCGTTCCTCAGCGGTCAGATCATCAAAATACCCCGGATGATTCTCGTAGAGCCCACCGACGATATTGATTAACCTCTGGTATTGGTTGTAGTGCATACGTCTACCTCCCGATCGTACATATCAATCACTTAGACATCATCGCCGTGATGCTCCTTGGCAATAATGATACCAACATTATTTCATAAATGGCACACTCTAGAGCTAAGAGAGCTACTACCCAATTATGCTACAATAACAGCTATGAACAAGTATGCTGACCAAGTCAAACAAGTAGTCAAGGACTTATACGAGATTGATACCGACGCTGAGCTGACCCGACCCGAAGCGAAGTTCGGTGACTATGCCACCAACGTGGCGTTGCGTCTGGCCGGTCAGCTGAAGCGTTCGCCGAGGGATATTGCTAACGAGATCAAGCGAGAACTTGATCAGTCGGGGCGGTTTGATGAGGTGACCATCGCCGGTCCGGGCTTTATCAACCTGACCGTATCGGCTAAAGAGCTGGACGGTGACTTGGAGCGAGCCTTTCAGGCTAAGATACCTTATGGTGAGAATCGTGATGGTCGGGGTAGGGTGGTCGTCCTGGATTTTCCCAGTACTAATACGGCAAAGCCTTTTTCAGTCGGTCATATGCGGTCGGCTAACCAAGGCTGGGCAGCTCGTAACCTGATGCTAGCGACCGGCTGGAAGGCGATCAGCGATAATCATCTCGGTGATTACGGTTCGCCGTTTGGTATCTGGGTGGTGGGTTTTCGGATGTTTTCTGATGAAGAGAAGCTGGCTAAACGGGGTATCTACGAGCTGGGTGATATCTACATCAAGACTAAACAGGCGATCAAAGAAGAGCAAGCGAAAGGTGAGCACAAGATTGAGGAGCAGGCGCAAGACTGGCTGCTGAGGATTGAGCGTGGTGATCCCGAAGCGGTGGCTTATTCGGACAAGTTTAATCAGATCTCGCTCGATCATATTCATGCCGTGATGAAACGCCTCGGTGTCTCAACCGATTATGAGATTGGCGAACGGTCGCTGGCCAAGCTGGGCAAGGAAGAAGTAGCTAGATTAGTTAAAGAGGGGGTGGCTGAACAAAATAAAGATGGCTCGGTGATCATCAGACTAGATGACTACGGCATCGAGACGCCTCTTTTGGTGCTCAAATCTAATGGTGCACCGCTCTATGCGACAAACGACCTAGCGACGCTGGCCTTTCGAGAGCGAGAGTTTAAGGCTGATCGGGCTATCTATGTCGTAGCATCAGAGCAGAAGTTTTATTTCGCTCAGCTATTTGCGGCAGCTAAGAAAATTGGCTACGATGCTGAGCTAATTCATATGTGGTATGGCTTGGTCGACCAGATCAATGAAGACGGCGTCAGAGAGAAGATGTCGTCTCGTAAAGGAGTGGTCTTGCTGGAGGAGCTGCTTGATGAGGCGGAGAAACGAGCTCGGGCTAATGCCAAATCTGAAGGTATTAGCGATGAGGATATCCACCGGATTGCTCTCGGAGCGATCAAATTTACTGATTTCTCGGCAGATCGACGGACCGGCATGCTCTTCAACTGGGACAGGATGTTTAATCTGACCGGCTATTCCGGTCCATATGTCCAGTATGCGGCGGTCCGGATCAATAAAATTTTACATGACAATAAAGTAGGTAAACCCGACCCTGATTATGATTACCGGGCGGAGAAGCAGGTCATTCTAAAGCTCCTTGATTACCCCTCCGTGGTCAAGCAAGCGGCAGATTATCTGGAGCCACATCGAATCGCTACCTATATCTATGAACTAGCCAAAGAAATGAACCGCTATTACGAGACTACGCCGGTAGCTACCGAAGGTGTATCGGCTGGTGTCAAGGCGGCTCGGCTTGGCCTCTTAAGGCGGGTAGCTTATGTCTTTGAGCACGCTCTTAAGATCTTAGGGATTGACATCCCTGAGCGGATGTAACTATGGCGGAGTCAAGACGAGCCCGCTTGCTTTGGATCGACCTTGAGATGACCGGGCTTGACCCCGCTCGGGATAAAATTATCGAAGTGGGGGCGATAGCGACTGACTTTGATTTTCATCAAGTGGCGGACTATCAGGTATCGGTCAAGGTCTCACCGGAGCTGATGCGACGTCGGATGGTGGGTAAGTTCTGGGAGGAGCATGATGCCACCCGCCAAGCTCTAATGGAGCGTAGCTCATCGGCTGAGGCCTTACCCACCAGCCAAGTAGAGAACCAACTGATTGATTTCATCAAGCAGTACTTCGTACCTGATCAGCCGGTTTATCTGGCGGGTAACTCGATTCATCAAGATCGCAAGTTTATTGAGCGGGAGTGGCAGGAGCTGGACAAGCTGCTGCACTACCGGATGCTTGATGTCAGCGCTTGGAAGATCTTATTTGAGGAGCGGGGAGTAGCCTTTCACAAGCCTGAGCTTCATCGAGCTATGAGCGATATCGAGGGCTCGATCGCCGAGCTGAAGTACTATCTGAAACGAGTCAAGTTTGATGAGCGAGAGTGAAGTGCGGCAGCTGATCGCCGGCTACGACGGGGTGGTGTTAGATGACCGGTCAACCCCCGAGTTGGCTATTTATAGCATCAAGGGGCAAGTCATGGCGGTAGTGCACCCGGGGTCTCAGCCGGTTAGTATCGGTCTGAGGTGTGACCCTAACCTAGGAGAACTGCTACGTCGCCGGTATGAATCGGTCTCACTGGAGTCCGGATTAAATAAGAAGAGATTTATCAATATTCTTCTGGTGGGGCAACTCAGTGACGAAGAAGTCAGGTCGCAGATTCGACATGCTTACGAAGAGACTAATCGGCTATTGGCCGCCGGTAGCTGATTGATTGGCTTGATTGCCCTGATCGGTAACCTGACCTTTATTGGTCTCTTCGTCGGGGCGAGTCTCGGCGTCATCCTTAGGGCTACTGTCGTTTTTCTTCTTAGTCTCTTCCAGGCGACTGAGTAGCTCGTGGATATCAATATGAGTGGTATTGAGCAGACTGGATACCTTAGCGTTCTTAGATGCTTTATAAGCACTGACAGTAGCGTCAGAGATGGCCTCCAGGCGCTTTTTGAGCTCGGTGTAATATGCACTGTCTAGGTCGCCACTGGCTTTGGCACTGTTGAGCTTCTCGGTGGCGGTTTCATCTGCTTCAACGTCAGTGGCTTTGCCGTTCTTATCTACAGCGAAAGTTAAGTGCTCACTGAGCTCCTTGCTGTGCGACAGCATGACCAGCCCCGTCTCGGCGGTGATGGCGGACATATCTTTCGACTGAAACTCGGCATTGTCCACGCCATAGTCAACGATGCTCTGTAAGTTAGCCAGTGCTTTACCCAAGACTTGAGCTCGCTTGCCCATCCCGCCGCCGTTATTGCTCAGGGCGGCTACGATCGAGATAATCACGATCAGGGCGACGATCCCGATACCGGCGAAAGTAAAGGCACGATTGGAGATGGGTAGCTTATGGCTGACCTGAGTCTGAGGAGCGATAGCGTCCAGATAGTCCATGCTTCCCTCGGGGGTGTCCAGTCGGGGCGGGGCGCCCGGCTGAGCAGTGGGTTGACCGTTGATCGGCGGCACGGCAGGTGCCTGCATGTACATCTGATTGGCGTTGATAGAGGAGAACTGGTTGGGTGTCTGAGGCTGTGCTTGGTTAGGTCCAGAGACTAGCTGCTCTCGACGCAATTGCTCGACTACCTGAGAGTCGGTCGAAGTAAGCTGACCGGCGGTATCAGCGATATTACCGGACACGCTATAGCCCTGTAAGTTCTGATTAACATAATTATTGCTACCGTAAATCTGCTGACTGGTCGGTCGATCATCCTCAATCTTAATATTGAGGGCGCTCTCGCCGAAGACATTATCCGGCGAAGTCTGCCCCGTCTGGACTAGCACCCGACCGACCCCTTTATAGGGGTTGTGGTGTGGATTATTGAAGTTCCCGCCCTCTGCCATATCTTAATTTTAGCATAATCTTGACTTTTCGCATTATCCGGGTCTATCAGATATAATCAAGGTGTGAACAATGACGCTAAGGAGGAGATCCGAGCTAAGCTAGCGATAGAAGAGGTGATCGGTGAGTATGTTCAGCTCAAGCGGTCGGGGCGTTACTGGAAGGGGCTAAGTCCCTTTACCAATGAGCGAACGCCATCTTTCTTCGTGACACCGGATCGAGATATCTGGCATGATTTTTCATCGGGTAAGGGTGGCGATATCTTTTCATTCATCATGGAAATGGAAGGACTAGACTTTAGAGGGGCGTTGGAACTCTTGGCCCGCAAGGCCGGGGTTGACCTCTCGAAGTATCAATCCGGGCGGGCTCGAGACAATGCCCAGCGCAAGGAGCGGTACTTCCAGATGAATAATTTAGCGGTTAACTATTACCAGCGCCAATTAGTCCAGTCAACCAAGGCATCAGACTACGCTAATAAGAAGCGTCGTCTTAGCCGCGAAACTATTCTTGAGTGGGGGATCGGCTATGCTCCTGAGAGACCTGATCTGACGAGTGTCTTGACTCGGCGCAACTATCACCGAGATGAGATGAAGCAGGCGGGGCTACTGGGCTATTCCGGGCGAGAGCTGTTCTTTAACCGCCTGATGATTCCACTCAGGGATCGGCGAGGACAGGTGGTTGGCTTCACCGGCAGGATTATCGGGGCGGGCGAGCCAAAATACCTCAACACACCGGATACATTACTCTTTCACAAAGGTCAGCAACTCTTTGGCCTGAGCTTTGCCGCTCAGGCGATCCGTCAGGCCGGTTATAGTGTGATCGTCGAGGGTAATTTAGACGTGATCACCTCACACCAAGCCGGTATCAAGAATGTGGTCGGGGTGGCCGGCACGGCGCTGACGGTAGAACACTTAAAGAGCCTGAGCCGACTCAGTAGCGACATCAGGTTTTGTTTTGACAGTGATAAGGCGGGTGTCGCCGCTACCGAGAAAGCAATCAAGCTGGCCGGTTCGCTAGAGCTAAAGCTGTCAGTGATTGACTACTCCAGTAGCAGTGCCAAAGATCCTGACGAGCTGATCCACCAGGATCCGACCCTCTGGCAACAGGCTCTAACGAATTATCAGCCGGCGGTCAACTGGGTGCGGGATTATTATCTTAAGACTATCGGTGTTGATACTGTCGAAGGACAGAAGAAAGTGGCTGATCGAACGCTCAGTGTGATCAGCTCGCTGGCTGATCCGGTTGAGCGAGAGGGCTATATCAAGGAGCTGTCGGCGGTAGTGGGTATCAGCGTCAGTTCGCTGGTTGACCGATTAAAGATGCTCCAGAGAGGCAGTACGTCGTCTCGGCGACAGCTGAAGCAGCCTCACACTAAGGTGAATATCGCCGAGAAGCGTCGCTTTAATTATCTTGACCCGATCTTGGCTTATCTGGGTAGTCATGCTGACTTGCGGTCAAAATATCTCCGATATCTGCCCGACGAACAGCTATCCGAAGTGGATCAGCTGGTCAAACAGTGGTTAAGCTCGACCGAACTCTGGGGAGATGGATTGATTGACCGGGTAGCAGAAGCGATGGAGCAACCGGGAGCTGAGCTGGATCAGCTGGATCAAGTCCGCACTCGGCTGGTGCAACTAATGATGGTCAATGACCAAGCCGGCTCGACTATTGATGGGATCAAGTCAGAAGATGATCTGCTGGAATATATTTGTTATTTCGAGCGGGATTATTATTTACTGAGAGCTAAGCAATTGACTAGCGAGTCAATGGCTGACGGGGTAGCTGAGGCAGAGTGCTCTAGGCTGATGACCGAAGCAACCAAAGCTCGCCGACTAGCCGAACGACTCAGTCCCAGCCGGAATCGACGTAACGGCTATGCCGAGCTAAAAGAAGTGTTGGCGGAAAGCAGCGACCATGCTGATTCATGTTAACGAGGTTACTTATGATGCATAGCAAAGCTTATTTTATCGATGTTAGTCAGGTGGAGGACAACCTGGCACACTTACTGGAGCACTGTATCATCCATCAGATAGCTGATCTGGCGGCGGCTGATGGTAATCAATTCCTCCTGGGAGATTGTCATGGTGTGGTTGGATCCGGTGCGTTAGTCTTTGTGGTAGAGTACCTGAGCCAACCTGCCATTGAATGTGTACAGAGCTTCTTAGTTGATAAGCCGGAGATACCGCAGGGTGCTGTTGCCTGCGAGATAGAGCAAATCAAGGCTGAGGATGACAGGGAGTTAATCGTCAAAGGTAGTATCGAAAATGTAACCCGAGCGATCAACCGGATATTTCGAGACGGCCGGATAATGGAGCTGGAGAAGATGTCGAAACCGGTTGTCAATGAGGCCGACGACAAGCCCGCTGATCGGATGATTGTCTATGGTGCCGAGCTGAAATCGATTACTTTCATACTGGATGTTTACCTAGATAATCCGAGTGTGGATGATAGACTGATCTTTAGTAAACTACACATGGCGATATCGTCGCTAGTCGCCCAAGCGACTAATAACGACAGTGCCTATGCCATTGAGTACTATCAGGATTACTATGAACAAGATAGGATAGTCAGCTTCTCGTATATGCATAAAACTGTCGATCGTGAGGCTCCGGATAGGATTACGGAGCGACTACGGGGGATAATCGCCTCGTCGGAACTGTGGGCAGATCAGCAGAAGTTTAGTGATTATCGAGCATTGGCTGGTGAATCCGCTAGCGAAAAATGCTCTACCCTTGATTGCCTGGGTGTGACTGCTTCGGAGCAATACCTGACTAAGCTTTTTACGCCCGCTAGGGTGCGTCGATTGTGGCGTCGGCTGCGAGTGAGACTACTATAATGAGTCACGACTGGAGGATAAGCCCTTAGAGTTTGCGTTATTTATCGGTTATGCTAAAATCTATTAAAATAGCAGTGGAGAAACAAAGAGTAAAAATATGAAAGATGAATCACCCAAAGCCCAGTTAATTCAAAAGATCAAGGCAGTCAACAATATCTTAGTGACTGTCTCTCGTAATCCTAGCGTGGATCAGCTGGTATCCGCCTTAGCCCTAGCGATGGCCCTAAATAAGTTAGGTAAGCGCTCGGTAGCTGTCTTTAGCGGTCAGATACCTGCCGAGATTCACTTCCTTGATCCTGAGAAAGTGTTTGAAAGTAATGCCGATAGTTTGCGAGATTTCATCATTAGTATCAGCGTCGACAAGGCTGACCGGATGCAGGTTAAGCCGGAAGGGGACTTCGTCAAGGTCTATATCACACCATACCGAACGACTATCACGCCGGATGACCTACGCTTTGAGGATGGCGACTTTAATATTGAGCTGATTATTGCCATCGGTGTGGCTAGTCGAGATGAGCTGGATGCCTCGATCGCCAGCCATGGCAAGATCTTCCATAATGCCGTGACCGCTACCATGAACTTGAGTAAGCTTAATGATGCCCTGGGGACGATTAGCTGGCAGGACGAACGCTTGGGTTGTTACTCTGAAATGTGCTATAGCTTGGCCGTCGGACTAGCGGGCAATGACAAGAGTCTGATTGATAGCTCGGTGGCTACGGCTTTCTTGACCGGTGTTGTCTCGGCGACGGATCAATTCCGTAACAGCGTCACTACGCCGGCTATCATGTCACTGTCGGCCGAACTGATGGCTAAGGGGGCAAATCAGCAGCTGGTTACCTCTGAGCTCGAGTCTGCTAAGGAAAAACAAAAAGATGAGGCGGCAGAGGCGGCAGAGGAGGAAGACCACTCGATCAGCTTTAGTCGAGATCAAGCTGATCGTCAGACTAAGCCAACCGGTCCTCATCCGGTGGAAGCTGAGACAGTGGTTAGCCACTCCGACTCAGCCGGTAGGGAATCTAGCCCTTATGCCGGGTATGTTGAACCGACTTCTCCTGCGCCGACTGAATTATCTCCCAGTGGCAATCAACCTGAGCCGGCAGTAAATAGCTCTCAGCCGGAGCTGGTTGTGCCGGAGAGAGCGGCGTCAGCCATGCCGGTTGACCGACCTGAGCCTCAACCGGTTCCACCGACACCAACGACTGAGCCGGTGGTACAGGACAGAAGCAGTGAGAGCCAACCGTACCTCGAGGATCCTAATTCACAGGTAACCGGCTTGCCGACGATTGCCGACGGCGCTTCGCTTCAGAAAGACTCAGGGTCATACTTAGTCGATGATATTGATGGAGTGAGGGATAGTCGGGCGCACGATGATTTACCGTTTAATCAGCCCAACCAAGTCTCACCGATTCCACCGGTCGGAGCAATGTCGAATCCTAACCCTACTGCGATGCCGACTCAACCACTGATGCCTAGTGCTATGGACGTCGCTGCACCGGCGCCGGAGACTATGCCCCCGGCTCCGGCTAACTTGACCCAGACCCCATCAACCATGGGGCTACCACCGACACCAGTAGGACAGCAGATAACAGATGGTTTACCTGAGAATAATCCTCAGCCAGGGGCTGCTTCCTTGCCGCCCTTACCTCCGACGCCAACAGCTGGATTAGATACCACTAACCTTCCTCCGGCTAGTCCGGCCGTTCCATCGACACCGGAGCAACCGGCTCCGGTGCCACAGCCAACCACTCCCGGACAAGCCGCTAATCCGTCTGACCCCGGTCAGTTCGTGATACCATCATAGGGTGAGCTTAGCAGCTAATCCTGATCAGATCATTCTCGTCGACAAGCCGGCGGGTATTTCTTCCTTTGGCGTAGTGGCGGTAGTACGACGCCATCTGACGAGGCTGATTGGACGCCGGGTCAAAGTGGGACATTGCGGTACGCTGGATCCTTTTGCGACCGGGCTGCTTATCTTAGTCAGCGGTAAGAACACTAGACGGGCGGGCGAGTTCAGTGGACTGGATAAAGTTTACCAAGCGACGATTCGCTTGGGAGCTCGTTCGACCACCGGCGACCCGGAGGGTGAGATTACCGAGTCGCACTCTAGACCACCCAGCTTAGAGTGCATCAGAGAAGTATTGAGTCAATTCACCGGTCAGATCCAACAAGTACCACCCAGCTATAGTGCGATCAAGGTCAATGGTAGGCGAGCTTATCAGCTGGCTAGAGCGGGTAAGCCTGTCACTCTGTCGCCCCGCACTGTGTGGGTGTATGCAATAGAGTTAGTTAGCTATAGCTACCCTGAGCTAACTATTAAGACCAAAGTCAGCAGTGGTACTTATATTCGTTCACTGGCGAGTGATATGGGCGAGCGGCTGGGTACCGGTGCTTATACGGTCGCCCTGCGTCGATTATCGATCGGGCCATATGACGTAGCCCAGGCACATCAGTTGCGAACAGAGGCGGAATCTGGTAAACTCACCTTATGATTACTAAGGAAGACAAGTTAACAGCGATTAAGTCAACTCAGCTCCATGATGGTGACGTAGGTTCATCGTCGGCTCAAGTGGCTATCCTAACTAAGAGAATCAATGAGATTACCGAGCACATGAAGCAAAACAAGCATGATTTTATGGCTCGGCGAGGACTGATCCAGATGGTTGGACGGCGCAAGAAGCTATTAAAGGCTCTAGAGCAGACCGACTACGATCAGTATAAGAAAGTTATTGAGACACTCGGGCTGCGCAAATAGCGAGCCGACTTACTCGCCAGGTAGCGATTCGTCAAGGTAACCTGACGAGCTATGCCGGTAGTTGTGCCTTGGGCATCGAAGTCAGCTATGCTTTGGCTGGTGATATTTCTCACGGTCTGATCTGGTCTTCTAAGGTTCACTGCATATCGGGCGAGTGTTCTCGTCCGGCTATGCTAAAATGGGAGAGTAACATTAATCATGTGTTGGCGGTGAACATGGTAACGAAGCCTATTTTTAGCCGGCGTTCCTATGCCCGCTACCAACACTAGGAGAAGAATATATGACGAAAGTTATACAGACCGGTAAAGATATCATTCGGGTATCGACAGACTGGTTAGGGCGAGAGCTCTCGATGGAAGTTAATAAGGTTGGCTTTCGTACGACAGCCAGCGTGATTGTCCGCTATGGTGACACGGTGGTACTGGGGATAGCTGATAGTGGCGAAGTCAATCCCAACCTCGACTATTTTCCGCTGTCAATTGATTACGAAGAGAAGTATTATGCCTCGGGCAAGATTAGCAGTTCACGCTTTATCAAGCGGGAGGGACGCCCTTCCGATGAAGCGATCTTGATCGGTCGCCTGATTGATCGCCCGATCCGTCCGCTCTTCCCGAAGGGCTATCGTAATGAATGCCAGGTGGTGACCACCGTACTGTCGATGGATCCGGCTTTTCGCCCTGATGCAGTGGCGATGTTGGCCGCCTCGGCTGCTCTGATGCTGACCGGTGTGCCTTTCGATGGGCCGATTGCCGGGTTAAGGATTGGGCTGGATGAGCAGGATAACTTCCGTGCCTTTATGAGCCGGAGTGAGCTGGAGCAGAGCCGGCTGGATCTGTTTGTGGCGGGTAAGACTGGTAAAGTGATGATGGTCGAGGCCGGTGCTAATGAAGTGAGTGAAGATACCCTGGCAGACGCTTTTGCTTGGGCGCTAGAGCAGATCAAGCCCGCCCTGGACCTCCAGTTGGAGCTACGTGACTTAGTTCAGCCTGAAGCGCAGAGCTACCAGCTGGTCACACCGGATGAGCAGATTGCTGAGCAGGTCGAGAGCTATCTATCTGACAAGCTACCCGATGATCTGCGGGTCACTTACGCCGAGCGCAACCCTCGGATTGCCGAGATCAAGCAGGCGATGCTGGAGCATTTCCAAGCAGACTACGACGAGGCGACCTGGCTAGAGCGGCAAGCTGATTATCTCGATGCTTTTGATAAGGTGATGCATCAAAATGTTCGCCAGGGCATCATTGAGCGAGGTGTCAGGCCGGATGGGCGCCAGCTTGACGAGATCAGGCCGCTGTCGTCTGAGGTTCATTTACTGCCTCGCACTCATGGCTCGTCACTATTTACCAGGGGTTTGACCCAGGCGCTAAATATCGTGACTCTGGCGCCGCTATCTTATGCTCAACTAGTTGACACTATGGAAGTGACTGATGGTGAGCGACGCTACATGCATCACTATAACGCTCCGGGCTATACAGTGGGCGAGATCAAACGGCTGGGTGCGCCCGGTCGACGGGAAGTGGGACATGGTTACCTGGCGGAACGAGCTCTTCTGCCGATGCTACCGGACAAAGAAGACTTCCCCTATGCGATCCGGTCGGTCACCGAGATCATGTCTCAGAACGGCTCGACCTCGATGGCTGCCACTTGCTCGTCCTGCTTGGCGCTAATGGATGCCGGCGTACCACTCAAGCGTCCGGTCTCAGGCGTGGCGATGGGGCTGATCGTTGACGGTGATCGGCACTTCGTACTGACTGACTTGGCTGACCAAGAAGATTTTGCCGGTGATATGGACTTTAAGTGTACCGGTACTACCGAGGGCATCACTGCCTTGCAGATGGATATGAAAGTGCATGGTTTGCCGGTAGATATCTTGCGAGATGCTCTAAAGCAGGCTAAGCAGGGACGAGCCAAGATCTTGACCCACATGCTCCAGACTATCGCTGAGCCAAGGGCTGAGCTGTCACCCTATGCGCCGAGAATTGAGAAGCTACTGGTTAATCCGGACAAGATCGGCTCAATCATCGGCAAGGGTGGTGAAACGATCAACAAGATCACTAGCGAGACCGGTGTCGAGATAGATATTGATGAAAGCGGACTGATTACCTTTGCCAGTACTGATGGCGAGAAGATGAAGCGGGCGATTGATTGGGTCAAGGGGCTGGTTGAGGAGCCGGAAGTCGGCAAGGTCTATACCGGCACGGTAGTTGGCTTGAAAGACTTTGGCGCATTTATCAATATCTTGCCCGGAGTGGATGGTATGCTTCATGTCAGCAAGATTGCCGAACGTCGGATTAGTAGCCCCGACGAAGTCTTAAAGGTCGGGCAGAAGGTGAGGGTCAAGCTAACGCTGATAGACGATAAGGGTCGTCTCAGCTTGACCATGCTAGGCATCAAACAGGATATTTGAGCGGAAGGAGTGAAGGGTGGCGACAGCGATAATCACGGGCGGTAGTGCCGGACTGGGGCTGCTCTTCGCTGAAGCATTAGCTGAGCGGGGGCTGGACCTGATCTTGATCGCTCGGGATAAAGCTAGGCTCAAACAGGTCTGCCGTGACCTAGCTGAGCGTCATCATGTCGCAGTTGAGCCGATCGCTATTGACCTGGCTGATCCGGATAACGCTGAGATCATCGCCAAAGTTATCAGCAAAACCAAGGATCTTCTTTACCTCATCAATAACGCCGGCTTTGCTACTCACTTCCGAGCCGGAGATGGCGGTGAGCGGATACGTCGCTTGCAACGAAACGCCGTCAATGTCATGGCGCTTAATACGCTGCTCTTTAGCTCAGCTGCTGTCCAACCAATGGTCAAGGTGGAGCGGGGGCATATCATCAATATCGCCAGCACAGCGGCTTGGACCTATACCGGGAACTACTCGGCGATCAAGAGCTACGTACTGACCTATACCCAAAGCCTGGCACTGGAATTAGAAGGGACGGGGGTGACAGCCACGGCTGTCTGTCCGGCTTGGATGCACACCAACTTTCATAGTGTAGCGGGGCTGGCAGAGCCGGCGATTCCTGAATGGCTCTATGTCCGACCGGAGCGGGTGGTCAGCGAGACGCTGCGGGCGGTGCAGCGAGGTAAAAGCCTGGTGATACCGGCTCGGCGTTGGCGACTGATCATCTGGTGCTTGACGCATGGACCGAGAGCTTGGCGTCGACAGTTCACCAGAGCGTACCTAAGGACTAAGAATTACAGGCATTAGAGAACCTTTTTAAGCATAAAAACTTTATAGTAGCTTTATAGTAGACTGATTTTACAGATGTGAACCAGGCTGTTTTAGCCTTAAAAAACTTTATAGTAGCTTTATAGTAGAGGGTGTGACCCGATAATAATTGTATGATTTAGTTCTCATTTCGGCCGACGTCATTGGTGGATCTATGAGGCGGGTGGCCCGACTTATGGGCCAACGACTAGCCAGCTAGTAGCCTTAACATGAGATAAGGCGGTGGCTTCGCTGAGTCATACTTGGTTATGCTATGATGATTATAGAAGATAAAGGAGGTAAGTTTAATGAGCGAGAGTGTAAACCCGTTTGACAGCCAAGCAAGCAAGAGCAAAGCTTCGTCAGACAAGGTCAGCAAAGACAAGCCTGTCTCACCGTTTGATGAGGGCAAGGCGAGTGATGAGCCTAAGAAATCAGGCAAGTCCAATAAGAAGCTAATCATCGGCATCGTTTCAGCGGTGGTAGTGCTGATCCTGGTGGTAGTTGGAGTGATCGTTTTCATTAACTTAAATAAAGTCACCACCAAAGACTATAGCGAAGCTTATGATGCTCTAAATAATGTTAAGGAGAAGATCGACGATAATAAGGGCATATCGTTATCCGGTAGCTCTGATCTGACGGCTGACAAGTATCACGAGATGGTTGACAAGGCTAAGAGTCAAATAAAGAGCGCCGATAAAGCCATCACCGAGCTGGGCAAGATGAAAGCTATCGAGAAAGACAAGGATAGTAAAGAGAAATTTGACAAGTTTAAGGGCGAATTTGACAAGTACTCCGGCAAGACGAAAAAAGTGATGGACAAGATGAACGAGGTAGTCCCCATCTACATCGCTATGCGCAAACCCTACAATATCAAGGCGAGTACGGGTACTGATGCTTACTATAGGGAGCGCTCTAATAGCTACCAGCAGGTAGTTTCAATAGCTAAGGATGCTAAGATCAAAGGTGACCAAGAGCTGGCGGACGGCGTAAAAGAACTGGCTGAGGCAGCCCAGGCTTATGCGGATTACTATAAGAAGGTAGCTAATGGCGAGAAGGTCAACTATAGCGACTTCAGCAAATCGTTCAGTAAATTCACCAAGGCCAACTCGACAGTCAGATCGTCAGTGATTAAGATGGTGTCGTCGCTGAGAGATGCTAACTACTCGAGTTCATTCTCCAGTCTGAGCAGCTATCTATATAAGAAGACCCTGAAAGATTAGCTGTAGCCTAGCGAGGAAGCGACAAAACTACCCCCTAAGGCGGGGTAGTTTTGTTATAATGAAGCCGTGGAATCCCGGAAACAGCAAATAGATCAGTTAGCCGAGCAGATCATTGCGGATGGGGTGTGCGCCGAGCTGGCCGGTCAAGCGACTCAGCTAGTGATCGGTGATGGTGACCCCGGCAGTCAAATAGTTTTTGTCGGCGAGGCGCCGGGTAAACAAGAAGATTCGCAGGGTAAACCCTTTGTCGGGGCGTCAGGCAAGTTTCTGGACGAGATGCTGGCCAGCATCGGGCTGGAGCGAAGCCAAGTCTATATCACCAATATCGTTAAATACCGTCCGCCGGGCAATCGTGATCCTCTACCCGAGGAGAAACGTGCCTTCTGGCCTTATCTGATGCGTCAATTAGCCATTATCGACCCTAGAGTCATCGTTACTCTGGGGCGACATGCCATGAATTGCTTCATACCAGAGGGTAAGATATCGCAGGACCATGGTCACTTGCGCCGGGTTCGTTTACACCGGGACGGTCAGACGTACTTGTGGCAGGTCTTGCCGCTCTATCATCCGGCGGCAGCTCTCTATAACGGGGCAATGCGTCAGACTCTGCTCGACGACTTTCAGAAGATCAAGCTGCTACTAGACTAGCCGATATTGGTCCGGGCTTTGTGCCGGTTAAATACCGGTATTAGGTGCTCGGAGATTATTGCGCTTGGTTGTGAAGTCGGGAGCATCGGGTGATGGCTGAGTCGGTGTCGGCGCAGGTGCAGGAACCGGGACTGTGACCGGTGGCATCTTGACGCAGGTAGTGGGGAGGGTGCCATTGACCGGCTGAGTAGTCTCTGCCTGAGGGTCTTCATCCTCAGCCCCTCTCATAGCGATACTAGCTACCCCACTAACTCCGGTACAAACAGTGTCGAGCTTGTCTGCGGGAACAAAGGAGTAATCGTAGTACCCCTTTGATGTGGCACTGACCCCTTTGTTATACGGATTAAGTACACCTCTAATTAGCTGTATTTTTTGTCGGCTGACCAACGTAGTGGAGTCAGATATTCTAAGCAGCATGTTAGAGCCATTCTTTGGTGAGGTACCATAGATGCGATCGTCCGTACTGCGTATGATGACACGATAACCACGATCATGGATACCGTTAATAACATCACGTACTGCGGGTAAAGTCGGGGATACCTTCTGCGACATATCCTGCACGGGCGAGTCGATATTTTTATCATAACCGTAGAACCATAACCCACCCTGGTGGTCGACAGCATAATTACCAAGAATTTGCTTGATGCCGCCTCGACTCTTGATCTTGTCATTGGTGATTTCAACTGTTGTACCATCTGATTTAATATGAAGGAGCTTATTCCTGGACGTCAGGATATAAATACCGTTTTTCTCCGGAGCCGATCCGCTACAGATATAGTCGACTTGCTTGATAGTGGCACCATCCAGCTTGGGCTTAATGATATGTTTAGCATCATCACTAAAGGCAAAGGGGGTGTCGGATCCGATGTAGAATATAGTATCGTCGTTATGAGCATACCATGCATCTTCGTAGGGTTGTCCGAGGGCGTAATCGTCGGCATAGCCTCCGCCGAAGCCGGTAACACGATAAGGCGACAGTGTATCTAGCAGTACCGGTCGACCGAAAGATACAAACTTATCCAGCGCATTATTCCAAGTGCGACCCCAATAGTATAGCTTACCCGAGTCGGTTAAAGCGACTACTATACCGCTTTTACCGGTAAGTTGAATAACTCTATCTCCACCGAAGTATTTAGTGATATCTTGTGGTTGGTCGTAGTAGCAGGGTGGTTTCTTATCATATTGACCGGGGCTAGATAAGGTACAAGCTACACCATTACCCATGTTGCTATGGATATTGTTACCCCAGGCATATACCTTACCGCTCTTAGTTAAGGCAACTACCGTGGCGGCATAATCACTATCTCGCCATAGTTGCTCCGCTCGAGGCTTTATAAGTTCACTGTATGGTCGATAGCTCTTTTTCCAGCTGATGCTAAGTGCCGATATATGGACCAGCTGGGTTACCGGGTCGGACTGAGTGATGGTGGGGGCCGGCTGAGCGATGGCGGTCATCGGTGAGACTAGGCTGAAGATCGGTAGACTAACGGCGAATAACATCTTAAATAGAGATATACAGCTGACCTTTTGCTGACTATTTCGATACATGTTTTGCCTCCTGATGTTTGTCTTCTTATCTTGCCTAAATCATAGCATACATGGGCAGCCAAAGCTATCATTACTAGCCGGGCTAAGCTATAATAGCCGGTAAATGGTGGAGCAAAGAGAAAGAATAAGAGGAGAGCTCACCGGAGAGGTCTCGGTCGAGCATCACCTTCGGATCGTTCGCAAGTACCAACGACATCTGGAGCTATTCAGAAATCTGGGACTTCTGCTCATAGCGGTAGTGACCGTGTCGATCTTAGTCAGCGATATTTTTGCCACTGGCCGGCCGGCTGGAGCTATACCTTTTCAGTCAGGGAAACCGCCGGTAATTATGCTGGGGCTTCAGACGGGAAATGCTACGATTATTAAGAATACTAGCGGCATATCAACCGTCAGAGAGAAGATTAACATTCGAACTAATGCCGCTAATGGCTATAACGTGACCATGTCCGGCAAGACGACTAAGACTGATCTAGTCAATGATCTTGGCGGTACTATCCCGGCTACTCATGCCACACTATCTCATCCGACCACCTTATCAGCGAATAGTTGGGGTGTAGCCCTGCCGGGTGAGACGGGCTTTAGCACTCGGTCTGACTATGAGTCAACCGACCAATCCACCCTCGGATCTACCAAATACATGGGAGTGCCGGTGGCTGGTCAAGGAGTCACTATCATGTCAGCGACAGCACCGACAGACATGAACGGAGACGACAGGATAGTCTACTATGGTGTCAATGTTCCTGATCTTGCTAAGGTTCAGGCCGGGGAATACAAGGTAATCTTGACTTATACAGCAACGGCTAAGTTGCCACCAGCCCCGACCCTGCGGGAGGCTACCCCTAATCACTTCCATATTGACAGAGAGACAGATAAGTCTCAGCCAAATATTCTAATGGGTACCAATCTAGCCACGGCCTATCAAGCTTTTGTCGATATCAATGGTAATGGTCGGAGTGATAGCGGCGAAGAATGTCAGATCACCGAGATTCTCTCCGACAGTGCTATCGTTTGCCGAATCTCTGCTTCGGTTAACTCGCCGATTGAGCCTGGTCGGTACAATCTCTACGTCGTAACTCAGGGTGGCACTGCCAAGTTAGAGCGAGGCTACCGCTTTACCAGGCAGAGCCTCTGTACTAACGCCGATGCCAGAAGTGATTGTCAGGTAGATATCGACGATCATATGATCCCGATTCGCTATATCGGCAGTAACAACAGTCCCAGGTGGCAGACTATGACCAAAGGTGAGATCGCCGGTAGTAAGGGAAGCTGGTACAGCTATCTAGCCAAGCGTTGGGCAAACGCCGTCACCGTTAAGCCGGACAAACTGACTAAGTATAAGAACAAATCGGTGGAGCTTGATAATAACGATGTTCTAGGCTACTGGGTATATATCCCTCGCTATGCCTATGAGGTGCAGCGTCGAGACGCTACCGACCACTATGTACCGGGGAACAATTTCAGCATCCACTTTGAGAAGGCGACAGACACTAAGAAGCGTCCGGCTCCCAGTTGCAATGCTAATATCCGGACAGCTGCCCAGATGTGGCATGATGGCGTACCGGACAACAACGATCAGAATATACTGGCGAAGACTTACTGGCGTGACTGCGGTATCGACCGGGCTTATACTAACGACTTGGCTAAAGCCGATAAAACTACCTGGGCTACCCACCCTGCCTTCAGCCTCGGCAATAAAGAGTTAAACGGTGTCTGGATAGGCAAGTTTGAGCTAACCGGTGAGCGGACTGCGCCGACAGTTAAACCAAATCAGATTGCTAATGTCGCCGAAGGCGTAGCTGGGTTCTTTACTATAAGCAAGAAGATTGGGGCTAATGACCCCAAGAATGTTGGTGGTGGCGATATAGCCGGCATATCCCAAAACTCACATAACTTGGCCAAGGCTAATTCTCGCATGGTTAGGCCGGATGAATGGGGTGCCGCTGCCTATCTAACGGCTTCAATCTACGGTTCCGGCTGGAATGGAGTAAAGCCCAACCGAGCTAGAATCCGTAGCACCAGCTGGTCTGATGCCGACGGTGACAGACCGGACGACAATGAAGGGGTGACCGGCTGCGGACCGGGCAGTGCCACTGACCCTAATACGCCGTACGTCGATGACGGTGAGACGCTTACTGCCAGTCATATAGAGTCGCCGTTAGCTTGCTCTAAGACTAACCCGCAGCGAGCCTACCAAGGGTCTCTTGGCCAGCTAGCCTCGACTACCGGTAATGTCTATGGTATCTACGATATGGCAGGCGGTACACAGGAGGGCGTCGCCGGCAATGCTACCCGTTTTGACGTGGTTGATCCCTGTTATGAAAGTGGTATAGGAGTAAACATGGTTGAGCCATACGTCCGTACATATCAATGGGGCAAACTGGATCAGGGCTCGGGTTATAGACGACCTTGGTCGGTGGCGACGAAAGAGACTTGGTATAACTATGATGTCTGCACTTGGGAGACATGTGGCGGGCAAGCCCTGTACGAGACTAAGAATAAGATGTCAGTCTCTGCTAATGATCAATCTTGGGGCGACGCCGACTCAATCTTCCCGAATTATAATAATGTGGATGATGGAGTCTATTGCTGGACGGCTTATGGTGGGGAAGCGGGCGGTGGCGAGATGCGCCCCGGTTATAGTTCTCGCCCCGGCATCTTCTCCTCTCGGTCAACAACAGGCATATATGATGCAACACTGGTAACCTCACGAGCTGTCTTAGCTCTGCCACCTAGCTAGCGACCCAGCGTTAATCCGACTCACTTTACTTTTATGCAGTCTTTGGTACTATAGAGTTACCGTTGCGATAGCGCACACTCTTACTATTCTTAAAAACGAAGCATACAGAGTGCTTGTCACTAAGACTAGGCGAACATCTATCTAAAGAAAAGGAGAATATAATCATGGGACAGCAACGTTTGGCTAAAGTCGCAGAAGACGATCTGTCGAAGAGACCGGCCAAAGCTAGTTCACGTAAGACGGGTAATTCCGTGCTTGACGCTACTACTACCAGACGAGGTGAAGTCGAGCGGGCGAAACGTCGTATCAGCGACAACGTCAATGCTCAGGCTAGCCAGCATATCATCGACGGTCCAGTTAACCGCTCACTCTATAATGGCTTCGCCGGTGAGCAGTACACCCCGACGCTGGCTCGCCAGCATGTTCAGAAGGCGAAGAACAAGTTGGCGGTGCGGGTCATCCCGATCGGTGGTAACGGCGAGATGGGCATCGGCAAAAACATGACTGCTTTCGAGTATGGTGACGAGATTATCGTCATCGACATGGGCTTTCTCTTTCCGGGTGACGATTACCCCGGGGTTAATTACATCGTACCGGATATCACTTATCTGGAAGAACGAAAAGACAAGATCAAGGCAGTGATCATTACTCACGGACACCTTGATCATATTGGTGCCTTTCACCATTTGATCCAGAAGATTCCGGCGCCGGTCTACTCGGCCGGTTTTACCATCGGTATGCTGAAGAAGAATATGGAGGAGGAAGATACCGACTTTGAGCCCGAATACCATGAGGTGGATATGGATAATCATGAACGGATCCAGGTCAGCGAGCATTTCAATATAGAGATGGTTCGGGTTAACCACTCCATCCCCGACTCGGCGGCAGTCGTTTTAAGGACGCCGGTCGGCGTGATCGTCAGCTCGGGTGACTGGCGGTTTGAGAAAGACCCCGTCGACGGACGCAAGTTTGATCTGGCTCGACTAACTGAGATCGCCACTAAGGAGGGGGTGCATCTACTCCTAAACGAGTCAACTAACGTCGAGCAAGACGGCACGGCGACGCCTTACGAAGAGAACGACATTAAGGAGAGCTTTAATCAGATCATGGAGAAGTACGACACCTCTCGGGTGATCTTGTCTTGCTTCTCATCCCAAGTGCATCGGATGCAAAACATCGTTACTTCGGCGGCGGCGCATGGGCGCAAAGTGGCTTTCGCCGGCTTCTCGATGGTTCAGAACGTCGAGATCGGGCTAAAGACCGGTCGGCTGAATATCCCGAAGAACACTGTCGTCACCATGGAGGATATCGTTAAATTGCCGGATGGTAAGGTGTGTATCGTCTGTACCGGCTCTCAGGGTGAGTTTAGTGCCGTACTCAATCGGATGGCGACCGGGGCGCACCGCTATATCAAGATCAAGCCGAGCGACGTCATCGTCTTTGCCTCCAACCCCATCCCCGGCAACGAAGGTCATGTAGCGCATACGATTGATGGTTTGATGCGAGAAGGCTCGGATGTCCTGCGTAATAATCAGACGGCTCGCTATGGCATCGGTCCGCTACATATCTCCGGGCATGCCAAACATGATGATCATCTGGAGCTGGTTGATGCTCTTCATCCTACTTATTACATTCCTAATCACGGTGAGTTTCATATGCTGGTGCATAATGCCGAGATGGCGGAGGTCGAGTGCGGCATCCCCAGAGACCACATCTTCGTCTGCGATGATGGCGATGTGATCGAGTTTTACGATGACGGTACAGCCCAACGAGTCGGTCGGGTTCATGTCGGCGGGGTCATGTACGACGATGCCGGCACCGAGGTGAGTGAAGTGGTACTCAAAGACCGTATCCATATGTCCACCGAAGGTATCTTTGTTGTAGTGCTGACCGTCCAGCGGGGAACAGGGCGAATCCTCAGCTCGCCTGACATCATTAGCCGTGGTTTTATCTATCTACGTGACAGCGAAGACCTGATCAATGCTATTCGTCAGTACATTCGTCAGAAAACCGCCCGAGTTTACGCCAGCCGGCGGGTCGACATGGAAGGCTTCAAGCATGACCTGAGGGAAGAGATAACCCAGATTCTATACGACAAGACTCGGCGCACTCCGATCGTTATCCCGGTGGTCAATGAAATTGGCGGAAGCAAGCCGGGCAAAGACAAGAGTCCGTCAAAGCGGGAGCGGGACTTTGCGGCTCAGGAAATTGCTCGGATCAAAGGCGGTTCGGCTGCTTCGGCTCATTTTACGCCGCATCGTCGCCCCGGTGCACCGGTTAAGTCACCCAATATCGACACTACAGCCGGTCGCTCCTCGGCGACTCCGGCCAAGCCGATTTCCTACAGGCGACTGCAGCGACCAAGCTCGACTAAGCTAAACAGTAGTAACTCATCTCGGTGAAATTGCTCTAACTGGTGAAATATTGTATTATACTGCCATGAGCGCCAAAAAGCGTGGACCCGGTCGTCCGCCAAAAAGTAAAAATAAGAAGCCGTCAGCCGCTGCCGTACATACTGTGCCACAGCACTTTTGGGCGCAGGTGGGGGCGATTCTGCTGGCGGTGGTAACCGCCATCATCACCGTTGGCTTGTTTGGCGTCGGCGGTGTCTTACCGGTCAAATTGGCGGCCTGGACTCGTTGGCTAGTCGGTTGGACGGCCTTTGCTGTGCCACTAATCTTTGCGGTGCAGATCATCCAGGTGTTTCGCCAGCCCGAGGATCGGGTGCCGGCGGTCATCTGGGTGACGACGATACTCTTCTTCGCTTTACTGTCCGGTACTTTCCAGCTGAGCCTGAGCGACCCCAAGTCGCTGGCTGTAGCTCAGACAGGACGGGGTGGCGGTACGGTTGGCTGGATAGTGGCTGACGGCATGCTGCGTTTTGTCAATGTACCTCTGGCTATCTTGATATCGGTGGTGCTGATGCTGATCCTATTCCTATTCATTTTCTCTATCTCGCCCAAGGCGGTGCTGGATGCCATGCGAGATTTCGTCGGGCGGGAAAGTGACGAAGAGGCAAGTAACCGCAAGGTGGCTAAGGCATTGTCTGACCAAGATAAGATCAAGGTCGGAGGCCTAGGCAAGGGCGAGATTGCCAAGGAGCCAGTCGAGAAGCCGGGCAAGAAAGGTCTGCTGGCTCGGCGCCGGGCTAAGCCGGTTGAGGCTGAGGATGACGACAAGGACGCTACTGCCAAGGCGGAGCGTAATCTGGAAGTACGGACGGCCGGCGGGATTGAGAAGGCGGATACCCGAGATGTCGTAGCGGTGATCAATAATTCCAACTGGCAGTTCCCGGCGGTTGGTCTGCTGACCGAGTCGAAACGGGAGGCTGATCCCGGTGATATGAAGATGCGGGCGCAACAGATCGAGGAGACTCTGTCTGAGTTCGGTGTGGGTGGCAATGTACGCAAGGCTAACGTCGGACCCAGGGTGACTCAGTACTGCCTTGAGCCTCAGCGGGGCGTACCTCTGTCTAAGATAACCAGCCTACACGACGAGCTGGCTCGTAATATGCAGGTGGAGAGTCTGCGCATTGAAGCGCCGATTCCCGGTCAGCCCTATGTGGGTATCGAGATACCAAACAAGCGTCCTGCCTCAGTTAGCCTACGTTCTATCCTGGAGTCAAAGGAATGGGCGAAGAATCGCAGTCAGCTGGCTTTTGCAGTAGGGCTAAATGTGATCGGTGATCCGATCGTGCTGGATCTGGCTAGCTTACCTCATCTGCTGATCGCCGGTACGACCGGCTCAGGTAAGTCGGTGATGATGAATGCTCTGATCATGTCCATGCTCTTTCGTAATACTCCGGATGACCTCAAGTTTGTCCTAGTTGACCCTAAGGGTAATGAGATGTCGTCGTATGTTGATATGCCTCATCTGGTGGCACCGGTCATTAGCGGGACGACCGGTGATGAGATGCACAAGCTGGTCAAGACCCTGCTCTGGGTAACTGAGGAGATGGATCGACGTTACCAGGTTTTTCGAGATAAGGGCGGTATCAAGAAGCTGTCGGACTTTCACCGACGCTTTCCTAGTGAGAAGATGCCTCGTTTGGTGGTAATCATCGACGAGTACACCGACATCATTGACTCACTAAAGTCCTCCGAGCGAGAAGCGGTCACCAGTGCTGTCCAGCGTATTGCTCAGAAAGGTCGAGCGGCAGGCATCCACGAGGTGATCATGATGCAGGCGCCTCGGGCGAAATATATTCAAGGTCCGCTTAAGGCTAATATTCCGGCCGGTTTTGCTTTCATGGTGCGGAGCAAGATGGAGTCGCAGCAGATTATCAATCAGTCGGGGGCGGAGATGTTGATGGGGCAGGGCGATATGCTGATGATTACCGCCAAGCTGAAGAAGCCTCGTCGAGTCCAGTCGGCCTATGTCGACGATGACGAGGTGAGCCAGACAGTCACCGAGCTAAAACTCCAGAGTCCGGCTCAGTACGATGAAACTCTACTGGCGAGGCTGTCTGACGATTCTCCGGTCGGCGGCGGAGTAGCAATTGGCGGCGGTGGAGCGGGTGACGATAAGTACCGCCAGGCTGTTCAGATAGCGGTCGAGACGGGCAAGATAAGCACCTCGTTCCTGCAGCGTCGCCTCGGGATCGGCTTTAGCCGAGCCGGACGGATCATCGATGAGATGGAGCAGAATGGCATCATCGGACCACAAAACGGCTCTCGCCCCCGTGAAGTCCTCGTCTCATCGCTCGATGAGCTGGACGAGGAGTAAATCCCTGAACTTTATAGCGATAAAAGGTTGATATCTTCCTTATTAATGTCAACTAAACATGCTATAATGTTGACATAGCAACTGGAGATGTCAACAAAATGGGCAGAGTTGGTCGTTTAGTGCAACAACCCGAAGATTAGGCTGGGTTATGCAACAAGGCAATGGACGAACGCAAGGTTGACTTTCTGACCTTGCCGGTTGTTACCTCGGCGGTTGCCTATGAGCTTTATCGGCGGTTTAATTAGCTAGGCTGAGTATTTACAACGACTTTAACTATGTCTTAATTTTAAAAGTGTGCTTCTTGCCTACACGCAAGATATCCCCATTGGCTAATATGCCATCGTTTGTTATTTTTGTATCATTAACTTTGATGGCGTTTTGTCTGATAAGGCGTCTTGCTCTACTTCGGCTCTTGGCTATATCAAGGCGAACAAGAAGGTCAATGATTGATTCATTGACGCCAAGTTGAATAATGCGAACGTCATCTGTAAGATTTTTCTGGCTAACTTCAGAAGTCCATTGTTCCTCGGCGTGAATTGCTTTATTGACGCCGTGATACATCGTGACGATCTCGCGGGCAAGCTCTTTTTTGATATCCCTAGGATTCTCGCCATCGTCAAGCCGCTGTTTAATAGAGCTAACAACGTTCATCGGAAGTCGTGTACAGTCAATAAAGCATTGATGAATACCAGGGTCGGCAAGCTGCATAATTTTGAAGTACATATCCTTTGCGTTAAGGTTAAGAGCGACTCCAGTACCAAGGCTCTTGCTCATGAGTTTCTCGCCAGTTTCGGGATTTACAAGTAGTGTTGTAGTGATGATATATTTCTCTTTATTTTTGTAGCGTTTCAGAAGAGTGCGACCAGCCACTATGTTGAACGTTTGATCGGTGCCACCGATTTCAACATCTATATCCATAGCTACCGAGTCGTAACCTTGCATTAGTGGATAGAAGAACTCGTGGATAAACAGAGGCTTCTTTTTGGCGATGCGCTTCTTGAAGGCATTGCGTTCGAGCATTTGTTGAACGGTGAAGTTTGAGGCGAGTTCAACGGAATCCTCGAATGTTAGTTTTGAAAGCCACTTAGAATTAAACCTGAACTCGATAGGGTTAGTTGTGTCATTGAAATCAAGTACTTTGCCGATTTGTTCTTTGAATGTTTTTAAGTTCTGGAGCACCTGACTATGAGTTAGCTGGATACGCATAGATGTTTTATCGCTGGGGTCGCCGATCATAGCTGTGAAGTCGCCGATCAGTACTATGATGCGGTGACCAAGAGCATGAAAGCGTTCAAGTATGAGATAGTTTGTTGAGTGACCGAGGTGTATGTAGTCTGCGGTCGGATCTATTCCTAGATAGAATGTCAAACGACGTCCGCTCAATAACTCTTTTCTGAGTGCTTCTTTGCTGGGTAGAACCTCGGCTACGGAGCGTGATAGTGCTTCGTCAATTAGAACACTATCGGTGATAATTGTTGGCGTTGTACTACTCATACTTATACTATATACCAGACAATTGATAGAGGCGAACTGTGTGTCAGCTTACGAATGCTACTATTACTTCGGTTAACCGGTAGTATCTTTTGCGTTTATACCAACCAATCATCTTTTTATTATCATCAAGAATTAAATTAGACCATGCGTTAATAACGTCCTATAATGTGGATAAAAGATGGCTGAGATCGTAATCTCAGCCATCGTATCAGCCAGCTACAAAGAGATACGACTACATATAGTAGCCGAACACATAGCTATACTGGAAGAAGCGACCTTTTTGGTTTACTACGAGGATGATTTGTTAAGTGTTGCCATGTAACTACACGTCAAGTGTCTTTCGGTGAAGCAGGGGATAACGTTGATGTGAGGAGGGGGTAAGATGAGAGTGCTACTAAGCCTGGTGATAAAAAGATTGACAGCCTCTTTATTAATGTCAACTAAACATGCTATAATGTTGACATGTCAACCGGAGATGTCAACAAAATGGGCAGAATTGGTCGCTTAGTACAACAACCCGAAGGCTTCAAAGCCTTTATTCCATATGCTTTTCCACCGGCAGAAGAATTGAAGCTACCACCGGTCATACAGAAGAAGCATGCCGAAGCAATGCGTCTAATCGGCAAGCTTGATGGTATAACGGCACTCCTGCCGGACATCAACTACTTCCTGGAGATGTTTGTGCGACGTGATGCATCATCATCGAGCCAGATTGAGGGCACCCGTGCAACATTAAGTGACGCAATAGAAGCGACAAATGTTGAGCCCGGCACTGATCGATCGGATGATGTTGATGACATCCTTCACTATATTGATGCACTGGATTATGGGCTGAAACGAGCGCAGGATTTCCCATTCTCTCTGCGCTTTATTTGTGAACTACATCAGAAGCTAATGACGGATGCCCGTGCTACTCACAATGCGTATCCGGGCGAATTTCGTCGAACTCAAAACTGGATTGGCGGGACGATGCCGTCAAATGCTCGCTTCGTGCCGCCGCCGGTGAGCGATATGAAACGTTCGCTTGATGATTTTGAAAAGTTTATCCACGCAGACGATAACTACCTGCCACTAGTGAAGGCCGGCATGTTACACGCACAGTTTGAGACTATTCACCCCTTTGCGGATGGCAACGGTCGTACTGGTCGGATGATTGTGACGATGTTCTTATGGTATCAAAAGCTACTGGAAGTACCGGTTCTATACCTTTCGTCATATTTTAAGAGCCATCAGGACGTCTACTACGAGAGGCTGAATAGCTACCACTCAGAGACCGGGGACATATTCGGATGGCTAGATTTTTTCTTAGACGGCGTCATAGAAATCGCCCAGTCGTCCATAGACACTTGTCGGAAAATCACGGAGCTACGTGAGCGTGACATGTGTAAAGTGCAGCAATTGGGTAAAGTTGCTGCTCCAAAGACGCTTGATATGTTGAAATTACTTTATCGTATGCCTGTGATCGGGGTGGCTGATGCCATCAAGGAGACCGGTTATTCAAGGCAGGGTGCTTACAACATGATTGAACGATTGATGAAGATGAAGATTCTATATGCATGCGACAACACCGCTGAATATGGTCAGAAGTATGAATATCGTGATTATCTGAATTTGTTTCAAGAAGCCGAGAATGAACAATATAAATAAATTAGTACTGAGTGAAGAGAGAATGTGCATAGCGAGCCAATATGCGAAGAGTTGAGCTGCTTTTCGATGCTATCAGGTCTCCTTATGATATTGCGCACATTATCCAGATCGCTAGATCTATAGATGCGATAGTTTATACGTCGGGTAAGGGTGCTTTGCCGTTTGATCTACCAAAGGTGAAATCAAAGGTAAGATCGTGGAATATGAAGAGTGACTTTTCCGAGATTCATTACGACACTTTTGAAGAAGCCGTTGATGACTTGCATGCTAAAGGGAAATACTTGCTGGGCACGTCCGGTGATGCTAAGCAAGACTTCTTCAAGGTCGATTTACCGGATAGTCGGGATATCGTTATGGTATTTGGCACTGAAGCAACTGGTCTTACTAAGTATAAACAAGCACTACTTGACGGTATGGTTAAATTGCCCATGGACGAACGCAAGGTTGACTTTCTGACCTTGCCGGTTGCTACCTCGGCGGTTGCCTATGAGCTTTATCGGCGGTTTAATTACTTGGACTAGACTGAACTATATTATAATGACGCCATTATGTTTCAGACCAAGGATCTTCGGCAGATCAGGGCTCGGTTCTGGCAAGACAAACTAAGCCGGATCAAGACAGACGACGACGTGCGACGCTTTGTCAGCATTTACCTGCCGTTATTTGCTGAAGATCTCGCTGATTTATGCCTGGATGCTTTGTCTCGCCTGAGCCAAGTGGATGGTGATTTGGCGTACCGAGTGGCTAACTGGGCGTCTAGCGATCAGGATCTCACTGAAAGTAATCTGGCTGACCTGGCTGGTGGGGTAGGACTTGATGATCTGGTGCGGGAGGGTGATTTAAAGCTTTTTCAGCCTAGCCGGGCGTTAGCTACGCTAGCCGGTGTCACCAATTATTTCCGCCTCAAGAAGCGGGAGCTGGAGCAGGAGCTTTTCCTGGATTACGATATCGCTTACTCCATCGTCGCTTTAGCATCATATAACGATGACCTGGTCGAGAGTAATCAGGCGATCAACCAGATCTGGGACTTAGCGACAGACCTGGAAGTACCGATTCACCCCGAGTCGGAGCGCCGGCAGAAGAAAGCTACCATGCTGAAGCTAATTGAAGAGCTTCACTAATTTGCCGTTCACTCCAAGCTAGACGACCCGATACAGACAGTACTGCCGGTAGCCATACCTGTAAATAGCTCGGTGCAAGACATCCGACTCAGTGCTATCCGGGTCGGCTATTCGCCCGCCGGCTAGGTATATTCCGACTGCTCTCTGACCACCGGTAACTTCCATGACCAAATCGTCGTGGTCGGTGTAATTACCTAATCGAATTAGGACTGCTTCCTGACGATGGGGTGAATCGCTTCTCTCGATGACAAGCTTAACGGCGATTGTGCCATCTACAGCACACTCTAAACCGACCTGTTCTACTAGGGATAAGGTTGGGATGTAATGTCTAGCTACTACGGCTATAGTGTCTTGGTTCATGATTAAGAGCTTTAGTGCAGTTGTGTTATAATACTACTGTAACATTAACCTGCCACCGCCGACGAGCCGTGGCTATAAACCAAAGGAGGATCTATGTCACAGACGGCGACCGGCCGTTACGAGATGGTAGTGCTGTTTCGCCCCGAGCTGGAGGCGCAGATGGATAAGCCGCTCGGGACTATTGCCAACCTAGTTAAAGATAACGGTGGCAAGATAATCAGCGAGGATGACTGGGGGCGTAAGTCGCTAGCCTACAAGATCGCTGGGCAGACACATGCTATCTACCGGGTGTATCAGCTGGAGCTACCGAGTACAGCACCGGCCAAGATTGATAGCACACTTAATATCACCGACGACGTCTTGCGTCATCTGATCACTAAAGTTGATGCTAAGATTGAGACTTGGCTAGTTGAGAATAAAAAAGCTCGAGAAGAGGCGAAGGCTACTAGAGAGAGTGCCTCGGCAGAATAATTAGAGGGTAAAGGGGAGTGTAATGGCATTTAACAAAGTAATCTTAATGGGAAATCTGACGGCTGATCCCGAGGTGCGGACTACGCCATCTGGTCAATCAGTCACTAGCTTCTCGCTGGCGGTTAATCGTACCTTCCGAGGTTCCGATGGCAATCGTCGAGAAGAAACCAGCTTTATCAACTGTACTGCCTGGGGCAATACCGGCGAGACCATCGCTAAGTATGTCGGCAAGGGGCGGCAGCTACTAGTCAGCGGTCATCTGCAACAGCGGAGCTGGGAAGATAAGGAGACAGGCAAGCGCCGTAGCGCCATTGATGTCATAGTCGAAGAGTTCAGCTTCGTTAACGACGGGCGAGGTAGTGGTGCTAACGCCGGTGGCGGTAGTCAGAAGGCGAGCTCTCAGCCGCCGGCTGATACTGCCGAGGTAGATGCTGACGAGCCGATTGACCTAAGTGATATCCCATTCTAAGGAGAGAATTATGAAGAGAACCAAACGTCCATCACCACGCTACTTTGACTATAAGGAGGTTGAAGTCTTGCGTAAGTACATTGACAACTACGGGCAGATCGAGCCTCGCTCCAAGACAGGGTTGAGCGCCAAGTCGCAACGCAATCTGGCGGTAGCGATCAAGCGGGCTCGTCATTTGGCGCTTTTGCCATTTGTGGCCAGCTAGTAGATTAGGGTAAGGACTAGGGCGAATCAGTCGGGTGGGCTTCCGGCTGTCGCCCTTTTTGAAAGGAGAGAATGATGTATGGACCAACTGATCTGAAGAAAGGGCGAGTGATCGTCGTCGACGGTAAGCCGTATCAGGTGATTGACTATGCTCAGAAGGTAATGGGGCGGGGCGGCTCAATCGTCAACGTCCGGATCAAGAGCTTGATCGATGGCTCGGTGCTGGCTAAGACCTATAAAGGGCAGGACAAGATTGAGGCGGCGGAAGTGTCGCACCAGGTAGTGCAGTATCTGTATAGCGATGCCGAGAAAGTCTACTTCATGAATCCCGATACCTTCGAGCAGTTTGAGCTGCCGCTGGATGAAGCGAGCGATGTGCCCAGCTACCTCAGGGAAGGGGCGGAAGTCCAGCTCCAATTCTTTGATGGGCGGGTCATCGCTGTCGATCTGCCGACTTCGACGCCGCTTAAGGTCGAGTATACCGAAGACGTCGTCAAGGGCAATACTACCTCCAGTGTCCAGAAAGATGCCAAGCTGGAGACGGGTATCACTATCAAGGTACCGGCCTTCATTAAGAACGGTGACGTGATCAAGGTTGACACTCGGGACGGCAGCTATATTGAGCGAATGAAGGACTAGTCGAGTATGGCGGGGCAGGGCGTCCGTCTGGATAAGGCTCTAGTTCAACTGGGTCTAGTGACCACTCGTTCGCAGGCTGAATCTTATATTCGTCTGGGGCGGGTTAGAGTGTCCGGTCGCCTCATTACTAAGTCGGGCTACTTCGTCCATGATCTGAGCCTGGTTGAGCTGGACCAGCCCGAGCAGTTCGTCAGCCGGGCTGGGCTGAAGCTGGCTTCAGTAGCCGATAAGCTGGCGGTAGACTTTCGGGGTAAGCTAGTCCTGGACGTCGGCTCATCGACAGGTGGCTTCACTGACTATGCTCTCAGTCGGGGTGCTCGGCGAGTCATTTGCGTCGATGTCGGCACTGATCAGCTTCACCCTAAGCTACGGCGTGACGCACGGGTCGAACTACACGAGAAGACGGATATCAGAGATTTTGCGACCGATCAGTCGGTTGATATTATATTGATCGACGTCTCTTTCATCTCGCTACGTGAGGTACTGCCTCATCTGGCTGAGCTGGCGACTCGACAGACTCAAGTCGTAGCTATGGTTAAGCCACAGTTTGAGACAGGTAATCGACTGAAGAACCGCGGTGTGATCAAAAATGACACCGAGCGGCGACGCATCCTGCACGATTTCGAGCAGTGGGCGAAGCGGTACTTTTTACTGAGAGCCAAAGCCGATAGTGCCGTAGCGGGGGCGAGAGGTAATCGGGAGAGGTTTTACCTACTGACTAAACTAGCCTAGATTATTTACTGACATTAAAGCGAAACTCTACTACATCATCCGGCTGCATGATGTAGGTCTTGCCCTCGGTTCGAATCTTGCCGGCCGAACGAGCGGCCGACTCGGAGCCGAGCTCAACTAGATCATGGTAGCTGACTACTTGAGCGGCGATAAAACCTCGCTCAAAGTCGGTATGGATGACACCGGCGGCCTGGGGTGCCGTCCAGCCCCGGTGGATCGTCCAGGCTCGCACTTCTTTTGCCCCGGCGGTCAGAAAGGACTGCAGTCCCAGCGTATGATAGGCGACCCTGGCTAACTGGTTTAAGCTTGACTCGGTCACGCCATAGTCGGTCATCAGCTCACTCGCTTCGACCGGTGAGAGCGAGCGAATCTCGCTTTCCAGCTCAGCGCAGACGAAGACGGCGGTGAGCCGGTCCGGCGGCTGTCCGGTTGCCTGGCTAGCTAATTGACGGAGTTCGGCTTGGCGGGCTTGGTTGGTCAGGTCAGTCTCTTCGACATTGAAGAGATAGATGACGGGCTTAGCAGTTAGTAAGTCCAGGCTGTCCAGCTGCTGATGGAGCTCGGCGGGGCTGAAGTCATGAAACTCAGTCGGCACTTTGCCGGCCAGTAGCTGAGACTGGACTGACCGGAGTAGGGCTACTCGAGGCATTAACTTCGGATTTGCCTTAGCTTCCTTCTGGAGCTTGGGTAAATGGTTTTCGATCGTTGCTACATCAGCTAAGGCTAGCTCAGTATTGATCACCTCGATATCCGACTTAGGGTCGATAGTCACCGTACCGTCGGCTCGCTGGACACGATCGTCGCTAAAGGCTCGCACCACATGGCAGATGGCGTCGCACTGCCTGACGTGCGCCAGAAACTTATTGCCCAGCCCTTCACCCTTGCTGGCACCGGCGACCAGCCCGGCCACGTCGACGAACTCGATTGTCGCCGGAGTGATCTTATCTGTCCGGTATAGCTTGGCAAGTACCTCCAGCCGCTCATCAGGTATGGCTACGATGCCGGTATTGGGGTCGATGGTGGCGAAAGGATAGTTGGCGGCTAAGGCGTCGCCATTGGTCAGAGCGTTAAATAGGGTAGACTTACCGACATTGGGCAACCCGACGATGGCAATCTTTAGCATAGCAACGCCTCCTCTTTCATTCCACTAATATTCTAGCACTAATTATCCGTACGGCTTTTGCTATGTACAAGCTGACAATATTTCTAGAGCATGTGTGTCCGGAGCTCAAGCTGCGTCATAAACCGACTGATTCGGCGTGACATTGTATTTTCAAATTGGTTATGTATAATGAAAATAGTATGAAGTTAAATAAAACGGTGGGCAACTTCTTCGCCTTGGACATAGGTACAACAGCGATCCGGGTGGTTGAGTTGGGGCATTCCGGCAGTGGCTGGAATCTAAAGCACTATGCGACTAAGGCTATACCATCCCGCCTTAGCGAGTCTACCGCAGACAAAGACCGCCGGGCACTAGGGATGGCGATAACTGATGTGATCAATCAGTCGGGCATCAAGACTAAAGACGTGGCGATCGGCGTCCCCTCGGGCAAGATGTTCGCCAGCGTCGTTGAGGTGCCGACGGTGGCTAAGGCAGAGCTGAATGCCACCATCAAGTACCAAGCCGAGAATTACGTACCGATGCGTCCTGATGAAGCTAAGATTGACTGGGCAATTATCGGACCATCACCGGTCGAGCAAGGTAAGACAGAGGTGCTGGTGGCAAGCGTGCTTAATACCTTTACCGAGGCCAGGCTGGACATGCTGGAGAACGAGCTGGGGCTTAATGTCATCGCTATCGAGCCGGACAGTATCGCCCTGATCCGGGCTCTCTTACCTGACGGCATCACTGATGGACGACTCCTGGTCAATATGGAGGACTCGTCGACAGACGTGATCGTGACCATCGGCAACGCTCCTCGTCTGATTCGTTCTATCCCGATCGGGCTGACCTCGATGGTACGGATGGCTAAGCAGAACCTTAATATCGACGACCAGCAAGCTCGTCAGTTACTGCTTAAGTTCGGTGTCGACCAGAATGCCTTGGACGGACAGGTCTATCGGGCGGTACATACACTGGTCGACCAGCTTAATGCCGAGCTGGTCAAGTCGCTCAAGTTCTTCGTCACTAAGTACAACAATATGCAGATCGGTGCCATGCTGGTCAGCGGTTATACTGCTAGCTTGACCGGCTTTACCGATATCATGAGTGAGAAGACCAATCTGCCGGTTCAGTTAGCGACACCTTGGCAGCATGTCAATGTCCCGATGGGTGATCAGACCACCCTAGCACCAATAAGTTCGCAGTTCGCCGTAGCGGTCGGGCTAGCAGAAAGGGCAGAGTAAGATGATTTCCTTAAACCTCCTGCCGGACGTCAAGAAAGATCTCCTGCGGGTCAGGCGAGAGCGCAATCTGGTCGTCTCGATCAGCGTTGTCGTCGTTGGTGCTTCGATCGGCGTCTTGCTCCTGCTCAGTGGTACGCTTGGCGTACTGATAGGAGCAAAGGCTCTGATGGAGAATAGCATCAAGAATGACGAGCAGACGATCAAGCAAGCCCAAAAGAAGAAACAGCTTGATAAATACATCACCATCCAGAATCAGCTCAAGCAGATCGGCAAGCTCAAGTCTGACCAGCAGGTCTACTCTCGGCTGATGGACTATCTGACTCAGCTTAATCCGGCTGCACCAAATAATGTGCAGATCAGCAGTGCGACGATTGAGGCGCCGGCCGGTAGTAGCGGTGACACCTCGTCCAGCAGCTCTTCGGCTAGTGCTGATGGTATCACTATGACGATTGAGGGTAAGACGACCAACTTCTCGGCACTCGACGTCTATAAGAATACCTTGTCCAAGGCGCAGCTCAGCTACGAGGTAGAGGAGGAAGACACCTCGTCGGATAGCGAGAGCTCGGCTAATTCAGACGGCACCTATAGCAAGGAGACCTCATCAGACAGTGACAGCTCTGACAGCGATAGTCAGTCTAAGAAAAAGAAGAAATCTGCCACGAAGAAGAAGGCGATGAAAGAGAACTTGGTCACCGCTGTCAATGTCAAAGACAGCAGCCTATCTGCCGGTGGTAGCCAGAACGAAGCCCTAGTTAGCTTCACCTTGACGGTTACCTTTAACGACAGTGCCTTCAGTCCGAAGTCAACTAATATCAAGCTGGAAGTACCGAAAGAAACCACCTCGGATGGTGACCGCAATGCTCCGAAAGAGACTTTCCACACTGATGCCAAAGATAAGTCTAATGACAAGAAGGACGAGCAATGAGTGAAGAAAATGCCCTGACCGGTATCAAGAAGCGACAGCAGATCACTAACACCCGCAAGCAGGTATTCACCTGGGTGGCATTAGCGGCAGCCTTGGTAGTGATTTGCTTGGTGGTGGGCTGGAATCTGATGCAGCGGATCAACTACCAGAACAAGGTTAACCGTGATGTGGGTAAGACTGCCCAGACTATGCACGATAATGTCGAGGCGGTCGACAAGCTGATCAAGAATGTCAACGCCCTTAAGGCTAACGCTGCTCTGTCGCTACCCAACCTCAAAGCCGATGACAGCACGGTCTTTCAGGTAGTGATCGACGCCTTGCCGACTGAGGACGATAGTGTAGCACTGAGTTCATCGCTCCAGAACAAGATCTTGTCTAAGTCGGGCGTGACTATAGAGCAGATCAATGTAGATACTACCGAATCTGATAGCTCGTCCGATTCGTCGAGTTCATCAAGCTCAAGCTCCAGTTCCAGCTCATCGAGTAGCTCGTCCGGTTCAAGCTCCGGCTCCAGTAAATCCGGCGTCAGTAAGGCGGACGATATCCAATTCCCGGTAGCCAAGCCGATTACCTTCCGGGTTAGCCTGGTCGGCAGCTTCGACTCGGTCAAGTCTGCCCTGCAGGATATCGAGAGTACCATTCGACCAATCACTATCACCAAGCTGACGATTGATGGCTCGGACGACAAGCTCAACGCCACCATAGAGGCGCAGACCTATTATTCTAGCAAGGTTAACTTTAAGCTAGGTAAGAAGGAGATCCAGTATGAGAAAAAGTGATTGGGCGGCTATCATCTTAATCGTGGCCATCGTCGGCTTGACTTCGTACTTCGTAGTCGGGGCGATCATGCCTTCACCGGCCGATAGCCTACAGACAGTCCAGATAGCTCCGACTATTGAGAGCAAGGTTGACGAGCCGGATAAGAAGATCTTCTCTGACACCGCCATCAATCCGACCGTTCGGACAACTATCGGTGACCAGTCCAACCAGCACCCCTTTAATCTGGAGAGCAAATAGGTGGCATGGCAATCCTGACCGACGAGTCTCGTGCTAAGATTGAGGCCTACTTTATAGAAGCAGGCCTTTTTACCGATGAACAGCTGGAGCATTTTCGTCGTAAGGCACAGGCAGAGAATGAGCCCCTCTTTGCTTATTTGATGCGAGAGGAAATCATTAACGACGAGCAGCTAGCTGAGGCGACGGCTCGCACCAGTGGTACGCCTTATGTTAACTTGTCGCACGCTATCATCGATAGTAGCGTCTTGGCACTTCTACCGATGGAGGTGGCGCAACGTTTCATGGCAGTGCCGCTGGGTGAGACTAACGAAGGTGGGGCAGAGCGCTTGGCGGTCGCCATGCTTGATGCCAACAACGTCCAGGCAGTTGATTTCCTGTCGAATACCATTGGTCGTCCGATCAAAGTCTACATGGCGAGCGAATCGGGCATCAATAACGTCCTGTCGCAGTACCGGATGGATGTTGATGAAGGCGTCCGAGCTTCGCTTGACAGTAACGCTCCTAAGATCACCAGCAATGCTCAGGTGATCGTCCAGGATTCGCCAATCTCTAAGGTGCTGAACCAGCTCCTTGAGTATGCCCAGCGGGTTCGAGCCTCAGATATCCACATCGAACCGAGCGAGAATCAGCTAACCATTCGTTGCCGGATTGACGGCGTACTCCGAGTGGTGATGGTTCTACCCAAGTCAACCGAGGCGGCGCTAGTCTCTCGGATCAAGATCTTATCTAATCTCAAGATTGACGAGCACCGCAAGCCGCAGGATGGTCAGTTCACCGTCATGGTCGGCGAGAAGGAGGTTGACCTCCGTATCGCTATCTCACCGGTCGTCTGGGGTGAGCAGGTGGTGATCCGCTTGCTGGATAAGTCGGGTAGCACCTTTAAGCTGGAGGATATGGGCTATGCCAGTCGAGCTCTCCGGATGATTCGACGGGGGATTGCTCGTCCTAACGGCATGATCCTGACCTCCGGACCGACCGGCTCAGGTAAGTCAACCTCGCTCTACGCTCTAGTCCAAGAGATCTATAGCGAGAAGATCAATATCGTTACCCTGGAGGATCCGGTCGAGTACAAGATGGAGGGGGTGAATCAGATCCAGGTAAATCCCGCCGTTGGTCTGACCTTTGCCAATGGGCTACGTTCTATCCTGCGCCAAGACCCTGACGTCGTCCTGGTCGGTGAGATCCGAGATAGTGAGACGGCTAACCTGGCGGTTCAGGCAGCTCTGACCGGACACCTCGTCCTCTCGACCTTGCACACCAACTCGGCGGCCGGTATCTTGCCCCGTCTGCTGGATATGGGGGTAGAGCCGTTCCTGATCGCCTCGACGATCAATACCGTCATCGGGCAGCGTCTGGTTCGTCGAGTCTCGGCAGATAAAGAGTCGTATCAGAGTGACCCGCTGCAGACCGAGATGATCAGAAACGTGGTCGGGCCGCTCCTGCCGAGGACACCGGCCGAGATTCAGACGATCGGTCAGGACTTAGGCTACGCTAATCTGCCCCTGCAGGATTCGGCTTCCTTTACCCTGGTCAAGGGTAAAGAGACGGCTACTACGCCGGGTGGCTTCAAAGGCCGGATGGGTCTCTACGAGGTGATGGAGGTGACTGACGAAGTGCAGAAGCTGATCATCGGGCATGCCACCTCCAGCCAGATCCAGCAGCTGGGTATCGCCCAGGGGATGATCCCGATGCACCAAGATGGCTTCCTCAAGGCGCTGACTGGGCAGACCACTATCGAGGAAGTTAACCGAGTGGCGGCTAATATTGCATAAAGCATGAGCATGATATAATTAAAAACGAATAGGGAGGCATAATGGATAACATCAGAATAGAAATGCTGCTGCAGGAGGTCATCAACCAGCACGCCAGTGACCTGCACCTGCAAGTAGGCTTACCGCCGATGCTTCGGATCGACGGAGCATTGACGCCGGTGGCCAATACACCGTCGCTGGATGTCGAGACGACAGAGCGCTTGATCTTCAGCATCTTAGACAACGAGCAGAAGCAGATCCTGCTCAAGGACAAGGAGTTTGACTTCTCCTTTGCCTTTGGTGATCTCGGTCGTTTCCGAGTCAACGCTTTTCATGAGCGGGGCAATATCGCTGCCGCTATGCGTCTCATCCCGAATGATATTCCGACCTTGGCTGAGCTTGGCTTGCCGGCGGTCGTCGAGTCCTTTGCCGATTATCCTCGGGGGCTGGTCCTAGTCACCGGGCCGACCGGCTCAGGTAAGTCGACCACCTTAGCGGCGCTACTGGACAAGATCAACTCCGAGCGGAGCGAGCATATCATCACCATCGAGGATCCGATCGAGTTCACCCATAAGTCGAAGCGTTCGGTGATCGTTCAGCGGGAGGTTCACTACGACACCTACTCCTTTAGCGCCGCCTTGCGTTCCGCCTTACGAGAAGACCCGGATGTTGTCTTGATCGGTGAGATGCGTGACCTGGAGACGATCAGCGCCGCCATCACTATCGCCGAGACGGGTCACTTAGTCTTCGCTACCTTGCACACCAATAGCGCTTCCCAGTCGATCGACCGGATGGTCAATGTCTTCCCGCCACATCAGCAGCCTCAGATCAAAGCCCAGCTGGGCAATATGCTGATGGCGATCTGCTCGCAGCGTTTGATCCCGGCTATCGGGGGTGGGCGCTTAGTCTCAGCCGAGATCTTAGTCGCTAACCCGGCTGTCCGTAATATCATCCGTGAGGGCAAGTCGCATCAGCTCGACCAGGTCATCCAGACCAGTGCTAAGGAAGGCATGCAGTCGATGGATCGCACCCTGGTACAGCTGGTTCAGTCCGGTCAGATTACTTACGACGAGGCGAAGAATTACGCTGTTGACTTAGATGATCTTAATCGAATGATGAGGGGGTAGAGACCGGTGATTACTTTTCGATATAAAGCTCGTAATACCGCCACCGGTAAGATCGAGAAGAGTACTGTCCAGGGCAATAGTGAGTCGGCGGCGGCTAAGCTGCTGATGGCGCAGGGGTTAGTTCCCCTGGAGATGACCCCGGCCAGCGAGGAGGGGCTTCTCTCCGGTCTGCGCAAGCGGGTCAGCCCGAAAGAGCTGGTCATCTTCACTCGTCAGCTGGCGACCATGCTGAATGCCGGTTTACCGCTGGCTCAGTCGTTGGCGACCGTCCAAGACCAGACTAGTAGTAAGATGCTCAAGGTGATCGTCGCCGACCTGGTCGGCAGTATCAATGGCGGTATGCCTCTGTCTGATGCCATGGCGAAGTACCCGAAGGTCTTTAACCAGGTCTATGTCGCGCTGGTGCGAGCCGGTGAGACTTCTGGTACGCTGGACCAAGCTCTAGCTCGTTTGGCTAACCAGCAGGAGCACGACTACGACCAGATCAGTAAGATCAGAGGGGCGATGGTCTATCCGGCGATCGTCCTGGCGGTGATCGTGGCGGTGGTTATCTTCATGCTGGTTACTTTGATCCCACAGGTCTCCAGTATGTACAAGGACTTGGGCAAGACTCTACCGATCACCACCGAGATTCTGCTGGCTATCGTCAATTTCTTCGCTGCTTTCTGGTATATCATCATCGTGGCGCTGGGCGGGCTGATCTTCTTCGCTCGGCGTTGGCTGGCTACCAGCAGTGGGCGACGGGCTTGGGATTCCTTCAAGCTCAATGCGCCGATCTTTAATAGCTTGCTACGCAAGATGTACATGGCTCGCTTCGCTCGGACGGCTCAGGTACTACTTAGCTCCGGCGTATCGATGATTGAGACGCTGAAGATCTCATCAGAGGCGGTCAATAACGTCCTTATCCGAGATGAGCTCCTCCAGGCGGTCAACAAGGTCAAGAACGGCAAGGCGCTCTCTGAGGCGCTGACGAACCAAGAGTACATCTTGCCCTTCGTGCCGCAGATGATCAAGATCGGCGAGTCGTCCGGCGGTATCGACGCTATGCTAGCCAAGATTGCCGACTACTACGACAAGGAGGTTGATAACGCCATTGCCGCCATTTCCACCTTGATCGAGCCCGTCCTGATGATCTTGATGGCGATCATGATCGGCTTCATCGTCCTGGCGGTCTTGCTGCCGATCTACGGCTTGACCGATACTTCCACTCTCTAGCTGATATTCCGCTGATAGTGCTTGTGTTTTCGCCAGCTTAGTATATAATCAGACATGTAATAATTAATAAAGAAAGGACATACAATCTAGTATGAAAAAAACTGAAAAAGGTTTCACCATCATCGAGGTAGCCTTGGTCTTAGCCATCGGTGCTTTGATCTTCCTCGTGGTCTTCCTGGCTGTACCGGCTCTGCAGCGCAACCAGCGAAATGACGCCCGCAAGCGAGATATTAGTAATATAGTCGAGGCTGTCCATGACTATAACGCTAACCATCCGACGGGACAAATGGCTGGTGGGACAGTTTATGACGCTAATGGTCCTAAGAAGGATGATACTAAAAATAATTTATTGGGCAACTACCTTGACAATCTGTCGTCAAGTACGGATGAGGTTGAGGTCTATGATAGTGGTAGTGGCAACCTTCCTCCCATCACTGGAAATGGCGTGCAAACGAACAAGATCCATGTATATAAGGGTAGAAAGTGTAATGGCTTGGATGGCGTAGAACAAGGTTCTGGTCGCCAGGCAGCTGTTATGGGTACGATGGAGCGCTCCGGCGGTTATACTCTCTACTGCCAGGATGCCAGCTAATCTTGCCTAAGTATTAGCCTAGGCTATACCTCCTTGCCTTATGGTAGGGAGGTTTTAGCTTTTACTGCTATAATGTGCTTATGCAGATCATGATCTTTTACTATTTCTCGCTGGCTCTTCTCGGGGCAATCATGGGCTCGTTCGTCGGTGCTCTGACTTGGCGGATGAAACGAGGGCTTAACTGGCTGAGTGGGCGGAGTGAGTGCGAGCACTGTCACCATCGCCTCGCCCCGACCGATATGATCCCGATCATCTCTTATCTGGGGCTAGGTGGGCGCTGCCGCTACTGCCACAAGCGGATCGGGTGGCTGGCGATCCGACTGGAGGTACTGACCTGCCTCAGCTTCGTTCTCTCCGGTGCGCTCTTTCCCTCGGTGCTGGAACACGCCTGGCGTGATCCGAGCATTACCCTGGGGATTGCTTGTACCCCTGCTAGCCTCTGGTGCAGTTCGCCGGGGTTAGCTTGGTTAGCTTTCGGGCTGTGGTTAGCTTGTCTAGTACTGATGGTCGCTCTCTTCGTCTACGACCTGCGCTGGCGCAAGCTGCCGAACCGTCTGGTCTTCCCTCTGATCGGGCTCAGCTTGGTCTACTCGCTGGTGACCTTGCCTATGCTACATGGTGGTGGGGTAGGAGGCTGGCTGATGGCGGTAGCCGGCGGTATGGCACCGATTGCCGGCATCTATGGCACTATCTACTTGGCTTCTCAGGGCAAGTTAGTTGGGCTGGGTGATGTCAAGCTGGGGCTGGCGATCGGTCTCTTGGTGCCACAGTGGTGGCTGGGGCTGGTCATTCTTTTCCTGGCAAACTTACTGGCGACGCTGGTCTCTCTGCCGGCGCTTCTGCGTCACCGGCTCAAGCGCACCAGTGCCATCCCCTTCGGCCCTTACTTAATAATAGCTACCTATCTGGTCTTCCTGCTCAGCTGGCTGATCCAACCTGCCCTCCAGTCCTTCTTTGCGCTATAGCATCAGAGCATAAACGGAATCCGTAATTTCCCTATACGTAAGCTCCATGGTATACGAGTAGTACAGGTGGTCTCCTCAGCTCTATTGCCTAGTCAGCCCTCATTTTTCATCTACATCGTAATTTCCCTCCACATATAGTCCAGGTTTGTACGAGTAGTACAGGTGGTCTCCTCAGACTCCAGCACGATACTTAATGCTAACAACCGCAAAGAGGACTTAAGGTGTAATAACACTTTGTGCATGTCTAGTTAGTCTGACTAGCATCAGCTGGACAGGTTGGCACCGTATAAACTACCACGTGCACTGGATGGCTTACTGATATATCAACAGCCTTCGTCAACCACACTGTACTACTCGTACTAAGAGCGTTCATCTTTGACTGAAGCTAGGCTAAGAAATGAGACCGGGGAAATTACGTGTGTATCAACGCTCTAGTCAGAGTAACCCACCTAGCTTCCTCAAGCCCCAGCTCAGAGCAGGGCGTATGGTCTCCTCAGACCTGGCGACATATAGGTCACCACTGGCACTAGATAGCTTGCTGTTCTATCAACAGTCTTCGTCAACCATATTGCCCTACTCTTACGCAAAAGTAACCCTTTAGTTAATGGGTGTTTTCCTCTGCTGACTTTCTTTTGCTATCACACCTTCCTTTGTCCTTCACTCTATTAGTCATTTCCTGAAGACTGTGCACGCTTGAAGCTCAGCAGCACACGAGCTAGCCGGGCGGGTCTGAAGGAAATGATGATAGAGTGAAGGAATGAGGGCTGGAGTGGCGAGTAACTAGTCGGGCGGCAACAAAGGAAATGATGACGAGACGAAGAGTGGGGGCTTAGTGAACGAAATAATCTAAAGCTTAAATTAACATGAGGCTGGTCTGCCAACGTCGTTAATGTAGGTGCTGGGTTGACACTACGCTGTTATTATGCTAATGTATAGATTAGTTATTAAGTCAAGCATCATGCTAGAAAGGATTATCAGGCAAGGCTTATGAATAATATGAACCGTCCCAGTCATGACTACCAACTACCTGATGATAGCTTTCTCTATAATCTAGACGTCAATGACTGGTCGATGCTGGCGCATCCGGAAGAAACAGATCAGCCTGATGACGACCGGGCCGATAAAGAAGATGATAGCTCTGACGGTAATCTAAGTGATGGTCATGGCCACTCTCTTGAGCTTTCCGCTATAGATTCGGAGTTTGAACAAATGATGCTGGAGGTAGAACGCGGGCGACAGAAACTGGAAGAGCTGGAACAGATGCTACCGGAGACGAGGTGGTTACTACAAGAGTATGGGGAGCGAAATTCATTTCAGACATTTCAACTAGATTCGGAGTTTGAGCAAGCAGCACTAGAGGCAGAACAATTGCGACAGAACCTGGAAGAGACAGAGCAGATGTTACGAGAGGCGAGGCAGTTAATACAAGAGCTTGAGGAATCAGAGGAACAAGGTCCACGTCAGACACTTCGACCGGATGCTAAGCGAGAAAACCCCAAGAAGACTACATCCCTGACGTTAGATGAGTTAGAAGAGGCAAGGAATAGCCGACCCGGCAACCATGGTCAATCTAAAGAAATAAACCAAGGCATTGACTGGGGCTACGGCATGGGTCGTCGCTAATCTGCGACCAGGTGATTACGTCTACCTTAGCGGCGTTACCTCTCTTGGTACTGGATAGCTGTAGTATAATACAGTTATGGTTATCATTAGCTTGCTGTCTTGGTGGTACTCGGAGGGCTGGTTGGAGCAAATCAGCTTAACCAAGCGGTCATTCATCAAGCTGGCAGACAAGTTTAGCATCGGTATGCTACTTAAGACGCTCTTTGCTCCCTTTCGCCAGATCTCAGTAGGCGAGCAGGCGGGCAAGACTGCTAGTCTGGCTAGTGTCATTGCCGACAAGCTAATTAGTCGCCTGGTCGGTAGCGTGATGCGGCTGGTCATGGTCTTCGTCGGGACGCTGGCTCTGATTATCTACGCCATCGTTAGTGTATTCCGCTTAGCCGGCTGGCCGCTTTTACCATTAGCTCCGGTGCTAGGTCTGATCTTGATGGTTAGTGTGGGGGCGCCGTGGAAAATAATCTAGACTATCGGCTGAATTATCGGGCTAACCGGGCGATTGAGGCGAGATATTGTCAGCGCTATGGCAAACTGACTCGGGTCATTACTCTGATCGGAGCTATCCTGCTGTCGTTACTGGGCGTAGTCCTACTACTGGCGGGCATGGCAATTGGCTGGTTGGTATTGATGCTGGCGGGCTGGTCGCTAGTGCCATATCTGTGGTTGCGCTCTCGGTTGAGGGATATGCCGGCGAGCAAGCAGCCTCACAACATCGGTGACATTTTATCGTTGGAAGTACTGGGCTTACTGCCCCAAGATCCTAACCCTCGCACAATCATCGAGGCACTAGCCGGTAGCGGCGGAGCAAAGTTTCTGGCAAATCGTCTAGGCATCCCAATTCAACAAGTAGTCCAACTGACACCGGCTGATCCCGGCTTGACGGAGAGTGTCTGGCGAGAGTCAATCAACATCTGGTCTCACCTGCCTGAGCGAACTAGCACGATTCCTTCGGTAGTAGTGGTGGCGGCTATCATTCGCCTCAACCCCGACTGTACCGATATCCTTAACAATTTGCGGATAGACGCCAGCGATGTCTATCGAGGCGTGGAATGGCTGGAGCATTGGGAGATGCAGGCGAGGCGCAGTAGCGATCTGAAGCTGACCGGCGGGATTGCCCGGGACTGGTCATTCGGCTATATTCCCACCCTAGAGCATTTTGGTACTAATCTAAGTCTCAAGTATTCTGAGGGACGACGGTCAATGGCGGGTAATCTGATGCGCAACCGATTGCTGGTTGATGATATGATTAAATATCTTTCTAGCAACGCTCGACGTAACGTGGCGCTGATCGGACCGTTAGGAGTAGGTAAATCTACCGTAGTGGAGGCGTTAGCTGATATCCTGATGGACTCCAAATCGGGGGCGTCGTCTGACATCAAGTTTAACCAGGTCTTTATGCTGGATGCCTCGGCGATAATCTCGGTAGCTAATGCCAGAGGTGAGATTGAGCAACTGATCGGTCGTTTACTCTCCGAAGCATATCGAGCCAAGAACATCATCCTCTTCCTAGATAATGCCGAGTTATTTATGTCGGACGGTACCGGCTCGGTCGATCTGTCCAATCTGCTTCAGCCGGCAATTGAGGGCGGTGGACTTAAGCTGATCATGGCGATGGAGGAGCAGCGGTTTCTCCAGATCGCTCAGGCTAAGCCGGCATTAACCAGCGCTCTCAATCGGATCGAGATCACTCCGACTGATGACAACGATACCATCAGAGTACTGGAAGATCGGATAATCCCACTGGAGTATGGTAGCACGACGCTCTTCACCTATCAGGCGTTGACTGAGGCGTATCGCTTGTCTAATCGCTACATCCATGACGTGGCTCAGCCTAGAGCCTCGGTTCAGCTACTGGAGAGTGCCGCTCAGCGAGCTTCGGGTGGGGTGGTTAATCCTAGCGTGGTAGCGCAGACTATTGAGCAAACCCTAGGCATCAAGGTCGGAGGTAATCTACAGAGCGGTGACGCTCAGGCTGAGAAAGATAAGCTGCTTCACCTGGAGGAACTAATTCATCAGCGGATGATCAATCAGACTAAGGCGGTCTCGGCGGTGGCATCAGCCTTGCGTCGAGCCAGGGCAGGGGTGCGCAATGAGAACCGTCCGATCGGCACCTTCCTCTTTCTCGGTCCGACCGGTGTCGGTAAAACTGAGCTGGCTAAGTCGCTGGCGGCAGTTTATTTTTCAGGCGAGGATCATTTAGTCCGGATTGATCTGAACGAATATGTCCGGGCGGAAGATGTGGCTCGCTTGATTGCCGACGGAGCGACCGACCCGATG
>ERZ773042.196-NODE-196-length-46965-cov-7.628821_pt1 | contig 46965 bp, 45 predicted proteins | sample MGYA00511664_ERZ773042 | MGnify/ENA primary metagenome ERZ773042 (study PRJEB29015, sample SAMEA2737984) | human oral metagenome | biome: human oral; feature: human-associated habitat; material: dental | place: China | collected 2036 ... | reverse complement strand
GATGCTCGCGCACTGAGCCCTCACTTCTCGTCGATCAAGTCTTTCCAGCTTCTCTTATTGCCGACGAGGATATCGAAGTGGCGGTTCTGCTCGGCGATCGCTGCATCCGTCGCCGGGTTCTTAATCAAGGCTTCGAGGACATCGGGGGCGGCGGTGATCGCGCCGACTCCCTGACGGACGAGTTCAAGCACCTGCTCGGAGTTCTTGAAAGAGGCGGCCAGCACATCAGCTTCGAGGCCGTAGGACCTCAAGGTCTTGTGGATTTCCGTGGCGACGCGTACGCCGTCAATCCCATAGTTGTCCATACGGTTGACGTAGGGCGCGACATAGCGGGCACCGGCCTTCGCGGCCATGAAGCCCTGCATGGACGAGTGGATGCCGGTGGCGGTGACCTGCATTCCTTCGGCGACGATCAGCGGGATCGCGCGGAAGCCCTCACGGGTCACGGGCAGTTTCACGAAGAGGTTGCCGCCCAGTTCAGAACGCAGTGCCCTCGCCTCATCGACCATCGCTTCGGCGGTTTCAGACACGATCTGAACGTGCAGCTGAGAGGTGGTGGGCAAAACAGCGCGAATGCTGTGAAGAACCTCGAGTGGCTCTTTGCCTTCGCGATACAGGATCGAGGGGTTCGTTGTGACGCCATCGATCGGCAAGTACTTCAGGGTTTCCTTGATGGCGTCAACATTGGCGTGGTCGATGAGGATAAGCATGGGCGCGCGAGCCTCCCGCGATCTAGAGAATTATTCCAACCCGTTCAGAGTAGGCGATCAGAGGAGGGGAAGATTCACCGAGTCGTTCTTCCACGAAGCAGAGGAGCAAACGAGTCGCTCATCCGCAAAGCGCAGGAGGAGCCGATTCGCCGCACCGCCGAGTCAAAGACCAGCCGCATTGACGCCCCGCAGACTTGAGGTGCCGCTGGATCGATCATGCCCCCAAGCACTGGCGCCGCCGAGCAAGGGCCAGGCACATCCACGAATGAAGCGCCAAGAGCTCTCAGCCTGCTGTCAATGAGTTCCGGGTCCACTCGAACCGACGGATGAGCCCCCGGCTTGACACAGATGGAGCTCTTCACACCGGGGGCGTTGGGCGCACTGCGCCTCTTCTCAGCTCAGGCGGTCTTTCAGCGGCCCGAGGTCGAGTGGTAGTTCGGCGCCTCAGAGGTCATCTGCACATCGTGGGGGTGAGACTCGCGCAGACCCGCAGAAGTGATCCGCACGAAGCGACCGTTCTTCTTAATCTCCTCAATCGAGGAAGCACCCAGGTAGAACATCGTCTGATGCAGGCCGCCGACGAGCTGGTAGATAACAGAGGCGAGGGAGCCGGTAAAAGGCACCTGCCCTTCAATACCCTCGGGAACAATCTTGTCATCGGAAGTGACATCGGCCTGGAAGTAGCGGTCCTTCGAATAGGACTTGCGCCCACGCGAACTCATCGCGCCAAGAGAGCCCATGCCGCGGTAGCGCTTGAACTGCTTGCCATTGGTGAAGACGACCTCACCGGGGGACTCCTCACAGCCCGCAAGGAGCGAGCCAAGCATGACGGTGTCAGCGCCGGCGACAAGGGCCTTGCCGATGTCACCGGAGTACTGGAGTCCACCATCGGCGATGAGGGGAACACCCGCTGGTCCACATGCCTTCGCCGCGAGAGCGATCGCGGTGATCTGCGGGACGCCCACGCCTGCGACGACGCGGGTCGTGCAGATAGAGCCCGGTCCGACTCCGACCTTGACCGCATCCACTCCGGCGTCGATCAGGGCCTGAGCGCCCTCGGTCGTGGCGACGTTACCGCCGATGATCTCAATGCCGTCGAATGCTGGGTCGGTTTTAATGCGGCGGATCATGTCGAGAGCGAGCTTGGCTCCACCGTTCGCAGTGTCGACGACGAGGACGTCGACTCCGGCTTCGGCGAGGGCGGTGGCGCGCTCCCAGGTGTCACCCCAGTACCCGAGAGCGGCGCCAACGATGAGGCGACCGCGAGCGTCCTTCGTGGCGTTCGGATACTGCTCAGTCTTGACGAAGTCCTTGACGGTGATGAGACCGGTGAGACGGTCGTCCTCGTCCACGATCGGGAGTTTTTCGACGCGGTGTTCGGCAAGGAGGGTCTTGGCGTCTTCACGTGAGATTCCAACGTGACCGATGACGAGGCGTTCCCGGGGAGTCATGCAGTCGCGGACTTTCAGCCTCGCCCAGTCACTTTGGGGGACGAAGCGCAGGTCGCGGTTCGTAATGATGCCCAGGAGGTGGCCGTCTTCGGAGACGACGGGCAGGCCGGACACGCGGTAGTGTCCGCATAGCTCGTCGAGCTGCTCGATCGTGGCCTCAGGTCCGACGGTGACGGGATCTTCCACCATGCCCGATTCGGAGCGCTTCACGAGGCGCACCTGTTGGGCTTGCTCTTCGATGGAGAGGTTGCGGTGGAGGATGCCGATTCCGCCTTGACGGGCCATGGCGATGGCCATGCGCGCTTCGGTGACGGTATCCATGGCGGCCGAGAGGAGGGGCACGCGTAATGAGATCTTCTTGGTGAGTCGGGACGTGGTGTCCACTGTGGAGGGGACGACGTCTGTGAGCTCGGGGAGCAGGAGGACGTCGTCGTAGGTCAGCCCGGTAAGACCGAAAGCGTCGGTTGTAGAAATGTCACCCATGTGGGGAGTTTAGGCGTGCGCCGCGAGCGCGGGCTAACCGCCTGCCCCTTCCCCACCCTTCAAGTGGCAGGTCTCACGTGCCGCCGCCGACGTCGTCCTCTTTCAGGTGAATCTTCCGGGCGAATCCTTCAGGTGAGTCGGGTCCGTGTTCGTCGCGTCCCCGCTGTGAGCACTCTCCTCGATTGGTATGAGTACTCTGGGCGATCAGCGCCCCCGGTGTGCCCCGGTGGACACAGCGTGGCACGCGGTGGGGCCGAGAGTCACTCCTCCCATGTGTTCTCCTCACCTGGGGCCGCCGCTTTGTCTTTCAGCACTGCCCCGTCTCTTTCCACACTGACGCTTTCTGTTTCAGTGCCGCCGCAAATCCCGGATGCACTCCGATCCTGGGCAAAGTGAGCATCTGCGCAATGTGGTAGGCATCGGGCTTTCCTGGCCACACGGAACAGCCGGGCTCTCCCCTCTCATTGATCTCGTGAACCCATCGGCCCGGGCCCTCGTGCGCATAGCGCTCCATCCAGGATACGTAGCGCGAGAAGCGCTCACTGCAGGCCTCAACTCCGGCCTCGTCCCCTTCTTCTTCGAGGACGCGGCCGAGGATCAGCGCGGCGTTCACGGCCTCGGCTCCGGCCCAGTGCATGCGCGTGGACACTACCGGGCGCCCATCGAAGTCTGTCGTGTAGACGATCCCCCCGACTCTTCCTGCATCCCACCCGTCCTCGTCTGCGCGTTCCACGAGGGCGCGCGCGACCTCAAGCATCCAGGCGCCCGGGGTGTCGCCAATGGAGATGAGGGCGGCACGCGCATGGAGGATGAGGCGTGCCCACTCGAAGCCGTGGCCGGGCGTCGCCCCATAGGGGCGGAAGGGATCTGCCGGGTTTTCGATGAACATCTCGGCTTGGACACGCCAGGAAGCGTCGAAGTGTTCGGGAAGACGCCAAGCGAAACGGGCGCCGAGGTCTGCAACGAAGCGCGTCATCTCGCGGGCGCGGTCGAGCCAGCGCCTCTGACCGCTCGCGTCGAAGGCCGCGAGATAGGCCTCGACCGTGTGCATGCTCGTGTTGAGACTGCGGTAGTCCTCGCATTCGCTCCAGTCCCGGTTCCAGGAGTTGCGCACACGCCCGAAGGAGGGCTCCCACCAGTGGCGATCCTGATCCTCGAGGGCCTCGTCCAGCAGCTCTCGCGCCTCCTCGTGGCCTGCGAGCTGGGCGGCAGCGGCCGCGAGGATCACGAAGGCGTGGGCGTAGCCCTCCTTGCGTGCGCCCGGCGCAGGATCGGCGTTTTCGTCATGGGAGTCGAGGGCGGAAAACCAGCCGCCGAACTCATCATCATGGAAAGGACCCCTCAAGGATCGAAGCCCGTGGCGGACCAGGGCTTCGGCGCCCGCGAGTCCGCGCAATTGCGCGAGGGCGAAGACGTACGTCATGCGCGCGGTGATCCACAGCTCGACCGGCGAGTCGGGAGCAACGAGGCCTTGGGCATCGAGGGCGGCAAAGCCGGAGTCGACGGCGGATGCAGAGGCGAATCTGATGAGCTCTGTGAAGTCCTCGTCGAAAGATTTCAGGAGGGACTCTTCATTCCAGGGGGTGTGCACTACGACTCCCGGTTGCGTCATTGCGAATGGGGCTTGGGAGTTTCAACCGTAGCATCGCGTGACATGCTCACGGCACGACAAGGCGCGCTCAGCGGGGCGAGGGATGCACTGAGCGAGCAGAGAGGTGGTGTAGCACAGCTTTGGGTGGGGGCTCTGTGGGCACAGTGCACGATCGGGCGCGGGGATAGCTCGTCACGCGGGGAGGGGCCCGCTCTCGGCAAAGAGACGAATAGCTTCAATGTTGGGCACGCCTCATAGCGTGAGGGTTCGGAGTCGGCGGTGGTCACGTCGAGGATGGGGATGGGCACGCCTCATAGCGCGGACAGGGTCCCTTTCAGCCGCCGATCTCTGTCAGATCCACCCCCGGGGCGAGCATGGCGAGGACCTCTTCGACGCAGGCTGCGGGGGTGCGCACGCGAATCACCCGAGCCTCCACCACGGGTGGAGCATCGGCGCCGACGAGGAGAACATCCACTTCGCTTTCCTGCGCAATGACGCGGATGAGCACTTCACAGTCAGCATCAGCGCCCATCACGATGGCAAGTTCGATCGGACGGTTCTCGATGTGCACGCGGAAACGATCCGGGCCGATCTCCATGCCAATCCGGCCCGTTGTGACGACGCGGGCGTCGATCCCGTACCACATGAGCGCGACCCCGACGACGTGGGCCGCCAGTTCATGCATGGTGTCTGTGAGGATCACGATTGAGGCGAGAGGATTCTTCCGGCGCGGCCGCTGCTTGGCGATGGAGCCGAGGACTTCAAGGAAGGCCGCGTTCAATTGAATTGAGGGGGCACTGCCGGGCAGTTCCCCTCGAGCGTCCCCCCTTAAACGGTCGAGGGCGGGGCTGACGAGCCGAGACCAAGTGTGGACGAGGCCCTCGGTCGAGATCGCGGCGGCGAGGCATTCCCGCAGGGCTCTGGGAGTCGCGTTTCGTGTCGTCGTGACGAGGTCGTGCACGCAATGCGGTGGCGGAGAATCAGGGGCTTCATCGCCTTCCCTCCAATTCAGGGCGATGGCTGCGGCGTTGGCCGGGGTGACTCCGCGGCGCACGAGTTCGACCATGCGGGCGAGCCTGGCGACATCGCTGTCCAAGTATCGACGGTGCTCCCCCGTCCGCCGATCTGAGGGGCCCAGGCCATACCGGCGTTCCCAGGTTCTCAGAGTCGAAGGGGGGATACCCAGCTTCACGGAAACCGCGGTCACCGTCAGTGGGGCGCCGGAGCTGTGCCCAGTACCGAGATGAGCTCGAGGCATGCGTCCCCTTTCCTTCCTCTCTTCAAATGCAGCGGCTTTTTCTGCTTGATGCACTGTGATCGACCAGGGCGCCTCAGCGCCACTGACTCACTTGGCCCTGTAGCTGCATTCTTACCCGGCGGCGCCGAGTTCGCCACCGGAACAACGAAGAGAATGAATAGCATTACTTGTTCACAGGCTATTCACTCGAAGCCCCCTCTTTTTGCAGGAAGATCCCAGAAATGACCTGATTCCTGGGAAAACACTGAGACTTTAGACGTGAATCTTGAACTACTTACGCACAAGCAACTACCCTGGGCAAGGTCGCCGGGGACCCTCCCCGTTCCGACCTCGAAAGCGAGGTGCCTTTCAATGACCGACGTCTCCCGACTCCCCAGACCAATGGTTGATGCGTGGGATTGGCAGTACGACGGAGCCTGTCGCAACCTCGACACAGAACTCTTCTTCCACCCTGAGGGCGAGCGCGGTTCCACGCGCCGTCGACGCGCCGCGAATGCGAAGGCGATTTGTGCAAACTGCCCGGTGATCGACCAGTGTCGCGAATACGCTCTCGCAGCACAGGAGCCCTACGGGATCTGGGGTGGCATGACCGAAGAAGAACGGCGCGAAGAAATCCGCTCCAAGACCCGTCGAGTCTCCTGAGCTCCCAGCATCGACTCCGACTTCGGGGGCGCCGCGAAACGGCGCCCCCGAAGCGTTTCTGCAACACTTGTGTCACCTATTCGTCTCGCAGGAGTTTCTTCCGTGTTGTCTTCCCCCCGCCCCTCCACGGCCCGTTCACCCCTCGTCGCCGTCCTTCTCCTCATCATTGCGGCGATGGTCATCACCCTCGGCGTGTTCCTCGCGGATCGTCACCGTCTGACCAGCGAACTCGCTCAAGCTCGAGCCGCCCAGAGCACCGACTCCGCCACTTCTCCCAGCGAGGAAAGCCCCGACGCTCAAAAGGGCAAGACCGCCCAGGACCCGAACGCTCCGGCTCCGACGGAGACGCGCCCAGATGTCCTCGAAATCCTCCACAGCCAGGTGAAACGGGACCCCCACGACGCCCAAGCCAAAGGGAAGGTCGATGCGAAGGTCGTTATGGTCGTCTACTCCGACTTCGCCTGCCCGTATTGCACTCTTTTCGCCAAGGAAGTCGCCCCCGCCCTCGACGATCTCATTGAGGACGGAACCTTGAGGATCGAATGGCGTGATCTTGCGCAGATCACTGCTTCCTCTCCCCTCGCAGCTCAAGCGGGCCGGGCCGCCGCCGAACAAAACCGTTTCTGGGAGTTCCACGACGCCGTTTACGCGGCCGCCGGGGAAGGCGAGCACCCGGAATACACGCAAGACTCCCTCATTGAGTTCGCGAAGCAAGCCGGAGTCGGCGATCTTGAGGCTTTCAGTCGTGCAATGAACGCTCCCGAAACCGTCGCCGCCGTTGAGGCCGCGAAGCAGGATGCCTACGCCGTTGGCATCACTGGAACCCCCTTCATGATCATCGGGGACTCCTTCGTCCCCGGATACCGCGGCCCCGAATCCGTCAGGGCGACCGTCGAAGCTCAGGCAGCCGCAGCCCAGTGAGCACTCTGCCTCCCCTTGCCGCCCTCCTGGGAGGGGTCCTCACCCTCTTCGCCCCATGTTCGATCATGGTGCTCCCCGCCTTCTTCGCCTACGCCTTCCAGTCGAAGCGGGCACTGGCGTGGCGCACCCTGCTGTTCTGGTTGGGCCTGCTCGCGGCTTTGATTCCCCTTGGTGCGCTCGTCGGAGCGGCGAGCCACGCACTGCGCGAGAGTCTCCCCCTCATCACAGCCCTCAGCGCCCTCTTGCTCATCATCCTCGGCACGATTGAGGCACTCGGATTCTCACTTCCCCGTTTCCGCGGGCGCTCCCGACCAGGAGCGAAGAGTCGTGATCGGACGCATCCGCTTTCGATCTTCCTCCTCGGTGCAGGTTACGGTTTTGCCGGGATCGGTTGCGCAGGTCCGATCCTCGGTGGCGTTCTCGTCGCCGCGGGGCTCGGAGGCTCTCCCCTCCAGGGGGCGCTCCTCATGGCCTGTTATGCGAGCGGCATGGCGCTCCCCCTGGGCCTGCTCGCCCTGATCTGGCGTTCTGCACGCCTTTTTGAACGGCCCTGGATGCGTCCTCGTCCATTGCTTCTCTTCGGACGGGAAACGACGTGGACGAATCTTCTTTCCGGCCTGCTCCTCGTGATCTTCGGCGTCCTTTTGCTCGTTTCGGGCACCTCGAATCCGCTGAGTGGACTTGTTTCCCCCGCGAGGCTCGCCTCCTGGGAGGAGTCTGTGCTCTCCTTCGCCACCCTTGTGCCGGGCTGGGCACTGATCGTGGCTCTCGCCGCCGTGCTCGGCGCCGCCTGGTATATGAGGCCGCGCTCGCTGAGCGGGAGCGAAGAAGAAGAATCCGAGTAGGCCCGGCTGTGGCTTGTGATAGTCGCCGCTGTAGCTTGTGATCGGCCCGCTCTAGGTTGCGGTAGGCCTCTTTCTAAGGTTGTGACCCGCGCGAGCGCGCATGGACCGCTTCGGGGTGTTGAGGCCACAAAGGATTCCCAGCCTGCTCACCCCCTCGGCCCACAAGGATCGGGGCCGACACCCATGAGGATGTCGGCCCCGAAAAGCTATTCGAGCGAGTCCGCTCAGCGTTCCACGATCGCGAGGACGTCACGCGCGGAGAGGATCTGGAACTCATCGGCACCGTACTTGACCTCGGTGCCGCCGTAGCGCGAGTAGATCACGACGTCGCCGACCTTGACGTCGAGCGGGACGCGGTTACCGTTGTCGTCAATGCGGCCGGGGCCCACTGCCACGACTTCGCCTTCCTGCGGCTTCTCCTTCGCGGTGTCCGGGATGACAAGACCGGAGGCGGTGGTGCGCTCGGCCTCGACCTGGCGGATCACAACGCGGTCTTCGAGGGGCTTGATGGAGACAGACACTGTCGTTCCCTTTCGTTCAAAGAACTGCTCGTCCCTCGCCCGCCGTCGCGGGGGTCGGGTGAGGAACCCGATCGCGGCCTGGGCCGCGCTTCAGGGACGAGCATAGGCCCGCTCTGGCACTCGAGCAACCTGAGTGCCAGTCCTGATTGTCGAAGACGCAGCGCCAACCCCCCAAAGAGGCGCATGATGCGCCCCGGCAGATCAGCCTCTCCATTGAAGATGCCCCCGTGAAGATGGACCCGCCATTCCCCGGGCATCACGACTGCGAGTCTGTGGGGCACCCGCGCTCAAAAGCCTTTTCCGTACAGGTCTTCTCGCCGATTGCCCCATCGGCCATCTGTACGTTCGAATTCTCCGTCCTCTACTCTTTGCGTTCGACACAGCTTCCTTTGAATTCTTTGCAGCACTCAGTCCTGCCGCTCGTCCTCGCACGCTCTGAACTGTCCACGTCCCACAGTCCTCTTCTCCCCTGCGCCCCGCTCACTCTCGCCTTAGCGCATCACGGAGTCCTCGCATGCGAGAATCCTCCCGTGCCTTCTTCGCTCGACCCGCTCCTGACGCCCGAGGGCTCCCGTCTCCTCGCTGATCTTGAGGCCGAGGCTTTTTCACCCAGCGACCCGCTCGCAGCGGGTGAGGCCCTGCGCAAGCGCGGCATTGAAAAGGAACTTGCGAACGCCGTCCTCACCCAGCTTGATCTGCGTCGACGAGCCCGCACAAAATTCGGCGAAGACGCAGGCTCCCTCTTCTTTACGCGTGACGGACTCGAACAGGCAACCCGCCAGATCGTGTCCGAGCGCAGGGCCCGCCGCTACCGTGATGCCGGGGCGACATCCATCGCGGATCTTGGATGCGGCATCGGCTCCGACTCCCTCGCCTTCGCGAAAGAAGACCTGGCCGTGCTCGCAGTGGATCTGGACGAGGACGCGGCGAGCGCTGCCCGTCTCAACCTCGCTGCCCACCCCACAGCGCAGGTTAGACGCGCCAACGTCCTCGACCTTGATATTCCCAGTCTCACCCACAGCGGCATCGATGCTCTTTTCGCCGACCCCGCCAGGCGCACAGGAGCACAAGGCGGTTCTGCCAGGATCATGGACCCCGAGTCCTGGTCTCCTCCACTTTCCCTCGTCCTGTCGTGGCGCGAGGCGATCCCCCGCGTCGGCGTCAAGGTCGCTCCCGGCATCGCTCATGAGGCCCTGCCCGCTGACGCGCGCGTCGAATGGACGAGCGTTGACGCCTCCCTCGTCGAAGCGGCGATCTGGACCGGCCCTCTCGCCCTCGAAGGGGCGGGTCGCAGCGCCGTCGTCATCACAGGGAATGATGTGTTCGTCCTTGCTGAAGAAGGGCCCGCGAACGCAGCGCGCCTGCCCGCTCCCCTCGGCCCGCTCGGCGCATTCATCGCCGAACCGGATGACGCGGTGATCCGTTCGGGTCTCATTCACCGCCTCGCCGAGGAAACCTCCTCCACCCTCGTCTCCGAGTCAATCGCCTACCTGAGCGCCGATACTCCCCTCGTCTCGCCTTTCCTCACCTGCTTCGAGGTCGAGGACGTCGTCGCCCTCAAGCCGAAGGTGATTTCTTCGGCGCTGCGTTCCCTGGGGGTTGGCCGAGTCGAAGTGAAGAAGCGAGGCGCGGATATTAATCCGGCTGCTTTGCGCAAGTCCTTGAAGCTCAAGGGCGATGGGGAGGCCGTCGTCTTCGCCACGCGGGTCGCGGGGCGTCATCGTGCGATCATTGCCCGCCGTCGGCGCTCCTGAGCCGACTGGCCACACGCCCACGCGATCAAAGGGGCCTTTGAGAGCAAGGGGAAGGAGAGGAGCACATGAGCTGTGCGCGCCCATGTGCTCAAGGAGCTTTCTGCTCAACAAGATTGGCCGACACGAACCCCTTGATCGGCCTACAGGCCCCCTTGTACGCCCATGCTCCAGTAAGCCCGCTCCGGGCTTGCCACACACCCGAGCATCACAGCCAGGTCCCCACGCCCCGGGAACTTTGCTCGGGCTCGCACGAAATCCGAGACCTGGACCTGCACTCGCGGGCCCCAGGGACGCTCCGCCGCTTCGCGCCAGGGCGCTCCAGTGGATTCAGCGTGGCAGCACGGAAGGGTGGGTGAGAGCCATACTCGAATCCGGGGAGAAATCCCAATCGGAGGGCGCCACTCCTGCTCTGACGAGCTCAGAGGTCAAAGCCGCAATCTGAGCACCGTTATCCGTGCAAAATCGCAGTGGAGGCATCCTCACTTCGATGCCCGCAGCTTCAGCGCGTGCGCTCAGCAAAGAACGCAGACGCGAATTCGCAGAAAACCCTCCACCGACAACAATCGATGAACACCCCGTATCAAGGGCAGCACGCACGGCCTTCGACGTGAGGGAATCATTGACTGCTTCTGAAAAGCCCGCGCACACGTCCTCGGGGGAAAACTCTTCACCCCTGGCCTGGGCGCCTTCGATGTAGCGGGCGACTGCGGTCTTCAAGCCGGAGAACGAGAAGTCGTACTTGTGGCGTTCCTTGTCCTTTCCGGAGGCGAGCCCGCGTGGGAAACGGATCGCATCAGCATTGCCGAGCTGGGAGAGTCGGTCAACGTGCGGGCCCCCCGGATAGGGCAGCTCGAGGAGGCGACCGACCTTATCGAAAGCCTCACCTGCGGCATCGTCGAGGGTTCCGCCCAGTTCTTTCACATCGGTGGCGATGTCCTCGACGAGGAGGATATTCGAATGCCCGCCAGAAACGACCAGGCCGATGAATCGTTGTGGCAGTGCCCCGTCGGCGAGTTTGTCAACGGCGAGGTGGCCGATGATGTGGTTCACTCCGTACAGGGGCTTGCCGAGAGCCGAGGCCAGGGCCTTCGCCGCACAAATCCCAACCGTCAACGAGCCGACGAGGCCCGGGCCCGCCGCCACGCCGATCGCGTCAATCTCCTTGAGAGTGACGCCTGCTTCCTCGAGAGCCGAGTCGAGGGTCGGCAGGAAGGATTCAAGGTGGGCGCGAGAAGCGATCTCCGGGATGATGCCGCCGTAGCGGGCGTACTGGTCCATCGAGGTGGCGGTTCGGTCAACGAGGAGCTCGCAGCCGCGCACGATCCCGACACCGGTCTCATCGCAGGTCGATTCAATTCCAAGAACGAGGGCTTCACTCACGTCGACCAGTGTAAAACCGTGGGCCGATTCAGGCCTCGTCCGCTTGAGCTCTGGGGCGTCGCTTTGCGATCGCCATTGCGACTCCTGCGAGGGCGAGAGCGAGGAGGGACCAGGGCAAGCTGTGATCGGCGAGGGCCTTGATGTCAGCGGGTCCGAAGATGAGGCCGATGAGGGCCAGAACGGAAAGGAGAGTGAAGACAGACATGGCGAGGATGGTCAATGCGACCCAGGAGCGGCGTGCGGGATGCTATTCTCCTGTGGGATTCTCTTCGCTGGCGTCCGCCTTGCTGATTGTGTATTCGGCCATGTTCTTCGCCTCCGCCCCGATTTTGCTCACCATATTCTATGGTGCAGCGAGTGTCCCCCCAGCTCCTTGCCTCTTCGTTGAGCTCCTCCCCTCTTCGCTGCGACCTCTCTTCTTCGCAAAGGCTTCCCGTCTTCGTCACATTCTCACTTCTTCCCCACGGCCTCACTTCTCCGGCCCGAGGCCGGGACGCAAGGGTAGGGCTGTAGGCAGCTCTTCCCCAAGGACCGTATACGACGGCGCCCCGGCCGAAAGAGAATCGACCGGGGCGCCGCGATGGCCATATGCGGCTCAGATGCCCTTCAGGGCAGCCTTGCCGAGCTGACGGTTGAGCGTCGCAATGACGTCGAGAGGGATCTGCTTGGGGCAGACCGCTGCACACTCACCAATGTTCGAGCAGGTGCCGAAACCCTCCTCGTCCATCTGGTTGAGCATGCTGACAACTCGCTTGTAGTTCTCCGGCTTGCCCTGGGGAAGGAGCTGGAGGTGCGTGACCTTCGCCGAGGTGAAAAGCATCGCCGAAGCGTTCGGGCAGGCCGCCACGCAAGCGCCGCAGCCGATGCAGGCCGCAGCCTCGAATGCACGATCCGCGTCCTGCTTCGGAACCGGAGTGGCGTGAGCGTCCGGGGCCGCACCGGTGTTCACTGAAATGTAACCACCAGCCTGGATGATGCGGTCAAGGGCGCTGCGGTTGACGACGAGGTCCTTGATCAGCGGGAAGGCGTCCGCACGCCAGGGCTCGATCGTGATGACGTCACCATCGTGGAACGTCCTCATATGGAGCTGGCAGGTGGTCGTGACCTCCGGGCCGTGAGCAACGCCATTGATGACGATGCCGCACTGACCGCAGATTCCCTCACGGCAATCCGAATCAAAGGCGATCGGTTCTTCGCCGCGGGCGAAAAGGTCCTCGTTGAGGATGTCGAGCATCTCCAAGAAGGACGAGCCCTCGGAGATTCCCTTCACCTGGTACTCGTGCATCGCGCCACGGTCGTCGGGACCGTTCTGGCGCCAGATCTTCAGTGTGAGGTTCACTTGTAGCTCCGCTGCTTCAACTCGATGTTGTTGTAGATGAGGTCTTCCTTGTGGAGGATCGGCGCTTCTCCCTCGCCGGTCCACTCCCACGCGGCGACGTACAGGTACTGGTCGTCGTGGCGCATCGCTTCACCCTCGGGGGTCTGCGACTCGGCCCGGAAGTGGCCGCCGCAGGACTCCTCACGGTGCAGAGCGTCGATACACATGAGTTCACCCAGTTCCATGAAGTCGGCGACGCGGCCGGCCTTCTCGAGGGACTGGTTGAGTTCGCCGATCGACTTGCCGGGAACACGGACGTTGAGCCAGTAGTCCTTGCGCAGTTCGCGGATGAGTCCGATTGCCTTCTTGAGGCCTGCCTCGGTGCGTTCCATACCGCAGTACTCCCACATGATGTGCCCGAGTTCCTTGTGGAAGGAGTCGACGGAACGCGATCCGTTCACAGACATGAGAGTGTCGATGCGCGACTGGGCGTCCCGAAGAGCCTCGACGACGTCCTGAGAGTTCTCGTCGAGCTTCGGCAGGTTGAAACACTTCGACAGGTAGTCGTTGATCGTGTTCGGCAAAACGAAGTAGCCGTCCGACAGGCCCTGCATGAGCGCCGAAGCGCCCAGGCGGTTGGCACCGTGGTCGGAGAAGTTCGCCTCGCCGGCGACGTACAGGCCCGGCAGGTTCGACTCGAGGTCGTAATCGACCCACAGGCCGCCCATCGTGTAGTGGACCGCCGGGTAGATGCGCATCGGCACCTCGTAGGGGTTGTCACCGGTGATGCGCTCGTACATGTCGAAGAGGTTGCCGTACTTCGCAGAAACGGCATCCTTGCCCATGCGCTGGATCGCGTCGGCGAAGTCGAGGTAGACGCCGCGAGCAACACCGTCGATCTTCGGGCCGACGCCTCGTCCCTCGTCGCACATGTTCTTCGCCTGGCGAGAGGCGATGTCACGCGGGACCAGGTTGCCGAAGGAGGGGTAGATACGCTCGAGGTAGTAGTCGCGATCCTCTTCGGGAATCTCGCGCGGATCCTTTTCGCAGTCTTCCGCCTTCTTGGGCACCCAGATGCGGCCGTCGTTACGAAGCGACTCCGACATGAGGGTGAGCTTCGACTGCTGGTCGCCGTGCTGGGGGATGCAGGTCGGGTGGATCTGCGTGAAGCAGGGGTTGCCGAAGTAGGCGCCCTTGCGGTGCGCACGCCAGATCGCGGTCGCGTTACACCCCATGGCGTTGGTGGACAGGAAGAAGACGTTTCCGTAACCACCCGTGGCGAGGACGACCGCGTCGGCGACGTGGGTCTCAAGCTTTCCGGTGGACATGTCGCGGGCGACAATGCCTCGTGCACGACCATCGGAGACGATGAGCTCGACCATTTCGTGGCGTGCGTGCTCGGTGACGGTTCCAGCTGCGACCTGACGCTCGAGGGCCTGGTAGGCGCCGATCAGGAGCTGCTGTCCTGTCTGGCCGCGAGCGTAGAAGGTGCGAGACACCTGGACGCCGCCGAAGGAACGGTTATCAAGAAGGCCGCCGTATTCACGGGCAAAGGGGACGCCCTGAGCGACGCACTGGTCAATGATGTTGGCGCTGACCTCGGCGAGACGGTAGACGTTCGTTTCGCGGGCACGGTAGTCGCCGCCCTTGACCGTGTCGTAGAAGAGGCGGTAAACGGAGTCGTTGTCGTTACGGTAGTTCTTCGCGGCGTTGATGCCGCCCTGGGCGGCGATCGAGTGGGCTCGGCGGGCCGAGTCCTGGTAGAAGAACACGTCGACGTTGTAGCCCATTTCGCCCAGCGAGGCTGCGGCAGCACCACCGGCGAGGCCGGTGCCGACGATGATGACGCGGAGCTTGCGGCGGTTGGCCGGGTTCACGAGGGCCGCGGAGAACTTGCGCTGCTCCCAGCACTGTGCAATCGGAACATCGAGGGGCGCCTTCGTGTCGGCGATCTTCTCGCCCTCGTGGTAGAAGCCCTTGATGAGGGTGTCAGACATGAGTATTCGACCTTCCTCAGGAGATGAATCCGGCGGCGATGGCAAGCGGCGGTGCCATGAACATCACGAGGATGATGGCGCCGACGAGGCCGGAGAGGATGAGCATGGCCTTGCGCGTGGCGGGTCGGACCCAACCGAGGCTCTGGAACATCGACCAGAAACCGTGCGACACATGCAGGCAGACGAGTGCCACGAAGAACAGGTACAGGAGGACAACCAGCGGCGATTGGAAGGACGCCACCATGCGCTCGTAGGGGGTTGCGTCGGCGACGAAGCCCGTCTTCACTGCGCCCACGGTGAAGTGCAAGATGTGGAAGACGAAAATGAGGAAGATCAGGACGCCGGACAGGCGCATGGTGCGCGCAGCATAGGAGTCCGTGACTGACTTCTTCACGACGTAGCGGCTCGAGCGCGCCTTCTTCGAACGCCGCCACGTGTAGGCGGCGGCGAAGAGATGGATGAGGAGCATGAGGAGCATCGCGGCGCGGAAGACCCAAATGAATCCGCCGTGCGGGAAGATCGGCACGAATGCCTCTTCTTTGAGCCAGTGGGCGTAGTGGTCATACGCCTCCTGACCGAGGAACATCTTGAGGTTGCCGTAGGAGTGGAAAAGCAGGAAGAAGACGAATACGAAGCCCGAGACGGCCATCAGCTGCTTAATGAAGACGCTGGTGGTCCACGCGCGGCGCTTCTTCGTTGCGACGTTTGTTGTGGCCATGAAGAATAGGATAAGCCTTGAAATCGTGCCGATTCTGCGACCCTCGGCCCACTGGAAGCGAACTTTTACTCGGGGTTGCGAGTTTCCCGCACAATCACGCCGATTCCCCAGCGAGTTCACACGGGATTATCCTCGCTGCGAGGCAGTCTGTATTGCCACTTCAAAGATCTCTTCCAGACCTTTTTTAATACGCCGATCGTCGCGATATTCGTTCAAACGTCTTTTCTTCTCAGAACTCAGTTGCTTTCGAGTTCCTTGAGCATCGTGATCGCATCCTCGAGGGGATTGTGGAAGTAGCGCCGGATTCTCCCGACTTCCCTAAAACCCTCACTCGTGTAGAGGGCGCGCGCCCCCTGATTCGATTCCCTCACTTCTAAGAAGACCGTCGCAGCTCCCCGCCCCTGTCCCTCTTCGAGGAGGGCTTTGACGAGCATTCTGCCCAGCCCAGTGCGACGGGCCTGCGGCAAGATCCCGATGGTCATGATGTCCGCACTATCGCCGAGCGTTTTGATTCCGCCGTATCCGAAGACGAGGCCCCCGGCCCGTGCGAGACCCCTGACCTGCGAAAGATCGTCCCCCTCGGCTCTTGTCTCCTCGTCAGGGGCTAGGGCGAGGAGATAGTCCGAGTAAGGTGAAGCGAGTTCCTCACGGATCATCCCCTCCGTCCACGGGTCCTCGGGGAAGAGGAGCTGCTCAAGCTCAAGGAGGAGTTGCGCATCGGATTTTCCGGCACGGATGATGTGGACCCGTCTCGGACTCATAAGCGTTCCATCGGCTGACCGTGAATCTCCGGGCGGCGCAAGTACAGGGGCGCGGTCGACAGGGAGTCTGCCTCTCCGCGGGCGAGCCTGGCGGAGACGATGCGCGAGAAGATCGCGGGGTCAAGTTCGACCTGGGGGCCGAATTCCGCGACCGCGAGCGCTTCAGCTGAGTGGGCGGGAATGGGGCCTGCGCTCACGATGAGTAGATCCCTTTGTCGGAGGGAGGACAACAGAGCGGCGGCGCTTCCGACCTCGAGACGCCCCTCGAGGTGCACATCATCGGCACCCTCAGCAGTGTAAAGACCCCAGTAGAGCTCTTTGCGGCGCGCATCAGAGATCGCGAGGACCCGGGTCTCGCGGGGCAGAAGATCAAGGGCGGCGCGGGCAATCGCGTCGAGGCTCGACACTCCGTACACGGGGATTGCGGCTGCGCGGGCATACACGCGAGCAGACACAAGGCCTGCGCGAAGACCGGTGAAGGGGGCGGGGCCGGTTCCCACGCAGACGCGATCAAGTCCGGCGGCTGCCCCCTGCGGCGCAAGCCCCGCCTCGGTGAGCACCTGGGTCACGAGGACGGCGATGGACTCGGCGTGGTGTCGCGTGGACTTATTGGCGGCGCGAGACAGGACCAGTGTGTCGTTGACGAGTGCGACGGTGGTTGCGGCTGAAGTGTCGAGGCACAGTGAAAGCACGGCGTCGATCCTACTCGTCGGAGGCGGGGGCAACCGATTCGGCCCCTGCGTCATCCGTCTTCTCGCCTTCATCGAAGGCCTGCGCCTCGCCCTCGGCGATGATCTCGCGGGCGCGCGCAAGGACCCCATCAAGCACCCCGTCCCAGCGGGTCCCACGCGGGCGCAGTTCGACCCGGCGCTCGCCGTCGTCCATGGTTTCAAGGTTGATGGTGTCATTGTCGTAGGCCGCCTCGCCGCCGGTGGCGCGTTCAACGTCAATTTCGAGGCGCTCTTCAGACATGGCTTCGGTCTTGCCCTCGCCCCATTCGACGACGATCACGGCTTCCTCCAGGCAGGAGTCGAGATCGAGGGTTTCAAGGTCTTCAAGGTCGCGGATCCGGTAGGCGTCCGCGTGGATGAGGTCGGGGCCTCCCGACAGGCTGTGATGGACTCGGGCAACAATGAAGGTCGGGGAGGCGACCCGGCCTCGCACCCCCATCCCTTCTCCGATGCCCTGCGTGAAGGTGGTTTTTCCCGCTCCCAGGCCGCCGCGCAGCATGATGAGGTCCCCGGCCTGCAGGACCTCCCCGAGGGCTCTGCCCACTGCTCGCGTCTGCTCGGGTGAGCGGGTGGTCGCCGAAAGCGGGGCATTCATCGGGTCTCCTCCGTCAGGTCATGTCCGGTCGCACAACGCGGGGCCGACGGGAGAGCCGTCGGCAGCGGCATGGACCATTGTCGCACTCCCGGGATCTGCGGACATCGAGAATCCTCACCCGCCGTCGAGGCGCGCGGCGATGAGACGCCAGTGCTCGAAACGCTCCTCCTCCCACGCCATGACGGACTCGTCGGGGAGCACCTCTCTCGATGTGAGCGGCATACGCGGAGCGCCTGCCGACACTGCGGCTCCGAGTGCGGAGGCTTCCGCGACGTGCAAGCGCTCGACCGGCCTGCCGAGGACTGATGCGATGACACGGCACCACGGTTCCGAGCGGGCGCCCCCGCCGAACACGCGTAAGGTCTCGGCCTCCGCTCCCATCCGGCGCCAGCGGTCGCCGACCTCGAAAGCAACCCCTTCGTATACGCACCGCGCAAGGTCGGCCCGATTCGTCCCCAGGCCGAGTCCCCACATCACGCCCCCGGGGGCATGCGGCCACCCGTGCTCCGACGGATCCGACAACCGGGGGAAGAACAACGGAGCGTCGGCCGCGGGCTCCACGGCTGCGAGCTCGTCACTGAGGTCGTAGCTCTCACCGGCGAGCACGGTCCTGACGAACCAACGGTGAGCGGCCCCGGCCGTCGGAATCGCAGCCTCTCGAACCCATTGACCCGGTTCAAGGAAACTGAACAACGGGCCGCCCCACGGAAGCGGAGCGTCCGCCCGGACCTCAAGCGCGCCCGATGTGCCGAGGCACAGCGTCGCTACATCGGGCCCGATCCCCGCCGCCATTGCTGCGAGCTTCTGGTCCTGCCCGCCGACACGCACCGGGATCGTTCCGACCCCGAGACGTTCGCCTATTTCCCGGCGAAGGACTCCCGCCTCCGTTCCGGATTGACGGATCTTCGGGAACAGATCGCTGTCGATCTCGAGAGCGTCCAGCAGGTCACGGTCCCACAGACCGTCCTCGAGCGAAGCCGCCATCGAGGCCGATGCGAGCGTGCGGTCGGTCACCGCTTCGCCGACGAAACACAGGTGGAGCCAATCCATCGGCTGCAGGAAAGCACCCACCCGTTCGTAGTTCTCCGGCTCGAAGCGCCTCATCCACATGATTTTCGGCAGAGTGTAGACGCCGGACCAGGGCTTTCCGGTGCGCGCCACGACATCTGCCGGATCGACGCGTGCGGCGAGATCGTCCATTACATGCGCACCGCGCTCGTCGAGCCAACTGATCGCGTGACGAATCGGCACTCCCCTCCGATCCACCGGAATGAGGGAGATCCCCTGCGAGGAAATGCCCAGCGCTTGGACGCTCGCTGGTCCGACCTCGTCGACCACGTCTCCGATCACGTGACACGAGGCCTCCACCCATTCCCACGGATCCTGTTCTACCCTCCCGTCCGGGGCATGGACGGGAGGAGCCTCTGCGTAGGAGCTTGCGACGACTCGGAGTTCCTCGTCCACGGCGAGGCACCTCACGCCGGTCGTCCCGACGTCGAGACCGAGCCACACGGGGAGCACCGTTATCACTCTCCGATGATCTGGACCTGGCACTGCCTGGGACGATCACGGATCTGGTCCCAGTCGACGAAGTAGATGTAGCCGAACTCACCGAGATCGAGCTCGCCGTCCATCACGACGATCGTCTCGGAACGCCCGAAGAAGACGCTGCGCAGGTGCGCGTCCGTGTTCAGGCTCGTCCACTCGCCTTCTTCCTTCGCCTCATCCATGGCGAAACGGATGTGCGCGGGCCCGGGATGCATGTACTGTCCCTCGACGAGGCACTGCGGAACGATGCGCTCCATCGTGTTGACGAGATCCTGCTGAAGATACTCGAGGCCGTAGTAGGTCTTGTCGTGCGAACACTCCTGCGTCAGGACTGAACACGTCGTGTGATGGCTGTAGACGACCGCGATTCCGTCTTTCACTCCTGAACGCTTGAGCGCCGCCTTCACCTCCTTCGTCACGTCATGGAACGTCGGATGGTTCCTCGTGGACTGGAGATCGATCGTTTCCCGGTACACCTTCATCGTTTCTTCCCTTTCCGTGGTGATGGTGGGCCGTCATGAACGCGGACGCGCGTCCCACCCACGACGCGCCGCGCGAATCATTGCTTCCGCCATGGCCGACGGATCCGGCGCTGTCGCGATCGCACTCGACGATCCCGTCGCGTCCGCCCCGTTGCGGATGACGGCCTCGACGTCCGCAGGTGTCGAGATCCCCGCCCCCTGAAGGACGCGCACCCCCGGATCGATCTCACGCACCGCACGATTCGACGCCGCGACGTAGTCGAACCCCGACGGCTTGCCAGTCCCGATGAGTTCCGTCGGTTCTGCGACGAGAAGGTCGGGCCCGAGGGAGGCCACCGCACGGACCTCGGCGAGAGAACTCGCGCACACGGCGGTCGCGAGCCCGACTTCCGCGGCACGCTGCATCGTTTTTTCGAGCACGGAGAACGTGATCGGATGCTCCGCGTGGTTGAGCATCACCATGCGCACCCCCGCCTCGACGAGGGCCTCCGGAAGGATGTCCGTGATTCCTCGACCGGGACGAATGGGATCGAGGTGAGGGACGCAGACGAGGATGTGCTCGACGCTATCGACGACCGCGCGCGCCTCCAGGATCGGCGAAGTGAACACCACAGTCACGTCGTGTTCCTCCGACGCCCGATCCGCCGCACGGGCGAGGGCGACGACGTCCGCCCCGTAGAGGTACGCCTTCGGACCGATCTCGAACAGGGGCCGCTCGGCGGGGATGGCGTCCTTCATCGTCCCACCTCCTTCGCGAGACGCGTTCCCACTGCACCACCGGGATGAATGAGGCCGAATTCCGCCGAGGTGAAGCCCGATATCGCGATCATCGCCGCGAGGACGGCGTCGAAGAGCACCCCGACCACTGTGTTCGATGTCGTCGCCATGGTGCCGAGCGGATCGGACTCCCTCGTGATGTGGAGCGGGAGGAGTATGTCTGAGCACGCCGCCAGCTCCGAGTCGAGGTTCTCGGTCAGCCCGATGAGCGTCGCCCCTCGGGCATTGACGACGTGCATGATCGGCACGAGTTCCTCCGTCCCCCCGCCCCGGGTCACCATGACAACGGCATCACCGGCGTGGACGGCTCCCAGTCCACCGTGGACCGCTTCCGACGGAGGCATGAACTTCGCCGGATTATCCGCGCAGCACAGCGAGTGCGCGAACTTTGCCGCCGCCAGACCGGACGAGCCCGAACCGACCGTGATGATCCGCGGCGCCTCGAGGAGAACACGGGCGACCCTGACGATCTGCTCGAGATCCGCCCGTTCACGGAGCACCGCGAGTGCTCCCGCCTCGATCCGCAGTGCTTCCTCGGCGGCCAGGATCGCCGCTCCATCTCGTTCCTCAGTCATGACGTCCTCCTTCGGACACACCGTCGATCCACACGTCCTCGATCTTGAGGGACAGTCCGTCCCAACGGGCGAGGACGAGATCCGCCCTCAGCCCGGGGGCCACCTCGCCCCGATCGGCGAATCCCATGAGGCGAGCGGGAACCCTCGAACCCAGATCCCACGCTTGAGCGAGTTCCGCGCCCGTGTGGCGAACGAAATTCGCCACTGCACGGTCCATCGTCAGCGAACTCCCCGCAAGACCCCCCGAAGCCGTGAAATTGAGGTCAGCGGGACCTTCATGGCCCGCACCGCCACACTCCGCCGTGCAGTCCGTGACGAGAAGCGTCCTCTCCGGCCCTTTCACCTTGAAGATCAAGCGGAGCAGGTCCGGTCGGACATGCGCCCCCTCGGAGTCCGCGATCACCTCGGCGCTGATGGAGTCCTCGAGAAGCACCGCCTCGTCGACACCGACTTCCCGGGTCCCGCCGAAGCGAGCAGGCTCGACTGCAGCACCCGTGGCGTTCATGAGATGCGTCGCCGCGCGCAAACCGCGCGGCATGAGCGCTCGGATCTGATCGCGGGTCGCCTTCGAGTGCCCCACGGAGAACGTGAGCGCACCCCGGGTCGCCGCCTGAAGGTCGTCGACCATTCGCGTCACTCCCTCCACCTCGGGAGCGATCGTCATCCACCGGAGGGTTCCCCTGCTCGCACGTACGTACTCCATGTACTCCTGCGGTCTCGCCGGGCGCGACCACTCCCGATACGCGCCGAGTTCAGGATGGAGGAAAGGGCCCTCCATGTTGACTCCCACAACGTTCACGGCCGCAGGATCGAGCGCGGCGTCGGCCGCGACGGCGAGCGCTTCCACTTGCTCACGCGCGTCCGCATGGAGGATCGTCGTCGCGAGAAGGGACGTCGTCCCATGCTCGAGGTGGAAACGCGCTGCGGGGAGCGGATCCTCATGGAACCAGCGTCCGCCGCCCCCGTGACAGTGGATGTCGATGAAGCCCGGGCCGAGGACGAGGCCCGTCGCGTCGACGACCTCCGTTCCGGGTTCCTCGGCGATCTCCTCCCTCGGCGTGATGAGCGCGATCCGCCCGTCGACGACGAGGACGTGATGTCCTTCGAGCAGGCCGTTCGGAGTGACGAGCGCAGCTCCTGCGATGCACGTTCTCATGGCTCAGTACTGACTCTCGAAATCGCAGACCACGGGAGCCGCGATCTTCTCCGTCACATAGAAGTCCGCTCCGAGGAGCTGCATGATCGAAGTCGGGACGAGGGGAGTCACCGGACCGTGGATCGCCAGCCGCGACGCCGTGCGCTGCCAGCTCGAGAAGGTCCCGCGCGTCGTGATCCCGTGCATTTCGACGCGACGCTTGGCCCGCACCACGTCGAGCGGACCGATAGTCGCCGCTTTCGGCGGGACTGAGGCCACGTCACCGGAGGCTCCGAAGGATCCGTGGAGGGAGTTCTGGGCGATCGTCAGTGGATGAAGGGTGACGATCCTTGCCCCCTGGGTGAGGAATTCGTCGAGGTCTGCGGAGAATTCGGCCCCGGGTTCGACGAAGGCGAGATGGCCGGTCCATCCGGGACCGGTGTAAACGACGTCCGCCCCGCCGGCTGCCTCGATCATCTCCGAGTACCGGCTGATGTTCTCAGTCGTCGGATGGATGAACTGCTCGGCGGGCATGCGGAGCTCCGGATCGAGCTCGTCCCAGAAGAAGCGTTTGGTCGACGCGATGAAGCTCTGGCGGTACTCCAGACCGGCGACGTTCCCGTCCTCGTCGGCCCATTCATCCATGTTGAAGGTCGTGACGTGGCTGAGATCCATCCGCACGGCGTTGAGGATGCGCGCCACCTCTCGGTATGCCGGATTGGGGTTCGGCAGGACGAGGACACAGCGCCTCCCCTCGACCTTTGCGCGCACGATCTCGCCGACCATGTCGGAGACCATCATCGTGTTGAGTCCCGCATCGGACACGACGCGGATGCGAACCCCGGGATTGTCGTGGTGGAGGAACTCCTCCCCGGTCAGCGCGTTCACGCGGTCGATCGCGTCCCGGTCCCGGAAAGGGATGAAGTCCGCGGGGGCGAATCGTTCATTGAACGTCATCGGTGCCACCATGCCTTTCGTCATCGAAGAGATCCGCGAGGAGTTCGAGTGCCGCCGCCGCGAGACGCGCTCCGGCATTCACTTCCAGGAGGGAATTGCCCGGCTCGTACCCGCCCTCCTCGCGGGCAGCGGGGGTAACGCAGTAGCCCGGCAGATCGCCGTTGGACAGGGTCGAAACCCACGTCCGGGTGAAGGGTGAGGCCGCGCGGACGGAGAGCCCGAAGTCGCAGAAGAGCTCGCCGGGCATGAAGACCAGCGCCGTCCTGCGGTCGAGTGCGACGACCGTGACCTCGAAGGGCGCGCACCTGGCGAAACGGGCTCTCGCATACTCCTCACCCCGCCGCGCGTTGCCCAGTTCGCACTCCTTGCCGAGCACCGCGAGGTTCGCGTTCTGACGATCGAGGTAGGGGGCCCCGGCCGCGACGAGGTCCGATTCTTCAGCTTTCAGTCCGACGAGCTCGGACTCGATGCGCCGGATCGGCGAATACGTCCTCGGTAGCAGCTCGACCGTCCTGCTCGTGAACGCCAGCCTCCCCTCCCCCAGGGGTGAAGCGGATTCGACGGCGCCGAAGAGGACGCGCCCGAGTTCCGCGCCGATCCGTTCGGTCTCCGCGAAGTCCTTCGTCCGCGCGAAGTACCTTGGCGACTGGTCCCCTGCTGCTCCCATCGAGTACAAGAGGACGGCGCCGTCGAAGGTCTCGTGAAGGCTTGCGCGCGTGCCGCCCGGGAAGTCGGCGCTGACGAGCGTGCTCTCACCGTGGAGGATCGTCGGGTGCAACGCGTACTTCGTCCACACGGCACGCACGCGACCTGACAGGTCCTTGACGACGAGGGCCGGGAGCTCGTCGTCGACGGGGCCCTCCTCCGGGTGGCGCCTGTTCCCGCCCACTCCCTCATCCGCACCGCATCTGCCGATACCGACTTCTATTCGCGCGTCGAAGGCCGAGGCCACCGCCTCGGATACGGCACCGATGCACGCGCGGCGGACCGAGGCGATCCATTCCTCGTCGATGATCGTCTGGAAGTCCGGCTGATCATCGGAGGCTTCGAAGACGACGCTCATCCACGGGGCGCTGTGCGTGTGGGAGCAGGTGATGATGACGGCGGATGGGTCGATGCCCGTCTCCTCGGCGACTCCCTTGCGGATGCTGTCGGCCTGTCCTCGTGTGATCCAGAAGAGGTCCGTCGCGATGAGGATGAGGCGCCTCCCCGCTTCCTCGAGGCAGAGGACCGAAGCGACGAGCGGGTCGTGCGCACCTGTGTTCCCCCGCTCGAAGTAGGGATAGCCGCCGAGTTCAACGCCGAGCGGCGGCGTGATATCCGCGACCGCGACCCCCGCTTTCCATGACCTGCACATCAGTCGAGTCCCTTTCCGGCGAGCCCGTCCCCCACGTTGAGGACTGCGCCCACCAATTCCTTCGTCTCCGGTGCCGACGGTGAGAAGAAGAGGCGCGAGGGCTCCCCCTTCTCGACGACGCGGGCGTTCGACATCACGTAGACCCGCTCGGTCGTGCAGCCGACCACCGACAAGTCGTGCGCGATCATGACGAGCGCGAGACCGAGGTCGCGTACAAGGTCCTTGAGGAGGTTGAGGACCTGCGCCTGGATCGACACGTCCAGCGCCGAGACGGGCTCGTCTGCGACAAGCACCTCCGGGCCGGGGATGAGTGCGCGCGCGATCGCGAGGCGCTGGAGTTGCCCTCCGGAGAACTCGTGCGGGAAGCGCTCCACCACGCGCGAGTCGAGGCCGACCTGATCGAGGACGGTGAGGATGCGCGACTCGGCGTCGCCTTCGATTTTGAGGGACCTCATGGGCTCCCTCAGCGCCTCACCCACCGTCATTCGAGGGTCGAAGGAGGACTTCGGATTCTGGAAGACCATTTGAACGGAGCGGCGGTAGGACAGCGTGTCGAAACCTCTCGCCCAAACGTCGCGCCCGCGGTGGAGGATCCGCCCTCCGGCCGGTTTCTCCTGGCCGACGAGCATTCGGCACAGCGTCGTCTTGCCCGAACCCGATTCCCCGACGATCCCCACGGACTCACCCGCGTGAACGCGGAAGTCCGTCGCTTCGACCGCCGTCAGGACCTCGGCACGACGGAAGGGATTCGTCCGTGGAAGCGGATACCTCTGCGTCGCCTGTTCGGCCGCGAGTACGGGGATGCCTTGTTCGTTCACGACCTCACCTCATCTCCGTTCCGGACGGCCCCGTCGCTGCCAGCTTTCCAACACGCCACGCGCACGCCGTCGACCGTGAGAGTCGGAGGACGCCTGTTGCACGTCTCGTGCGCTTCGTCGCAGCGATTCGAAAAGGGACAGCCTTCAGGCATGTCCTTGAGACTCGGGACCGAGCCGCGGATGAAGGGCAGGCGGGACGACGGGTGGAACTTCTCCGGGTCGAGGACGGGCTGCGACCTCAGGAGCGCACGGGTGTAGGGGTGCCGGGGCGCGCCGAGGACGGCCTGGACATCACCGAACTCGACGAGCGTCCCGCCGTACATGACGCCGACCTTCCGACAGGTCGCGGCAACGACCGGGAGCGAGTGCGTGATGAGGAACAGGGCGCTCCCCCGCTCCTCGACGGTGCGGTTGAGCAGGCGGAGCACGCGTTTCTGCACCGTGACGTCGAGAGCGGTCGTCGGTTCGTCGGCGATGATGAGGTCGGGGGAGCATGCGACGGCGGTCGCGATCATCACACGCTGTCGCTGCCCGCCCGAGAGCTGGTGGGGGTAGGCGTCCTTGAGGTGTTCGGCACGGGGAAGCCCCATCTCCTCGAAGAGCCGGACGACTCGCCGCTCGGCCTCGGCCCGTGGAAGATGCTCGTGCCGACGCAGAACATCGGCCACCTGTGCACCCACCCTGCGCACCGGGTTGAGTGCGAGCATCGGGTCCTGGAAGACCATCGAAATCGTGCGGCCGCGCCTGTCGGCCAGTTCCTTCTCGTTCATCGTCAAAAGGTCCGCCCCGTCGTGGATGACGCTGCCCGTCGCCGTCCATGACGGTGGGAGGAGTCCCATGATGGACAGGGCCGTCATCGACTTCCCTGATCCTGACTCACCGACGAGACCGACGCGTTCACCGCGTCGGATCTCGAAGTCGACGCCCCTGACTGCCGCGCGGTCACCGCTCGCGACGCGCAGGTCGCGGACGCTGAGAATCGTCGAGGTCGTCATCGGTCGGCCCTCCGTAGTTTGGGGTCGAGCACGTCGCGGACGCCGTCGCCGAGGATGTTGAGGCCGAGTACGGTCACCATGATCGCCACTCCCGGCCACATCGCGAGCGGGGAATCGATCCCGACGGTCTGCTGGGCTTCCTTGAGCATCATTCCCCAGGAGATTTCGGGACGGTTCACCCCCACCCCCAGGTAGGACAGTCCCGCCTCAGTGAGGATCGCGACGGCGTAGTACTGGCTCGCCTGCACGAGGAGGATCGAGAAGATGTTCGGCAGAACGTGACGGACGGCGATGAACGGTTTCGAACGTCCGTAGAGTTCAGCGACCTTCGGGAAGTCCTCGGCGAGGATCCTCAGCGCGTTCGCCCGCACCATTCGAGTGAAGGCCGGCGTGAAGAAGAAGAGGAGGGCGAAGATCGTCGAAGCGATGCCAGAACCGATCGTCGCTGCGAGTACGAGTGCGATGACGACGCCGGGGATCGACACACACACGTCCATCGCGCGCATGATGAGTTCGTCGGTCGTCCTCCCGAGGGAGGCCGCCGTCAGACCGAGAGCCGTGCCCGCCACGACGCTGAGGCCGCAGGCACCGGCAGCGACCGCCGCGGAGTTCTTCGCACCTGCGAGGAGGGCGCTGACGACGTCGCGGCCGAGAGAGTCCGTGCCGAGAAGGTGACCGGACGTCCCGGTCGGCGCGAGGCGGTTCACGGGATCGATGGCGTTCGGATCGCTCGGAGTCCACACGAGGGAGACGATGAGCACGATGAGGTAGAGGGCGACGATCGCACCGCCGACGACGACGGATCCGTTGGAGAGCCACCGGTTGCCCGGTCGCTTTCTGCGCTCCTTCGTTCGGCTCCGGCTCCGTGCGTCGGCCGCGCGCGAGGATTGGACGCTCACTGTTTGCCTCCCAGGCGGATGCGGGGGTCTAGAAGCCCGTAGAGCAGGTCGATGACGAGATTCACGATGAGGACAAAGAGGATGATGAGGACGACCGTGCTCTGGACGACGATGACTTCTCGTGCCGCGACTGCGGCGAGGAGCATGCGTGCGAGTCCCGGGAGCGAGAAGACCGTCTCGACGATGACCGTCCCGGAGATGAGGTCGATGATCTGGATGCCGACGACTGTGATGACGGGGAGGATCGCGTTGCGCAGCCCTACCTTCATCAGCGCTTCAGTGCGGGTCATGCCGGTCGCCCGCGCGGTGCGGATGTATTCCTCGTTCATGATGTCGAGGACTGCGGTGCGCACGTAACGGGTGAGGCTCGCACTCAGCGTCAGTGAGATCGCGATAGCCGGGAGGATGAGGGATTTGAATGCCTCCACCGGGTCCTGACTCCACGGTGTCCATCCTCCCGTCGGGAGGAGGTGCATTTTCACCCCGAAGACGAGGGCGAGGAGCACTCCGGCCCAGAACACGGGAATCGCAATGCCGACCTGGCTGAAGAAGGCGATGATTGTGCCGATGAACGAGTCCTGCTTAACCGCGGCGTAGGTACCGAGGGGGATGGCGATGACGAGGGAGAGGAGGAGCCCCATCAACGCCAGCGGAATGCTCACCGGAAGGGCGCCCGCGACGAGTTCGGTGACGGGCTGCCCTGTGCGGAACGAATGCCCGAGGTCGCCCGTGAGCAGATCGCCCATCCACGTGAAGTACTGCTCGTGGAGCGGACGGAGGAGGCCGAGCTCCTCCTGGAGTTTCGTGATCGCCTCCGCCGAGGCGTGTTGGCCGAGGATGATCGCCGCCACGTTGCCACCAGCGGCTCGGATCAGGATGAAGATCAGGACCGAAGCGGCGAAGCCGGCGATGAGGAAGTAACCGACACGCCTCAGAGCGAAGGAGACCATGGGATCACCACGACATCTCGTAGACCGGGATCTCCTGGAAGACGACCGACGGCGCGCCGGCGTTCTTCAGGTTCGGTTTGGCAAGTCCGATGCCGTAGGTGTAGGTGAGCGGGACGATGACCATGTCCTTTTTGAGGATCTCGTTCGCCTGTGAAAGGAGCTCGTCGTACTCGGCGGCGTCGCGCGCCGCATCCGCTCGGACGATGAGATCGTTGAGTTCAGAGGAGCAGTACGTCGTCCACCCCGCGGACTGGGGGTCCGGGCAGGCGAACTGGGTGATCCCTGCCGGGTCGCTCATGTTCGTCACCTCGAACTGGGGCGGGCGGCCTTGGAAGATCGTTTGGCTGTAGCGTGCGAGGTCGATCGCCTCGCGATCAACCGTGATCCCCGCAGCCTTGAACTGTTCGATGAGGACGTCCGCGGGGAGGGAGAGATCGGGAACGTCGCTGAGGGAGACGAAGCGGCTCGGAGCGCTCCCGAGTCCGAGTTTATCGGCGAGTGTGGCCGCTGTTGCGGGGTCTTCCGGCGCGGGGCAGGTATCGGGACTCGCTTTCTCCACCCACGGGTCGGTTTCGAGGCCGTAATCGCAGGTCGGGACCATGGCCCAATCTGCGTTCACTGCAGCGACGAGTGCTTCACGGTCGATCGCCTGGGCGAAGGCTCGACGTACCTCGGGATTCTTGGTGTTTGCTCCGTCGGCGTTGAGGACGAGGTACTGCTTCTCGCCCATGGCCGGGTTCTGGAGGAGAGTCATTGTCTCGTCGAGCTTCTGGTTCTTCAGCTGCTCCCACATGTCGTTCTGAATGAGCGGCATACCGTCGGCCTCGCCGGACTTAAGAGCATTGAGGGCTGCGGCACCGTCGCTGATGATGCGGATCTCCGCCTCCTCTATTGCCGGTTTCTTCCCCGAGTAGTTGGGGTTCGTCTTGAGGACGATCCGAGAGTTCTGCACGTATTCAGCGATGACGTAGGGCCCCGATCCGATGGGGGCGGTGGCGATCTGCCCGAAAGCCGCCTCAGGCTGGATGAGGCCGGGAACCGATGTCATGCCGCGGATGAATGCCTGACTCGGCTGTTCGAGGACGACCTTGACCTGCTCCTCACCGACCGCTTCGATCGAGGTGACCTTGGCGAAGGCGCCGGCCCAGTTGGCAATGGGACTCTCCTTCATCTTGGTGAGGGAGAAGACGACGTCCTTCGCCGTGATGGGGCTTCCGTCGGAGAACTTGTTGCCCCTGAGGGTGAAGGTGTACTCGGTGTACGTGTCGTTCACCTCGACGTCGGCGAGTCCGGAGCCGATCTCCCCCTTGTCGTCCATCCTGAGGAGGGGCTCGACGACGTTGCCGGGGACCCAGTTGAGCAGAGCCGTCTGGAGGCTCGTCGTGTAGTCCAGGGTGCCCGGGTCTTGTCGGCTGATGAGAACCACTCTGTTCTCTGCCCCTGCGGCGGCGCCTCCGTTCGACGCGCCGGATGACGCCTTGTCCGATCCCCCGCATGCTGTCAGCACCATCGCTGCACTCATGACCAGGGCGATCACGCTACCAGTCCGTGTGGTACGCATGTCTCTCTCCTTCCTTGGAGCGCGAGACCAATTGAAGCATATCAATCATCATATTGCAATACCTCTCAAATACATTCCATACAATTGCAGAATCTTCCATATGAAGGGCGTGATCCTAGCGCGCTTCGAGCGGATCACAGGGATTCCGAAGCAAAATGAAGCGCACTTCTCGCGGCACGATGCGCATGACCACACGCAGAGTTTTCACAGGCCGGGCGCCACTGATCGCAGGAGATCATGGCGTACGGCGGCACCGCACCCACACGACTCACTGCGGAATCCCGCATGCGGCGCGAATGCGTCCGTCTCGAAGAGGAGAGGGGATGTGGAGTATCACCCTTCGGCGATGATGACCTCCAGCCCGCACGACCTCAAAGCCTCAACCGCGGCATCGTCGGCACGCGCGTCCGTCACCAGAGCATTGATCGCGTCCGCCCGGGCGACGTGCGCCAATCCCCGCTTCCCTAGTTTCGAGTGGTCACCGAGCGCGATCACTGCACGAGAGGCCGCGATGATCGCAGTCTTCGTCTCCGCCTCGATCGCATTCATCGAGGACAAGCCGTCGACGTCGATGGCACTCACGCCGATGAACGCGACATCGACACGAGACAAGCCAATCTGACGATTCGCATCGGGACCGACGGTCGCGAGGGTGCGCGCACGCAACTGCCCTCCGACGAGGGTCACCTCGAGCCCTTCGGCGACGAGCTCGAGTGCGATCTCCGGACTGTTCGTGAGGAAGACGAGGCCGCGGCGTTCGCGCAGAAGGAGGCCGAGCTGCGCAACAGTCGTGCTCGCTTCGAGAAAGACGCTGTGAACCTCGGGGGAGACGAAACTCAACGCGGTTCGAGCGATCTCCGCCTTTTCGCCGCGACGGTGCGCCTTCTCACCGAGGACGTGCGGATCATCCGCTCCGCCCGCAGGGGCGAGAATCCCTCCGTGTACCCGCTCCACGACCCCCTCCTTCGCAAGCGCGGCCAGGTCGCGGTGAATCGTCGCCGCGGAAACACCCAGCGTCGCACACAGCTGCGCAACGGAGGCACTGCCGCTCTCCTGAACCATTCTCAGGATCGTTTTCCTGCGTTCGGCACCCACGAGACCCTGCTTACCCATGGCATTCACCCCTTCCGTCGCCCTGTCGACCGCACGCGTTCGACACGATGCACCGTCCCCTCGGACCAGGCATCCCCGAGTCGCACATCCTCGTCACCCGACAGGTCTGCGGGGAGGGAGGCTTCCCGTTCGCTCTCGAGAGCGCGTATCTCCCACCAGCAGTGTCCGAGATGGTCGTGCTCATGATCCGCGGAGAACCCAGCCTCCTCAAGGGCGGGTTCGATCCACGCCGCGCAGTGCGAACAATAGTCGATGCCGAACCCCAGTCCGTTGCGCAGAAGGAATCCCTTGGAAGGACATGCGTACATGTCGATCCGCATGACCTCCTCGCCGTCGACGACATGACGCCCCGAGGTCCATCCCGCCCCTTCGGAGGCCAGAGTTCGCCCCCAGTAGCGCTCCATCCCGTCGAAACCGTCCGCGAAGGCCTCGCGAGCGTGCCGCTGCGAGTCCTTTGACACGGCTTCCAACCAGTATTCCTCCAAGCCCTCGTCCCCGAGTCGCTCCTTCAGCCAGGCGAAGGTCCAGGCGTAGTGACCGCAGAAATCATAGGTTCCCAGCATCATCCGCCTCCATCACACAGGGCCTGATCTCCATGAGATCCTGGTCGGCGGCACCGGCCGCGACGCCGAACCACTGGCGGCACGAACCGTTCCCCCCTTCGAGTCGGACTGCGAGCCCCGCACAACGAGCCGCGGCGTTCATGACCACGTAGCAGTGATGGCAGTAGGTCTCGATGGGAGCGCGACCGGAGGCGCGCAGATGAGCGAGGGCGGGGCAGGTGCGCACCTCGACTTCGACCGATTCCGGGTGCCGCTCGACGATGACATCCGCGCCCGGTTCAACCTCGAAAGAACGACGCATGTACTCGGCCACGGCATCGAGACCACCCTCGCGCCACCGCATCCACACCGGGCTCATCCAGTCTCGCCCGAGATCCTCCCAGTAACGATGCAGGCCCTCCTCGGCGAAGGTCCGCTGGATGTGGGCGAAAGTCGCGTTGATGCAGAAGTAGAAGTCTGCCGCCCCTTTTTCTTTGGTATCCGTGAACGGAAGAATGTCGTTCATACAATCTCCCTCGTTCGATCAGTTTCAATCATAACATTTCACAAAATGAGAGACAAGAAGCACAGCCCGCTCACATGACGGAGCCGCCCCCACCCGGATGAGAGAAGACTGACCGACGCTCGGATCCACGGACGTCACGCATCGCAGGGGCGCACCTCCCCGCCCTGCGCAGGTTGAAGCCGGGAAAGGATATGCCATCGACGCCCCGAACTGAGCCGCCCTGCACGCGAGCGGCTCGTCTCCCGCTTCCGGTCACTCGGCAGCGGACAGATGAACGCGGGGAACCCTCTCCCCTAGGCGCGTCACGATTTCATAGTTGATCGTTCCGGAGGCTTGCGCCCACTCGTCTGCGCTCGGCGCCCCCCGATCGGGGTCGCCGAAGAGGGTCGCGGTATCGCCGACCCGCGCGGGGGGCCGCCCCGATCGTGCGCTCGGCGCCCCCGGCTCGCCCTCGGCGGGACCGAGATCGACGATGAACTGATCCATGCAGATCCGACCGACGACCCGGGTCGTGATCGCCTTTCGCCCTTCGACGAGGACCGGCGCCCCATTCGATCCTGCGCGCAGGATCCCATCGGCGTAGCCCAGGGGGACCAGGCCGAGCCAGCGCCTGCCCGGGGCGCGCCAGGTGCCCCCGTAGGAGGCGGGGGCGCCGTCCTCGACGACCTTGACCGAGGTGAGCGGCGCCCGGAGGGTCATCGCGGGACGCAGGCCGAGCGCCGCGCCACGCGCGGTGAGCGGATCCGGGCTCAAGCCGTACATGCCGATGCCCGCGCGCACCATGTCGTAGTGGGCCTCCGGATGCCAGAGGATGCCGGAGGTCGCCGACAGATGACGGATCCGCGGTTCGATCCCCGCATCTGCGAGGCTCCTGAGCCCCTGCTCGAAGACCTCCACCTGCGCGGCGGTGGATGCGCGCCCATCCCCGCTCAGGTCGTCCCCGCGCGACAAGTGGCTCCACGCTCCGACGACCTCGATCAATCCGTCCTCTTCGGCCATACGGACTGCAGCGACGAGGGCGGGGAGGTCCGCCCGCGTGGAACCGGCGCGCGACATCCCAGTGTCGATCTTCACGTGGATCCGGGCGCGGATCCCCGTGGCGCGGGCTGCCGCGCAGATCTCGGCGAGGACCCAGGTCCATGAGACCGACAGGTCGATGCCCGCTTCGAGGGCGCCCGCCCAGTCGGTGCCGCTCGGCGCAACCCACGCGAGGATCGGGGCGGCGCTCCGGTCGATGCCGACGGCGTCCAGGCCCTCGCGCAGTGCGCGCGCCTCGGCGAGCTGAGCGACGCCCAGCCAGGTGGCGCCCGCCTGTAGGGCGGCCATTGCGACGGGCAGAAGGCCGTGCCCGTAGGCGTCGGCCTTGACGACCGCCATCTGCGCGACCCCGGGGGCGAAGGAGCGCAATACTTCCAGGTTCTCGGCAATCGCGCCGAGGTCGACGATCACCCGGCCCGGTAAGAGCGGGTCCTGCGAGGTTTGGAGCATCACGAGTCTCAGTATCTCACCGGGTCCGCTCTCCCCGCGGATTCGGCCAGGAGGCGAGCGAGCACCGAGGGCAGTGCGCGTGCGATGTCGAGAGCGCCGATCGGGCCGCCGAGGGGACCGTGAGCGCGAGCGGCATCCGCCCCGGCGAGCGCATGGATCATGGCTCCCGCCGCGATGAGCGCGTCGAAGTCCCGGCCCGGCAGCCCCCGTTCCCGATCGGCCTTCCACCCCGCTGCGAGGCCCGCGAGGAATCCGGCGAGGACGTCTCCGGCTCCTGCGACCCCGGTCCAAGCCGACCCCTGGGGCGCGACGAGCACCCGGGAATCCGGGGTGGCGAGCAGGGTCGTGGCCCCTTTGAGGAGAACGCGGGCGCCGCTGGCCTGCGCGAGGGCGCGGGCCGCTTCGGCGGGATGCTCCTCCACCCGCCATCGCGGCGCCGCCCGGCCGAGTGCTCCGAGCAGGGCGGCTGCCTCACCGGCATGCGGAGTGAGAACCGTAAACTCGCCGATCCCCTCGTCGCGCAGGTCCGGCACCAGCTCCAAGCCGCCCGCATCGATGATGAGCGGCAACCCCGAGGAGGCGGCGAATCCGGCGAGTTCTCGGGCCGCCTGCCGGGTGTCCTCATCCATTCCCGGCCCGACGAGGCCCGCCTGGATCCGTCCGCCCCTCGTAACGACCCCCGGAGCGGCCGCGAGCGCCAGGTCCGCAACCCGGGTCGGCGCGTCCAGGCGGACCATGCCCGGTCCTGCGCCCTGCGCGCCGAGAACCGCCAGGACACCCGCACCGGGGTAGGTCTGCGAGCCCGCGACGAGTCCGACGACTCCCCGCGTGTACTTGTGATCGTCGGGGCCGGGCACGCGGATGAGCCCCGAAACGTCGGCCTCCTCCATGAGGATGACCCGGCTGCGCCCCATGTCGAGTCCGAGCCCGTGCACGCGTACCCGACCGGCCGCCTGGGAAGCGGGTGGCAGTGCGAGAACCGACTTCATCGCCCCCATCGTGACGGTGCGTTCGGCTTTCAGAAGCGGCCCCTCAACCTCGCCGTCGTCACCCAGCTGACCTGAGGGCACATCGATCGCCACGACGCGCGCGCCCCGCTCGGAACGGATGCCCTCCAACTCGCACAGTCGCGAGGCGAGGGGCTCGCGAAGGCCGCCCACGAGGCCCGTCCCGCAGATCCCGTCGATCCAGATCGGGGCGTCCAGAGCCTCCGCGAGTTCACGGGAGGAGCCCAGCGGCTCGTCCTCCGCCGGGAGATGAGCGGGCAGACACACGACCCCCTGCTCCTCGGCGGCCGCGCGAGCCCGCTCGTGGACGCGAGGGCTCAAGCAGACGGCTACGCACGGCACCCCCTGTTCGGCGAGGAAAGAGGCCGCATACAGGGCGTCGCCTCCGTTGTCCCCTCCGCCGACGAGTGCGCAGACCCTCGGGCCCGCCTCCCCGTCCGGGGATGCCGGGGGATTCCCGGCGAGCAAGTCCCTCACCTCGTCGGCCACCGCGCGGGAGGCCGAGCGCATGAGACGATCCGGATCGCCCTCGGCGTGCGCGGCCCGCACCCGGCGGGCCTCAGCCTCGCGAACTTCAGCGCGGATGAATGCGGGAATCATACTGCGATCATCCCACCTTCCCGGGGTTTCTTCCTCTCCGCCCCTCCCGGCGAAGGCATCCCCTCACCCTGCCATCCCCTCACCGCAGCCGAGCCGCGCGATCTTAGGCGGGGTCGAGGCTCTTCGCGAAGCCCGCGAACACCGCACCGCAGATGACGAGCGCCACTCCCAGAATCGTCCATCGCATCTCCTTGCGGATACGGGACTCCCCGAGCAGGAGGATTCCGGCCGGAGTGGAGATGAGGATGCCGAGCTGGGACAGCGTGAAACCCGTTGCAACTCCGACGCGGTCGGCGCTGACCTGCAGGATGAGAACGGCGCATCCCCACATCATGCCCGGGATCACCTGGCGCAGCGTGCGCGCGGACCGTCGGGTGTCCGCAGGACCGTCCCAGGGCGTGAAGCGCGGCGCGGTGAGGATGAGCGCAACCGTCATGTAGCCGAGCGCCTGCGGCAGGAGCGCCGTGCGCCCGTCGATCCCGAACCACTGGACGAGCAACAGGTAGGCGACCAATCCGATCGTCGAGGTGGCCAGGAGACGAATGCCGCGCGGCCAATCGAGTCCGTCGGCCGACTCCGACTTCTCATGCCGTGAGGCCAGCCAGACTCCGAGCGCGAGGGCGACGATCGCGCCCGCGCCGAAGAGCGAGGACGCCCCCTGACGCCACTCGCCGAAGAGGAGCACTCCGCCCAGGGACATCGACACGAGCTGAAGGCCGGTCGACGTCGGCATCGTCCGCGAGACCCCGAGGACACGCAGACACACGGTCTGGTCGAACAGGCCCCAGCCGAGCAGGAGACCGGAGGCGTAGGCGATCGCGAAGGACTGAGGAGTCCAGGTCACCCCGAGGAAGGGGGTTGCGATGAGCGAGGTGAGGAATCCTCCCGTCATGAGGCCCAGGATCCTTTGCCGGTCATCACCCCCGAGGACGACGAGGAGGACGCTCATCGTCCCGAGGATCAACGAGGGGCTGAGTGCGAGGAGGAAGTCGGCCACGGCGTAAGGGTAGTACCTCGCGCCGCCCCTCCCCGCCGCGCGCCCCGCGCCCCTCCCCCATCGCGGGCCTCCGTCCCCCTCGGACGAGCGCGCTGCCTCGACCTTGACCGTCCTCGTCCTCCAAGCGCGAAGCGGCCTCCCCGCATCGGAGTGGGGAGGCCACCGACGTCGGAGGGCGCCTACTCGACCGTCACGGATTTTGCGAGATTGCGCGGCTGGTCAACATCCAGCCCCTTCGCAATCGCGAGCTCGCAAGCGAAGATCTGCAGTGGCACGACCGCGAGCAGCGGCGCGTACAAGGTCGGGATCGGCGGCACGCGGAAGACGACCTCCGCGAACTCATCGACCGAGTGGTCCCCGTCCTCGGCGATGAGGATCGTCCTCGCACCGCGAGCGCGGACCTCCTGAATATTCGCGAGGACCTTGTTATGCAGTTCGGGGCGGCGCGGAGTCGGCACAATGATAATGACCGGCTGGCCCTCATCGACGAGGGCGATGGGACCGTGCTTGAGCTCGCCCGCAGCGAAACCCTCCGCGTGAATGTAGCAGATCTCTTTGAGTTTCAAAGCGCCTTCGAGGGCGACCGGGAAACCGACATGACGGCCGAGATAGATGACCGAAGTCGTATCCGCCATCGCGCGCGCGAACTCGCGCACCGCCTCACCCCGATCGAGGACCTCTTGGATCTTCGCCGGTGCTTCGAAGAGCTTGTCCATGTAGTCGGCGATCTCCTCGGCGTACTTGTTTCCGCGGACCTGAGCGAGGTAGAGGCCGAGGATGTAGCAGGCCGTCACCTGTGAAGTGAAGGCTTTCGTCGAGGCGACCGCGATCTCTGGGCCTGCGTGGGTGAGCAGGACCGCGTCGGACTCGCGCGAGATCGTCGAGCCTGGGGTGTTGACGATTGCGACGACTTTCGCGCCCTGTTCGCGCGCATGGCGGATCGCCTGAATCGTGTCCATGGTCTCGCCCGATTGGGAGATCGCAACGACCAGGGTCTTCTCCGTGACAACGGGGTCGCGGTAGCGGAACTCGGAGGAGAGTTCGACCTCGACGGGGATGCGGCACCAGTGTTCAATCGCGTAGCGCGCAACCTGTCCCGCGTAGGAAGCGGTGCCGCAGCCGATCATGACGATTTTGTCGACTCCACGCAGAACATGCTCGGGGATGCGAACTTCATCGAGGGCGAGGTGCCCATGAGAATCGAGACGATCAGCGAGGGTGTCGGCGACACCTCGGGGCTGTTCGTGGATCTCCTTCTCCATGAAGGTCGCCCAGCCGCCCTTCGTCGCACGATCAGAAGCGAAATCGACTTCGAACTCCTTGTGCGGCATGACCGAAGCGTCGTGACCGATGATCGTCACCCCCTTCGCGGTCACAAGAACCTGCTGATCCTGATCGATCTCGAGTGCACGCGAAGTGTGCTCGACGAAGGCGAGGACATCGGAGCCGAGGAAGTTCTCGTCCTGGCCTAGTCCCACGACGAGGGGCGAGGAGCGACGGGCTGCGACGATCGCGCCCGGGGCATCAGCACACAGTGCGAGAAGAGTGAAGGTCCCCTCTAGGTCCTCGGTCACTCGGCGCATCGCCGCCACGAGCCTGCGCGCGGCCTGGAGCTCTTCGCCCTCGAGCCCTTCGGCTGGGCCCTCCCAAGGCTCAAGGTCTTCAGAGTCGAAGGCGCGTTGAAGGAGGTGGACGACAACCTCGGTGTCCGTATCGGAGGAGAAGTGAGCCCCCTGGGATGCCAGTTTCGCGCGCAGGGAGTCGGCGTTTTCAATGATGCCGTTGTGCACCAGGGAGAAGCGGTGATCCGGCGTCGAATGGGGGTGCGCGTTCTGTACGGTCGGCCGCCCGTGAGTGGCCCAACGAGTGTGCCCAATCGCCGCGATCGCGGGCGCAGGATCAGCAGCTTCCAGGGCGTCGGCAAGGTTCGAGAGTTTCCCGACCGCTCGGACGACCTCGACACTTCCGGAGGTCTCAAGGGCGATGCCCGCCGAGTCGTATCCACGGTATTCGAGGCGCGCAAGGCCTCCCATGACGACCTCGCGCGAACGCTGCGAAGCCTGAGAAGCGATATGTCCAACGATTCCACACATGGACACTATTCCAACATGCACGGCCCGCAAACGCCTACCTACAAGAGCGCTCGCGGATGCCAGTCTCGCCACATCCGACACCAGTCTCGCCACATCCGACGAGGCCCCTGCCTTGGGCGTCCCACATGATGGCGCCCCTCTTGAAGCCCAAGTCCGCGGGGGATAGCTTCAATCACAATGGTCACTCGACAACTATTCAACGCAGATTCTCATCGCCCCCTCATCGTCGCGGGAGCTCTCATCGTTGTCCTCATACTCACCGTTTTCAGCGCCTACAGATACGGTGCGCAGTCCGGCTGGTGGGGGCAATCAACGCGTCTAAAAGCCCTCGCTGAAGATCCGATCGTCGGCGAGCTCGTCGCAGACCACGCCCGCCTCAGCTTCGAAATCCCCGAGGCCGCCGGCCCCCTCGCCAAATCGAAACCAGAAGTCGTCAGCGCCTGCTATTCCATCGAAGGCAGCTCAGCACCACAGGTCCACGACGACCTCGTCCGCGCCGCTCAAGCCCGGGGATTCCAAATCGACCAGGCAGCGAGCGATTCACAGATCACGGTCCTCAAACGCCAAGGAGGCTCCGCCGAACAGAAAACGACCCTCGTCATCGACGAACACCCGCTCGATGCTCCCGGCGGCATCACCGAACCCTGCGTGAGTGTCCGAATCTTCCATTCCTGAACGCACCAAGCCACCGATCACACGAAGGAGACCCCATGAGATTACGTTCACTCATCGCTGCATCTGGAATCCTCGGGCTCGCAATCGGCATGCTCGCCACCCCTCCCGCCCTCGGAGACGAGGTCAATCTCCGTCTCAACGCGGTCGTGATCGGCGACTCTTACTCAGCCGGGAACGGCGCGGGCGCCTACGAGCCGGGAACCGAGAAGACGAGTTACCGCTCAACCCGCAATTGGGCGCGCGTCTACACATCGTGGCTCAACGAACACGGCATCCACACGACTCTGACGAATCTCGCCGCCTCCGGTTCGGTGACCGCGAACGTCCTCAATGAGCAGATCCCTCAGATCTCGAAAGAGACGGATCTCGTCATGCTCACCATTGGGGGCAACGACCTCGAGTTCTCGACGATCGTGTCGGACTGCTTCGCCGCAGGCATTCGCAGCCGGGGAGCTTGCGTTGAGGCTCTCGACAATGCCGAAGCGGGGCTCGATGCGGCGATCGCCAACACTCGGACGATCTTCGAAAAGGTCAATGAGAAGATCGGCGACGACGGCCACATGATCCTCCTCGCCTATCCGCTCCTCGCCACGACCCGGCAATACGAGCTCGCCAGCTGTGAAGAGTGGTGGCTCGTCTTCGGTACCCCGACGTGCGTGAGGTGGGAGAGCACCGAGATCGGCAGCCGCGTCCGCGAACTCGGCAACCTCGCCACACACAAGCAGAAGGAACTCGTCGACTCGTGGAACGCCTCTCACGCAATGAAGGTCTCCTACATCGACTCCGTACCAAGCGCCTTCGCCGGTCATGAACCCGATCCTTCAGCCCTGCACCGCAACCCCGCGCGCTGGATCAACGAGTTCTTCGAAACGGAGGGCATCGAATCGGGCGGTTCGACGACATCAAGTTGGACGATCGATCGCAATCACTTCTACCACCCGAACATCACAGGGCATCAGATGATGGCACGCGAGATCCAGGAAAACATCGGCGTCTCCTTCTCCGCAGAGCCAATCAATCCGGGCTCCGGCGACATTGACGTCGTCTTCGTTGTGGACGCAACGGGCTCAATGACGGACGACATTGATGCCGTCCGTTCGAATGTCTCGGGTATCTTGACCAAACTCGCGTCCGTCACGGACAGCTACCGCGTTGCACTCGTCACATACAAGGACTTTAGCGATTCGGGGGGTGACCCCGGTGATTATCCGTCCCAGGTCAACCTCGACTTCACGACGGACGCGGATGCTCTGCGCTCTGCGCTCGGCAATCTTGAGGTGACCGGTGGAGGTGACTGGCCGGAAACCGTGTACTCCGGCGTCACCTCAGCGCTCAATCTCAGCTGGCGCTCCGGTGTGCGTAAGATCGCGATCGTCCTCGGTGATGCGCCGGCAAAAGAACCCGAGCCGCACACCGGCCATGACGCTCACTCGGTAGCTGTTCACGCGCTCGAAGTGGATCCCGTCGAGGTTTACGCCATCGACACGGGCTCTCTCACGTCCCCCTTCAGCAACGTCCAGGACCTTGTTGACGAAACCGGCGGTTCGACTTTCCTCCTCGATTCGAGCTCCGATATCCCCACGCTCATCACAGAAGCCATGACGACAGCACTGAGTAAGCCCTTCGGGTGGCTTCAGGGTCCGATCATCGGGGAGGTTGGAGAAACGCTCGAGTTCGACGCCCGTGGCTCCTACGCGATCGGGAGTGTTTTGACAAGCTATGAATGGGACTTTGACTCGGACGGCGTCATTGACGAAACGACGACGAGCGGTCTGGTCGAGCATGCCTTCGCCGCACCCTTCACTGGCACGGCGAGCGTCACGGTGACAGATGCCCTCGGCGCAATGAGCCGAGGCTCGGCTCCTATTTCGGTCACCATCCCGCCCGAGCCCGAGCCTGAGCCTGAGATTCCCGAGGACAAGCCCGGCGTCCTCGAACTCCTCGACGGAGCGCCCTTACCCACGCCCGGTGATGGCTCGCAATCCGGCGTCCCCTCGGACCCGCAATCTGGCGTCCCCTCGGACCCACAGTCGGGAGAGCCCGCGCCAACGCCGAGCGAGACGGTGACGACTCCGCCTGAGGCCCCGACCCCCACGAAGACGGGCACTATGGCTCGGACGGGCGCCACGAGTGATTCTGTCGGCACTCTTGCACTCGCCTTCGGCGCCCTCGGTGCACTCGCCATCGGATTCGTGCGAGTAAATCGCCGGAGATGACGCGCGACGGGTGTCGGTGCGGGACAATGCCTACGTGACTTGCACCGACACCCACGAGTTCAGCCCCTTCGTCCGCTTCGAGCGCGAAGAATGGGATCGTCTCGTCGAAAGGACACCCCTTCCCCTCACGCAAGAAGACATTACGCGCATCGCCTCCCTCGGCGACCCGATCGATATGAGCGAAGTCGATGCGATCTACCGTCCGCTCACAGCTCTTCTCCAGTTGTACGTTGATGGGCGCCGCCGCACAGCTAAGGAGCGCCGCGCTTTCCTGGGCGAGACCGGTGAGATTCACACGCCCTTTGTCATCGGTATTGCGGGCTCTGTCGCGGTTGGCAAGTCCACGGTCGCTCGCCTTCTCCAGCTCCTCTTGCAACGCTGGGCACACACCCCCAGGGTCGACCTCGTCACCACGGATGGTTTCCTCTACCCGAATAAGATCCTCGACAAGAAGGGGATTCTCGCGCGCAAGGGATTCCCCGAGTCTTACGATCGAGCTGCCCTCATCGACTTCCTCGCAGCAGTGAAATCGGGGGCTCCCGAACTTGAGGTGCCCGTTTACAGTCACGTCGTGTACGACATTGTCGAGGGCGAGAAGCTGCGCATTCAACAGCCCGACATTCTCATCGTTGAAGGCTTGAACGTCCTCCAGCCGCCCCGCGTCGTGCCGGGCTATGTGAGCGTGGCCGTCTCGGACTATTTCGACTTCTCCATCTATGTTGATGCTTCCGAGGAGAATATCGAGCAGTGGTATGTGGATCGTTTCCTCGAACTGCGCAAGACCGCGTTCTCGAAGGCGGATTCTTTCTTCAAGACCTACGCGAATCTGTCTAATGAAGAGGCCGAGGCGACGGCCCGGATGATCTGGGCGGCAATCAACCTGCCGAATCTTCGTGAGAACATTTCTGCGACGCGCGAGCGGGCGACGATGGTCTTCAGGAAAGACTCCTCGCACCGCGTCGAGTCGCTTCTGCTGCGCAGGGATTGAGCGCAAGGCTTAAACTCTGCGCCTGTACTGCGCCCCCCTTCACAAGTGGAGGGGATAACGAGGTCGAGCGCGCCTCCAAGGTCCTCCAGGCCGCATCCCTTTTCACAAATGGAGGTGATAACGACATCTGGAGGGGTCATAGCCCCTCCACCTGTCGCCAAACCCTCCACTGAGACACCGGGCATGGACGGCATGCGCGCCAAACCCACCACTCAGGCACCAAGCCCCAGCCAAGATGCGCGCCAAACCCTCCACTTCAACAGCAGGACGCTCACACACTGCCTTCTGAGCGGACGAGCCCCGTCCTTGCTGCCCTCAGAGCGCCCGCCTGTTCCCAAAAGCGCCAGTCTGTCCTTAGAGGGCAAGATTGTCCTTCACGACCTCGGCGAGACGCCCAGCAACCTCATCGGCCTGCTCCTGGGTCGCAGCCTCAACCATGACTCGGACGAGGGGCTCAGTGCCGGAGGGACGCAGGAGGACCCTTCCGCTCTTACCGAGTTCAGCCTCAGCCTCCTCCACTGCTTTTTGCACAGCAGCGTTCGTACCTGCGCAGGCCTTGTCAACGCCCTTAACATTCACAAGAGTCTGGGGAAGGCGCTGAACAATGGAGGCGAGCTCCGCCAAGGACTTGCCTGTGCGCTTCATCCGCGCCGCGATACGCAGCGAAGTGAGGACCCCATCTCCAGTGGTCGCGTGGATCGTGTCAATGACATGGCCCGACTGTTCACCGCCAAGGGTGTAGCCGCCCTGAAGCATGCGCTCGAGGACGTAACGGTCACCGACGCCGGTCTGGACGATACGGATGCCGTGCTCCTTCATCGCCAAGAGCAACCCCAGGTTCGACATGACTGTAACGACCAGGGTGTCGGAACCGAGAGTGCCATCGGCTTTCATCCCCAGCGCGAGGAGGCCCATGATCTGATCGCCGTCAACGAGTTTTCCTTCAGCGTCGACCGCGAGGCAACGATCCGCATCACCGTCATAAGCGACGCCCATATCCGCATGAACGGCGACAACATACTTTTGGAGCTGCTCAGGATGGGTCGAGCCGCAGTACGCGTTGATGTTGAGACCATCGGGTGAGGCGTTGATGACGATGACCTCAGCGCCCGCGGCTCGCAGCGCGGCCGGTCCGACGTGGCTCGCCGCTCCATTGGAGGCGTCAACGACGATCCGTAGTCCCGAAAGGTCGGTCCCAACCGAATCAACGAGGTGGTTGATGTAGTTCTGATCTGCGACAGTCTCGCCCTTGATGACGCGACCCACTGCAGCGCCCGTGGGGAGCTGTTCGACTTTGCCGAGGAGAGCCTCGATCTGATCTTCGAGTGCATCGTCGAGCTTGTAGCCCCCGCGGCCGAAGAACTTGATGCCGTTGTCCTGGAAGGGATTGTGGGATGCAGAGATGACGACGCCGAGGTCAATGTTCTGCGTGGCGGTGAGATGCGCAATCGCGGGGGTCGGGAGGACACCGACGCGAGTGACATCGACGCCCGAAGACGCGAGGCCCGCACTGATCGCGTGGTCGAGGAACTCGCCCGAAGCGCGGGTGTCACGTCCGACAACGGCACGAGGACGACCTGTGCGTGAGAGCTGCGAGGCGGGGATGTCCTTCGTGAGGACTCGTGCGGCGGCCTGACCGAGTCGGACTGCGAGCTCGGGGGTGAGGAGTTCATTCGCAAGTCCGCGTACTCCATCGGTTCCAAACATCCGTGTCACGATGAGGCTCCTTGGGCTACTGGAAGGAAAACGTGTACCTCCGTCAGTGTACTCATAGGGTTCTTGGCTCTTCGTGCGGCTCAGCGCGTCGCCTCAAAGCCGAAGGCGTCGCCTCAAAGCCGAAGGCCCCGTCCTCGTCGAAACGAGGGCGGGGCCACAGCGTGAAGAGCGGATCAGCGCTTCGAGTACTGCGGGGCCTTGCGGGCCTTCTTGAGGCCGGCCTTCTTGCGCTCGATCGCACGGGCGTCACGAGTCAGGAAACCTGCCTTCTTGAGCGCCGGGCGGTTCGCTTCGCGGTCGATCTCGTTGAGGGCGCGCGAGATGCCCAGACGCAGGGCGCCGGCCTGGCCGGAGATGCCGCCACCGTTGATACGGGCGATGACGTCGAAGCGTCCGTCAATGTCGAGAAGCACGAAGGGGGACTTCACGAGCTGCTGGTGGAGCTTGTTCGGGAAGTAGTCTTCGAGAGTGCGTCCGTTGATCTTCCACTCGCCTGTTCCGGGAACCAGGCGAACGCGAGCAACGGCCTCCTTGCGGCGGCCCAGGCCCGCGCCGGGCGCGGTGATGGACTGGCCGGCGCCGGCGGGCGCGGACTCAGTCTCGGTCGTGTACGAGCTGGGGACGTTCTCTTCGTCCAGCTCGACGAGTTCAGTGGTCTCAGCCACGGTTCTCCTCAGTTCTTAATGGGGTGCTCAGGAGCGCGGGGCGCTCACTGGGCCACCTGGGTGATCTCGTAGGGAACCGGCGACTGGCCGGCGTGAGGGTGCTCAGCACCGGCGTAGACGTGCAGCTTCTTGAACTGCGCGCGGCCGAGGCTGGTGTGGGGAAGCATGCCACGGACGGCCTTCTCGACGGCGCGCTCAGGCGAGTTCGCCATGAGGTCACGGTAGGAGACGGCGGTGAGGCCACCGGGACGCCCGGAGTGGCGGTACGCCATCTTCTGCTCGAGCTTCTTACCGGTCAGAACGACCTTGTCCGCATTGATGATGATGACATTGTCGCCCATGTCCATGTGAGGGGCGAACGTCGGCTTGTGCTTCCCACGGAGAATGTCGGCGACCTTGGCCGCCAGACGGCCGAGGACGACGTCGGTGGCGTCAATGACGTACCACTTCTTGTCCGCGTCCCCGGGCTTGGGTGAATAGGTGCGCACGGGCGTAACCTTCAATTCTTGTCGGTCATGGAGCGTGTGCCTCAGGTGTCTGGGCCTGGCTCTCGATGAAACGGTTCGCGCGAGGCGTCAAAGGCCGCTCGACGGCGAGTGGGAATGCACCGAAGGAGCCGCTGACGCACAGCGTTAGTCAGTTTATCCGCGTGCATCGGGCCGGTCAAAGCCGTCGGCGCACTGTGTCGGATCACTCAGCTCCACGTCGATCAGGCTCGTTGTGCACGCCAGGCTTGTGCGCTTCTTCAGTCCTCCTGGCAGCAGTCCCTGCGCCGCCTGGCCACTTTCGCCCTCGACGCCCATTGTTGCTCCTCCGGGTAGTGCACATCTTCGAGGGTGAGGCCATGCGCCGGAGCGATCGGGGCCGCCCCCTTGCGACTGCGCTTCTCAAGGAGTTGCGCGGACCAGGACTCGGGCTTCTTGCCCTGGCCGATCGGAAGGTGAGCACCCACGAGGGAGCGAACCATGGAATGACAAAAAGCATCCGCCTCGACTCGGCATTCGATAATCCCCCCGAGGCGCGTGAAGTCGAGGCGCCTGAGAGTACGGATCGTCGTGGCGCCCTCGCGGGGGCGGCAGTAGGAGAGGAAATCGTGTTCACCGAGCAAAGCTGCGGCTGCCCGGTTCATTGCCTCAAGGTTCAGGGGCCCGGGGACGCTCAACACCTCGTGTCTGCGCAGCGGATCGGCCGCGCCCTCGCAGATCCGGTAGCAATAGCTCCGCCCGAGGGCGCTGAAGCGAGCGTCGAAGTCGGCACTTACCCTGCTGATTCTCGAGATGACGATGTCGGAGCTTCCACGGGGGATGAACAGCCCGTGTCCTCTCCCCCATTCGCCGTGGGATTTGGCGATCAAGGCGTTGAGTCTGCGCGTCAGAGCTGTGCCGATCGCTGCATCATCTTCGCGGTCTGCGCCACGAGGGGCGAAGCCCTGCCAGGCGTTGAGCGGAATGTCGACGTGCGCGACCTGGTGGCGTGCGTGCACCCCAGCATCGGTGCGTCCCGCGACGGTGAGCACGAGGGGCATTCGGGCGACGAGGGCGAGGGCAGTTTCGATTTCTCCTTGCACTGTGCGAAGTCCGGGTTGGGTCGCCCAACCGTGAAAGTCCGTGCCATCGTAGGCGAGGTCGATGCGCGCACGGATTGTTTCGATGTCCTCAGGGGGGTTCACAGTTCCCACGCTCGCACTCCCCCGATGATTCCCGCGTCGTTGGGAACGATGATGACATCCTCGCCGAGTTTGGCCCGGTGCCCTGCCGTGATGCGTTTCGAATTGCCTCCGCCGAGGTAGAGGCGGTCCCACAGGTACATGGGTCGCAGTCCATCAACGATCCGGCGGACGCGGCGAGACCAGTGAGTGTCGCCCAGACGCAGACGCTCATGTTCGCCGATGTAGTCGTCGTAGGTCAGCCCCCAGCGCACGAAGCCTTGGGAGACTTCGATGTGGGGCGCGAGTACGCCTCCGTCGAATACGGCGTTACCTAGGCCTGTGCCCAGGGTGATGATCATTTCGAGGCCGGTGCCGGTCACGACTCCGGCTCCTGCGACTTCGGCGTCGTTGAGGACTTTCGTCGGCAGTTCGAGGGCCCGTCCGAGGGCGCGGCCCATATCGAAGAATCGCCATTCTTCGACAAGCTCGGGAAGGATCTTCGAACGCGGACCCGAGCGGGTGATGTAGTGGGGGGTTGCGACGACGACCCCGTGGCGGATCATGCCGGGCATTCCCATTGTGACCCGGTTGGCGCGGGGCAGCTGCTTTGCAAGGTCGACCGCTGTCTGGACGAGGAGCGCGGGTGGGAGCGGGTAGGGCGTTGGGGTGCGCAGCGGCGGGGCGATCATGGTGCCGTGTGAGTCGAGGACGGAGGCCTTGATCCCTCCGCCACCGCAGTCGATCGCGAGGGTCATCTCTTCGGACATGACTCTCACTTTATCCGCACACGGTGCTTCGGCTCATTGGGGCCTGTTATTCGCAGCAAGCGGATGCTTCTCGCCTGGAGGAGGCGGAGGAATGCGCGAGGCAAGACAGCAAGGTGAGGAAAGTGCAGGCAGATGCAAAAGGTAATAACACAGCCACTAAAGTGGGGGATAAAACGGAAGTAGAATTCCGTGCC
>ERZ773042.195-NODE-195-length-47020-cov-15.410029_pt1 | contig 47020 bp, 50 predicted proteins | sample MGYA00511664_ERZ773042 | MGnify/ENA primary metagenome ERZ773042 (study PRJEB29015, sample SAMEA2737984) | human oral metagenome | biome: human oral; feature: human-associated habitat; material: dental | place: China | collected 2036 ... | reverse complement strand
CGATTGTCAAGCAAAGCCGCCGCGAAGGTTATGCGCTTCATCCAAAAGCACATAAAGTTTTGGCACGAAAATCTGGCATTCCAGGCCAGCACGCGCATGGCCGCCAAAGTAAGCCAAGTCTGTACGCTACGCAGCTGCGCGAAAAGCAAAAAGTTCGCCGCCTGTACGGTTTGGTTGAGAAGCAATTTGCGCGGTTGATGAACGAAGCAACGCGCGCCCAAGAAGGTTTGGCAGGCGAAAACCTGTTGAAACTGTTGGAGCGCCGGCTGGATAACGTGGTGTATCGCTCTGGGTTCGCCGTATCGCGCCGCGCCGCCCGCCAGTTGGTCAGCCACGGCCACTTTGAATTAAACGGCCGCCGCGTCGATATCCCATCGATTCGCGTTAAGGCTGGCGATGTTATCACCGTTCGCCCAAAGAGCACCAAATCTGAATACTTCACGCGGATTGATGATGTGATCAATAATTCAATCCAAGGCCCGCTGAGCTGGCTGAAGAGCGATAGCAAGAAGCTGAAGATTGAAGTGACTGGTTTGCCGAAGCGCGAGGAAGCAGAAGCTGACATCAACGAGCAATTAATTGTTGAGTATTACTCACGATAAAAGAAGGGTTAGGGAAGAATTATGGCAAAAGCAATTTACAATCCAGCACTCGCGAGCGTTGATGATATTTCCGCGACCAGTGCTACTTTTCTAATCGAGCCGCTTCACCCAGGCTACGGTAATACTCTTGGTAACTCACTACGCCGCGTTCTGTTGTCGAGCGTCCGCGGTGGCGCAATTGTCGCTTTCAAAGTTGAAGGCGCAACTCACGAGTTCACCACCGTTGAAGGTATCAAAGAAGATGTTGTCGACATCATGCTTAATCTGAAAAATGTTCATTTGCGCGTATTTACTGACGAGCCAGTTGAACTACGCTTGGAGAAATCTGGCGCTGGTGAAATAACTGCTGCAGACATCCAGACAAATGCTGACGTTGAAATCGTTAACCCAGAGCAAGTAATTGCTACGATTGATGATCCAAGCAAGCATTTGGTGATGGATTTGGTGGCAGAAGCGGGCTGCGGCTACCAGACAATTGAAGAGTCAAGCGAGAACCGCTTGCACAGCGACATGATTGCTATCGATGCAATGTACTCGCCAGTGCTGCGCGTTCGCTATAAAGTTGACTCAACTCGCGTTGGCCAAGAAACAAACTTGGATAAGTTAGCAATTACTGTTGAAACCAACGGCGCAATTACTCCGCGCGAAGCGTTTGAGGAAGCAGCAGCAATCCTGGTTAACCAGTATACGGCTTTGGCGGGCAACACCATGGTAACTGGCGCGCCAGCGCTCGGCACAACCAAGGATGATGAAGAATCAGAGTTGGCCATGCCGATTGAAGAATTAAACCTAAGCGCCCGCACGACAAACGCGCTGATTAACAATGAAATCCGCACGATTCGCGACCTGGTGACTTTGACCGAGCAAGATTTGCGAGAATTGAAAGGCTTTGGTTCAAAAGCGCTGGATGAAGTACGTGACAAGATGGCGGAGTTGGAGTTTTAACTATGCATAGACACGGATATCAAGGGCGCAAGTTCGGCCGTGAGCGTGATCAACGGCGAGCCTTGCTCAAGGGCCTGGCAACCAGCCTGGTCGAGCACGGCAAAATCGAGACCACCTTGCCGAAGGCCAAAGAGCTGAAGCGCCACATTGAAAAAATCATCACCAAGGCGAAGAAGGGCGATCTAGCCAGCCGCCGCCAGGTGATCGCAGCACTCAGCACCCGCGCTGCTGCTTACAAACTGATTGATGAAATTGCCCCACAACTCGGCGGCCGCACCAGCGGACACGTTCGCGTTGAGCGTACCCGCCTACGTGTTGGCGACGGCGCGCAAATGGCAATCATCGAGTTTGTCGACGACATTAAACCAATGCCAAAGAAGGAGAAATAAGATGAAGACTTATTCACAAAAACCATCTGAAGTTTCTCGCCGCTGGGTATTGTTTGACGCGAGCGAATTGCCACTCGGTCGCTTGGCAACTGAAATTGCCAAGCACTTGACTGGTAAATACAAGCCAACCTACACACCGCACGTTGATGGTGGCGACTACGTCGTGGTTATCAACGCTGCAAACACCGTCGTTACTGGCTACAAGGAAACTGACAAGTACTACTACCGTCACAGTGGTTTCCCAGGCGGCATCAAAGAAACGCAGTTCAAAGAAATGCGTGAACGCCACCCAGAGCGAATTATTGAAGAAGCTGTCAAAGGTATGTTGCCAAAGAACAAATTGCAAGCAGAGCGCCTCAAGCGCCTGCGCATATTTGCTGGCTCTGAGCATGCTCACACAGCACAAACCCCAGAGAAAGTTGAGGTAAAGTAATATGGCTACTGATACCTATTTCTACGGCTTGGGACGACGCAAAAGCGCTTCAGCAAGTGTTCGCTTGCTTCCTGGCAAGGGTACCATCACCATCAACGGCAAAGCAGCCGCTGAGTACTTGGATGGCAATAAAACCTTGCTCGCCGAAGTAACCGACCCACTAGCTGTCGTCAGCAAGCAAAAGGAATACGATGTTACCATCTTGGTCAAAGGCGGTGGTCTCGCTGGTCAAGTTGACGCCATCAAGCTTGGCATCGCCAAAGCATTGACGGCTGCTCACGCTGATCTGCGCCCAGTTTTGAAGAAGGCTGAGCTACTCAAGCGCGACCCACGCGAGAAAGAGCGCAAGAAATACGGTCTGCGTTCCGCCCGCAAGCGCGAACAATTCTCCAAGCGTTAAACAGAGGAGAGACCAATTCTCGAAAATACTCCGTCATGTACAGGCGGGGTATTTTCATAGTATACTTAATATAATGTTTGACCGACTCATCCATCGCTGGCTGCGTGTCCCGTATAAACTATACGTGCATGATTTTCAAACACCCAAACAGCCTCGCGCCACCGTCGTGTTGATTCATGGCATCGGGAGCTCGTCAGCCATGTGGAAGCGAGTTGTAGGGCGCCGTAAGATTGATAGATCGACTCGCGTACTAGCGGTCGATTTACTCGGTTTTGGCAATTCGCCGCGACCGCACTGGAAGACGTATGATGTTAAGACACAGGTCGATTCACTAGTCGCAACCTTGGCGCAGCAAAAGGTTGACGGACGAATCATTTTGGTCGGTCATAGTTTAGGGGCACTCATAGCGGTACACACCGCCCGATATTATCCTTCACTGATCGATTCGCTTATCCTGTGTAGCCCGCCGCTGTATCACCAACAGGGCAAGGATCGTTTAGCTGAGCGCCAACTGCGCAGTCTATACCAAAAAATTATCGATAAACCAGCACTCGGCAAGGTGATTGCCAGTGATTTTGCCAAAAAATACAAGCTATTCAACCCTGGCTTTCTCGTCGATGAGTCAAACTTGCAAATCTTTCTCGACACCTTAGACGCAGCCATCATCAACCAAAAGGCGCTGACGGAAATTGCCGAATTGACGATGCCAGTTGAGATATTTTACGGCCAATTTGACCCAGTCATCATCAATAAAAACCTGCGAAAATTAGCAAAACAGAAGCACATCGCCGTCACTAAAATGTTAGCAAGTCATGAAATTGATAAACGCTATGGCCAAGTTGTTGCCCAAGCGATCAATCGGCACGCCATCGGAGACGACTATGGCCAAGCGTAAAGATCCATCTCAAGAGCGCCAGAGAAAGCGTGAGATTTGGATCAATCGCACGATGCAGTGGAGTGGTCTACCTCGCGCCGAGGTCGAGGCAAAACTGGCACAAACCCGCACCCAGAGTTTTCGGCTCAATCCGCTAGTCGATGGGGAAGTCGCCCCCAAATTGCTGAGCCGCCAGGTTGCCTGGTGTCCAAATGGTTATGAAATTATCCCCGAATGCCTCGCTGACTATCAGCAGCTGGCTGACAGCGGACGCGGCTATGTCCAAAATGCCGCTAGTTGGCTGCCGGTGCTGGCGCTCGCACCTGAAGCTGGTGAACGCGTCCTCGACCTGTGCGCTGCACCCGGCGGTAAATCCAGTCATATTCAAGCTCTAGCTAATGGTCAAGCCGACCTGGTATGCAATGACAATTCCAAGCCGCGCCTGATAAAACTCCAGGCTAATCTCAAGCGTCTCAACGTCCCAGCCGAGTTCATGCTAGCCGATGCTCGGCATATTTCCCGCCGTCAGCTGGAGGCCTTTGACAAAATTCTGCTCGACGCTCCATGTTCTGGTGAGGGGCTGATGAGCCTGAACGCTGGTGACGCCTCGTTGTTTGACAGCTGGTCGGTGGCGCATATCCGGAGACTGAGTGACCTACAAAAGCGCCTCATCCTCGAGGCTTGGCGACTGTTAAAATCTGGCGGCACACTTGTTTACAGCACTTGCACCATGGCGCCAGAGGAAAACGAAGTCGTTGTCGATTGGCTGCTGCGCCGTCAGTCTGATGCTGAGCTCATACCGATCGACATCGCACCGCTGCCAGATCGTGCGCCTGTCGTCCAGTCGTGGAACAACCGCGCTCTTACGCATGACCTGGGCGGCTGTTTACGCCTGATGCCGGGCAGGCTAACTGAGGCATTTTTTGTTGCGGCATTTCGTAAAACACCTCTCGCCGAATCAATGGTATAATAAGACTATGAGTAAACCCGTCATCCTCACTGGCGTGCGCGCCAACAACGATATTCACATTGGCAATTATTTTGGTGCCATTTTGCCGATTGTCGACATGGCGAAGCGCCGCTCGACCGATTTTGATATCAATCTATTCATTCCCGATCTTCACAGCTTCACTACGCCAATTGACCACAGCAAGTTGTATGACAGCATCCTCAGCAACGCCCGGATTTACACGGCCGCTGGATTACCACTAGACGACCCCTCTATTCATCTATATCGCCAAAGTTATATCCCAGCTCACAGCGAGCTAACATGGATTTTGGATTGCTTCACTGGGTTTGGCAGGATGAGCATAATGACACAGTTCAAAGACAAATCGCGTAAGTTTCTCGATAGTAAAATAACCAGGGAGGAAATGTCTGACGAACAGAAAGCTTGGGATACTATAGACAGAAATATTTCCGTCGGTCTCTTCAACTACCCAGTCCTGATGGCCGCCGACATCTTGCTCTACGGCGCCACCTACGTGCCAGTCGGCGACGACCAGACGCAGCACCTGGAATTTACGCGCGACATTGCCGAGCGGATGAACCGCAAATTTGGCGACTTGTTCATCGTGCCTAAACCAGTCGCCCAGCAGCATAAATTCTTCGGCAACGACCAGGGCTTGAGGATCAAAGACCTAGTCAACCCGACCAAAAAAATGAGTAAATCCGACGACAGCGGCAAGGGCGTCATTTTCCTTGGCGACGAGCCGCAGATAGCGCACAAAAAAATCATGAGCGCCACCACTGATTCGCTAGGCAAAGTACAATACGACCGCGACAACCAACCGGGCATCTCCAATCTGTTGGAGATTTTGACGCTGGTACGCCAGGACGCTGGACGAGACGTCAGCTTGGAGCAGACCATCAGTGAGTACGCTGGCATGGAGCGCTACGGCGATTTCAAGCGAATCGTGGCTGATGAAGTGGCCGAATTCTTAGCGAATTTCCAGGCACGTCTGGCGGTAGTTGACGAGCAGGCCATCGAACGCAAACTGGAGTCGAGCGAGCGCGACATGAACGTCGTCGCCAATGAAACCTTGCACCGCGTCCAAACGGCCGTGGGGCTACGGAGATAGGAACACTCGCGTGAAAATCTCGCCGCGCACCGTCCTCAAGATCGCCAGGCTGTACCAACTGGCGGACGACAACACGCCCGTCAAGGCCTTGCGCCATCTGAAAGTCCAGACGGACGAATCGCACATCGTGGCGGAATTTATCCTAAACAAGCAACATTTCGCCGTGCTGTACGGCTCGATCGTTGACGAGGAATCAATTGACGAATTGTGGCCCGGTAGACCTGCCAACGCTGAGATTCTGCCAAACCCGCTTGATACGAGCTGCACCGAGACGCCGTTTCAGGGCAAGTTTGTCATGATGTTTCGAATTGTACCGACCAAGCAGCGCCTAGACGTCCACTTGTCCACAGCATTTGACCCGTCAATTTCGCGCAGCCTCTGGCAAAAATATATCAAAGCCGGCTACGTGTCGGTCAATCAGCGCGTGGTGACGACGCCGAAATTTGAGGTCGACGAGACCGACGAGATCGCCGTCAAGCTGCCAGAGCAGGAGCAGGCGAGTGCAGAATTGCCGATATTATACGAAGATGATGATGTGATAGTAGTAAATAAGCCGAGCGGCCTGCTGACCCACGCCAAAGGTGGACTATCGACCGAACCGACAGTAGCAGAAATCATTCGCCCCAAAACGTCGTTTGCCCCAGGCACCGATCGGCCGGGTATTGTCCATCGGCTCGACCGCGACACTTCGGGTGTGCTGATCATCGCCAAAACTGCTGACGCCGCCGCCCACCTACAAAAGCAATTCGCCCAGCGCACCACCAAAAAAACCTACCTTGCGGTAACTGACGGCGTACCGAAATTAGCCGCCGCGAAGATTGACCTACCGATTGGTCGCAACCCAGCCGCACCCAGCACCTTCCGCGTCGACCCGAACGGCAAGCCCGCCCAAACAACCTACCGCGTACTGACAGCAACTGATAACCAGGCGCTAATTGAACTCAAACCCACCACCGGCCGCACCCATCAACTCCGCGTCCATATGGCGCACCTAAATACACCAATTCTCGGCGACCGCGTCTACGGCAAACCTGAGGCCAGCCGCCTGATGCTCCACGCCCACAAGTTAGAAATCACGCTGCCGTCAGGTGAACGAAAAACCTTTGAAGCGGCTATTCCTAGTGTATTTACCGAACTATTCCCTGATTGCACCCAAAACACCAAAGAACCGAGCCATCAATGAACCAGCCGCCTCTCATCTCCACCAACGACCAGGCCACAGTTGAGCAATTAGCAAACCATTTGCCACAGTCGCTGATGGTTATCGCTGAACCTGGCTTGGACGGGGCGGGGGTCGCCCGCTATTTGGCAAAACACCATCAATCAGACATCCTCACCGTCAACCCACTGCCGCAAAAGAACACTATCTCAACTGAACAAATTCGCGACCTGACAGCCATACTGCGCACTTACAGCTCTGTCCGCCGCGTCGTCATCATCAACCCAGCCAACGCCATGACCGAGTCCGCACAAAACGCGCTATTAAAAACCCTGGAAGAGCCAAATCTCAATACTCATTTTCTCTTGATCACCACTGCCAGCACAGACCTCCTCCCAACCATCCAGTCCCGCTGCCAGCAGCTGACGCTCCACCGCACCACCGCCAGCCAAGACGCTCAGCTACTGGAAAAGACCGCCCTGACACCCCAAGAAAAGCGCCAAATAGCATTTCTCGCCGCTGGATTGCCGCTACTCATCACCGAACTGAGTCATGACGCCAAAAAACTAGCAGAGCGCCAGGCCATCGCCGCTGACGCCAAGCACATTTTGGAACATCCCAGCTCCTACGCGTCCCTGAAATGCGCCCTGCGCTACACCGACCGAGCAAGTGCCCTCCAGCTCATCGACATTCTCCTGCGCTTCATCCATTTCCAGCTAAAACATGCTGCCCAGCCGCCAACCATGCATCAATTACTCAAAAAAGTACTAGAAGCAGAGAAGTCTCTCCTAGCAAATGGCAATACGCGCCTCGCTTTATTGAAAATTGTGCTATAATTAAGCAGATATGTTAAGTTTGATATTCATTTTAGCAATTATCATTTGGGCAATCACCTACAAACCTTCCGAAGAAAATTCTGCAGATTTTCCAGCCAAGATTTCTGAAAAATTAGATCAGTTGTGGGCTATTGCGCAAGAATCAATTCGCGACAACAAATACCTCAGGGCAGAGAAGGCGCTATTGACGATTTTGCGTGTCGATGAGAAAAACGCCACCGCGTACAACCGCCTGGGTATTTTGTACGCCAAGCAGCAAGCCTACAAAGACGCTATTGAATGTTTCGAAATCGCTCAGAGCTTGGAACCAAGCGCTTCCAGCTTGCATAATGTTGGTCTGATTTATTACGAAACGAAGAACTATCCTAAAGCAGCACTAGCCTTTGAGCAAGCCCTGGAGATGGAGGATGATTTGGCAGCGCGCTACATCGCCTACGCCAAAGTCCAAGAAAAGATGGGCAATGGCAAAAAGATGATCGCTGCACTAGAAAAAGCAGTCGAACTTGACCCAATTCCACAGACACTCACTGTTCTGGCTGAAGCTTACGACAACAACGGGCAAGCAGAGCTGGCCTCTGGACTGCGTAAAAAAGCTGCTGCCATGTTAGTCCCTGACAGTCACGGCGCCATACCGCGTCAGCGCCGTCAACCAAAACAGCCCAAAAAGTTGGTAATGTAGTTGCTTAGCCTATTTTTTTTTGCTATAATCACAGCAGTGCCGCTTTAGCTCAGCTGGCTAGAGCAACGGTTTTGTAAACCGTAGGTCCTCGGTTCGAGCCCGAGAAGCGGCTCCAAGCACACGCCGGAATCGTGTAGTGGCAATCACAGGAGACTGTAAATCTCCCGCCGTAAGGCTTCGTAGGTTCGAGTCCTACTTCCGGTACCAATCAAACACCGTCTCATCACGAGGCGGTTTTTGATTACCTCCAAGTGTCACCACAGGCCGCCATTCATTGACTAAATACAATATACATGCTATAATCTAGTCATGTTCTTATTATTCAAACAATTTCTGACCGAATGGAATAGCAACAAAAACCAGCGTACCAAGCTACAACAGGCATATTTCCTGATCATCATCTCACTGGCGGTTGTAGCAGGTTTTCTGTCTCTGCTAAATAGCGACTTCGGACGGGTACTGATGATCATCGCTGCCTTTACCGCTGTCGTATACATCTTCAACGGCGTCGTCTGGGCGCTACTCGACGCATTCATCGCGCCAATCTTGCCAAAGCACGAAGCCAAAAAGGCAACCAAACGAAACCAAAGATAAGCTCGTACATATTGCAAACTAAAAAGGTCGCTCACGTAGCGGCCTTTTCTATAAAATCAACATGGGGGCGATATTTCAAGTTTACTAAAGCCTATTTTAATAAATTCCAAATAATAGACATTCTATGGGTAGAAAATAAATTAAAATATTAGTCAAGAAATACAATAATATTTCCCATAGATTTTCATCTCTGTTCATCCCTAATTCAACTAAAGACGCGTAGTTTTAGTGGATTTTAGAGGCTATATGATATAATTATAGGGCTACAACTTTTACAACAAATCAAGTAAAGATACTTGGATTTCAGTGATAAATTGCGATCACATGCGCGGTTTGGATTACTGAAATCCAAGTTGTAAAAAGTTGTAGCGACTCGTATGTGGTCGCTTTTTTATTTGGCGATTGCAAAAGAATCGCTATGACAAAACCATCCTACTATAATCAAATATATTTTAAGGACGCTCGCAAAATGCGCGAGCTTCCTGATAATTCTGTTCAGCTTATTGTTACCAGTCCGCCGTATTTTAACATCAAAGACTATTCAAAAGATGGATATCAAGATCAGTTGCGTGGCGAACGACAAGCCGGACAGATTGGCGACATTGCAGACTATGAGAAGTATATTAACGAGATGTTAAAGGTCTGGCGAGAGTGTGAAAGAGTATTAAAGCCGAATGGAAAACTTATAATAAACTCTCCTCTAATGCCAATGCTGAAAAAACATTTCAACACGCATTACAACAGACATATTTTTAACATAGATAGCGACATTCAATACTCTATAAGAACCAAAACTAACCTATATCTACTAGACTTGTATATTTGGGAACGTGCCACTTCATCTAAAAAAATAATGTTTGGCAGCTACCCGTATCCGAGAAATTTTTACGCCCAGAATACTTCTGAATTTATCACTGTTTACGTTAAGGATGGCGCTCCAGAAAAAGTCAGCAAAGAAATCAAGGAAGCTAGTAAACTAACTCAACAAGAATGGGTCGAGTACACGAAACAGATCTGGCGCATACCAATACCAAACAAGAGAGACTTAGCTTTTGGTGAACACTCAGCAATTATGCCTGAAGAGATTGTGAATCGAGCCATCAGACTATACAGTATGGTCGATGACCTTGTCTTAGACCCATTTACCGGTTCTGGTACCACCCTAAGAGTAGCAAAAAAACTAAGACGCAACTATATCGGCTATGAGATATCTACCACCTATAAAGACATCATTAACAAGAAGCTTAGCACTGAATATGAATATAAATAGAGTTTATGCACACGATTGTATTGATTTTTTGAATACAGTGGACAGAAAGAGTATTGATCTGGCTATTATAGACCCTCCTTATAATATGTCAAAAGCAAGTTGGGATACTTTTAGTAATCAGCAAAGCTTTCTTGATTTTACCCATAGGTGGATTGATGCTCTACTACCCACACTAAAAGATACTGCCAGTATCTATATCTTTAATACTCCATTTAATTCAGCTTATATCCTGCAATACTTAGTGGAAAAAGGTATGCTTTTTCAAAACTGGATTACTTGGGATAAAAGAGACGGTTTTAACGCTTCCAAATATCGTTATACTCACGGGCAAGAAACTATCTTATTCTTCACTAAATCAAAGGAATACACCTTTAATGCAGACGATATACGTATACCGTACGAGTCAACCGATAGAATCGCTGCCGCCACTAAGAAAGGTATCTTGAAAAACGGTAAACGTTGGTTTCCAAACCCTAACGGTCGAATGTGCGGCGAGGTGTGGCATATAGCAAGTGAGCGCCATAGACAAAAAATAAATGGCAAAATTCAAAAGATGTCACATCTAACACCAAAGCCAAAGGAAATGATTGAAAGAATGATTTTAGCAAGCTCAAATAAGGGCGATTTAGTATTGGACTGCTTTGTTGGCAGTGGCACTACTGCTGTATGCGCGAAAGCACTAGGAAGGAATTATATCTGCTCTGACAATAATCCTGACTATGTAGAGCTGGCTATTAAAAATATTGAGGGAGTATCTAATAATGGATGATTTATTAATGATCAGCCCAGGCAATAAGGCAATAGAGTTCATTGTCCGTCGCATTACTGACGATAAATATAGAGGAAACGTATCGATTCAACATACGGTTTACGATATGAATAAAATCATTATCTTACTCAAGACTCTAGATAAGTTTGCACCAAACAAACAGTTGATGAAAGTCAGAACCGAAGATTTAAGTAGACGCCCGGCAAACACACCGGATGAGGCGGTGTATGCAAACTTTGTTAGTGATTTCTCAAGACAGGTAGATAATGACACGCAGGATACGATTAGAAAAAATATATTTCCTGACCTACATCGCATGGGTCTAATTGATCGTTATAATAAGAGCAAAATTAAAACAGATCCATACAGACAAACCCCCATTGCTTACGTCTCAATAACTGATCAAGGGTTAAAGTTGATAAAAGCAAGTCCACTAGATCAAAGGTTTATTTGGTCAAAAGCTTTAGATTTTATTCTTGGTGGGCTTGTTGATATTACACTCGAGATATTACGTGACGACGACTACAGATATGAAAAAATTACGAAGTGGGAATATATGTTTTTTGTATCAGCAGTAAACCTAAGTGATGACTTTTCTTTCAGTATTACAAAAGATGAATGCATAAAGTTAATTAAGGAGTTTCGACGCTTATCAATCTTTCAGATACAGCAAGTCATTGATGTTTTAAGAGAAACCATGAAGCCAGAAAGATACACTGGCAACAAGACGAATCAACGCGATTTTCATAATTGGAGGAACAAGAACGATCGAATTTTTGAACGATTCTCTCAAACCGTATATTTTCAAGTTAGTGGTAAAAACAAAGATCGCGAAGTCTGCTCTCTGTCTACAAAGAAAATTGTTGCTAAAAGCGGCAAAATCGTCGAAATACGCAAGCGGTCACTGTCTGAAAAGATTAACTATTATAAAAATCATGAGATACCAAAAAAGATACCGGGATTTGAATTACATCATGTTGTTGCCCTATCCCTCTCTGAAAGCCCCGAACAATATGATATGTTCGATAAATGGCAAAACATGGTGTATATAGACGCATTCAAACATGCTCAAATTACACAAAATCGAAACCGCAATGTCATAATGCGCACAAAATTTGACGATATCTTGCTAATAGATTATAAGAATAACGTAGTCTACCTTAAAAACAAGGAAAATATAGCTTATAAGCCAGAGCTTCAATCTATTATGGTTGAATATAATAGATCCCTGCGAGCAACGTTGAGTCGCTAAACCTCATAAGATGTTTCTAATCAAACAACGGGCGACCAAAGGCGGAATAGCTACGAAAAACCGCCTAATAGGCGGCAATTTTCTATAAAATCAAATTGGAGCCACGATCGGGGCTTGAACCCGAGACCTCATCCTTACCATGGATGCGCTCTACCAACTGAGCTATCGCGGCGTCATACTCACAGCTGATTATACCAAATTATCCTGTCGGTGAAAAGCGTTTGCTATAATAATTATCAGGAGGAATTATGGCTCAATTTAGTTTTGATATAGAAAGCACGTTTAATAAACCAGAGATGAATAACGTTCATCAATTGGTGGTGCGGGAAATCGCCAACCGCTTTGATTTTAAGGGGACGCCAGCTGATGTCGAATGGCTACCAGATAAAAAGGGCTTTAAGGTCATCGGCACAAATGAGTTTCAGGTGCAATCAATCATTGATATGATCGGTCGGCAGCTCGCCAAACGCAACATGACCAGCAAGGTGCTCGATCTTGACGGGGCGCACAATGCCGCCAATATGCGTGCCTGGCAAGATGTACCGTTCAAAGACGGTCTCAGCCAAGAAAACGCCAAAAAGATCACCAAGCTCCTGAAAGAAGCACATCCCAAGGTAAAAATCCAGATTCAAGGCGACAGCGTGCGCTGTACCTCAAACAGCAAGGATGAGCTACAATCCGTCATGACGACGCTCAATCAAGCAGATTTTGATTTTCCGTTGAGCTTTGGCAACTATCGGTAACTGTTCGCCCGCCAACAATAAATCCGCGCCGGTTCTGTGGCGCGGATTTCATCGTAGTTATTTGTTGTAGATTAGCGCAAGCTGCGACGGCTCATCATATAAGCGCATGTTACGCTCACCAGTCCACCAAGTCCCAAGATGCCGCTAGCGGTGTTCAGAGTACCAGTGAGAGGCAATTCCTTAGTGGTTGGCGCAGTAGGAGTTGGCTGCGGCTGCGGTATGGTAGCAGGAGGTGTTGTTTGATTGGTGGCTGGTGGTGTCGTCGGCTCAGTCGGCGTTGGCTTATTTGGCTCATTCGGTACTGATGGCGTAGGTGTCGGCTGCGTTGGCTTATTCGGCTCATTTGGCGTTGGCTGAGTTGGTGGATTTGCTGGAGGTGTCGTCACCGTGTAGGTTTCGGTTGTCGCGTCATCACAAGCGTCTGGAGAACCAGTGATGGTCGGCGTGTCGACACAAGCAGTGTTCTTGTGCTTGCCCTCAACGAACTTCGCGTACTTAGCGGTCAATGAGAATGTTTGTGATTGACCAGCAGGTAAGTTAGCGATGGTGTGTGTCCACTTAGCACCATCAACCTTACCAGCACTACTGGTTGACAGAGTAACTTCTTTTGGTGCAGTGTCACTGATGACAACATCTTTCAGATCTGTTTTGCCAGTGTTTTTGACGGTAATTTCATAGGTGAAATCACTGTTGACTGCCACTTTGACATGCTCTTGTTTGTTAACTGTTTTGGTGATACTGACTGATGGCTTTGGCTCTTCTGGCTTATTGTCATCAGTGATTGTGAAGCTACCCGTACAATTAGGACTGGTTACTTCGCCAATACTGGTGACAGCTGTTGCTTGAGCTTTGTATGTACCTGGCGTCTTGAGTTCAACACCCATACCAGTTTGGTCACCGGTCACACCACCAGCGTCAACAAGTTTGCCTGATGGGTCATACACCCGGATGTAGATTGATTGGATGGTGGCACCATTTTTGGCTGACGCCTTGGCACTCATGTGGTAGCGGTTGCGTGACAGTTGAGTGATGGTCAAGCTGTCACAAGTAGCAACTGGCTGTGGCTTAGGCTCTGGTTTTGGCTGCGGCTGCGGTGTTGGCGTCACCGGAACAGCCTGTGGCACGCTATAGGTCAACAAGTTACCGCAAGAAGACATGATGCGGAATTTACCTCGAGTAGCCGAACTGCCTTCCCAGCCCATGTACCAACTACTGTCCCACAACTTCTGCGGGCGGGAGTAAATGGTGCGTCCGGCAACCGTGTGGGCTTTTTGACCCTGAGCCTCAGAGAACCGTGAAGTCCAACCCCATGACTGAGCAGAGGAATCGACCTCGTAGCGGACCTTGGTGCTAGAGATATTCGCCAATTCTGCTCTAGTGATGCCATTGTAGGTTAGTACGTCGCGGAAATTGTTGGTATTTTTGTCATAGTGCGCCAAAATTGCTTCTTTGCTGCCGACACCACCTTGGATCATGTCGTCTGACGCAGCTTGTGCGTAATCTTGGAAGAAAACTACTGATTGCAGCACCATAGCCATCACCATCATGCCGATGCCCAAATGTTTTACGGTTACTTGTTTTGATGTCGTCGCTGCTTGCTTCAAGCGAGCTATATATGTTTTCCACGACTGTCTAGCCATACCCTCACTCCTTACTGCATCATCTCCACCTGATGCGTTATATCTTACTATTACTACCGTATCATATATTTTACAGAAGCACAATGAATGAACATTTGATAATTGCTTGAACTAATTTGCATAATCTGTTATATTGTATAATCGAAGTTTAAGTACAAATTGTTAAAGGGAAACTATGGCAAAGAAGAATACGAAACGCAAGTTGATCGGTTTGGTCAGTGACAAAAGCAAGCACCGAACTTACTACACGACAATCAATACACAGAACCGCACTACCAAAGGTCAAGGTAGGTTGACGCTGCGTAAATACGACCCAATCGCTCGTCAGCACGCGACCTACACCGAAACCAAGAAAAACCTTGGTCGTAACGAAGTTAAAGCTCGTAAAAGCTAGTTTCTTATCACGCGTATCATTAAAACCCATGCATACGACGTGGGTTTTCTTTATGCTTTCGGGTGAGCATGCCTCGAACGCCAATAGATATCCCGCAAGACATTCATCACATAGAGTGAAGCTTCGTATGGTGAATTATACGGGCTAAAGTAAGCATGAACATCACCGTCAGACGCCCACTTGGTGCACATGTAGTAGTAATGATCAGAGGTTTGCAAATTACGCCAGTCGCTAATCAATTGAGAATCGCCAGACGCCAGTACTCGCGGCGCCAGCTGATACAGATAGCGCAGAGCTTCTTGTTGCAAAGCATTGCCATTCCACGCCGTCAAATCTCTCTCGCTGTCGGCCCAAGTGATAGTTTCCGGCATACTCACGTCTCCGACTGGTGCGTTCGATAGAGCTTGCGACACCGTATTAAACTGACCGCCAGCTGTTATCCATTTCCCAACAAACCGCTCAAAGAAGGTGAATATACCGTGTTCTTTCCATTGATGCTCGCCAAACGTTTCATAGTCCATAAACAAGTTGACCAATGGACCGCCCGATGCTGTGAGCCATGAGCTGTAGGTTTCAGCCGTCAGTGGCCAGCCACTCCACTTTTTGTTACTAAAACGAAAGGCGATGTCGTCACTCAAGCGATAATTCTTTAGGAGTAACCTTGTGTGCGTGGCGCCTTTTGGTTGATACACATAATTCGGGCTGCGCCAACCCAATACTTTGTCCCAGCCTTCAGCTAGCACACCGTCATACCCGCGTGCTTCTGCCCAGGCCCCAAGCTCATCATTGTATGCCAACTCAGTGTTTGCCAAAACGTTGGGCGAAACGCCAAATAGCTGTTTGATTTTCTCAGCATGGAGGGCAACTTGCGCCTCAAATTCAGACTGATCGTAGAAAAAGGCCAGGCTGTGATGATAGGGACTCGCCAGTAGCTCCACACGTCCTGTTTTCACGAGTCGCTGAAAACTTTCAATCACATCTTGTGCGAACTGCTCAGCTTGCTCCAGAAACACCCCAGACAGACTCAGTGATAGACAAAATTCTGGATATTCGTGTAGTAGCTTTTCTAGCAGCGCATTCATCGGTCGGTACGATTTGTTAGCTACTTTCAGAAAAATCTCTTTGTTGTTTTGGTCGCCATCACCACTGAAATAATCATGACGATTTGCTGTATCGAGTGCACCATAACTGCGAACGCGCCATGGCTGGTGAGCGTGCAGGTACAGGGTAATCGCTGGACGGCTCATACACCACCGCCTTTTGTTCGAGCCTGCTCGTACAATTTCAAACAATGCTGGGCCGCGTCATGCCAGGACAGCTGAGCGTACTCTGTTTTCACATCTTCCTTGAGAATCTCCAAAAGAGCAGGTGAGCGCGCCAACATGACGATTTGTCGTGCCAATTTGTTAGTATCCCAATAGTCAAACCGTAAAATGTTGTGCAACACTTCGCCGACGCCAGACTGGCGACTGATGAGCAGAGCTGTGTCGTGGTGCGCCGCCTCCAACGCCGTCAAACCAAACGGTTCTGACACTGAACTCATCACAAACACATCGATCAGATGGTAAGCATCGCGCCACTGCCGACCACGGACAAAGCCTGTAAACACCACCTTGTCGCTGATGCCCAGGTGCGCCGCCAAAGCAACCAGTTCGTCGCGTTGCTCGCCACTACCGCTCAGTAGTAACGCGATTTTTTGGTGCTGTTTGATGGCCTCGGCCACCGCCCGAATCAGATAGGTCAAGCCTTTTTGCACTGTCAGTCTGGTCAATGCACCAACGATGATATAGCCCTCTTTTTTCAAGTCTTCCAAGTATTGATAGGTTCCTTGGTCGTATTCGTGTGGCGGCAGTTCATCCAGGTCAATGGCATTGTAGACAACCTCGATTTTCTCTGGTGGAATGTGATAGTTCTTCACAATGATATCTTTGGTAATGTGGCTCACTGCAATGATTCGGTCAGCCATCAATAGCCCTTGCTGCTCAATCTCATGCACCAACGGGTTGCCCTCATTCTCACCAGAACGGTCAAATTCAGTCGCGTGCACATGCACGATCAACGGCGCATTGCACTGCTGCTTAGCGATGATACCCGCTTCCATGGTTAACCAGTCGTGAGCGTGAATAGCATCTGGAGGATGCTGTTTGACAAATTCTTTCACAAAGCAGTTATATCGTCGCTGCACCGCCCGCATACCGCCCAGCCCGCAATCATACGCTTGCTTGTCCGAAGTGCCCAAATCATCATAGGCGCCAAAACCATCTTTTGATGCCTCCAAATGCGTCGCTGCGTGCACATTCATGAAATCAATATTCGGATGCTCGGCAGAATAGGGAACAACAAAGTCGATGTCCACACCACAGTCAGCCAATGCCCGTGACATCTGATAACATGCGACGCCTAACCCTCCGCTATTATGCGGAGGTAATTCCCACCCAAGCATCAATATTTTCATACCTACTATTTATCATAAAACGATGCTTATGTTTTTTCAATAGTTTTTCACGGTTTTTCAGGAGTATTTCACGCAGCGACCTGTCAGATAGCCTCCTCAAATCACCCAAAATGAGTTGCCGAGGACGGAAAAATCATGTAAAATAACGCCAAGACACAGGGGAGTAGCTCAGTTGGTAGAGCACCGGTCTCCAAAACCGGGTGTCGCAGGTTCGAGTCCTGTCTCCCCTGCCATAGAGCCGTAGAGCCATAAAATAGCAGAGGTTTTCCCTCTGTTTTTTTCTCACCAGGCGTGTGGTATACTGATTTCATGAAACCATTGCAGTTATCTTCGCCGCACTTGATTATCATGGTCGGCGCACCGGGGGCGGGAAAAACACAGTTTGCGACTGAATTTGCCAAAATGTTCAATGCGCCAATGTTAAGCAGTGACACACTGCGTGAATTGTCGAGCGATGACGCACTGATTCACAAAGCTGCAATCGATTTGCTTCGAGAGTTACTCAAGCCAAGACAGACAATCATTTTCGACGGCAACACCGAAAAGCGTGCTTGGCGTTCCGACATCGCCAAAGTCGCTCGTGAGGCTGGATTTAAACCACTGTTCGTGTGGGTACAGACCGATCCTGCTATGTCCAGAGCCAGGTGGCTCCGTTCACACAACGGCGATGAAGCGCTGTTCGAACAGAAATTACGAACTTTCTCACCACCGCATGCCAGTGAGCCCTACATGGTTATCAGTGGCCGCCACACTTACAATACGCAGGCAAAGACGCTTTTGAAAAAACTCAGCGACGCCACCCGTCCAGCTGCTTCTATACGTACTCAGCCCCGATCGATTGGCGGACGAGTACGGGTTCAATAAACAAGGAGCGAGATGCCAACCATCACTGATCCTGAATTTGGCGAGATCACTGTCACCAGGCGCGCCCTAGCCAGTCGCGTCAGTTTGCGTATCGCACCAAACGGTCGTATTCGTATCACCATGCCGCTTCACGCACCGCTAGCTTCCGCCAAACTCCTCGTCAAACAGTCACGCTGCAGCATCCACCAACTCATCACCGAACAGCAAGGTGATTTTCCATACGGCACGTCTCAGCAAATCGGCAAAAGCCATAACCTGCTAGTGGAGCAGGGAACACCCGCTATCAAAACCGTCGGAACTACCATCATCGTCAGCGTAACAGACGAGCAAAATTTCACCGACCCCATGTTTCAACAATCCATTCGCGACCACGTCGTCAAAGCCCTGCGCAAAGAAGCCAAAAGCTATTTGCCGCGCCGCCTCAAATTTTTAGCAGAGCAATACGACTTTCATTACGACAAAACCCGACTCACACATTCGTCCAGTCGCTGGGGCAGTTGTTCCTCAAACGGTACTATCAGCCTAAATATCGCCCTCATGAATCTACCGTTTGAACTATTGGACTACGTCCTCATCCACGAACTGTGCCACACGCGCCAGATGAATCACTCGTCAGCATTTTGGCATGAGGTCGCCACCATCGATCCACGCTATAAACAACATCGCACCACCCTGAAAAAATATACCCCACACGTATAATGCTTATGGTATACTGGTACATATGCAGGGAGGGAATCTTATCTATGCCATCATCATTTTACTTGTCATATCATGGCTGATGTTTCTAGCAGTCGTCGTCATCGCCTATCGTGGACGACACCAGTCACGCCAAGAGCTACGACGTAGTCGCTCCCGTGAACGGCTGGAACGCGACCGCGTATTGACACTAGTCAACAACCTCACCGACGCCATCATCAGCATGGACGCCCACGGCATCATCGGCCTCTACAACGCCGCCGCTTTGAGTCTACTTGACACCAACGCCAGCATCCAAGGCGTACACATTGATGAGTTATTAAATTTTGAAACCAACGACAAACAGCCAGTTCCTGTATTCAAAGAGTTGCGAAAATCGCCAGCCATTCGTACCCGCGACGACATCATCATGCCCCTTGAGGGCGGTGACCGCGTGCGCTTGTCAGCCACTTTTGCACCAGTACAGGGCGGCAGCGACACACTCACTTCGGACGGCTACGTCCTCATTTTGCGCGACATCACTCGCGTCAAAAGTTTGGAAGAAGAGCGCGATGAATTCATCAGTGTGATCAGCCACGAACTACGCACCCCCATCACCATCGCCGAAGCCTCACTCTCCAACGTCCAGCTCATGATGCACCGCGGCATGACCGACAAATTAGACGATTCGCTTGCCGAAGCCCACAAACAAATCATGTTCCTCGCGCGCATCGTCAACGACCTCAGCACGCTGTCTCGCGCGGAGCGCGGTATTGCTGATGAATCAGAGCTCATCAACGTCACTGAACTAGCCGAAAAACTCCGCCACGAATACGAACCGCAAGCCACAGAGAAAAAATTAGCATTCAACCTGGACGTCAGAGCAGGCGTCGGCAATGTCAATGTGTCTCGGCTATATCTTGAAGAATTATTGCAAAATTTCATCACCAACGCCATCAAATACACCCAAAAAGGCTCGGTCACCCTCATCATGAAGCGCAGCGGCGGCAAAGTCTACTTTGGCGTCAAGGACACCGGCATCGGCATCGGGCGCAGTGATCAAAAAAAGATTTTTGACCGTTTCTTCCGCGCCGAAGATTACCGCACCCGCGAAACCAGTGGCACTGGACTGGGGCTGTACGTAGCAGCCAAACTAGCCCGCAAACTCGGCTGTACCATCAAACTAGAAAGCCGTCTCAATCACGGATCAACCTTCAGCTTCAGCCTGCCACCGGCAAAGCCCGCCAAAAAGCAATAATACCGCTCACACTTGCAATGCATGCATTTTTTGTGCTAAGCTATACTTGACAGTCTGTGAAAAACAGACTTTTTAATTTGGGAGAAACACATGGCAGAAAAGGGTAAGCAGACAGGGAAAACTACCGTACGCCGCATCAAGGCAACGGATGATTCCCCTAAAAAAACCGTCAAAAAGAAACCAACCACCAAACCAGCACGCGCTGTCAAAAAGCCTGAGTCAGATTCAGGCATGCGCGACTCATTTGTTGGTTATTTCAAGGGAGCATGGGCCGAGCTGAAACTCGTTCGCTGGCCGACCCGCGCCAACACCTGGATCATGACCGGCACCGTGATTGGCTTCACTTTACTGCTTACCACATTGATTTTATTACTTGACGCTGGATTTAACTGGGTCTTTGAGCAAATTTTGAAATAAAGGTAAAAGGAGTTTTTTATGGCAAATAATCGTTACGACTCAACCCGTCAGTGGTACGCTATTCACACCTATTCTGGCTACGAAGAAAAGGTAGCAGAATCCATTCGTCAGCGCATCAACGGTGTTGACATGGCAGACAAAATTTTCGACGTCATGGTCCCAAAAGAAAAACAAATCCAAATCAAAAACGGCAAACGCAAAGTCGTTGAAGCCAAGATATTCCAAGGCTACGTTTTGGTAGAGATGAACCTAACCGACGAAACCTGGTACATCATCCGCAACACGCCTGGTGTAACTGGGTTTGTCGGTGCCGACACTACGCCAACACCAGTTTCTGACAAAGAAATTGCCAAAATCAAAAAGCGCATGGGCGTCGAAGAGCCAAAGCACCAGATTGATTTCTCAGAGGGCGAAGTTGTTTCCATCACCGATGGTCCGTTCAAAGGCTTTGACGGCGCAATCGCTGAAATCGACCCAATCAAAGGTAAGATCCGCGTCATGGTCAGTATGTTTGGACGCGACACTCCAGTCGAGCTTGACGCCCTGCAGGTGAAAAAAGTCTAACACGCAGGACCAAACAGTCCAATTTATATATTATCAAAAGGGTGGAGAGGTTTTACCATGAGTACACTAGAAATGCCACAACCCAGTGATGATAACTCCAAGGAGAACGGGGGGATCATACAGCCCAGTGACAACACCACCCAGGAGGCCGCCAAAGTCTCAGAAGAATGGTTAGAAGCACTGGGTGAGCCTGATGGCAATGAGTTAGCAGATGCCTCTCGTAAACATCTAGTCGCCATAAATAGTTTAATCACAACCTTTGGAAAACTATCTGCCAACCAGACTATTGATGAGCAACAGCGTGTCTTAAATAAGTCCAGCACCTTATTAAATATGCAGTATCTCCCAGCACTACGAGAACTTGCTACCCATTATTTACAAGACTTACCGACAACGCCAAAGCAAAAGGAATCTTTGCTCGCTTGGTTTGCCGATCTGATGGAAAGCGATAGACAGGCGGTTATGGCTGCAGCACATGCCATCGCTCCAGACAGTATTCCAGAAAAGCAGGCAGACATACCAGCGCAAGCTAAACTACATGTAAACCAACTGTACGAGGAGTCCATGGAAGAGTGTGAAGAAGACCTCTCACGTATGCCTGCTTATTTTGCTGCCAATTTTGCAATATCCCTGGGGCAACACCAGGCCAATATGATAAATTCCACATACGACAGCTTACCTGTCGCATCAAAAGAGGCGCAGGCACCAGAGGACGATACTCCTCCACCTGAAATCCCAACCAGCCTTGAAATCAAAGACCCCAAAATAGCTCGCATGTTGATGTTCTCAGAAATTGGTAAAGAGGTGGTTAAAGCCTTTACTATCGCTGGCGGCGTGGCAAGCGGCATCATTATTGGCAACGCAGTCACGCACTTTTTCTCACGCAAAAAATAATGCATCGCGCATCAAACTACCAAACGTCTTTAGCTTGCACCACTTCACTGGTGTACGCCAGATAGTGCTGCAATAGGAAAATGATCAACGCCACAGTGATAAACACCAATAAAATGATCACTACCCAGAGATTACCCATCTGCAAAATACCAGCCAATAAAACTGGCACCGTCGCCACGCCACAAGCCAACACTTTGCCTACCAACAACGTCACCAAGGTGACGGGACACTGACAAAACCGCACTGACCGCTTCAACATCCGCGAACCGCCGCGTCCTAGCCAATAGGTAAGAGCGGTGAGGGTGATGAGCAGCACCAACGCCGTAGCAATCCCCAATGCAGCACTCAACAACTGAGCCATCAACGGCTCTGGTTCTGTCGGCGCTGTCTGCATCAACGGTTCTGCAGTGCGCAAATTCACTGACAATCCAAAAAACTTACCGCGACGCATCAGCCACACTACGGCGGACAGGGAGATGATTGCGTAAACAAATAGGAGCAATGTGTAGCCCACCGCACCAAACGCGTTAATGATGCGCTTAATCGGGAGCGGGCCTCGCACGTTCATGCTTGAATTATACCACACTTTTTTGTATAATACCTATGTTACGCACACTTTCAATACGCTTCAACTAATTTTGAAAGGGTTTATCATCATGGCAAAGAAAGTCATCGGAAATCTAAAACTACGTATTCCAGCTGGTCGCGCTACCGCTGGGCCTCCAGTTGGTTCAACCTTGGGTCAGTGGGGACTAAACATGATGGATTTCATCAATCCATTTAACGACGCCACCAAAGATTTGATGGGTAAAGACGTCATTGTGCACATTCAAGTGTTCGAAGACCGCACTTTCGCATGGAAATCATTGGGTCAGCCAGTGGACGACATGATCCGCGAAAAAGCCGGCATCCAAAAGGGTAGCGGCAAGCCACACACCGACAAAGTTGGTAAAATCACCCGCGCTCAACTGGAAGAAATCGCTGAAATCAAAAAAGACCAGCTCAACGCCATCGACACAGACGGCGCCGTCAAAATCATCGCCGGTACTGCTCGCAGCATGGGCGTTGAAGTTACTGACTAATCAGTTTCTCACGTCAACTATAGATTACTCTCGCTCAGGCGGGAGTAATTGTATGTTATGGCCAAATATGATATAATATGGGTATGGATCTGGCAGAATTTGCAAAGCTATCAACAGAGAACGAAAGAGGGCTCAAAGACACCATCAAATCCGTTGTCGGTGCAGTAGCCATTACCTCTGCTTTGTTTATTCCGCCAGCGATCATACTGAAGGAAGCGGCCGATACCGCTGCTAATTCTATCCACATCAACACCGAACCTGCCGCAACGCCTTCAGCTGAGCAAACCTCATCGACCCAAGAGCCAGACCAAACACCACCGCCAGCCCCTAGAGGCTTTTTGCAAACTATCATCGACAATCTTGGTGGCTAATCTAACGAAATAATTCAATGCTCATCACAAATACCATATCCGACTCCCGTGTGTCAGAGGCACTTACCAGTGCCAACTTGGTCGTCCTCAGAACCGACACCATCTACGGCATCGTCGCTTCCGCTGCCAACCGCCACGCCATGGAGCGGCTATACCGCGCTAAACATCGTCCAGCTAACGAATCATGCATCATCCTGGTCACTGACATCTCCGACATCCCGGGTTTAACTGCTACTCAACGTCAGCACTACCTACAGCTGAATGCCAAGCGACCGACCAGCATCGTTGTACCAGCCAGCAACGATTTTCCGCACGCCGCCCACCAAAACGGCACACTAGCTTTTCGACTGGTCACCGGCAATTTAGCACGTCTCATCCGCCAAACCGGCCCCTTGTTGGCACCCAGCGCCAACCCAGCTGGCATGCCACCAGCAAAAAATATCACCGAAGCCATCAAGTACTTCGGTGATATGGTGAGTGTCTATGTCGACGGTGGAGAAGTGACAACTGCAGTCGCGTCACGCATCATCAAGCTGCAGGACGGCGACATCGTCACTATTCGCGCTTAGTGCGCCCTACATCTGTACAAACGGACGCGCCAGCTCGATGTCAGGACGCAGCTCTGAGATACGCATCAGCTCATTGTACTTAGCGATGCGCTCTGAACGAGACATTGAACCAGTCTTGATTTGTCCAGTTCCCAAGCCAACCGCCAAGTGAGCGATGGTAGTATCTTCCGTCTCGCCAGAACGGTGGCTCATCACCGTGTTCCAACCAGCTTCTTTGGCCATCTTGACTGCAGCGATGGTTTCGGTCAGTGTACCAATTTGGTTTGGTTTGATGAGGATAGCGTTGCCAGCTTTTTGCTCAATGGCCTGTTCCAGACGCTCGACATTGGTGACCAACAGGTCGTCGCCGACCAACTGCGTAGTGCCGCCCAACTCCAGCGTCAACTTCTGCCAACCGCGCCAGGCTTCTTCGTTCAGTCCATCTTCGATGGAGACGATCGGGTACTGCGCACGTAATTCTTTATACATCTTAATCATCTGGTCAGTGTCCAGTACGCGGTTTTCCGTGGACAAATTGTACTGTTCAGTCTGGCTCTGATAAAACTCACTGGCAGCCACGTCAAGCGCAAAGGCAAAGTCACGCTCCAGCAAGTATCCAGCCTGTTCGATGGCTCGACTGAGCAGGGTGATCGGCTCAGAGTTACCGTAACGAACGCGAGGTGCATAGCCACCTTCATCACCCACAGTCGTTGGGTAGCCCTCTTGTTTGAGAACTTTCGCTAACACGTGAAATACTTCGGCGCTCATGGTCACTGCGTCTTGAATGGTTGATGCACCAACGGGGATGATCATGTATTCTTGAATGTCTGTCGCACCCAACGCGTGCTGACCGCCGTTCATGACATTGACCATCGGCATCGGGAAGCTCATCTGTGGATTACCGGCCAGGGTGTTGATATAGGTGAACAGTGCCACACCACGTGACGCTGCTGCTGCTTTAGCAGTCGCCAAGCTGACTGCCAAGATGGCATTTGCACCCAAACGACCCTTGTTTGGCGTTTCGTCTAGGGTGATCATCTTTTGGTCGATCGCTTCTTGGTCAAACGGACTCATACCGCGTAGTGCATCAGCGATTTCCGTGTTGACATTTTCAACTGCCTTCAAAACGCCTTTGCCACCAAATGGCAATTCATCATCTCGTAGCTCTACCGCCTCGTGAGACCCAGTGCTCGCTCCAGACGGCACCGCAGCCCGACCAAAACAGCCGTCACTCAATATGACATCTGCTTCAACGGTTGGATTACCTCGAGAATCTAAAATTTGACGTGCTCTGATGTGTGTAATTGTGATAAAGTCCATATGATCTATTGTATCAGACCACGCGATAGACCACTAACTGTAGTGTACGTCAGCAAAACTTGTTTCACCTGGATGGGCCACTCGAGCCGACATACAGCTAGTCGTGATAACCTCCTTACCATCCCGTGAACCGCGCATCTTAAGAGGCCCTGCGCAGTGACTGGTAAGACGGTCTACGCCAGCTTGTAATTTAGCTGACTGCCTGTCAAAGCTGTCTAATATCTCCATGACCTCTCTTTGTTTATGGGCTGTAGCACTAGTAGCCATTTGACCTATCTGGTCATCTGTCAATGACACCAAGGCCTCATGGCCCGCCTCTCTCATCATCAGTAAACGCTGTTTTACTTGTTCAGTATCTATACTCAGGCCTTCTTGTACTTCTTGGCGCATACAAGCTATTCCCCCAAGATTGTGCTTTAGCACTGGACAATCTCGACACTTCCTAGGGACCGTAGCCATATCTTCGCCAGTTAGACCTGCACCAGTCATAATGTCATCAAAGGTCGCATCTACGTTTGCTTCATCATGCCCACCAGGTGTGAAATTGCTCTTCTCGCGTTCCATAGTAATTACACATATTATCACATTGTTGCCAAAAACGCAACTATTCCATTAAATGAGCTCACTGCTATTGATTTTTCTGCAATTCACTGGTATAATATATGTACATGAGTGAAGCACCTTTTCCTAGTCCCCGAAAGCAACCAATTGTTCTGGACGGCCTGATGGACATAGCCTATAGCAGGGAAGACCTACCAGATGAGACATTGCAGAAAACCCTGAACAACCAACTATTCACTCCCGAGTTACTAAGCAAGCCGGTCGACATCACCGCCATAACCTCCCACAAGAACAGTGACGGCGAGCCTACCTTAGGTATTGAACAGTTCTCAGAAGCAGTCGCACGGTTTGAGGTCAGTTCAGAGCTGGGCGAACGCACGGTACGCTTGGCGCTCGATAACGGCGACCGCTTGGATGTATCTCACATCATGGAGATTCGTCAGCAAGAGCCAGAAGAGCCGTCGGACTACGCCGAACTGGTTTATGATACCGGTGGACTAGTCAACCGAGTTTTGTCGAGGAAATCATTCAACAAGCTTGGCCCCGAACAACAGCAACTCATCATACAACGACTCACCGAAAAAGCTACCAGGGAGTTTGATGAGCTGCTTGCCGACTCAGAGCATTATCAAGCCATTGTGAATATTTTTAAACAAACCGAGCCAATCATCGCTGACAAGCTCGCTGTATTTGTGCCGGTCGTTTTAGAAGATGGGGAAGCTAAGCTGCTACCCAAACTTCATATCGAAATGACTCACGGTGCAACAAAGACCATCGTACCGTTTGATCAGCTAGCAGATATCGACCTCATCTATCACGAACAGAGAGATGAAAGCCAGCCATTTGACTACCTGGCGACTTTTCAGGACGAATGGCGCAGTCGGTCAATCGAAGCAGTCGAATATGTACTCACGGACGCAGCCACTAACTTGAGCCAAGGCGACAATTCAGCTGAAGATATAGCTGAATCAATGCGGACTGAGACCGCAAAGCGGTGCGCCCAGCTCATGGCTGATGAGAATTTTTTGACAGAACATATGCTTGAGGCAGGCAAGTTTTATGTTGACGGAACATTCTACACTAACAACAACGGTGAATGGCAGGAGATGTTTGACGACCTTACTATCAATGCCAAGCCAGAACTGCACTGTGAGGAAGTAGACGAACAGTGGCGATTTGGGCTACGACTCGTCCCGATAGATGACAACTCACAAGCAGACGTGTTCGTGGTGCCTAACAACACCTTCCTCACAGCCTTTCGGCGTTTGGCGCACTAACCTCATTGAAAACAGTCACCAAAACTGATATAATCAGTCGGAATAATAATCAATGTTGGGAGGTGAACCTCGGGAAAAACCGAGCACCGATTGCACCACAGAAAGGATATCACTCATGGCCAAAAAAGCCGAATTGCTGGAAAAAGCAGCAGAACTAAACCTAGAAGTCAGCGAAAAAAACACCATCGCTGAAATCGAGGCTGCCATCGCCGGCGCTGAAAAACACGAAGTTCGCGAAGCACACGTCGCCAAAGCAGGCAAGCGCAGCCAAAAAGCTTTGGACGAAGCTGAAGCTAAAGCAGAGAAGGAAGCTCGCAAAGAAGCAGGCGACACCACTCCGCAAGACGAAGACGCTGAAGCACACATCAAAAAAGGTCCAAAGCCAGTCACCCGACCACGCCTAGAGCGCCGCGGCAAAAAATACCAAGAAGCTGCCAAAAAGATTGAGAAAGACAAAGTGTACACCCTGGAAGAAGCTTTGAAGCTGGCGACCAAGACCAGCCCAGTCAAATTTGACGCGTCAGTGGAGCTGCACGTTCGGCTCGGTGTTGACCCACGCCAGGCAGACCAGAACATTCGCTCGACCGTGTCACTGCCTCACGGTACCGGTAAAGACGTACGCGTCGCAGTATTTGCACCAGAAGAAGAACACGCTGCTGCCAAAAAAGCTGGCGCCGACATCATCGGCGATGAAGAATTCTTGAAGCAACTCGACAAAGAAGAATTGAACTTTGACATCTTGGTGGCAACGCCACAGTACATGCCAAAACTTGGTAAATACGCTCGTTTGCTCGGTCCACGTGGTTTGATGCCAAATCCAAAGTCTGGCACCGTAGCAACAGACGTGGCAACTGCCGTCACCGAAGCCAAAGCTGGCAAGGTTGAATACCGCGTCGATAAACAAGCCATCGTTCACTTGAGCGTCGGTAAGGTGTCGTTTGGTACGGACAAATTGCAAGACAACGCCCGCGCATTTTTGAGCAGCCTGAACGCCCAAAAACCAAGCAGCCTCAAAGGCGCCTACGTCAAAAGTGTTGCTGTGACTACTACCATGGGTCCTGGCATCAAGGTTGAAAACAACCTCTAGACATGGTTAATTTGACAGTTTGACCCATCAAATCCCGCCGATCATGGCGGGATTTTTACTGGAGTGACGTCGCCGAGATAGTCGTGAGGGTATTGCATTTTTCTGTATTTTATGCTAGAATACTAAAGCCCGTTGGGTATGGATGCTAGCTTGAGTCATTTCTGATTCGCTGTTCCAGCCCGGCTGGACGCGAACCAAAAAAGCTCTTTAACATCTGTATCCTTTCAATCCCTATACGCTAGGAGATCCCATGACACAAAAGCGACATGGGCTAGCAGCGCTGTTTGCGCTGCTAGCTCTGATCTTCGGGTTCTCGGGGGTGGCAGCTGCTGTCCCCGAGAGCCCCGACACGACGGCGGCAACGTCGTCGTGCACTCCCCGGCCGATCTCGGCGGGGGAAGTGAGTGCGGAATATATCCGCACTCTAGATGGCAAAGACTTTACGGCCTACAAGGCCGTAGAGTTTGGAGTCGGTTTGACCCTCGCTGAGGGCCACTGTGAAGGTGATAGCATCACCTTCACGCCCCCAGCTGAATTGGGGGCCAACGGAGCCCCCGTTGATCTCGCCACAGACAGTGGCGAGATCATTGCCCACGCCACCTACATCAACGGCAAGGTCAGCATTACGCTGACCGATGTCGTGGAAGACCCCTCAAAGCATGACTTTGAGGGGTTCGCATTCTGGCGGGTGTCCATGAAGGACACCCTCATCCCCGGGGAAACCCGGGATCTCCTCTGGCAAATCGACGGTGAAACCCGTCGGACAGAGGTGCACGTCTCTGAATGTCCGGGCTGTAACCAGCCCGGACCCGGAGTCTCCAAGTGGGGGGTCGTTCATCAGAACAACCCCTCAAAGGCTACGGTGACGGTGGTTAGTCCCACCGCCACCACCGACTCTCAGGAGTTCCTAATCCGGGACGTGCTTACGTCCTCCGGCCAGGAGTTCGCTTGTCCCGCGCCAGCGGGGCAAGCGGGGGTCTACTCGTCCGCGGGTGTATGGGGGCAACCCCAGTATACCCGTCACGTTCCTGTCACGGTGGTGGAGTGCACCTCCACCACCGTGACCCTAAGGCTGCAGCTCAACACGGGCGAAAAAGCCCGTTTTGAACTGCAACTCACCGTCAGTTCCACGGACCCTGGTCCGTGGACTGACTCTGTCGTAATTACGTCCCAGGAGAAATCCTGGGACAGTAGCGCTACCGTGCGAAGGCCAGAAGCTGGGGGTGGCGCCAGCTACCTCACCAGGCCGGAGCCGGTTCCGACACCAGAGCCGACTCCAGAACCAACCCCGAGTCCGACTCCGGAACCAACTCCGGAGCCTACACCGAGTCCGGAGCCGACTCCAACTCCTACCCCGGAGCCGACACCGACACCTTCGGCGACGCCAAGCGTAACGCCGATGCCAACTCCGTCACCATCGCCCAGCGCGACAGTGACACCGACGCCGTCGCCAAGCGCGACGGCAACCCCATCGCCGTTGGTCACGCCGTCGCCGAAGGCCACGCCTTCGGCGACGGTGCCGGCCGCCTCCCCGACCCCCACGCGGGGTCAGGAGGTTGTGACACCTCCCCAGCCGCCGCACAAGCGGCCGGGAGGGGGGCTGGCCCACACGGGCACCAACGGTGACCTGCTGATTAAACTATCGGCAGGTCTGATTGTTGTAGGCCTAGGCTTCGGCGGTTTCGTCGAGGCTCAGCGGCGTCGCTCCTGGCGCGAGGATTGACATACCACCGAGGGATGCTCGTCATCACGACGGGCATCCCTTGGTGAGGAAATGAAAGATACAGAGAGAGGAGGTTCGCACCGCCCGCTCCACCACGGAGCGGGCTTTCTCTTTGGTTTGATATAATCTGCCTGTTGCATTTCGTTGTCATTTCTGCTACAATGGTGAAGAACATTACCAAAGACAGCGGCGATCTGGCTGATAAACAGATGTAAACATGCCGCCGAGGGATGAAACGAACAGTTTTATTTGACGTCTTTGGTAGTGCGAGAATCAAAGACGTCTTTTTGATTCTCCATTACCGCACGTTAACAAATTGGCGAAAAGAATGAAATTAACTCAATCAAAGAAAGGATTTTTATGGCAATTTCACGCGATAAAAAACAAACTTTGGTTGCTGAACTAACAGAGCTTCTAAAAGACGCCAAAGGTACGGCATTTGCGCGGTACCAGGGTCTGAGCGTGGCTGAATTGCAAGAGCTGCGCAAGGCTGCTCGTGAGGCAAACGTGGTCATCAAGGTGGTCAAAAACCGCTTGGTGCGCGTAGCACTGCAAAGCGTCGACACCTACAAAGAAACCGACACCGACCTCCTGGTTGGCCAGTTAGTCTACGCCATCAGTGCCGAAGACGAGGTCATGCCAGCAAAAGTTCTGGACACGTTTGCAAAGACGCATCCAGCACTACAGTTGGCTGGTGGTTTCTCAGGTGAAGGCCTCAGCATCAACGAAGCTGACATCAAAGCATTGGCGGGTCTACCAAGCAAAGACCAGCTTGTCGCCGAAGTGGTGGCACAACTGTTGTCACCAGTCCACGACACCGTGGGCGCACTGGGCGGCAACTTGCATGGTCTTTTGGACGGCATCGAAGCCAAAGCTGCGGCTTAAGTTTAGCAATCAATCAATAATGTAAGGAGACATATCATGGCTGATATTAAGAAATTGGCTGAAGAACTGACCAAGTTGACAGTTCTGGAAGTTAACGAATTGAAAAACCACTTGAAAGAAGAATACGGCATCGAGCCAGCTGCTGCAGCTGTCGCTGTTGCTGGTCCAGCTGCTGGCGGTGACGCTGCTGCGGCTGACGAAAAAACTGAGTTCACCGTTACGTTGAAGGACGCAGGTGCTCAGAAAGTTGCAGTCATCAAGGCTGTTAAGGAAATCACCGGCTTGGGCCTCGGTGAAGCTAAAGCTATCGTTGACGGCGCACCAGCACCAGTCAAGGAAAAAGTTTCAAAAGACGAAGCTGAAGCTGCAAAGAAGACGTTGGAAGACGCTGGCGCTAGCGTTGAGCTCAGCTAATTTCATTCTGAACATGACGCCAATTTGTTTTCGAAATCATTATGCCGCCCTATACCATGGGCGGTATTTTGAGTGCAAGGGTAAAATTTGCAACAGTTTTGCAAGCACCCCTTAAAATGCTGTGGAAATCTGAAATAACTTGCTTATGCAAGCCTTGACCGAACCTTTTTCCTATGCTATATATAGAACGAGAACTATCAAAAATAGACAGGGAAATGCGAGAATCACTATGTCTGAATTACCAGAAAAACAAGTAAAGCGGCTTCGCTCATTGATACAAGAGGCAGAGACCAATTTGGCAGCAGCAAAAGAGCTATTGATCAGCATCATCGGTGATGACGGTCAAGTTGTTACGCCAAAAACCTCGACCGAAGATGTGACCGGCAAGGTCGTCGAAGGCGTGTTTGACGGTCAGACTATGCTCGGCCCAGACGGCAAAAATTACCCAATCCCAGCCAACTATGCTTCAAAATCAAAGCTGGTTGAGGGCGACATTTTGAAATTGACCATTGCTGACGACGGCAGCTTCATCTACAAGCAAATCGGCCCAGTGGCGCGCAAGCAAGTCATCGGTACACTGGTGCAACACGACGGCGTCTACTACGTCGAAGCTAACGGCCGCGAGTATCGCATTTTGCTCGCCAGCGTCACGTTCTTCCGCATCAACATTGGCGACCAAGTCACCATCATCGTGCCGGAGGACAATCCTGACGCTACGTGGGCAGCCGTCGAAGCAGCACTGTAAAAACAATTCGTATTTGAAGCCGTCCGCGCAGTTGCCGGGCGGTTTTTGATATAATTGTGCTATGCCTGAGGAGTTTTTACTAAGCTACGCTAGCTTTGACGCTGAGAATCGGCCGTTTTTAGAGTGGCAGGTTGATGGCAAGGCTGAGCGTGGTGATGTTGTGGGGCAGGAGTTGTCATTGGCGTTTGACTTTTCCACCAAATATTGCACCGGCTGGCTGGATTTTGATAATCACTGCAGCCAGGCTTGTCCTGATGGCGCGATGGTCGATGAGAAGTATGAAAATTGTCTGAAATGTCGTAACCGGACTGGGTTTAATCCAGCGTTTTACCATGCTGATTCAGTGTCGGCGCAGCAGGAAAAAATCAATCAAACTCCACATTTTTTGTATTTGGCGTATTTCTCGCCAGAGGTGATCAAAGTCGGCATCTCCCAGGAAGCGCGCGGTATTCGTCGGCTGCTAGAACAGGGGGCACGCATGGCATTGAAACTGGAGACGTTTGCTTCGGCGTTGATCGCCCGGCAATATGAGGCGAAAATTGCCAGTCTGAGTGGCATCATGGAGACGGTAGCTGCCAGTAAAAAGCTGGGGCTGATCAAACAGCCATTGAATACTACGGTAGCGGAACAGACTTTGGCTGATGCGTTGATGCGCATTCACCACCAGTTGGGACTGGATTTTCCAAACCGAACGCTCATCACGTGCGAAGATTATTTTCACACGGACGGCCGAGACTTCAGCAGTGTGATTGATATGACAGGGAATAAGGTCTTAGCTGGCACGGTTGTTAGCGTCATCGGCTCAGTACTCATCACTGAATATGACGGGCAGCTACTGGCGTATAACGTGAAAAAGTTCATCGGCCACCGGGCACAAGTGGTGCAAGGGACGGTTGACCTTGAGATACCCAACACGCAGCTGACGTTATTTTGACGGAACATGGTATAATATCAAAAAACGGAGTTTATATATGAGTAGCAACCACGCAAGCAAAAGGGTTTTTATTTATGGCGATTCTAATGTTTGGGGAGACACGTTTGTGGGGCCGCGAGTGCGGTATAGCGACCGATGGGTCAACCGTCTAAAGCGAGAATTACGAGGCAAAGCGCACATCATTGCAAATGGACTATCGGGCCGTGTAGCGGGAGATTTCTGTAAGGCAAAGCCGTACAAAAATGGTAAACATACGTTTGCAGAAGCTTTGCAACAGGCGGGCAATGTGGACATCGTCATCATCGCCCTTGGCACTAACGATTTACAACAGCAATACGGTAGGACGGCGCAAGCTATCATTCACGATTTGACAGATTATCAAAAACTGGCTGACAGCGCCGACGTCATATGCCTCTTGCCGCCAGCATTTTCAACTGGTGAAGACTCTGGCCCAGAATTCACAGAACAATCAGAAGCTCTACGACAAGAGATCTTGCAGAATAAGGAGGCGCTCGGTGACTACATTGAGCTGCCGTTCATACCACTATCTGATGGTATTCACTTTTCAGCAAAAGGACATCGCTTAGTGGCGCACACCGTTAAGCAAGCTTTGAAAGCGAGGCAGATGTGAACGAGGGAAAGAAACCGCTCTTACAAACTATAGGTAGAGAAATGGCAATTACGACACACAGGCTCGACAACATGCCAGAAGGCCCGAATGTATTTGTAGCAAATCATGCTTGTATGCGTGATATCTTTGCTATACCAGCAAGTCTGCCGGAGGATTGTGACGTTGTCATTAGTTCGCGACTGGCGTATAAAAACAGCTCTGTTGACACGGCAGTACGGCGATTGGTTATAGAAAAGGCACTGCATACGATACCACTTGAAGTACACGGCGGAAAAGAATATTTGAAAGCTGGGCTCGAAATGGCCAGACGAGCGTTACTTGACGGACGCTCACTACTCATCTTTCCAGAAGGTGCATACACCGGTGACGCTCAGGTAACCAAAGGGCGAACGGGTGCGTCACGAATTTTATTTGACGCAAATGTAGGGGGGGGGTGGAGCCTAACTTATTGCCAGTAGGTATTCGCTACGAGCCGTGGCCTACTGACCTGGATGCATACATGCCGCAAGATGAGCAAATCCACGTTACTCTGTGTAACCCCGTTGACTATAGAGCAGCGTATAGAGATTATACCGCTTCGACAGACCACGAATCTCGACGTCAGGCTCTACGTGCACCGATAGACATGGCTATGCGAGCCATCGCAGAAGCGACTAACCTGCCGTACATCGATGAGCCGATAGAACTATGGCCGAGAAAGACCATGATTTTAGAGAGCGGTGAAGAAGTGCCCATCCCTAACCGCTAAATAGCTTACTAATCTCACACTTTGCGCTATAATACATAAGTAATGAGTCAAGCACTGTACCGCAAATATCGCAGTCGTAGCTTGGACGAGGTGTTGGGGCAAGATCACGTGACCAACATTTTGCGCCGAGCGCTGGAGCAGGGGAAAATCGCCCATGCGTATTTGTTGACGGGTCCGCGCGGCGTGGGAAAGACCAGCGTGGCGCGCATTTTGGCGCATGAAATTAATAAGCTGCCGTACAATGAGGAAGCCTCGCACCTGGATATCATTGAAATTGATGCCGCCAGCAACAACGGTGTCGACGACATTCGGGCATTACGCGAAAAAGCCCAAGTCGCGCCGGTTTCCGCGCCAAAGAAGATCTACATCATTGACGAAGTCCACATGCTGTCCAAACCTGCCTTCAACGCGCTGCTGAAGACTCTGGAGGAACCGCCAGCGCACGTAGTATTCATCTTGGCGACCACCGACGCCGACAAATTGCCCGCCACCATCCTCAGTCGCGTCCAACAGTTTTTCTTTCACCCCATCTCAGTCGACGTCATGGCACGCCAGCTGACGGCCATCGCCGAAAAAGAGGGCTTTGCCATCGAGGCGGACGCCGCACGACTAATCGCTGAACGTTCGCGCGGTGGATTTCGCGATGGCATCAGTATGCTCGATCAACTATCAATTTTAGCTACACCCGACCAGCCACTGACTACCGCCATGGTTACGGAATATTTGGGCTTGAGCGACGCAGCCACGCTAGAAGAACTCCTTGATGTGTATCAATCAGAGGATACTGCGCGCATCCTTAGCATTCTGCAAGAGCTAGAGCAAAGTGGCATCAGCCCGACTGTGGTGTCGCACCAGCTATTGTCAATCGCTCGCGCCAGACTTCGCACAAATCCAGAGCTTGTTGAGCTCATCCAGCAGCTCATCGAAGTTGATCGCCACCCACACCCCGACCTGAAATTATTGACTATTTTCATAAAACATCACGCTCAACCAGCCGCACCAAAGAAAACGGTTGCTCAAGCTGCCACCGCAACGCCAACCGTCATCTCGACACCAGTCAAGCCAACCCCATCGGCAAAAAAATCACCGAAAAATCAAAACGTCAAGTCAACTGAACCAGCCCAAAAAACGTCCGAAAGCCAAGATACCAAGCCAGCTCAGCCAGCTAAAAAGTCGTCCACGAAACCACGTAAATCTGATGCGCCACTGGAGCTAGATTGGCAAAAGGTGATCGAACAAGCCAAGGAGAAATCAGTCGGCCTATCATCACTGCTCCAGAAAAGTCAGTGGGCGTTTGACGGAGATAAACTAACTATTTTTGCGGGCAGTGCATTTTACAAGAAAAAATTGGATGATGCCAAAAATCGGCCGCTACTGGCAGAAACCATCACCGCAGAGGCGGGGATAGAGCTAGAAATTGATATAATCGGAGAGAAGAAACCACCTGAAGACGAAAAATTGGCGGAAATCGCTGCTATGATGGGCGGTGGCGAAGAAGTGAAGTTGGAGGAATTATAAATGAGTGAAGCAAGTCAACATACATCATCTGGTAAATTACCGCCGCAAAATTTGGATGCCGAAAAGAGTTTGCTGGGCGCGATATTGATCGACGAAGAAGTTTTGGCAGATGCGACTGAGCACGTGCATCCTGCTGATTTTTATGATAAAAATCATGGACTGATTTTTGCGGGCATGATGCGGCTGTTTGAAAAGCACAAGCCAGTCGACCTGTTGACCTTGACCGATGAGCTGAAACGCAAGGACGAGCTGGAACTCATCGGTGGCTCGGCATATCTGACAGAACTCACCAACTATGTACCGACCGCTGCGCACGCTGAAGCCTACGCTGAGATGGTGGCGCAAAAAGCCGTACGACGCCGACTCATCAAAGCCAGCGCCGACATCACTGAGCTTGGCTATGACGAATCGACAACCACCCAAGAACTATTGGAGAAGGCCGAAGCTGAACTATTTAGCGTTTCCGATCAATCACTCAAGCAAGACTTGATTAGCCTGGAAAATATTCTGACTGACAGCTTTGACCGAATCGAAGAATTGCACCGCAACAAAGACACGCTCCGCGGCATTCGCACTGGTTACCGCGACCTCGACAACATGACCGCCGGACTGCAGCGTTCCGACTTGATCATCCTGGCGGCTCGTCCAGCCATGGGTAAGACCACACTGGTGACCAACTTGGCGTACAACGTGGCAACAATTGAGAAAAAGCCGGTGCTGTTTTTCAGCTTGGAGATGAGTAAAGAACAATTGGTCGATCGCATGCTGGCGGACGCATCAGGTGTTGACAGCTGGAATATTCGCACCGGAAACTTGAGTGATAATGATTTTGCTAAACTGTCCGAAGCCATGGGCGAGATGGCCGAAGCGCCGATTTACATTGATGACACACCGGGACTCAGTATTTTGGAGATGCGTACCAAAGCTCGCCGTTTGGCACATGAAGGCGAGATTGGCCTGATCATCGTCGACTACTTGCAGCTGATGCAGGCCACCAATAATCACAACGGTAACCGTGTCCAGGAGGTGTCGGAAATCTCCCGTGGCCTAAAGTTGATCGCTCGTGAGCTTAACGTGCCGCTAATCGCCCTGAGTCAGCTGAGCCGTTCCGTCGAATCGCGCACCCCGCCAATTCCACAGCTGGCCGACCTGCGTGAGTCCGGCTCCATCGAGCAGGACGCCGACATCGTCAGCTTTATTTACCGCCCAGGTTACTACGAACCAGACAATCCAGAAGTCCAAAATATCACCGACCTCATCATCGCTAAGCACCGTAACGGTCCGGTCGGTAAAGTCCAGTTATACTTCCACCCAGAACGCCTGCGCTTCATGAGTTTGGACAGACGACACGATTAACGAAACATGCTATAATAAACCGCAGTGAAAAAGAAAACTCTCTCTCATCTATTTCTTTACCGTTGGCGCTATCTTTGGGGCTACAGTGCTTTAATATTGATATTTTCTGCGGTCATCAGTGTGGCGTTGTTGTACGCGCCAGGCGGCATCAGTCAGTCAGAGATAGACATGGTCGCACGAACTAACTTGCTCATGGAAGGCAATTGGTCCATCGTCAATTTACCACTTCACGCATTCCAAGCAGCACTATTTTTGCTATTTGGCGTCAGTACACTCACCATCAAGCTACCAGCCGTCACACTGATGTGTTTAGCGGCGCTGGCACTCTTTTTCCTCCTCAGGCACTGGTTCAAACCGGGCATTGCCGTATTGTCTCTTTCTCTGATGATCGCCACTGGTCAATTCATCTACCTGGCGCAAAGCTTCACCCCTGGTATCATCTACATCACCACGGCGTCACTAATTTTGCTATTTGCCAGCCTCATCATCCAAAAAGCCAAATTCGCCCAACTCTGGAAAATCCTCCTCGCCACCGTCATGGCTGCCAGCTTATACACGCCATTTTTCTGGTACCTCAACCTTGGCCTCATCTTAGTGGCATTATTGCACCCATACACACGCTACATCATCGTTTCACGAAAATATCGCGCCAGCTGGACACCAGCATTCATCGTCTTCCTGCTGGTAAGCGCGCCACTGGTGTATTTCTGCTTGAAAAATCACGGCTTCTTACTGGACGTATCAGGTTGGTCATCACTCAACTTTGATGTTTTGGCAAATCTCAAGATTATCGTTCGAACCTATCTCTGGCCAGTGCCATACATCTCCAACGGGCAAGTACTGCCAGCCATTGACGTCAGCACCGTAACACTGATGCTCCTCGGCATGATCATCACTTTCCGCAACTGGCACACCGCTCGGTCTTATGTGGTCAACATTTGGCTATTTTTGTCATTGCCGCTACTCGCCCTGGCGCCTCAAGTCAATATGATCATCTCTGTGCCGATGTTTATCTTGCTGGCTACTGGCGTAGAACGACTGCTGTACGAGTGGTATCGATTATTCCCAAAGAACCCATACGCGCGTGGCACCGGACTCGTACTGATGATCATCTTGGTCGGTGTCATGACCCTGAGTGGTGTCAATCGATACGTCCACAGTTACCACGATCTACCTGACGCCGTGCGCGAGCATTCCAAAGATTTGAGTCTTGTGCGTGACACACTACTGCGCGACGCCGCAAACAAGAAATATATATTCGTCGTAGCAGCTGCCGAAAAACCGCTGTACGACGCCTTGTCCAACCACATAAATAGGCACAATAGAGCAATATCCATCAGCGACGGCCTGCCAGCAGAGGGTGCTCAAGAAGAAGTAGTCGTCACGCGTGCTGCTCGCCAAAATATCACTGGCATCCCAGGAACTATCACGCGCGTCATCACCAATGATTGGGCTGAGGCGGGCGATCGGTTTTATGTCTACAAACTTAGTGAATAATGCGGTATAATAAGTGAGTTAATTGAAGGAGGAACATTATGGCTTTTGATCAGGTGAAAATGCTGCAACAGCTACGTAAAGCACAAAAACAACTTGGTAAAGAAATCATCGAAGTAGAGGCTGGTGATGGCGCGGTCATCGTTCAGATCACTGGTGAATTGAAAATCAAATCAGTCAAGATTAATCCTGATATGGTAGACCTAGACAACATCGAACAGCTCGAGCACTGGATTCAAATTGCAGTGCGCGACGGTCTAGCAAAGGCGCAAGAAGTTGCTGCTGAAACAATGAAGCCATTGATGGGCGGCTTGGGTAACCTGGGCATCTAATCTCAATAATGAGTGCTCATATTTTGCCAAAAGCGCTGACGGCGTTGATTGATGAATTTGGTAATCTACCGGGAGTTGGTCCGCGAACTGCCGAACGCTACGCCTATGCTGCTTTGCGGCGTGAAGCAGGGCAGTCCAAAAGACTGGCTCAAGCTTTGAGTGAACTGCATCAACGTGTCAAAACCTGTCCGGTGACGTTTGCGTTGATTGACGAAAGTGATGATCTGTCGCCACTTTACACTGACAGCCGCCGTAATCGCCAGCTCGTCTGCGTCGTCGAAGAACCGCTGGATATCATGGCATTGGAGCGCACTGGTCAGTTTGACGGCACCTACCACGTACTGGGTGGAGCGATTTCACCAATTGACGGTATCGGGCCAGAACAGCTGCACATTCCCGAGTTGATTGAGCGCATCAAGAATGACGGCGTCACTGAGATCATCATCGCCACCAATGCCTCAGTAGAAGGTGAATCGACCGCGCTGTTTCTGCAGCGATACATCCAAGAAGCTGGGTTGACACTGACTGTTTCGCGACTGGCTCGCGGCATCCCTGTGGGAGTCGACCTGGAATACGCCGACCAGATCACGTTGTCGCATGCGCTTGAAGGCCGACGCACACTGTCTTAGTTTTATTAGCATAAGCGACATGCTATACTAATCATATGGAAAAGCCTCGAATTCCTCAGGATAAACTCATCAATCACTCTAAATTCAAAGCGTTCACTCAGTGGGTCCACAAACACCATTTGGCACTGGCACTCGTCGTAAGCGCGGCGGTTGTTGCGATTATCTTCATCATCGCCATGTATTCCGTCCAATCAGACAGTGGTTCGCCATTTTTCGCTGGCACCAAAAAGCCAAAAGAGAAGTTTTACTCGTCACTGACCGGTCTGGAAGTAGCTGACGCAAATGCCGTCAAAGCTCCCGTTACTGGTGTAATTGTCGAAAATAGCCCTAACGCGCGACCACAGTCTGGACTATCAAAAGCTGGCATCGTCTACGAAGCTGTTGCCGAAGGTGGTATCACTCGTTTCTTCGCGTTGTACCAGGGAAATAAGCCGGCCAAAATTGGTCCAGTGCGCAGCTTGCGCTTGTACTATCTGCAGTGGTCAACGCCATACAAAGCCTCAATTTTCCATGTTGGCGGTAGCGCCAACGCCCTCAGCACAGTTCGTAACGGCAAATATCACGATATCGACGAGTTCAGCAATGGCAACTCATACTGGCGGGCCAATGATCGACGCGCGCCACACAATGCCTACACCTCAGGTGAGAAGATTGATCAAACCAACACTGCCAAAGGACACACTGAATCAGTATTCACTGGGTTCAAGCGTGCCGATGGCAAGCCTGCTGAAACACCAAATGCAACTCAGATTGCCATCAATTTCAGTGGTCCACTATTTAACACCAATTACACCTACAACAAAGAGTCTAATACCTACGCTCGCACACTAGCAGGGCAGCCACACAATGACGCCGAGGCTGGGCAGATTGCGCCAAACAGCATCGTGTCACTGGAGGTGAACGTCGAACATCGCCCAGGCAGCCGCGAAGGGTACGAGGATGTCATCACTGTTGGCACTGGCAAAGCGTATATTTTTCAAAATGGCGTCGTAGCTCAAGCCACCTGGAAGCGTGACAATGAAAACGCCGAATTGAAATTGGTCGACGCCGCCGGCAAAGACATCGCGTTGAACCGAGGCCAGACGTGGATCGCCGCCTTTACACCGGGGCGAGGAAGCATTGCATGGCAGTAACCCGTCGCCGATCGATTCGCGACTACAATCGATATTACATGCGTCGGTCGGTATTGCTGTTATTGCTGCCTGTCGGCATCGCCGCTGCTTTTGCCACCATCACTCATCTCATATTGACAAACCTAGCCGCCGTTGAAGTTAATTGGTATATCATCATCCTGCTCGGTGCAGCTGGGGGCATCATTGGCGCTGTTGCCATCACGCCATCCATCAGCAAACCGATGCGCGACATCCTCTACGCTGCGGCTTACAAAACAGGGGAGCTAACCGCCGAAAAGCCAGTCAAGATCAACTCGCCAGCACACGCACGCACTGGTTTCCAAACCGTGCTTGAGGCCATCTATACCAACGGTGCGCCCGCCAAACCAACTGCCCAAAAAGCTTCGTCTCAACTTGACGCCATCATTCAGTCGTTCAATCACACGCCGTGTGGCATCGTCGTATTGGACCACCAAAAAAACATCATCTTTGCCAATGAAACCGCGCCTGTGGTCTCCAACATGGACGGCGTGCTAACGTTGGGGCTAGATTTTATTGATGAAATTTCCATCAATGAGTGGATCCAAGAAGTCGCCAAAGACAACATCACCGCTCACCACCAGTGGACACGTGTACCAGCTCAATCCAAAACCTCCGCGCCACAAAAGTTCTACGACGTCAGCGCTTCCTACGAAAAAGGTGCAGCTGGTGAAACGGTCATCATCCTCTTTGATCGCTCAGCCAAATACTTACCCGAGGAAGAGGATCTCAATTTCATCGCTTTTGCTGCGCACGAACTCCGCGGGCCCATCACCGTCATCCGCGGTTACTTGGACATCTTGGAGCAAGAACTTCACGACCGCCTGCGAGACGACGAACCGCAATTGTTCAATCGTCTGACCGTTTCCGCTAACCGTTTGTCCAGCTACATCAATAACATCCTCAATGTTTCAAAGTTCGATCGGCACCACCTGTACGTGCATCTGCGCGAAGACACATTGGAGGCCATTTACGCTACCATCGCTGACGACATGCAACTACGCGCTTCAGCCCAGCACCGCATGTTGAACGTATCCATCCCCAGCAACTTGCCGACCGTAGCAGCCGACCGTGGTAGCATCGGGGAAGTGATTTCCAACCTCATCGACAATGCCATCAAATACAGCTTCGAAGGCGGAGTTGTCCAAGTTTCCGCCGTACAAAAAGGCGAATTTGTAGAAGTTTCTGTCTCAGACAACGGCGTCGGCATGCCAGCTGGCGTGATCAAAAACCTCTTTCGCAAATTTTACCGCTCACACCGATCACGCGAAACAGTGGCAGGCACTGGCATCGGCCTATACATCTGTAAAGCCTTTGTCGAGTCACATGGCGGCAGCATCTCCGCACGCAGCCAAGAAAACCAAGGCTCAATTTTCTCCTTCACTATTCCTGTCTACGCCTCGGTGAAAGAAAAACTACTAGAAGACGGCCAGCTAAACAATCGGCTCATTCGCACTGACGGCGGGTGGATAAAAAATCACAAAATGTATAGGGAGTAATCATGGCGATCAAAACAATTTTATGCATCGAAGACGACAGATTTATCGGCGAAATGTACGTACGCAGCCTGGAGCGTGCTGGCTACACCGTCACCTGGATGGTGGACGGTAACGACGGTTTGGTGGCGGCGCGTAACCAGCCGTACGATTTGATCATTTTGGACTTGATGTTGCCAGAACAGCGCGGCGACCAGATCTTGGACGCCCTCAGAAACGGCGAAACCGATCTAGTGCCTAACAGCAAGATTCTCATCATGACCAATTTTGAGCAAGACGACCAATCCAAGTCGCAGCTACTGCCCAGAATCGACGGCTACCTCATCAAAGCTGACATCACACCTCGGAAGCTACTGGAGGTGATCGAGCAGCTGGGCGAGTAGCTAAAAGTATGCTATAACAACCATAGATGAGATGACTGGCTGAAAATAAATAATGGATAATATTTAGCCCCAGCATGAAAATGATGTGCACCATGTTTTGGGCTATTTTGACTTATATGTAGTTACTATTTTCTCATCTTATTATCACAGGCTAATATCATAACTGTTTAGCTCTTTTTGTTTTGCGTAATTTTGCAAACAGATATACAGCTAATATAATGACTAGCACGCTACCTAGTGTAAGTCCTCCTATAGCTATCAAACTATTAGTTTCTTGCTGTTTCTGTTGTAAGGCGAGCTGCTGCTCTTTTAGCTTCGTGTCCGCTTTATTTTTTTCTGTACGGCTTTTATGTTCTTCATTTTCCTCAAGGCTTGACATATTTTTGACAGCTCCACCATATACTCGATCAAATGTTTCTTCATCCACTACTTATACTCCTCTCCGAATTAAAACAACACCGTAAGGTATCTAGTCTATTCACAAATCAAGTTTTGCCCTAAACATTAATGCAAGTCGTTTTACGGGCAAAACTACAAACACAACCAGCGCCTTCCGATTTGGCATATATATTAAACCGTTATCATTATACCAAACATCTTTGTAAAAAGTATGCTCATGTTGCCAAAGCCACCAGAGCTGCAGGATACCGGTTTTATACTGTAATTTAACAGATGCGCTTCAGCCCGTCTCTCAATTTTATGGATAAATTTGCCCGCATATGGCAAGATTTTGAGCATGTTTACAGATTGAAGGATAAACAAAAAAGACTCCAAAGAGCCTCTTGATTCTATATTGGTGACCTCACGGGGAATCGAACCCCGGTTGCCGGGATGAGAACCCGGTGTCCTAACCGCTAGACGATGAGGCCAGTACTAAGCATCATACCACGACGTAGCCGCTTTTGTCTATACCGCCGCGCCAGCCAACAGAGACGCGCTTGCGTTTTACCACAGTTTGACGCTATACTTAATATCATGAAAGAATCGAGGGTGGGGCAGTCTGACAGAACATTTTCCAAATTTTGGCTGCGCCGTCTCAGCAAAGCCTCGCTACTAGTCAATCTCTTCATTCTCCTCACATACGCATCAGCTCGTTTTTTGCCTGGCAATTATCGCTTTACTATTGGCGATTCAGTGACTAACCTAGCCGCCGCTATCAGCGTATTGTCCGCAGTTTGGGCGCTTGGTCTCTGTGTTTGGACGCCCAAAAAACAACGTGCCTACCTGGCATGCGCCACCTATGCGTCGCTCATCATCACCATCGCCGCACTCATCGCCACCAGCGGCGGCATCTATTCTCCATTTACCAGCCTCTGGCTCATGGTGACTATCTTTGCTGCAGTATTTGGGCTGTGGCTGACTGGTGGCATCATCTTGTTAGTCGTGGCGCACATCGCCATGATTCATTTCGAAACACCACTGACGCTGGAACAGATAACCATCAGCGCGGTACTTGGTATCATGCCACTCGTCCTAAGCATCGTTCTATGGCGATACCAACCGCAGAAAAAACTCGACGATCGATTTACTGAACTGGAAAATAGGCTAACCTCCGCCGAGGGTAAATCTGATGTCGTCATCAATACCATCGACGACGGCGTGATGGCTATTTCCAATGATGGTATAATTGAGCTCATCAATCCAGCCGCGCAACAGATGATCGGCTGGGACAAAGGCGATGCTTTGGGTCTGAGTTGGCAAAGTGTCCTCAAACTGGTGCTCAAGGACGGATCTGACATCCCAGAGGGCAAACATCCCGTTGCTCAAGCATTGTCTTCAAACCAGCCCACCCACAGCGACAACCTATTTCTCAAAACCTCTTCAGACAAACGACTACCGATCACTATCGTCAGTTCTCCCATTGGCCCACAAAAGGAAGGTGTCATCATCGTGTTCCGCGACATTTCCAAAGAACGCGCCGAAGAGCGAGAGCAGGCCGAGTTCATTTCTACTGCCAGCCACGAGATGCGCACGCCTGTGGCCTCCATCGAGGGCTATCTGGGTCTGGCGCTCAACCCAGCCACTGCCCAAATTGACGACAAAGCTCGCGACTTCATCACCAAAGCGCACGCCTCCGCTCAACACCTGGGCCGGTTATTTCAAGACCTGCTGGATATCAGTAGAGCCGAGGACGGACGCCTCAAAGATGAACCAAAGCTATTTAACGTAACTGATTTTGTGGCAGACATCTTTGAGGGTCTGGCGCACAAAGCCGCCGAGAAAAATCTGCTCTATTCGTTCCGGCCGCACGCCCTAGCCAAAGACTCCGCTGATCAGCATTTGCAGCCCATTTATTATGCCTTTGTCGACCCCGACCATTTCCGGGAAATTACCGCCAACCTCATAGAAAACGCCATCAAATACACCAAAGAAGGCGAGGTCGTGGTTGACGTCACTGGCGACTCGTCAAAGGTGGTTGTCAGTGTGATGGACTCTGGCCTAGGCATCCCCGCAGAAGACGTGCCGCATCTTTTCCAAAAGTTTTATCGGGTTGACAATTCAGCCACTCGCGAAATCGGCGGTACTGGTCTGGGACTGTATCTGTCTCGCCGACTCGCCGAAAGCATGTCAGGTGACTTACGCGTCGAAAGTGAGTACGGCAAGGGAAGCACCTTCTTTTTGGAAATACCACGGATTTCCAAGGAGGAAGCCGCTCACAAAGAAGCCTCCTTGCAGCCAGCACCAGTTCAGTACCATCAGCCGCAAACTCCAGTAGCTTCTGTCGTCACACCCGCTGAGCCGCCAGTGACACCTCAGTCTCAGCAGCTAACCGAACCTGCCCTAGTCACTGAGCCGTCTATCCAGCCCAACCAACCACCACAGCCGCAGCCAACACCAACCAGCCCAGAACACGCCACGCTTGCCGACATCGAACATCATTTAGAGACCAGCCGTCGCGCCATCAGCATACCACGGAGAACCAATAATTCATAAAAGCATAAGAATGATAGCAATTTTAATAATAATATCGTATAGTAGGTAGTAGATATGACAAAAATTTTACTCGTTGAAGATGACAAAAGTTTACGCGAAATCTATGGCGTACGATTATTAGCAGAAGGATACGATATCGTGTCCGCAGGTGACGGTGAAGAAGCACTCGCCATGGCCATCAAAGAACGCCCAGCGCTCATCCTGAGCGACGTGATGATGCCAAAAATTTCTGGCTTTGACATGCTGGACATTTTGCGTTCTGCTACTGAAACCAAAGACATCAAAGTGATCATCATGACTGCTTTGTCTTCAGAGGACCAGCGAGCCCGCGGTGAACAACTCGGGGCTGACCGATATCTCGTGAAATCCCAAGTCGGTATCGAAGACGTCGTACGCACGGTCCACGAAGTTTTGGGTGATGTTCCAGGGCTCACGCCAGCACCACAGCCGCAACCAGCCGCCCAGCCAGCAGCACCTCAGCCAGCGCCAGCTATGCCACAGTCACCGCAAATGCCGCCGGTCCGGCCTGATGTCTCAGCATTGTCACCACAGCCAACATTGCAAGCTGCCGCACCAGCGCCAGCTACCTTGCCACAACCAACTGCGCCTTTCTCATCTTCGGCGCCACGTCCTGCCAACCTGGGTGAGCGTGTCATCCGCCCGCTTGAAGGTGCCAGCCTGACACCGACAGAAGATGTTGCCAAACTCATGGAACAAGAATTAGAGGGTATTCCAAATCTTAAACCACAGTCAGCCACACCCGACAACACTCCAGAGGAAACAGCACCAGCTCCGCAACCTGATACAACTCCAGCAGAAACCATTCCAACACTGACAGCTACCCCAGCTCCTGAAACTCCAGCCGAGCCTACTCACATTCCCGTGACAACACCAGCACCTCAAGCTCCACAGAACCTACAAAGCATCACCGCTCCAGAGCAGCCAGCTCCAACCATTCCAGCAGCACCGGTAATCAGTCCAGCTCCGCAAGCGCCAACAAACGCTGCGCCGACTCATACGCCACCAGCTCCAGTCCTGCATCCGCTTCCGTCTCAGCCGCCACAACCGCCGCAAACTCCTCCACCAGCACAACCACAAGCGTAAATGTCAGACAATACCACACCGAATCATGAACCTACCCAGCGCCTCAACAAATTCCTGGCGCTGGCGCTTGGTGTGTCGCGCCGCCAGGCTGACGAGCTGATCGAGCAGGG
>ERZ773042.191-NODE-191-length-47502-cov-40.755201_pt1 | contig 47502 bp, 70 predicted proteins | sample MGYA00511664_ERZ773042 | MGnify/ENA primary metagenome ERZ773042 (study PRJEB29015, sample SAMEA2737984) | human oral metagenome | biome: human oral; feature: human-associated habitat; material: dental | place: China | collected 2036 ... | reverse complement strand
TGGCCATGGTGCCGAGGAGGCTTTATGTTAAGCGATATTGAGATTGCCCAACAGAATAAAATGGAAAAGATTCAGGTTATTGCCGATAAATGTGGTTTAACACCTGATGATATTGAACAATATGGTCATTATAAAGCGAAAATTTCCTTTGATGCGATTCGCCGTTTAGAGTCTAAACCGAATGGTAAATTGGTACTAGTTACGGCCATAACTCCAACACCAGCCGGGGAAGGTAAATCTACAACAAGCATCGGCCTTGTACAAGGCTTACAAAAAATCGGTAAAAATGCTATCGCTACATTGCGTGAGCCATCCTTAGGGCCTGTATTTGGTATTAAGGGTGGTGCGGCAGGTGGCGGTTATGCTCAAGTTGTGCCAATGGATGATATCAATCTTCACTTTACAGGTGATATGCACGCTATTACAGCGGCTAACAATTTATTATCCGCTATGATCGATAATCACATCCATCAAGGTAATGAGTTGCAAATTGACTTGCGTCAACTATCTTGGACTCGTGTACTAGATATGAATGACCGTGCTCTTCGGAATGTGACAGTTGCACTTGGTGGTAAAGTATGTGGTTTCCCTCGGGAAGATCATTTTATGATTACTGTAGCTTCTGAAATTATGGCCATTCTTTGCTTAGCTAAGGATTTAGAAGATTTAAAAGAACGTTTTGGTCGCATCGTTATTGGTTGTAACTTAGCAGGTGATCCTGTTTATGTTCATCAACTTGGATGCCAAGGTGCGATGGCTCTCCTTATGAAAGATGCTATCAAGCCGAATCTTGTACAAACATTGGAACATACACCAGCTATTGTTCACGGTGGTCCATTTGCGAATATAGCTCATGGATGTAACTCCATTGTAGCTACAAAACTAGGGCTTAAACTTAGTGATATCGTAGTTACTGAAGCCGGCTTTGGTGCGGATTTGGGTGCTGAAAAGTTCCTTGACATCAAATGCCGCTATGGTAATATTTTCCCTGATACAATCGTTATCGTTGCCACGTTACGAGCTCTTAAAATGCATGGTGGTGTACCAAAGCAAGAACTTAATGCAGAAAATGTTGAAGCCGTTACAAAGGGGTTCAGCAATTTGCAAAAAGCCATTGAAAACATGCGTTACTTTAATGTGCCTGTATTAGTGGCAATCAATAAATTTGCCAGCGATACAGATGCAGAAATTGCAGAGTTGACTCGCTTGTGTGATGAGTTTGGCGTGCCTGTAGAGCTTAATGAATGTTGGGAAAAGGGCGGCGAAGGCGGCACTGATATGGCAAAAAAAGTCGTAGAGTTACTTGAAGGTCCTAAGCCAGCACCTAAATTCGTATATGATTTGGAAGATAGTTTAGAGGATAAAGTTAATAAAATCGTTAAAACTATTTATGGTGGCGATGGAGTTATCTTTACGGACAAAGCCAAAAAGCAAATTAAACAATTAGCAGATTGGGGACTGGATCGTTTGCCTGTATGTATGGCGAAAACGCAATATTCCTTATCTGATAATCCAGCATTATTAGGGGCTCCAACAGGATTCACTATTACTGTATCCGATATTCGTGTTGCCAATGGGGCAGGCTTTATTGTTTGTCGTACAGGTGATGTAATGGTAATGCCAGGCCTTCCTAAACGTCCTGCTGCTCTTAATATGGATATTGAAGCAGACGGCACAATTAAAGGCTTATTTTAATAGATATTGTTTATAGTAGAACGTTTCTTAACTGGAGATTTATAGTGTCTGCTATAATTAGTTATATTTTTTATTGTGTTCAATATTTGTAGATTTTTATAGTAATTACAAAGCGATAACAAGACATATCTTGTTATCGCTTTTACATGAGGCCTTGTTATGAAATTAGTGGAACAACGAGTGATAGATTTTGTGGCTGTTACTGCATCTAAAGAGCCAACGCCAGGTGGTGGTGCTATTGCGGCATTGACTGCCGCGACGGGAGCGGCTTTAGCAGAAATGGTGGCAAACCTTACATTTGGTAAAAAAGGCTATGAAGCGGTTCAGTCTGAAATGGAAGCGCTTCAAGCTAAAGCACAAGCGATTCGCGAGCGCATGCTTGAATTATCTCAAGCTGATGCGGATGTATTTAATATCTTTATGAACGCATTAGGTTTGCCAAAGAACACAGATGAGGAAAAAGCTATACGTACAGCGGCTATTCAGCAAGCTTACAAAGATGCGGCTATGGTACCTTTTGAGATTGGAGAATTAGCGAATCAAATATTTGATTTAGCTGAATTAGCATCTCAAAAAGGTAACCAAAATCTAATAACAGATGGTATTATTGCAGCCATTAATGCTCGTGCCGCCGTGAAAGCAGCATTCTTAAATGTAAGAATTAATCTATCTGGTATTAAGGATGAAAACTTTGTGTCTGATGTGTCAGCTAAGATGCAGGCTATTGAAAAAGATCTAGATGCTAAAGAAGCGGCTATTATAGGCTTATATAAATAAAAACACTTTGGACTGAATGATGTGTACCAATACACATAAAATGTTCGGAAAATATAAAAAGAGGACCTGTTACATGATATAAAAATAATGGGTTCTCTTTTTTCTATTGTTATAATCCGAACGATAGTGTAAAATAAATGGGTAATATTTCGAGGTTTTATGTAGGAGACACTATGACAGATCAGAACCCAATAAATACAGTCGATAGTATGTTGCCCATACCACAGCTCTTTGCCTTTGGTTTACAGCATGTACTTGCCATGTATGCTGGAGCTGTTGCGGTACCGATTATCGTGGCACAGGCGATGAATTTACCGGTAGAGGATTTGATTCGCCTTATTACAGCCGACTTGTTTACCTGTGGCATTGCGACCTTAATCCAAACATTAGGCTTTGGTAATATAGGTGGGCGTATCCCTATGATTCAAGGTGTTACCTTTGCATCTGTCGGACCTATGACTATGATTGGGGCACAGCATGGTATGACTGCCATTTACGGTGCCATTATTGTAGCAGGTCTATTTACTTTTATAGTAGCTCCATTCTTTAGCCGTCTAATTCGACTGTTTCCCCCTGTTGTAACGGGAACAATAATTACTCTTATTGGGATTAATTTGATGCCAGTTGCCATTAATTGGATGGGGGGCGGTGTAGGAAATCCAGAATTTGGAAGTTATACGAACATAGGACTTGGATTTCTTACGTTCTTAATTGTTGTCTTTGTATACAAGTTTGCTAAAGGTTTCTTAAGTAATCTTTCTGTATTAATAGGCTTGATCGCAGGCACAGCAATTGCCTTTGCAATGGGTGTTGCTAATTTTGATGAAGTTGGTCGATCTCAATGGGTTGCTTTCATTGAACCATTCTATTTTGGTTTGCCAACCTTTGACTGGGCTTCTGTATTATCTATGATTATCGTCATGCTCGTTGTCATGGTAGAGACGACAGGTGATAGTATTGCTATTGGTGAAATTGTGGATAAGCCAATAGGTCGAAAAGAATTAGCCTCTGTTATTCGTGCCGATGGTATCTCTACTTTAATAGGGGGAATTCTTAATAGTTTTCCATATACAGCCTTTGCTCAAAATGTAGGACTTATTGCGGTTACAGGTGTTAAAAGTCGCTTTGTAGTAGCTGCATCTGGAGTAATCTTAATTTTGTTAGGTTTATTCCCTAAGTTAGCCGCTATTGTTGCTAGTATTCCTAATGCAGTACTCGGTGGTGCTGGCATTGCTATGTTTGGCATGATTGTTGCTAGCGGTATTCGCTCTCTTGGTAAGGTTAGTTTTGATGGTAATCATAACTTAATGCTTGTTGCCATTAGCATTGGAGTGGCTATGATTCCCATTGCGGCACCAAACTTTTATGCTAATTTCCCTGATTGGGCACAAATTATTTTAAAATCTGGCATTACTTTTGGTAGTATTACGGCAATCTTGCTTAACTTATTACTCAATGGTGTTAATCATGGTGATGAAATTCAAGAAATGGGTCGTCGCTAAATAATACATACGAGAACTCTATTCCTATAGAATAGAGTTCTTTTTAGTGATTAAATTCACAGGGAAAATGTATGAATACTATGCTATAATATATAGATAATTGTAGAACTGTTTTGTGATACTTTCATAAAATAGGAATACTAGTCTGTATTTACAATTAAGTGTTTATAAAAAGTTATGTATATGGAATGTTCCCATAAGAAGGGAAGGGGCACGTGGCAGACGGAAAGATTATTGCTATCTCCATTAGTGAGAAAAAAGGGCAAAAAAAACATAATATTGAATCCGCCAATCTCATTGTAGATCATGGGATGGAAGGCGATGCACATGCAGGCAATTGGCACCGCCAAATCAGCTTGCTTGGCATTGCGAGTATTGAACATATGCGGGCACAAGGGGCAGATGTAAAACCTGGTGATTTTGCTGAAAACATTACAGTAGAAGGTATGGTTCTTTATGAATTAGCTGTAGGGACTCACTTACAAGTAGGGGCTGATGTTATTCTTGAAATTACTCAAATTGGCAAGGAATGCCATCATGGTTGCGAAATCATGAAACAAGTTGGTTCTTGCATTATGCCTACACAAGGTATCTTTGGTAAGGTTCTTAAAAACGGTACGATTCGCGTAGGTGATGAAGTATCTATTATTAAATAATTTTGAATTGGTAAACGAGGTGTGTTATGAAAGACGCATGGGGCCGTACAATTGAATATGTACGTCTGTCGCTGACAGATGCGTGTAATTTTTGTTGTCCCTACTGTCGACCTGCAGAAATTACGCCTCAAAGTCAAACACAACTATTGTCTGTTGATGAGTGGATGAAAATATTAGGAGCTTTCCATCATATTGGTGTGAAAGCAGTACGCCTTACAGGTGGTGAGCCATTACTCTATCCTCATATTGAAGAGCTACTAAGTCGTATCAAAGAATCAGGTTGGTTTGAAGATATTTCTATGACTACCAATGGCAGTCTATTAGCCTCTCGAGCGCAACGGTTAAAAAAACTTGGCTTAAATCGTGTGAATATTAGTTTGGACTCTCTTGAAACTGAAGCTTTTGCTACCTGTGTAGGTAAAGCGGGGCAGTTGGAGTCTGTTCTCGACGGTATACGTAGTGCTATTAATGCTAACTTTAAATCCGTTAAGATTAATACCGTTTTATCTCGTTATTGGTCCGATGATGAAGTTAAGGCTTTGTTGCAGTATGTAGAGAAATGGCCTGTTGTATGGCGGTTCATTGAATACATGCCGTTTCAAGGTGACGCATTCCATGGCCCTACCTTTGATGAATGGAAGGCTCAATTAGAACGCGTTAGTGGTGGATCTCTCACAGAGGTTCATTCTGTTTATGGCTTTGGACCAGCTACATATTTGGCACTGCCTAGTGGTAAGGCCGTGGGCTTTATTTTTTCTATGTCTCATAGTTATTGTGATACCTGCAATCGTGTGCGCCTTACATCTGACGGCCAAATGCGATTATGCTTGTTGCGAGATGATGAGGCTGACCTTGTATCGCTCGTGCGCAATGGTGCCTCAGAAGAGGCTTTAGCTAAGCATATTGAACGTGCTTTGCAACGAAAACAAGAACGACATGATGGTATAGGCATGGAGCAACCAGAACGACCAATGTGGCGAATCGGAGGGTAGTATGGGATTTTTTGATTTTTTAAAACCAAGATCAAAGGAAAATATTGAATCATGCTGGCCGGGCGGAAAGATGCTTCAAGTCCATATAGAGTATAATACACAAGAAACCCTATTTACTTATTTTGGTCGTTATGGTTTACAGTTTAGCGTTCCTAAGTCTAACTTAACGAATGTTATTGTTAAAGAAGTAAGCCGCACTCATAGTGTGCTTCAACTATATAGTGGTGAAGATTGCGTCGGGACTAGTGATTTGCTCCCTACTGAGGCCTGTAATATTATGAAAGATTGGGTATTACAATATTAATAATATTAATGTTGATATTTTATGGGAGTGTAATAAATATTCTTTACATTCCTATAAAATAGGCATATAATTAGTCATGTCATGGACCACTAGCTCAGTTGGCAGAGCACCTGACTCTTAATCAGGGTGTCCAGGGTTCGAACCCCTGGTGGTCCACCATATCGCATGAGTGCGAACATTCAATGGCCTGTTCCTTAAATTGGGGCAGGTCATTACTATAATTGAATATAATTTCTACCCTATCATCAAATATGGTGGCTTGCTTTATGAAAGTATCGATAATGCTTGCTCTGCCTTGCTTGGTGGTAGGGTTTTCTTTTGCCATTTTGTGTAGAAAGAATTCTATATGCTCTGCAGTTAATTGGATTTGATTACTTGCCATTTCATGGTTCGCACGGCGTGTCATGTGGTCTTGTAATTCCGCCTCTGTTTTCTCTATTTGATTTTGTAACGTATCTGATATGAACCCTTTAGCAATTGCTTTCATGTAATTATCTAATTCTGATTGCAATTGTTTGATACGATCATTAATCGATTGTAATTCTAATTCACTTGTACTCATCATATCCTTATTAGCTTTGATGGCTAATTCTGCCAATTGCTCGATAGTATTCGGTTGGTTCAATATCTCAAGTGTTTGGTTGATTACGATATCCTCAACTATTTCACGTTTTAGATTTGGCGCATCGCAAGTGTGATGTTTTCGTCTATTGTTACACACATAATAGTAATGCTTTTCTCCACTACGAGAAGTTGCCGTAGAGCCTACGTAATGGGCGTTACACTTTCCGCAATATAATTTACCGCATAGATTATAAAACTCGCTCCTAGATGCCTTTAATTTAATTCTACGGCTATTCGCTGATTGCACTTTATCAAATATTTCTTTTGAAATAATAGAAGGAATAGCATCTTCTACTATAATGTCGTTCCATTTCATGATGCCGATGTATTTCTCATTGCTTAAAATGCGTCTAATTACCGCATATGAGAATTTTCCGCCTTTCTTGGATAAATACCCTTTGGAGTTTAGAAACGAGCATATAGAGGGGATAGAGTGTCCTTTTAGGTACATTTCAAAGATACGTTCTACTATTTTGGCCTCGTGTTTGTTAATGATGAGTGAATTGTCATTTGTCTTATCATATCCTAGCGGTGTAGGTGTACCATTCATCTTGCCTTTTAATGCGTTGTCAGTCATACCACGTCTAACCTTTTGAGCCAATTCTGCACTATAATATTCCGCCATGCCTTCTAATACAGATTCAAGGATAATGCCAGCTGGGTCGCTACTGATATTTTCCTTTGCACTTATCACCTTAACACCATTACGTTTTAGAATGGACTTGTATACGGCACTATCCTCACGGCTACGGCTAAAGCGGTCTAATTGGTATACAATAACATATTCAAAATTATGTTTCTTTGCATCGTCAATCATTTGGCGGAACTCTGGGCGGTGGTCTGTACGTGCTGATAATGCTTTATCTGTGTATATATGAGTGATAACAATACCTTCACGCTCTGCATATGCCTTGCACTCTCTTATTTGTCCTTCTATTGATTCATCACGTTGTTTGTCTGATGAATATCTAGCGTATATTACACCTTTTGATAATTCCATAGTTAATCCTCTCTACAAATAAAGCCACCTGTGTAGGTGGCTCTTTTTTTATTTACATCGTTCTAAAGCGTTCGTTTTCTTCCATTCTTCTTTTTAGTGCATCTTGTGTGCCTTTATCTACCTTGTGCAAATCGTCCATTTCTTCCTGTGTCATAGAGATGGTAGCATTTAGAAAATCCTGTTCGTCCATCAATTCAGATGTACCATCGTCATAATGCACTAAAACTTTTGTTCCGTCTAATGCCTTAAATTCCTCGTGAGATACGATATCTTTCGCCATTGAGATAGTAGATAGTGCCAATAATGCCGTTAATAATACTAAAGTCTTTTTCATTTTCCTGTCTCCCTTACTTGAAATGATGGTAGAAGTTAATATCATCTGTTAGACTTTCGTCCTTTAGATCATACCGCCTTACCATTTCTTCTACTAAATTAACATGGCTATCTAAATAGAAATCATCATTAATGATATGCGATAGCTCATGCCGTATTTCTGCTTTCATTTTATCATGTGGCAAGTTTTTATTCACATATATATTATGTGTATCTATATCTTCCGTTTCTTCTGATATAGCCTTAACACATGGTAAATCGCAGTAAATTATATTCACTACCAATACAACACACTCCCTAATATTATTTGTTTTTAGATTTTAAAAACTCAATGTATTCCACGGCTTTTTGTAAATCGTCTTTTGAGATGTCTTTCGCAGCCGAGAATAGAAGTCTGGCACCTGGCCGAGTACGTAACATTTCAGCGTATTCGGCTGTTTCTTTGTCTACATAGTATCCGTTTGGTGCTTGCATTTGTTGAGTATCATCAATCTGATCGCTTTCCCCTGTTAGATATTGGATTGATACACCAAAGTATTCGGATAGTTTTTGCAACTTATCAATTTTAGGTTTAGACCTACCTTTTCGCCAATCAGCTAATGAGGCCTGTGATATTCCTGTGTCTTTTGACACTCGGTAAGCCGTTAATTCCTTTTCTTTCATTATCTCGAATATGCGGTCATATGCCATTTTATCCACCTGTTTATAAAAAGTTAAAAATAAAACTGCAATTCTTAATTATTTTTATGGTGAGTTAATTGAATTACTAGCATATGCGTAGTACTATGTAATCACAGGGTAACGCAAATACATAGCAATGTAAAAGCGGTGCATATACTAAATAAATACTTAGTAATTTGATTTTAGCAAAAAGCGAGGTGATAATCAATGAATTTGCAAAAAATCAAGCAACTCATGAAAGACCAAGACATGACAGCTTATACACTGTCAAAGAAAACTGGTATTTCACAAGCCGCAATAGGCCAGTGGCTTAACGGCAAAAATGGCGCAAGTGTTACGAGCCTTCAAAAGTTGGCTGATTGTTTCGGTGTACCTATTGGCGAACTCATCAAAGAGGAGTGAGAAAGTGAGGTTATTTATAGAAGAAATTTACAAGTTTTACGAAAATCCTAAAAACCAAGTTGAATTCCAAAAATGGAAAAAAGATAAAGGGTCAAAAGTAAGGAGTGATTGTAATGAACGTACGATTGAATTTCAAAAGAGATGCGGAAAGTTGGGTTAGAAGAATTGAAAGCGAAGAACTAAGCGTATCTGAACAAAAAAGAGCATATGATTTCGCATGGAATGCTTTTAAATGGGATTGCGATAGTGCATCGAAAATGGTTGTTAATGCATTAGCGAAAAGAGGGTGGTGAGTAATGATTAAACTATGTTACGCACTACGAACAATAACAGGGTTACTTGCTATTGGTGCAGTAGGAAGTATAGAACTAGACCAAATAGGCTTATGGACTGGTTTTTTACAAATGATGTTAGGTATAACCACATGGCTATTAACCAGCTATTGGCTAGATGAATGTAAGATTTATGCAAATAAAAAAGTCCGCTAGTGAAAAGTGAGAAGTTTCAGCGGACTTTGTGTAGAGATATTGGAAAATACTCTACTTGTATTTTAACACAAGGAGATTTTGAATGCCAAGTTTATATGAACTAAATAAAGATTATAAAGAGTTGCAAGCGATGTTAGAGGTAGCTGAAACCGAAGAGGATATGCAAGCCATCCAAGATACTTTGGATATGTTAGATTGCAGTATCGATGAAAAAATCGAAAATACTGCAATGTTTATCCGTAACCTAAAAGGTGATATTCAAGCGTTTAAGGATGAGTCAAAACGGCTAAGTGCTAAAGCTAAGACTTTGGAAAATATGACAGAACGATTGAAGAATAACATTGATCATGTCATGAAAGAAAACCAACTAACAGAAAAGAAAGTTGGACAATTCAAATGCTACTACAAAGCAAGTGAAACAGTAGAAATTGTTGATTTGTATGCATTGCCTGATGAGTTTAGAAAAACAACAATTACCGCTGATAAGGTAGCAATCAAAAAAGCAATCAAAGCTGAACAAGAAGTAGCTGGTGCAAGAATTGAAACACACATGAATTTACAGATTGGTTAGGTGAAATATGGAAAACATAGAAAAAATAACTGATAGCCAAGTAGTTTTAACTCAAAGGGTTGGTGATATTCAACATAAGTTGAAAGCACCTAAAGGACAATACAATTCCTTTGGTAAATATAACTATCGCAGTTGTGAAGATATTTTAGAGGGTGTTAAACCGTTGTTAAAAGAACACAACTTAGCACTTCTTATTGATGATGAAATCGTACAAATTGGTGAGCGATACTATGTGAAAGCTACCGCAAAAATTACGGATGGCAGAGAGATTGTAAGTGCGACTGCATATGCAAGAGAACCTGATACAAAAAAAGGTATGGATGAAAGTCAAATTACAGGTGCCACATCATCTTATGCTAGAAAGTACGCACTCAATGCGTTGTTATGTATCGATGATACAAAAGATGCTGACACTATGGACAATAGCAAAAAGCCAGCACAACAAACACAAGAAACTGTTTACAACTGGCAAACGCTAAAAGCTAGAGCCACACAAGGTGGTATTAGCGAAGATGATTTGAAACATTATCTAAAAGAAACGCTAAAAGTTAATGAGTCAAAAGATATGACACAAGAACTTTATCAGCAAGCGTTTAATTGGGTGAATGCTCAAAGGTACGCTAAACGATGAAGTGGACTACAAATAATATCGAAACATTAAGAAGTCCGCTTGGTGTAATGGTAGTAATACCAGCACCACATGACAATGATCTAGCGAAATTAGATAAAGATAAAGAATACGTGATTGAGATTAAAAAGAAATCAAAATCACGTAGTATGAACGCTAATGCATACTGTTGGGTTCTGTGTCAGAAGATAGCGGAAGAGTTAAGTAAGACTGGTTATACCTCAAAAGAGGATGTGTATAGAAAAGCAATTAAAGATTGTAGCCACTTTAGTTATGTACCAGTACGTGAAGATGCCATAGAGAGATACATTCAAATATGGCAAGGACACGGAATAGGCTGGCTAGCGGAAGATGCTGGCGAATGCCAAAGTCTAAAAGGGTATCACAACATAATGTGTTACCACGGTTCGTCAGTATATAACCAGCAAGAAATGGCAAGACTTATTGATTGTCTAACAGATGAATGTGAGCAACTAGGTATCAAGTTAGAACCTAGTGAGTACATTCAATCACTCATAGAGGGGTGGGAGAGTGAACAACAGAAAGAAAAGGGATAACAAGTTATATTCAGTAACACGAAAACAAGCCTATGAACGTGATAACGGACAATGCGTTATATGTGGCTACAGAGCTGAACAATGCCACCATATAGTGTTCCGTTCACAAGGTGGTTTGAGTGAATTAAGAAATCTAGCTTGCTTGTGTATGCAATGCCACAATCAAGCACATGGAGTGTTCGCAAAAGAGATACGCAAGCACTTATTAGAGGAAGTAGAAAAGAGGACAGATGAGTATGAAGAAAATCAATGTAGTTGAACTTTATGTATATAAACGAATTGAAAAGCTAGAAAAAGAAAATGGTAAATATGATTTTAATACTAAAGTAATCGAAGAATTGAAAGATGTACTAGATGTAATTCATCAAACACACTTTAAACCTAAGGGAAGCGTTGCGGTAGAAGAATACAAAGAAACTGCTTGCGACCACGTTTATGGTAGATAGTGCCTATGAGCGAACCAAAACGATATTTTTGGTTGAAGTTGCATAAAGACTTTTTCCAAAGAAAAGAAATTAAACGATTACGAAAGATTGCAGGTGGTGATACCTATACAATTATCTATCTCAAAATGTTACTACGTTCAATCATGAGTGATGGAAAACTTTACTTTGATGGACTTGAAGATGATTTTGCATCAGAACTCGCATTAGATCTTGATGAAAAAGAAGAGAATGTACAAATAACAATACAGTACTTACTCAAAAGCGGACTACTTGAAATGTGTTCTGATGAAGAATACTATCTACCAGATACAAAAGATAGTACAGGGTGCGAAACTGCTGCAGCTAGCAGAATGCGTAGGTGTAGAGCCAAAAAGGATAAGTTAGAGCGTAACAATGTTACACCGATGTTACAAAGTGGTTACGGAGAGATAGAGAAAGAGTTAGAGATAGAGAAAGAGTTAGAGAAAGAGATAGATAGTAGTGCAAAAAGCACTACAACAAAACGCAAGCGTTTTGAAAAACCTACTCTATCTGAAATCAAACAGTACTGTATTGAAAGAAATAACAATGTAAACGCTGAACATTTCTTTGACTACTACGAAAGCAATGGTTGGAAAGTAGGAAAAAACTCTATGAAAGACTGGAAAGCAGCGGTCAGAACATGGGAGCGTAGCGAATACAGAAAACCTAATTCTAAAAAGAATAGCAAGGAAGATGCAATCAACGTAGTTAATAACTTGATGAATAAGTTAGGGGGTGTAGATACTGAACAACCAACAACAGACTTTGAAAGCACTATCGATGTTACAGATAGCGTGGTCTACTGATATGTCAGAGCAACGCATGATGTTGTATGTAACAAAGTTATCTAACGTAAACCCAGTTACGTTAGAACAGGCAATAAGCAATCTGATTGATAGATGTAAATTCTTACCAACGATTGCAGAAATCAGAGAGGAATGTTCCGCATTAAGTGCCTTTGTAAATGCACATGAGGAACTGCCAATCGCACAAAGCGAATGGGAAAAAGTCATTAAAGCGGTAGGTGCTTATGGTTTTGAACATGGCAAAGAACATTTACAAGGTATAACCTTACAAGCTGCAAATACTATATGGTCTTCATTTAACCCTAGAATGGGAAATGAGTATAACGAGGCAAGTTGTAGATCACAATTCATTAGATGCTACGAGCAACTAGCGGAACGTGAAACACACCGCCAACGAATGGCAAATTCGATTAAAGACAATCACTTGTTACTTAAAGCAAGAGAAAAAGCAGAACGTGAACGAGCGTTGCTAAATGCAGGTCAAAAGCAAATAGAAATGACTACTACAGGAAACTTGGTAGAGGTAGCAAAAGAACCAGTAGATGTATCGAAAGCAATTGAACAAAGTAACTTGTCAGATAGTGGTAAGGAACTTTTAAAACAAGCAATAGGGGGCTAAACGTGAAAGAAAGAGTGAAAGAGTTTGATGTAAGTGTAAACGTTAGCTTTAACGTTAGTTTTCAAGTGATGGCAACTAGCGAGGCACAAGCAAGAACTAAGATTGAAAACTTGCTTGAAATTATGAGGAATGAGGCAACAGTCGATTGCCATATTCATCCTAACTACGATGTGTATGTTGATGAAGTAGATGCTGAATTAAATCAAATCAGTTATTGGTAAGGGGCGGTAACTTGTTAAGTAAAAAACGAAAGATGGTAATCACCATTGAGATACCTCTAAATGTGGAAACACAAGAAGAGGCATCAAAACAAATGGAAATGATTATGAAAGCAGATGCAAGAACCTTTGAAAGCCTAGAGGAAATCATCAAGGTATATAAAGGTACGATGTGCATCGAACAAAAGATTTAAAGGAGAATTGAATGAATACAGTACAAATTATGGGTAACTTGGCACGTGATCCAGAGGTTAGATATACACAATCTGGAAGAACGGTAGCCACATTTACAGTAGCAGCAAGCAATACATACATTGATAGTAACAACGAAACGAAAGAACAAACTGCTTTCATCAACTGTGTAGCATGGGGGAAGCTAGGTGAAAGCATTGGTAATTTGCGTAAAGGCAATAGGGCGTTTGTAGAGGGTAGACTTCAAACACGTTCTTATGAAACGGCTGACGGACAAAAACGATATGTAACAGAAGTGGTAGCAAACTTTGTAGGTACATCACTAACGAATGATGAAACTGCATCTAGTAACTTTGATAGTTTTGAACAACCACAAGATGAAAATGTTCCGTTCTAGGTGGCCAATATGAAAATATTAGATGCTTGTTGTGGTTCTAAAATGTTTTGGTTCGATAAAGAACACAAAGAAACTGTATACATGGACAAACGAACATTAAATACAACGCTTTGTGATGGTAGGAAGTTAATCGTAAAGCCTGATGTGATTGCAGATTTCCGTAAGATGCCATTTGAAGATGAGAGTTTTCACTTGGTAGTATTTGACCCACCACATTTACTAAAGGTAGGTGATAAATCATTCATGGCATTGAAATATGGTCGCTTAGAACAAACATGGCAAGAGAATATAAAGCAAGGCTTATCAGAGTGTTGGCGAGTACTAAAACAAAACGGAACATTAATCTTTAAATGGAACGAGGAACAAATCACATTGCCAATGGTAAAACATTTATTACCATGCGAACCGTTAATTGGCCAACGCAGGGGAAAGACAATTTGGTTAGTGTTTTTTAAGGAGTGATCATTAATATTGAATGCACCATGTAAAAACTGCCAATTCAGGGAAAGTGGATGCCACAGTAAATGTACATCCTATCAAGAGTTCAAAAGGCAGATTGAAGAACAAAGGGAGTATTTAAGAAAGCGATTAGAACTAAGTGATTATGGGCGATATATGTCGCAAAAGTTGAAACGATATTTAGGTGTTAATCGATATGGAAAGAGGTAAAAATATGAATAAAATTATGTCCGCATTATTGGTGGTAGCTATGATAGCTGGTGTGCCAATTACGGAAAGTTTCAGATTGAAAGAAAGCAAGTAAAACGATGTGAACAATATGTCGAGGGGTGAGTATTTGACAGAACAAGATATTCAATATGCGTTAGGACAACATTTGTTTCTTAAAAATATATGCATACCTAATGTAATGATGAGGGATAGCGGAAAGCCACCTTATGAGGCAGACTTTGTATATTTCAATATAAACACTTTGCACTTAACAGAAGTTGAAATCAAAACGGATATAAATGATTTCAGAAATGATTTCAAGAAAGCACGTTATCACGATAATCACAATGTGATGTATCTGTATTACGCAATACCAAGAGATTTATATGATGATCATTATGAAACGATTGATGAATTGCTTGGCGATGCTGGTCTAATCTTAATTGATGGAATAGATACATTCGATTGTAGAGGTAATATTTATGAGTTTGGTGGCTTTGTAAAAAAGGCTAAACGAAGAAAAGGTTCTGTTAAGTTAAATGAACAAGAAAAGGAATATTACATGCGAATTGGGTGTATGAAATGGGTGAATAGATGAAAGTAGAACTATATAATGATAATTTCCAAAACTTTAAACGATATGGAATACCAAAGGCACAGGTGGTGATTGCTGATATTCCATACAATCTAGGAAACAACGCTTATGCAAGTAATCCTATGTGGTATGTAAACGGCGATAACAAGAATGGCGAAAGCAAAAAAGCTGGTAAAGCATTTTTCAATTCCGATTATAATTTCAACATTGCAGAGTACTTTCATTTTTGTAATCGGTTGTTAAAAAAAGAACCTAAAGAGAGAGGACAAGCACCATGCATGATTGTGTTCTGTTCGTTCCAACAAATGCCAATGGTTATTGAATATGCAAAAAAACATGGGTTTAAAAACTACATTCCTATTACATTCAATAAAAATTATAGTGCGCAAGTCTTGAAGGCAAATATGCGTATTGTAGGTGCGACTGAATATGCATTAGTTTTGTATCGTGAAAAACTTCCTAAGTTTAATAACAACAAAAAAATGATATTTGATCACTTTGAATGGAAACGAGATAACAAAAATCTAGTACCTAATATTCATCCAACCCAAAAACCTGTAAGTGTACTTAAACGATTGATTGAAATCTTTACAGACGAGGGTGATGTAGTAATTGACCCAGTAGCTGGTAGTGGTAGCACATTAAGAGCGGCTATGGAATTAGGAAGAAGTGCATATGGGTTTGAAATCGATAGAAGAATGTACGCTAAAGCAAAAGAAAAAATGTTGAGCGATGTAAAAGTACAAACAAATTTAATGGAATTTGCAAAGTGAGGTGATGATCATTGCCGATTAACAGTAAAGATAAAGGTAAGCGTGGAGAGCGAATGTGGAGAGATGTGTGTAGGTCGCATGGGTTCGATAAAGTCCGCAGGACTGCACAGTATTGTGGTAACACAGGCGATGCATCGGACTGTGTAGGTTTACCAAATATCCACCAAGAGGTGAAGTTTGTGGAAAATCTCAATGTGAGGAAAGCATACGAGCAGGCGGAACACGATGCACAAAAAAGTGGAGATATGCCTATAGTGGCTTGGAAGAAAAGCAATCAACCTTGGTTAGTGGTTTTAAGTGCGGATGATTTCTTCCGTATCTATAAGGAAAGTGAATGGAGTGAGGAACATGGCGGTTAATATGAGTGAGTTTGTTTCTGATAATAACCTTAATTGGTTAGCACTAGCAGCTTGTGTATATGGAAATATAAGTGCTGGTAGAGCGTTATGTTGTTTAGGTTTGAAAGGTACTAAACCACAAAAGACTTATACACGTGCAAGTGAGTTGGATGGAAATTCATTATTACAAATGCATAACGCTGGAATGTCATTAAGGGCAATTAGTTATCAAGTAGGAGCAGATTATAAAACGGTGAAAAAAGCGTTAGTTATGTTAGGGGTGGAGTTTTGAAAGAACAAATGAAAGTAAAGTTGGTTAGTGAATATGCACAGTTACCAACAAGAGGAAAGGTGGACTCCAATTTACCGCAAGTATCAGCTGGGTTAGACCTATATTGTCCGTTTAGTGTAACAATACCAGCGGATAGTAAACGACAAATTCCATTGGGTGTAGCGGTTGAAATTCCACCTAATCACATGGGGTTATTAACACCGAGAAGTAGCATGAGCAATACACCGCTACGATGTGCCAATAGCGTTGGGATAATCGATGAAGATTATAGAGGTGAGATTATCATTGTGTATGAGAATGTATCTTGCAAAAATTACACAATAAATAAAGGTGATCGCATCGCACAACTAATTATCGTTCCGATTAAATTGGTCGATGTAGTAGAAGTAGATGAATTGAGTGAAACAGAACGTGGTACTGGAGGATATGGTAGTACTGGTAAATAAGTTTTTAAAATTAATTAACTGCAAAGGAAAAAACAAAGAAGTTGAAGAATGGAAAATGAATTGGATCGTAATTATAAAAAACTACAACGGATGCATGAAATGGAACGTGATGGGGCATTAATGTGTGTAACGTTACTAATACTATCAATATTAGTTATGATTGCGTTCTTGGTGTATTGGTTATTTAAGTAAAGGATATGGGCGGTGAAATATCCGCCCTATCATAAGAGGTGAGTATGAGTACTTTTTACAGAAAAACTAGGCAGTATATACTTTCAGCCTATAGCATTGAAAGTTTAAATGAGATTAGGCTGAAAGTGGATGATGTTTATAATGCAGGGAAACTCACGGATAAAGAGTATGACAAGCTAATAAAACTTATGGACTATATAATTGAAAAAGGTGTTAAGTGCATAATGGTAGGGTTATAAGAGGTGTACATGACAAGCTATAGCGGTTACGTTGAACACTCTGACTTTTTCATAAGACCTCAAAGTTATCAAGATGCATTTGATTTCTTGTGCAGGCTTGCAGCCGAGAGTGATGAGAATACATTTTATATCGGAAAAGTTGTAGATAATGGATATGATTTTGACTTGGAAGATGAATTGATGTTTGTTTGGAATGAGGATAAAGGAGAGTGGATGAGTGTTTGATTGGACACAGAACGTTTTTCAATAACAATAAATTCGCAATAGAAATTAATGGTGAAATGTGCAAACCGTTCATAAGAGAAGATGTTGATAAGTGCATCTTCTTGTACGAATATAAAGAGAAATGGGTTAAGTTTGAGCGGTGGTTATGTAGTATTGAAAGTGCAAATGATGAAGAGGTGGAAAACATCAAACGATTTGCTAAAGGTTTTTTTGTAAAAGAATAGTGAGGTGAAGTGTTTGGGAGAATATGACGAAAAGAAACTAATTGAAATGGCTGTTGAGTACCTACAGCCTGTTAAGTTAATTGATGTACAGATTGCATCTATCAAAGAGGAAATCAATCAATTAAGAGCGAACCTTACATCCATAGGTGCTATTGATTACTCAAAAGACCGAGTAACTGGCGGTGGAACTCCGCAAGGTTTAGAGGGTAGCGTAGCTAGATTTCTTGATACAGTCGCAGAACGTGATAAGAGAATTGATGAGTTATCAAAGCTGAAATGCGATGCGATCACTAAGATAGATAACCTAGACGAAAAGCTAGGGGCAATCATCTTGCGTTATGAGTTTGTACTCAATAATACAACAGAGGATGCATACAAAATGATTGGATGCTACTCAACGAAACAGGCGAAACGATACAAGCAAAAAGCATTATTGGAATTTGGGCAAAAACTTGTCCAGTAATGTCCGCAAATGTCCGCAAATGTCCGTGAATGTTTATGTACCTATAGTTTGCTATTAGGTATAATATATATGTAGAAGTTGCCACTAAGCGACTACTACTCACTCTTTTCTTAGGACAAGTCAAACACAACAACAAGCACGCCCATATAAGAGCGTGCCTTTGTTGTATATGGGCGAAATGGAACGTATAGCGCTAACGGTCGCAGAGTAGCAGCGCAACCATAATTGATAGCTAAGGAAACAACACTATACTTTTTTCTAATTTCAATTTTGAAGTATGTGTTAAGACAAAAACTTTATATGTAAATTTACTGCTAACTGATAAGGGTGGGTCGAATATCCTCACAATATATAGCTTATACATTATTAACCTTAAAGATATGAACCTGCCCTAATTGGTTATACACATTGAATACTGACAACTAGCAGCCTCCAAAAGAAACTTATTCATATTCTTGTTGTTACTTAACCTAACACGATTACGATCCATCAAATTGTTAGTTGTTGGTATTGAGTGTGTAATGATTGCTGAAAAGTGTGTACCACGCTTGCGTTTTAACAAAGGTTAGAACGTGCTTAGGCTTTAATTGTGTGGTATACAATTTTGAGTGATTATTGAAAACTGAAGTTATATTTGTTTCCTAGGTACTTAACACACGATATAGAGTTTTAGAAGAAATGCTAATTCCTATGTGTTACATCGACAAGAGAGCGATGGTATAACTTCGGTTTTGAGTAATCAATACAAACAAAATGAATAAAACTATCATAAAATGAGGTATATCTACGTGGATATATCTCATTTTTTGCATAAAACTAACAAAAGAGGGAAATATGACACAGGTACATTGCGATAGAAAACATTGCTTGAACAATGATAAATATGGAATATGCACGGCTGATGCAATAGAATATAACGGCTTGTGTCAGACGTATATAACGGCTAAACATTCTTGTAAACCACATTGCGGAATATGTCGCAAGGATAAAGGTAAGTTAAAACGGAAAGGCGGTGAGGTTTTTAAATAATGGAAATTGTAACGAAAAGCTTACATGAATTAACTCCATATGATAAGAACGCACGCAAGAATGATAAAGCCGTTCCGTTAGTAGCAAAATCAATTGAACGATTTGGGTTTAAAGTGCCGATTGTAATTGATAGAAATAATGTAATTGTATGTGGACATACCAGATATAAGGCAGCACATGCATTAGGTATTGAAGAAGTACCTTGTATTATTGCTGATGATCTAACAGACCAGCAAATAAAAGCGTACAGACTGGCGGATAACAAAGTAGCCGAGGCATCTAAATGGGATAAAGGTATTTTGTCATTAGAGATGAATGAAATATTTGATTTCGATATGTCGGACTTTGGATTTGAAATTGCTGATCCAGTAGACACAGTTGAAATAGAATTACCGCAAAAGGAAAACGAGCGTGAGCGTACGGCTAATGCATATAACTTGTATGATTTTGATGAAAATAGATGCACAGGGATATATGACATACCTACACTGGATAAGGTGATACACACGCCGAAGTCGTTAATGGGATTTAATTATTGCAAAAGTACACCTCCACAAGAAGGCGTAGGGGTTCATTTCTTCCTTGATGATTATCAATTTGAAAGAGTATGGAATAGTCCGGAAGATTACTGTACCATGCTTGCAAATTATGACTGTGTATTAACGCCTGACTTTAGCTTATATATGAACATGCCAATAGCGATGATGATATGGAATACATACAGAAGTCGCTTAATCGGTCAAATGATGCAAGATTATGGGTGTACGGTTATTCCTACTGTGTCATGGGCTAGTACAGATAGCTATGATTTCGCATTTGATGGATTACCAACAGGCGGAACGATAGCGGTATCAACTATAGGCGTTAAAAGAAGTAAAGATGCATTTGATATATGGGTACAAGGTATGGACGAATGCATGAAAGTAGTTAAGCCGCATAACGTAATTGTATATGGCGGTGATGTTGGGTATACATTTGATTGTGATGTAACATACATTAGCAATGCAGTAACTGACAAGATGAAAGGGTAAGGTGAATATATGGGCGGTAGAGGTGCTGGATATTCGCTAACTGGTAGCGGAGAAGAAAGCAAAGGCACAAAGAAAAGCAAGGCAAAACTTGCAGCGTTGCAAGCTAGCTTTGATGCTAAATTCAATGATCATGTAAATAACATGAGAGCAAGGCAAGGCCAAGTGTGGCACGTTGAAAAAGGAAAAGGCCGTGCAGAAAAAAATAGAGCAGACAGAGAAAATGCTAGTTTAAACAGCCTAAAGGAAAAGATTGAAAAACAAAAACGAGTGGTAGAACGTCAAGTAGCTCGTGATAATGCTAGAGGAAGCCTGTTCGACCATAAAGGTAATTTAAACATAACTACACGGAACATCAAACAGGTAAAAGCGTATTTAAAAGATTTAGATAGTGGCAAGGTACCTAAAACAAGAACGACAGCAACTATTAGAACGTGGAAAAAGAAAGTTGCTAATTTAGAAAGTTCTATAAAAAGTAGTAAAAAGACGAAAATATCTAAATCTGCTCAAAGTTTAATTGACAGTGGTAAGGTTAAGCAATGGGCGAAAAAGCCAAATACATATTTTATAAACGGTTTGAAGAAAACGGCTTTGGAATTGCAATCAGATGGCACTTTTAAACATAGTCCACGTTATTATGGGCCAGCAACTCATGAACATGCAGCGAGGGTGGCAAATTTCATCAAAACAGGTAATTTATAACCATAAACCACGGATAAAGCACAGAAAGGGGGTGAGCCAAGTGGCTATTAACAAACAAAACCTAAGAGATATAGGCAAGTTGCCGAGAGAAGAGCGTCAACGGCTTGGTTCACTCGGCGGCATTGCTAGTGGCAAGGCGAAAAGAGCCAAGAGAACATGGCGAGAGATAACCAATACATTATTGGATACTCCATTAAAAGACGGCCAAGTAGACGAGAAAATAAAGAGCCTTGCAAGTGCTAAGGGGTTAAATATAACGGCACAGACGGCCATTGTACTAAAACAGGTAGTAAATGCAATTAATGGTGATAATAAAGCAGCCGAATTCGTATTAAATGTATCTGGTGGACTTACAGAAAATGATGAACCAACGCAGGATACATTTAAGCGTGTTGATTTAACGGAAGTTATTATTCCGCATTATGACGTGGTGAGTGCTGATATTAAACGGCACAGACACACGCATTATTGGTTGACTGGTGGCCGTGGTAGTACTAAATCGTCATTTGTTGGTATTGAAGTAGTAGACACCTTAATGAATAACAAAGATTGTCATGCGGTTGTATTGCGTAAAGTAGGGCAGACGTTAAAAAACTCCGTATATGCTCAGATAGAGTGGTGCATAGAGAAATTGGGTGTATCTGATAAGTTTACGTTCAAGAAATCGCCATTAGAGATTATCTATAATCCAACAGGGCAACGAATATTATTCCTAGGTGTTGATGATCCACAAAAAGTAAAATCAATTAAATTACCATTTGGGTATGTCGGTATAGTATGGTTCGAAGAATTAGACCAATTCGCCGGCATGAATGAAATACGAAATATAAACCAGTCCTTATTACGTGGTGGTGATAAGTACTGGTGTTTTTATTCGTTTAATCCACCTAAAAGCCGTGATAATTGGGTAAACGTAGAACAATTAACAGACGATGCAGATAGAATGGTAATCAAAAGTGATTACACTATGGTTCCTGTGGAGTGGCTAGGGCAACAATTCGTCAATGAAGCCGAAAAGTTAAAAGAGGCACGGCCTGACCTGTACGCTCATGAATATATGGGCGAAGTAACAGGCACAGGTGGTGATGTATTCCCTAACGTTGAAGAATTAGACATCACAGATGAAATCATAGATACATTTGATAATGTATTCCATGGCATTGACTTTGGTTTTGCTACTGATCCATTCGTATACATGAAAATGAACTACGATGAAAAGCACGATACTATTTATATTTACGATGAAGTATACGGTACTAAATTAACCAATAAGAAAGCCGTGAACCTCATCAAGGATAAAGTAGGTGATAGGCCTGTATATTGTGATAGTGCAGAACCTAAATCTATAGCAGAATTTACAGAATTAGGTATAAGAGCCTATCCAGTGCGTAAAGGGCCAGATAGCCGTGATTTTAGTATCAAGTGGTTATCTGATAGGGCGAAGATTTACATTGATAAAAAGCGTTGCCCTAACGCATATCGTGAGTTTATGTCTTACGAATTCGCACAAGACAAAGATGGCAATTTCATTTCTAGTTATCCTAAACATAATGACCATACCATTGATGCGGTGCGTTATGGCTTACGTGAAATTATGGACGGTGCAAGATTTAGTTGGTAAGGAGGTACAATGCTAACAATTAATGAAATGTGGCAAGCAATCATAGAAGGGAATAGTGGTATCTCTGAACGTGAATTCTTGCAAAATGAAATACGTAAATTTTTAAGCGGTAAAGAAAGAAAAGACATGCTGACCGGTAGACGATACTACGAGGGGAAGCATGACGTTCTAAACAAAAAGAGGACTACCATCATCGAAGATGGAAAGTTGATGGCGTTGAAAAACTTACCGAACAATAAAATCGTTGATAACAAAATCGATGATTTGGTAGACCAAAAAGTCAATTACATGCTCGGTAAACCGCTTGAAATTAAGACGGAAGATGACCGCATCACTGATATATTTAATCGTAGATTCCAACGTACACTATTAAATGTATGCAGCGATTCGCAGATAGCTGGTAAAGGGTATTTGTATCCGTATATTAACGCAAATGGTGATATAGCGTTTAAACGTTTAAAGCCTGAAAACATTATTCCGTTTTGGCGTGATGATGATCATACGCAGTTAGATGCATTTGTGTATATGTACGATATGGAAGTGTATGCTCCGCTAGGTGCTAATCAGACAGTAACATTTGTAGAGTTTTACACAAAAGACAAAGTAAAGTATTACACCTATCAAAATCAAAACTTGTACATCAATCAAGAAAAAGACGAGCAACGCTATATTAACGCTGGCAACGTGTTCTATGATTGGGGTCAAGTACCTTTAATCTGTTTCAAAGGTAATCATATAGAACAACCTATTATTAATCGTGTTAAGTGCTTACAAGATGCATTGAATGATATGTATTCGATGTTAGCGGATAACATGATGGAAGATAGTCGGAATACAATTCTGATATTGAAGAACTATGACGGCACAGACCTGGCAGATTTTAGACAAAAGCTAGCCCAATATGGAGCGGTCAAGATTAATACTGTAAATGGTGATGGTGGTGTTGAGGCTTTACATATAGAAGTGAATACGGCTAACTATCAATTTATTATCCATGCATTGAAAACGGCAATTATAGAAAATGGCCGTGGATTTGATGCAAAAGATGATAGAATGGCTAATAATCCTAATCAGATGAACATCATGAGCATGTATTCTGATATTGATTTGGATAGTAACCAATTTGAAGTAGAATTCCAAGCATCATTTGAAAAAATGCTTGAATTCATTGGCCAGTATTACAACATTCTAGGTAGTAACGCACTTGACGATGTGGAATTTATATTTAATAAACTCACACCAGTCAATGAAAGTGAAATCATCAACAATTGCCGTAACAGTGTAGGCATCATCTCCAACGAAACAATCGTATCTAATCACCCATGGACATTAGACACCAATGAGGAATTAGAACGTTTGAAGAAAGAACAGGCCGAATTAATGCCTGACTTTGTAATTCCTAATGGTGGTGAGGAACATGGCGAATGATTACTGGCAAAAGCGATATGAACGTATCCTAGATGAATCATTTCAAAAGGCAACGCTTACAGATGAGGAAATCAAACAGCAATATGCACGAGCATTAAGGCGAATGGAGAAGGCTGTCAATGATTGGTATCGTAGATTTGCCAATGAAAACGGCATCACATTACAAGAGGCACGAAAGCTACTTGATAAGTACGAAATGAAAGCCTTTAAGATGGACTTGAAAGAGTTTGAAAAAGAGGCGAAACAATTCGGAATGTCTAAGGAACACCAACAAATGCTATCTAATGCATCAATTCGTGAGCGGTTAAGCCGTGAGCAAATGCTGTATATCAATATGGTGCATGAAATAGAAGTCATGGCACATAGTCAAAATGTATCTGTTAAGAATATGCTTGATGATGTGTATAGATCATCGGTATATAAAAGTGCATACACGGCACAAACACAACGAGGCACGTACTCAATGATTAATAGCATTGATGGTAAGCGTGTTGATAGCGTTATAAATAGCCAATGGGCAAATGATGGACAAGATTTCAGCAGTCGCATATGGAATGATAAGGTTAAGCTAGTAGCTAACCTGCAGAATGATTTCACGCAAGCGTTGATGATTGGTCAAGGTGCTGACACAATGGCTGATAACCTAAGCAAGCGAATGAAAACATCGTATAGCAACGCTAAACGGCTAGTAGAAACAGAAACAGCACGAGTACATGAACAGGGCTTTCTTGATAGTATGGCAGAACTCGATGTTGATAAACTTGAGATATTAGCCACGCTAGATAGTCATACATCACCTATTTGTAGGCGTATGGACAGAAAGATTGTTAGGCGTGTTGATGCTAAACCTGGTGTTACTGTTCCGCCCTTCCATTGCTATTGTCGTTCTACTACTATTCCTTATATAGAGTGGCTAGAGAGCGAAACACGAACGGGCAGAAATAAAGATGATAAGAGTACCGATTATGATGGTGCTATATCATATGAAGAATGGGAAAAACAATATATTAGTTAATAAGCAGCTTAACGGCTGCTTTTTTAATTGCCGTTTTAGTATTGTTAGGCGTAAAACAACAAGACCGTAGCCGTGAGGTGTGGCTCACGAAAATAAAGCGAAATGGGTATTTGTATAAGGGGGTCAATATGACTAAAGACGAATTAATGAAGTTAGGTTTGAGTGAAGAGGTAGCAGACAAAGTGGTGGAAGATTACGGCAAAAATTACGTATCTAAAGACCAATTTAATGCGAAAAACGACAAACTCAAATCTGTGGAGGGGGAATTATCAAAGGTACGTGGTGAAATTGATAACCTTCAAAAAGCTAATGCTAGTAACGACGAACTAAAGAAACAAATCGATGCATTGAAAGCCGATTCAGACAAAAGAACCACTGAATACGAGGCGAAAATCAAAAGCATGGAAATCGATAGTATCGTTAATACGGCATTGAGTGGTGTCAAATCTAAGAACAATAAAGCTGTGCGTGCTTTGTTAGATCTAAGCGATGCAAAAATTGAAAATGGCGAAATTAAAGGGCTCAAAGACCAACTAGATGCGGTCATGAAAGAGAACCCTTTTTTATTTGGCGAAAACACAAAACCAACAGGCACACCAGCTGGCAATGAGGGCGGTAAGCACGGAACACCTACGATTACATCAAAGGAATTTGCCAAGATGAACTATGCTGAACGCTCTAAACTTTACGATGAAAATCAAGAACTCTATAACCAATTATCAAAAGGAGATAACTAATGGCAACAGGAATTACTACTTCTACTCAAATGATTAAACCGCAAGTAATGGCAGACATGGTGTCCGCTGGCTTGCCTAAAGCGATTAAATTCACACAAATTGCAACATTCGACAACACTTTGGTGGGTCAACCAGGTGAAAGCGTAACAGTACCAGTATGGGGTTATATCGGTGATGCGGTAGACCTTACTGAAGGTACAGCAATGGATACAGAACAAATGACTGCATCTCACGATGATTACAAAATCAAAGAGGCTGGCAAAGCAGTTGAATTGACTGATAAAGCTATCCTTACAGGTTTGGGCGACCCAGTTGGTGCAGCTGCTCAACAACTATCTATGTCCATTGCATCTAAAGTTGATAACGATGTATTGGCTGCATTGAGTGGCGCTACACTTACTTCTACTTCTACAAGTGCAATCTCTTACAATGGCATTGTTGATGCGGTTGCTAAATTCGATGAGGAGCAAGAAGGCGTTGTGAAATATTTATTTATTTCCTCGGCACAAGAGGCAACTTTGCGTAAAGATCCTAACTTTATCGACAAAAACAAATACGGTAACGATGTAATGGCTAGTGGCGTGATTGGTAAAATCGCTGGTTGTAATGTTGTTGTATCTCGCAAAATTGTAGAAGATGCAGGCAATTTCAACAACTATATCGTTCAAGTTACACCAGAACCAGAAGATGGTGTTCCAGCACTTCCAGCAGTAACAATCTTCATGAAACGTGATGCATTAGTTGAAACTGATCGTGATGTATTAAAACGTACAAACGTTATTACAGTTACTGAACATTACATTGCAGCATTAACTAATAAATCCAAAGTTGTAAAAGCAACATTTAAGAAATAGTAGGTGAAATTATGGGAATGCTATTGAGACGATACCACAAGACGGAAAATCCAACAGTAGAGGAAACTACGAACACGGAAGAAAATCCAACAGTAGAGGAAACTACGAACACGGAAGAAAATCCAACAGTAGAGGAAACTACGGATAGCAAAGGATTGGTGCAGAATGTTAGAAAAAATTCTAGATCTAATTCTGACAATAACGAATAAAAGCATTGATGTTGAAACACCTATTCTTAACTATCTGATTACTGCAGAAACCCAACGAGTACTCAATATTATTAACTGTAAAACGCTACCGGCTGAACTCGAACACGTAATAGTGCATCGGGTAGTCGGAGCGTATTTACAAACTAATATTGTTGCGTTAGTTGGTGTTGAAAACTTAGACGTGCCTACACAGATTAAAATGGGTGACACTCAAGTGAGTTTTAGCAGTAAAAGTGCAGAGGATAGATTGAAAGAAATGGCTCAAATATTCGCAAATTATGGAGAGGGTGAGTTGACATGCTTCCGACGGCTGAAATGGTAGAGAAGTACACAAAGCAAATCGAGAAACTTTACGATTGTGAATGTACGATTGAAACCGAAATCGACCAAATGGACGAAGAAACAGGGATAATGGCAAAATCAACAAAAATTGACGGCCCATATCCTTGCAGATTGTCATATAAAACATCGAATACTGCCAATATGGCTGAAATTCCAAAATTTACGCAGTATATGAGCCTTTTCTGTTCGCCTAGTGTAATCATACCAAAAGGCTCTCGAATAGCTGTTACAGGGCGAAATACGAAGCAACTTTTTCGCAGTGCCTCGATTTCTGCACGGTACGACACCCATCAAGAGGTGCAACTCGAAAATTTAGAGGTGCATTGATATGGGCGTTGAATTTGATATGGACGAATTTGCTGAATTTAATCGTAGCTTAGTTAAACTGAGCCAGTCGGGCAGTCTTCAGAACTTTAACAAGCAAGTTGTGAAGGAATTGGCCAATGTGTATGTGCGTGAAGCTAAATTGAATACACCAGTCGGTAAACGATCGGTTAAATTCATGCAAAACGGCAAAGTACAAACAAAGTACTTTGATAGTGAGCATACCCGCCAATCGTGGAGTGTTGGTAGATATCAACTGAACGAAAAAACCGGACGGATTGAGGTATTTAACACATCCTCTTACGCCTCGTTCCTTAATGATGGACATCGGCAAGAAGTTGGGAGATTTCTTCCGTGGATAGGTCAATCTAAAGGCGGAGTTATGCAAGGCGGTAGACTGAAAAAGCCTTGGGTAGACGGTGCGTACATGCACGAAAAAGCCGAAAAGGCACTCAGTAAAAACGCTAAACGTATTATGGAAATTACATTAAAGAAATGGATTGAAAAGCATGGTGGATTCTGATGTATTAACAGCTGTATCTAAAGCCGTACATACGGCACTTAACGTGCCTATATACCTAGAATTCAAAGAAAACAATATGGCATTCCCTTGCGCATATATCAAGGTGATTGAGCCTAGTATGGGCAGACATGTCGGTGATCTTTATAACACTTCTTTGGATTTAGACATCATGTATTACGCCAATAATCTTGATGTGGTTACTGATACGCGAAAACTCATTGATATTCCTAGCGTGCTGTACCTACAGCTTGAATTTGTACAAGTTGGGGAACGTACAATTATGGGCACAGGTATGAAGTACAAGATTTTAGATGGAGTGCTGCACTTCTTCGTAACGTATGAGAACATACTACGGAAAGAGGCCAAACCTATCGAACGTATGAAGCACATGGAATTAACAGAAAGGGTAAAAGATGGCAGATGAAAAACAAGCAGTCGAGGTAACGACTGAACAACAATTTGATGCTTACGCTATCATTGCATCTGACAAATACAGACGGTATCGTGATTTACTCACTTGCCTTCTTAATGAAGATGAAATGTATACGGAAAGCGATATTGATAAGATTTTAAATCAGGCATTAACAACGCCTGTGAAAGGTTAGTAAAATATGGCATTAGGTGGTGGCACATTCTTATTCCACAATAAAGTATTGCCAGGTACTTATATTAACTTCGTATCCAAAGACCGAGCATATGCAGAAGTATCTGACCGTGGCTATGGTGCGATGATGCTCTCCTTTGATTGGGGCCCAAGTGGCGAAGTGTTCCGTGTAGATAACGACACATTCCAAAAGGATTGCCAGAAATATTTTGGTTATGACTACGGCCATGACAAAATGAAGGGCTTACGTGATTTGTTCCGTGGCTTGAAAACTGGTTACTTCTACCGCTTAAACTCTGACGGTGCGCAAGCTACAAGCACAATCGGTAAAGCAAAATATAAGGGTATTCGTGGTAACGATTTGGGTGTATCTGTTCAAGCTGATCCAGATAACACTGGTAAATTTATCGTAACTACTTACCTCACTACAGGTGATGTTCGTAAAGCAGTAGATATTCAAAAGAACTTGAAAGATGCAACAGAATTACAAGATAACGATTATATCGTCTTCACTAAAACTGGCGCATTAACTACTACAGCTTATACTGCACTATCCGGTGGTACTAACGGCTCTACAATCACTGTTAAGAACTACCAAGACGGAATCGATATGCTTGAACCTTACTACTTCAACACATTAGGTTACGCCGGCGCGGATGACACAATTAAAAACTTGCTCATTGCATTTACTAAACGTTGCCGTGAACAAAGTGGCGCTAAATTCCAATTAGTTATTCATGGTAAGACTAAGGTCAACTATGAAGGTGTTATCTCTATCCTTAATGACGTAACTGACGAAGGTGCTGAAAAAGGCTCTTTGGTGTATTGGACATTAGGTCAAGAAGCATCTTGCAATATCAATGCTACAGTAGGCAACATGATTTATGATGGTGAATACACGGTAAACGTTAAGTACAAACAGTTCGAACTTGAACAAGCTATCAAGGATGGTATGTTTATGTTCCACAATGTTACTGACTCCGTTGGCGGTAATATTCAAGGTGACGTACGTGTATTGAAAGATATCAACACATTTACTGAATTCAGTAAAGCTAAAAACCGCGACTTCTCTCTTAACCAAGTCATTCGTGTATTGGATAACTGGGCAGTTGACAGCGCTAGATTGTTTAATAAAACACATCTTGATAAATCCCCTAATGACCAAGCTGGTCGTGAATCCTTATGGGGTGACCTTGTATACCTTGCCGAGCAATATCAAAAGGTACGTGCTATCCAAAACTTCGATGATAAGGATATCCCAGTACCTACACAAGGCGATAACAAGGAAGATGTATTGGTTAACGTACAATTACAGCCAACTGTGGCTATGGAAAAATTGTACATGACTGTTGTAGTAGCCTAGGAGGATAACGCATGGAAAATGAAATTTTAGATGCATTGAAAACGATGGATGCAGCTGACGTTGTTTCTTCTAAATTAGCATCTTGCTATATCGTAGAAAACGGTAACAGATACTTACTGTTTCAAGCGAAGAAACTCAGTGCAAAAATCAAAAAGAATAAAGAAAAAGTGGCTATTTTGGGCCGCATTGGTGCGGGTAATAAGTCTACCTCCGTAGAATACAGCGGTAGCCTAACAATTTACCACAACACAGCTTTATTCGATAAGATGGTTGAAAAATACTTGAAAACGGGTGTGGATACATACTTTGATATGCAAGTAGTTAACAACGATCCAACTTCTAAAGCTGGTCGCCGTTCTGTAATTCTAAAAGGTGTGAACCTTGACGAATTAACAGCAGCTGAATTCGATGCTGAAGGTAAATACATCGAACAAGAACACAACTTCACCTATGAAGGTGTTAAATACGTTCAACACTTTAATGAATTAGACGGGATGCAAGCCTAGTGCTTGCTCCCTTTTTTTAGGAGGTTTTTATAATGGCTGAAAATTTAAGCGCATTCCTTAAACAAAACGTTGATGTAGTCAATGAAACAGAATACGTAGCATCTAAACGTATTAAGGTAAACGGCGAGCCTGTTGCGTGGAAAATCAAAACATTGGCAACAGATGAAACTGAAAAAATGCGTAAGAAATATACTAAACGTATTACTGACCGCATCACTCGTCAATCCGAAGAACGTTTTGATGCGACTGCATACAACGAAGATGTGCTATCTAAGGCAATCACTTACCCTAATCTTTATGATGCGGAACTTCAAGATAGCTGGGGCGTTACTGAACCAGTTGAGCTTGTAAAAGCAATGCTTACACCAGGCGAATATGCCGACCTTTTGGCAGCAGTAACAGAAGCCCAAGGCTATGATGTCGGCATGGAAGATAAGGTAAAAGAAGTAAAAAACTCCTAGAATCCAATGAAACAGAAACGATGTTCGCATATTTGGCATTTGTTAAATACCATATGCGACCTTCTGTTTTTGCGGATATGGACATGAATGAAAAGGCTGTAGTAATTGCCTTTATTCAGCAACATGCCAAAGACGAGCAAGATGAAATGAATAAGGCAAAAAGGGGGTAATGAATGGCTACACTTTCTAACTATATAAGCCTCTCTACTAATATTCCTAATGCTATGAACGCAGCCGCAAACGCAACAACTAAAGCCTATCAATCCATGAACACGCTACATAATAAGATGACTGGTGTATCAAATGCTAGTGAAACACTAAAAGCTAGCATGGGTGGAATCATGAACAGCTTTGCTGGTAACCTGTTGGCTAGTACGGTAATGAACGGTATTGGCGCTATAAAAGGCGCTATCGAATCGATTCAAGATACTGCTACTGAATGGGCACAGGTTCAAGCTCGGCTCAAATTGGTAGCCGGAAGCCAGGAGAATGCTATTTATCTAAATAAGCAGATATTTGAATCCGCACAACGTGCAAGAGGTGGGTATTTAGAAATGGCCGACGCTGTAATCCAGGTATCCCAATCCGCACACGACGCGTTCCCGGACCCTAGAAAAGCTGTAGAGTTCATGGAAGGTATTCAAAAAGTATTCGCCATCGGCGGTGCATCGAAAGAAGCACAAAAGAACGCTATGCTTCAGTTAACGCAAGGTTTAGCGAGCGGACAATTACAAGGTGACGAGTTCCGGTCCATTGCTGAAAACGCGCCTATGATTGAAAACATCATTGCTAAATCAATGGGCGTATCCCGTGGCGAACTTAAGAAGCTAGCTTCGGAAGGCAAGATTACTGCTGAAGTCATTAAAAACGCTATTATGAATAACTTGCCTGAGATTGAAAAGCAGTTTGAGTCACTTCCTAAAACATGGGGCGATCATATGCAGTCAATTAAGAACAAAGCTATTCGGGCGTTTGAACCTGTGTTCCAACGAATATCCGACCTTGCTAATAGTGAGGGTGTTCGTGAGTTAGTGGATAACGTAACAGGGGCTATTCAAACGGTAGCACCGGTATTCTATTGGCTCGTAGGTGTTATAGGTGAAACGATTAACACGGCAGTATGGGCGTTTAACACATTATCAAACTTTGTTAGACAACACTCGTCTATCATGTATACAGCAATGATAATATTGGGTGGCGTTATGGCGTTTTATGCAATCCAAGCAGGTATAGCAGCCGGAAGAACGATTCTCGCTGCAGGAGCTATGGCAATTAAGGCTGTAGCGGATTGGGCGGAAACTGCTGCCCTTTTGGCAATGATTGTAGCTCAAGAAGGATTGAACGCCGCATTATATGCGTGTCCGTTAACATGGGTAATCGGCTTGATTGTTGCAGTTATAGTCATAATCTACTTAGCTGTAGAAGCTATTAACTATTTCTGTGATGCGAATATTAGCGTACTAGGAATCGTAGTTGGTGCTTTTTGGGCGTTTGGTTCCGCTATTTTCAATGTGTTCGCATTAGGATGGAACATTATCGCAGCATTTGTTAATTTCTTGGCCAACGTATTTAAAGACCCATTACATGCAGTCGCTAACTTGTTTATCGATATATGGAATGGTATTTGGCAATTCGTAAAAGCTAGGATTAACGATATTATCGATGCGATTAATAAAATCCCAGGCGTAAATATCGATAAAGTAGGCGGGTCTACTGGTGTAATAGAACGATTCGAGATTGCCGGCGGTGAAACCACTGTCATGGGTAAGATGGATTATTCTAGCATTACAGGGGCTTTCGGTGAAGGCTATAACATTGGGGCTAACCTTAGCCTAGGTGACTTAATGCCTAACATGCCTGGTGTTAAAACGCCTCAAGAGTTTGACGCTAGCAAAATTACTCCAGGTGCTGATCATGATGCGGCCGATAAGACTAAGAAAAACACAGGTAAGACTGCCAAAAACACAGGCAAGATTGCCAAGTCTATCGACATGACAAATGAGGAAATCAAGGCACTCCGTGAAAGCGCTATCGACAAGTCATTAAAGAAATGGCAAGATGCCAACATAATCCACATCCAAATGAATAACGATGTGGAAATCAATAACGGCACTGACCTAGATGGCTTTACAAGTCAAATCTCGAAAGGCTTGAAAGATGCATTTGCAATTCAAAGGGAGGGAATCTAAATGTATTACTTCTATATGGGGACGATGCAGATACCGATTCCCCCTAAAGAATTAACCACTACTATCAATGGCAAGAACGAAACAATGGAGCTATTGGGGAAAGGCGAAGTTAACGTTATTAAACCAGCCGGGCTTACTGACATTGCTTTTAAATTCTTATTGCCTAACTCCGATTATCCGTTTAATGAGTCTTTGCTCTTTAAGTCTAAAAAGGCTAAGTACTACATAGACGAGCTTGAAAAACTTAAAACTACAAAGACAATCTTCCAGTTTATCGTAGTTCGAATGAAACCAGGCGGACAGATGTTAGCCATGACTAACATGAAATGTACGCTTGAAAACTACGTCATAGAAGAAGATGCAGATAATGGCTTTGACTCATATGCTAGTGTTACCTTGAAGCAGTGGAAGCCTTGGGGTGCTAAACGGATTGAAGTGAAGACCGACAAAGACGGTACTGCTAAAGGTAGCGTTAAGTCAGACAGACCGACGGACGGTAAGGTAGCAGCATCTACTGCTAAGGTCTCCAAAGGTCAGACTTTACAGCAAATCGTTAAGAAGCAATTAGGCAATACGGATAACCTATTCCAAATTGCTGCCCTTAACAAAATCGCTGTGCCCGCTATCTTGGGAGTTGGCCAAATCGTCCAGCTTAAGCGTGAGGGTAATAACGAATGGCTATAGATGAAAAGAAAACAGTCGAAAAATCTCAAATCAATGGTACTATCATTCCGTTACCCATGCCAACTCAACTTCACTATGAGCTAACCATCAGAAATAAAAGCACTGGTGATTTGTGGCTCATAGAACCTGAAGACGGCGTACAAATTACGAGAGCAGTTGATTGCGTTCCAAGTAAGATGACTTTCAAAGTGCCTAAAGACCCTAACCTCAGTTTTGAAGAAGGTGATACCGCCAAGTTCACTTTAAACGGCGGAGCGGTATTCTTTGGGTACGTCTTTGAGAAGCAACGAGACGGCAAGAATTCTATTTCGGTTACTTGTTATGATCAGATACGTTATCTTAAGAATAAAGACTGCTATGTTATCGGGGCTATGACGGCGACAGAATTCATCAAAATGGTAGCCGATGACTTTGGTTTGAAATGTGGTTATATGGACGATACCGTGTGGAAAACTCCGGAGAAACCGCAAACCATATTCAAAGATAAGTCACTGCAAGAAATGATATGCCAACTGCTCGATAAAACGGCTATATACACGCCTAATCATGCGTTCTACCATTTGTACGATGATGCGGGCGAGTTACGGCTAGCATCGTTTGAGACTATGAAGACAGATATTTACATTGATGATGAGTGCATGGAAGATGTGCAATATACAACTTCCATTGATAAGGAAACTTACAACTATGTAAAAATCGTCCGCACAGTTCCGAATGGCGCATCAAGTAAGTTGGAGAACACATTCATAGCCAAAGACGATAAGAACATCGAGAAATGGGGCAGATTACAGTATCTGCTCATTCCTAAAGAGAAGGACATTAACGCAGTAGCGCAAGCCAAAGCAATCATGGCTCACAAAAACAAGAAAAGCCGTGAGATTAAGTTAAAAAATGTCATTGGTGATGTGCGTGTACGTGGTGGCTCGTTGGTATATATCAATCGAAACTTTGGCGATATGATTGTTAATAACTATATGATGGTGACATCTGTTACCCATACATTTAAAACAGGATTTCATGGAATGGATTTAGATTTACGATACGTTGATAATGATGCGGCTTATGAAGTTGCAAAAGACGAAGATGCGGAAGCGGTTAAGAAGATTGAAGCTGCTAAGAAAACCAAAGGTACTGCAGTCACTACTGGGGCAGGTGGTACAGCAGGTCAAGTCGATACAGCATTCACTTCTAACGACGGACGAGTATCTCAATACGGTAGTCAAGGCTGTGCTGACACAGTATGCGCTACTGGGTCTTGGTACAATTCTGATTTGAAAGATGAGTACAACAAAGGCACGGCAAGAGTTGATACGCTTCGCCAAAATCTCGAGGCTAAAGGTTATACAACGGAACAATTCAACGGATACGCTAATAAAGGCGATTTGTTGATTTATGGTGATGATGAACACGTTGTTATTGCAGATGGTGCAGGCGGATGCTTCGGTAATTCTTCTAAACGTGGCTATGCTATGAAATATGGTAACGCAAATTATGCGTGGCATAATGACGAAGCGCCAACTAAGATTATTCGAATGGGGGCTCAATAATGGATAGCGAGTACATGAAAATTGTTAACACGATTAAAGAAATAGCGAGCACCGTTATATCAAATGGAGAGCCTATGGAAGTAATCGTCGGCGAAGTTGTTAGTGTATCACCGCTTGCTATTAAGATTGACCCTAAGTTAACCGTACCTGAAGAAAATATTATTCTTACTAAAAACACCTGTGAATGGACTGTGGAGATGAGTGTTGATCATGCTACAGAAAACCGAGCAGGTGGCGGCGGTATGGCTGAATTTGCTAGCCATAACCACGACTACGTAGGTCGTAAGAAGTATCTCGTTCATAACCAATTAGTCATGGGCGACAAAGTCATTATGCTGAAGGAAACAGGCGGACAGCGTTACATAGCATTAGACCGTTGGTATAACCCGAACAGGGGGTGCACGACTAAGTAATGGCAGATAATTTACTATTACCAAAACAAAATAACGATGCCCTTATTCCTGACGCAGTAAATTATATTGAACCGTCGCATACGTATGACGTTGATTTTAGAACGGATAGCCAAATTAGAGGGTATGCGGATAAGTTGCGAGCTATGGAGCAAGCGATTTATAAAATCATCAATACGGAGCGGTACCAATATATCATTTATAGTTGGAATTACGGCATCGAGCTACAAGACTTATTCGGACAGCCAATTCCGTATGTGTATGCTGAGTTACAGCGCCGCATAGAGGAGGCTTTACTGAATGACGATAGAATCACTAAAGTATACAACTTTGATTTTAGCCACGAAAGTGGTGACGTCATGGTTGAATTTGATGTAGATACCATCTATGGTACGCTACAAAAAATCAAGAAAGGGGTGAAAGGTATTGTATGAGCATATGACGGACAATCGAATTGAAAAACGAATGCTCGATAGAGTTAAAGATGAATTCGATCGGCGCGAAGGTAGTGTTATATACGATGCTACAGCTCCAGCAAGTGTAGAGTTTGCAGAACTCTACATCCTAGCAGATGTTATTTTGAAACAAGCGTTTGCAACTACGGCAGACCGTGAGTTCTTAATACTTCGGGCAGCAGAGTTTAATATTTACCCGGAACCGGCCACGCAAGGCGAATTTGAAGCACAGTTCAATATGGAAGTACCGATTGGCTCCAGGTTTAATTACAATGAATACAACTTTGTTGTAACAGAGTTAATCGACGACACGGAACATAAGTACAAGCTTAAATGCGAACAGTACGGACGCACTCCTAATGCGACTACAGGTGATATCACGCCAATACAAGGTATTAATGGCCTTACCTCCGCTAAGATATTGAAAAATATCACACCTGGTGAAGATGAAGAAGACACAGAAGTATTTAGAAAACGATACTTTGATGCTTTGAAATCAAAAGCTTATGGTGGCAATGGTGCTGATTACAAGGAAAAGGTATTAGCTATCCCTGGTGTAGGTGGTGTTAAAGTATACCGCTGTTGGAATGGTGGCGGTACAGTTAAGTTAGTCGTCTTAAATAGTGACTACAAGCCGGCAGCAGATGAACTGATTAAGGAAGTAGAAAACGTTATAGACCCTGCACCGAAAGGAAAAGGCTATGGGCTTGCTCCTATCGGTCATACTGTAACAATAGAAAAGGCCGAACCTGTAACAGTCAACTACCGAATTGAAGTAACTATGATGAGCGGTCATACAATTAACGAAATTCAAACCCTTGCAGAAAATGCTATCAAGCAACGATTACTTATTCGTGCTAAAGAATGGTGTAATCAAGACGAGAAGGATCATGTTATTCTTCGGTCTAGCCTGGTAACAGCTTTGATGGTTGAACTTCCTAACGTTCTTGATGTGGGTAGAATTACCGTAAACGGTGCCGCCTTATCGAAACTTGAATTGAAGGATAATCAAATCCCAGTATTAGGGACGATTACTTTGGTGGCAGTATGATTACAGATTTCGGTATTTTTAAGCGAGATATTGATATCTCACAATTCGCCGTTCCGTTAACTCGAGATTCTCGGGATATCCAAGAAGTGTATCGAGTGGAATCAGCTGAATTACAACTACTATGGGATATCATGCTGGATATCTTTAAGGAAGAATACATCTATACCGCAGCGGATTACGGACTTGAAGCATGGGAACAAATCTTAGGCATCAATCCTCCGGATTTGACAGACACAGAAGGGCGCAGAAGTGAAATACTATCGGTATTAATCGGACAGCGTCCTTTTACTATGCCTAAAGTACAAGAAATGCTTAATTTTAAATTCGGTAATCACGTAGTAGAACACTCTGTTGTATCTGATAGGTATGAGTACTGGCTAGACGTAGTAGATGGCTTTGAGACTCAATTAAACAATATTATCGATTATGTCGAGCCTTTAATACCTAAGAACTTAATCATCAAGGCAAAAAGTACTACACAACTTAATGGCGAAATATACATCGGAGCTATCTCAGATGTATATGAGTCATTCCACGTCGGTGCGGCATTAGATAAGTTTGACTTCAAAGTAGGCTCTGACATTAATATAGGCATGAGCTTCGACGTATTAGAAACAATTAAAGTATAAGGAGAACACATGGCTTCAATTTATCCAAATACACGATTAACCAATTATGGCCGTGAGTTAATCGCAAGATCGCAAGCAACTGGTAAGAAGTTGCAGTATATTAAATTAGTTACTGGGGACGGCCAACTAGATAACCAAAATATCGATACTATGACTTCTGTAATAGCTCCAAAATTGGAGTGTCCGTTTACCTCTAATGGCGAATTCGTAGGAGATGGTCAATTTAGAATTGAATTTGCAGTAGGCAATAGTACAGTGAATAGCGGGTTCTTTGCTAGAGAGTTGGGCGTATATGCTAATTTAGAAGGTGAATCTGATTCCGCTGCTAAATTAATTGCATATAGTAATGGCGGTAACTACGCATCCTATATCCCTTCCAAAGAGACACCAATCAATTCTAAAGTATTCTCCTTAGATGTTGTAATTGGCAACTCGACGAATGTAACCGTTAAGAAGATTGATGCGGCGTATCTGACTAGAGGTGCATTAGAGGCCCATAGCCGTGATACAAGTGCGCACGCTCCTATCACAGACCAAATTAAAGCAATCCTCGGCAGTGCTAACTGGAAAGACTCTCCGGCAAGTACGCTTGTTACAATTAAAAACTTATTGGGACAGGGGGCTATCGTGGCATCTAAACTCGATGCTAATGCTGGTTTCGTAAAATTCGCCAATGGTTTCACTATCCAGTGGGGAACTGGTGGCCAAGATAATGTAACCAAGACAGAAGTAACATTCCCTATTCGTTTTAAGACTCTATTCATGGCAAATGCGATTGATGCGTATTGGAGTGGGTCAGATACACCAAGATATTTTGCAAACTCTGTAAGCGAAAGCAACAATACAAAAGCTGTATTTGTGGCGAGTGATAGATATGCTGCATCATATTACTGGTTCGCACTAGGAATTATCTAATTACCTATGATAATGAACATAATCTGATCACCGACACCTTGCTGTCCTTTATAATCGTTGTCCTTGTAGGTGAGCTGATTTCTAGAAACCGATAAAATGATTTGAGAAAATGCATATTCTCCGTTATATCTAATTGCAGAAACAGCGATAGTTTTGTTCCCAAATTCTATCGGATAGCGCACAGTCCAAGGCTTGGGTTGATTATAAGCATTAAATAATATCCACTGGATATTAAGCCTTCCCTACGGCCATCCAAACGAAACTGCCTGTGTCCGCTCTGTTGGTTAAGAATCGGATGGTGGTTCTATTAGATTGAGAGAACCCACTGTTCCAAGTAATAAAGCATTGTGCACCAGAAGTTTCAACACTGACAGAGTCATCGGTAGCTAAGGCTATTAGTACGGTGCTGTTAATCGGCAGGGAAATATCCTTATAGTACTTATTAGTATCAAACCAAGTTATTCCCCACTGGGGAGTTATTTTAATAATTCTATCGTTTTACGTAATTCACGAATGGTTTTGTGTGTATACACCCTAGTGGTGATATCACCTTGTTTGTGGCCTAGTAAAGAACGTAATGTGTTAGGTGGTGCAACCGCATCAAGTAAACTGGCGAATGTGTGCCTGGTATCGTGGATAGTGTGCTTGCAGTTAAGTTGCTTCATAATATCCTGGAAATGCTTACGGAATGATGTGTAGCTGATAGTGAATAGGTAATCGCTAGTATGTAGTTGCTCTATTATAGGCATGATGCGGTGATGAATGGGAATGATACGACCTTCACCGGCTTTTGTTTTAGCGTGTCTCACAATAAGGTATGATGATCGTCTATTGATATCTTGCCTACGTAAATTAAGGAGCTCACCTATGCGGAGGCCTGTGTATAACAGCATTAAAATCATACGGGAATAAGGAGTATCTATTGCCCATAATTTATTAATTTGTTGGCGAGTAAATACTCTCCTTTTTATCGTTGGTATGTTGGGTCCTAGATTTAGATGCTGGGCATAATTAGTGATAGGGTAATCTTTAATGATTGCGTAATTAAATAATTGATTAAGTAGTGTACGGACTTTCTTACATGATGAGTAGGAAAGTCCTTTTACGTGCATGGATTTAATCACATTTTGAAGGTGCTGGAAATGAATATCCGTGATAGGCATATCCGCTATGTTGGATATGTGTTTAAAAGCAATGCGATAAGGCTTAACAGCGCTATCAGAAATAGACTGCGAGTGAATAGGCAACCACTCGTTAAATAGTTGCCTTAATGTAATGGTATTGCGTTGTCTACGTTTTAGCATAACAGCGTAACGGCGCATAATTTCACCTCCGAAAGGATACTACTATGAATCAATATGTATTTATTTTAAATGAAAAAGGGGAACGAATTACATCCCTGTGTGATAACACGTTGAGCCGTGAAACTATTATGGCGCAAGCTGAACACGATTACCCAAATGCGCAATATGTGTATTCTGCAGATGGTGACGCAATGCTTGATGAATTTATGAGCGGTAAAGCGTATGTAGACGGAAAATTCGTTGCGCCCGATCCGTATGTTCCTACAAAGGAAGATAAAATTAACACTATTAAATCTGAGTACGAACCGCGATTTAAATCTTTAGAAGAAGCACAACGACGTTTGTTATTAATGGGCAAACCTACTACGGCCATTAGTGCACAATATATTAAATTAAATGACGAAATGGTAACACGTATTAAGGAGGTACAATAATATGCCTAAATATATCGGAGAAAGTAAAGTACCTGTTATGGAATTTTGTGAGTATTGTTGGGAAGTACTTAACGAAGACGGCACTTGCCCAACTGAAGGGTGTATCCATAATGATCTAATGGAATTAGAAAAGGATGATGCGGATGTTACCAGTCAAGCATGATATGACTGCTTATCAAGGTGAATATATTACATTAACTATTGGATGCGATTCAGTAATTAATGCAGAAGATGTGTTTGCCTGCGTTAGGCGATATAGTTGGGATGATGAAATACTAGGTAGATTTGTAATTACAAATAGTGAGCAACCACTTTCAGATGGTGAAAAAAGCAAACTCAATCTAACCTTAGACACTAATTCAATTGATAGTGGCACTTACTTTTGGGACTTATTTAAGTGGGTTGGAAACAGACCTGTTAAATGTTTGGTAGAAGGTAAGGTTGTCATCAAACAAGGAATCAGTAATAGGGGAAAATAATATGAGCGATACTAATACTATTAATATTTATATGAATGCAGAAGATAATGTTGAAGTAAAAGACGCTGCACAAATTATTAAATTGCAAGGGCCGAAGGGTGAACCAGGAGAGCAAGGGCCTCCTGGCCCTCCAGGTCCTCCAGGCGAACATGGTAAGAATGGCATTGACGGACTAAACGGCGAACAAGGGATACAGGGTATTCAAGGGCCCCCTGGTAAAGACGGAAAGCCTTTTACTTATGATATGTTCACACAAGAGCAATTAGAGAATTTAAAAGGACCAAAGGGCGACCCAGGACCGCCTGGACCCCCTGGCACTGGTGCTAATGTAGATTTATCAGCGTATGCAACTAAACAAGAAGCCGATAACCTGTATCTAAAAAAAGTAGATATAAGAAATTACCTTACTATGCTAGGCGACGTTAAATACGCATTAAAAACAGAGCTAAACGATTATTTATCTAAAACAGATGCGACAAATAATTACGCTCAAAAGGGTTGGGTTACTCAAACATTCGCCTATAAGAATGATTTAGATACTTTTATTAAGAAGAATGAGATTTCTCAATATGCGTTAACTCCTGGTGATGCTAGCACTCGTTATATTAACAAAATAGAGGGGAAATCTTTTGCTCAAAAATCTGAATTAAGTGATTATGTTAAGAAAACGGAAATTAATCAGTATGCATCAAGTACACAACTTACTCCAGAACAGCTTGAGAAATTAAGAGGGCCACAAGGCCCTAAAGGTGAGCCATTTAGATATAGCGACTTTACACAGGACCAACTTAACGCACTTAAAGGGCCAAAAGGCGATACTGGTTTACCCGGTAAAGACGGTAAAGCATTTACCTATGCTGACTTTACTCCGAATCAGTTAGCTTTATTAAAGGGGCCTAAAGGCGACAATGGAACACAACCAGAAATAACATTTACACTAGATGAAAATGGTGATTTGTTTGTAGATGTTGCTTATTCTAACCTTGCAAGTAATACAGGCACTACTGCCGTAAATATTGCTGAAACTAAGGTATATGATATCGTGTGGGGTGTTGCTCAAGCAGGTGCACCCGGTGCAGGTAGAGGGTATCTTGAATTTAACCCTGCCACAGGCTTTGGTAAATTACACTTAGATATGAGAATAACAACCGCTGGTTCTGGTAGTGGCGGCGTTTTATGTACACTACCTGCTAATGCACCAGTACCAACACGTTTGCTTGAAGTAACTGTAGATGCAAACAATAATAGCGTTTATGTTGAACCTAACTCTCGTAATATTAAAGGTTGGGGCGTTGTAGGAAATAACAAACGTTACATTTTAGATATTGTTGGATTTTGGAAAGAGGTAAAATAAATGGCTAGATTTAGATTAGGTAATATTAGAGGTCCTAGAGGTCCTAAGGGCGATCCATTTAGATATTCTGATTTTACACAAGAACAACTTAATGCACTTAAAGGGCCTAAGGGAGATAAAGGTGCGGAAGGTAAAGGAGCAACTGCAGAAACTGCATATCATGCATTATTAAGCGGAAATGTATGGTGCGAGAGTGCTAACGTTGATGACGTACTTACTGCTTTAATTGGGAATACGGGTAAGCCGTTCCCTCGTACTGAATTTAAGCCGTTGACTATTCCAAGCGTAACCAAAGGGCAACAGGTTGTAGAAGGAACAGGCGAGCCTCATTACAGCGTTAAGGTAGTTGGCAATGATACACCTTTCACGCTCGACAGTACTGGGGTTTGCACTATTACAATTCCACCTCTAGGCGAAGATGATATAAAACTCACTTATCACAATTTCACAGGTGCAAAAGTTGCAGAATACAAAATCGCTGGTGTTCAAACTGATGCAGTTGCTGATGAAGAATATACCGAAAATGGCATTGTATACAAACGCTATGGGGATATCTTGAAAATGAATATTTCAAATAACACAGTTAGAGGTAATTTCAAAGATAACCCTAAGAATTGGAATATTACGAAAAAGGTAATTTATGCCAATAAACCAGCAACGCTTGATTTAGGAGATAACTTTAACTCATATGGCCCTTATTTTGTAGAAACGCCTGAAAACGTAACGTTTAAAGGGGATAATAACAATATGCGGCTAACAATAGTTACATCAACACAGGCAACCAAAACTATGGCCTTTGATATGAATACCATTGAATGGGGTGCGGCTAACAATAGCTACATCAACACAGGCAACCAAAACTATGACCATTTATAATTAATCAAACCACAGGGAGAACACATGCAAGAATTAACTGATTTTACGGGAACAGAGTAAGGGGGTGCATATCTCATCTGGACATGGCAATTTCAATTAGATGATATTTTAACTACGCTTACTATAGTAGGCGTAGTAGCAGGGGCAGGATATAGATTACTGATTATCCCGCTACTTGAAAAACTGGACCTCCAAAGAATGCAAGATAATTTGATGTTTCAGGAGAAAATGGGCGTGCTTACCGATACGTTGAAGGATTTGAAAGACGAAATTAAGCTATCACGTGAACAACGTACTAAAGCATACACAGAACATGTGAAGTTGACCTCTCGTGTCGATGGCATCGAAGCTCGTGTTGATGATATAAAGGAGGAGTTACATGAACATACCGCCAAATCTCATCAATACAGTTAAAAAATCATATCAATCTGTAAGGGTGGCTAACATCCACCCTACAGGTATATTCGCTACACGGGCGCTAGTATTTGTTATGCTAGTGCCTATTTTATTGGTAATAACTCAGTATGTTATGTCATTTGTTAGCGGGTACGTATCTGACGAGGCGAACAAGCTGATTAATGTAGGGATTAATATCATAGATCATATATTCATCCCTAGCGTATTAATGGCTGTTGTCGGTTTCTTAGGACTTTGGTTAGATAAAAATAATAATGGTATTCCCGATAAATTAGAAGAGGAGGATAAACGATGAAAGTTTTTATTAATCCCGGACACGATATTAATTTAGATAGTGGGGCAGTTAATCCGGTATATGGTACTCGTGAATGCGACGTAGCTCGTGATGCCGGCAATATGTTAGCGCGCTATCTTGAAACCGCAGGATGTGAAGTACGTACACTCCAAGATGATGATTTAGGCCTAGTATGTTCTGAATCTGATTCTTGGGGCGCAGATATCTTTGTATCCCTTCATTGTAATGCATTTAACACGGAAGCTCGAGGAACTGAAACACTGTATAAGTCCTTTAATGGTCAGCGATTGGCCAATGATATTCAAAGCCAAATCATTCGTAGCATTAATACAGTTGATCGTGGCGTTAAGAAACGCGACGACCTTTGGGTACTAAACGGTACAGATGCAACTGCAGTATTAGTTGAAATGGCATTCATTGATAACGAAGAAGACCATGCTGTGTTAACTAATGATTTAGACACTATCGTTCGTGCTATCGCTAGGGGAATTACTGACTACGCAGGAGGGCAATAATGCATGACAAAATCAAAGTATTATTTAATAACTCTACTTACCGCTATGTTATTATCGGTTGTATTGGCATCATCCTCATCCTTTGCGCAGGATATATCCTCTACCAGCCAAACGGAAGCGACTATCAGCGTACCATTAACGCAGTGGAACGAGCTCAAGAAAAACAACGAGAAAGCCTTGAGCTCAATCGAAGCATCCAGTATTCCATTGACCGAAGCGCAGAGCTTAGTCATGAAGCAAAGGGAAGAATTGAACGAAGCACACAATACAATATCGACATTGGAAACAGAATTGATGAAAGCCAAAATGCTATCCATGAAGCAAGAGGTTACCTTGTCAGAAATGCAGAACTCATTGACCGAATTGAAAGGGCAAATCGACAACGACAAGAGAACAATCAAACGACTACGGATGCAGCGCAACCTATCTCAGATGGTGGGAGCTGGAGCAGTAATCGGAGTAGTGATTCATCGGTAAAGAGGTGATCCATACATCTCCATAGCGTGTAATGGTGGATACACGCAACCCGTTCCAAATAGGAACAAGTTGTAAAGTAATTGATTATAACTGAATAGCATAAAATCAAGCCTACTAGCTTAGATAAAAATCTTTGTTAGTAGGCTTGATTTTTTTAGAATGGTATAATTAAACGCAGCGGATAATGTGAATTTGCAATATAAAAGTGGTTCGTACAGCGTGTCATATGCACCACCAGAGTAAAGAACTCACATTTAGTGTGAGTTCTTTTTTTGTAAATAATTTTTATTTACCTTTTATATATTTTTTTAGACTTTACATATTTATTTACATGGTTAATATACGTTGTGGTTTAATCTTATCTTTTTCTAAATGAGTAGTCATTGCTGTAATTAAGTTTATGAATTTTGACATTAACATTAATATTAATATTAATATTAATAGAATACGACATTGATACAATATAATATATTTTATAGACAGTAAAATTATAATAGCTTATGATGGTTGTATAATAGTTTTTCTCATTAGGAGGTACCAAATGGCAGTAGATGTTTCTAGAACACAAGATGTGTATAAAGATGCTGGCCAAAGTGTCAACTTCACTACTTTGTTATTAAATCGTAAAGATCATGAGACAGAACTTGAAGTGATTCAAGATATGGCAGATCGTATTCAAGCCATTAAACGTTCTGTTAGTATTCGTGCTAATGGTGAAGGCTTGGGCATTGCTTTTGGCTTTAGCCGTAAAGCCTGGGGTTATTTGTTCCCTAATGCACCGGTACCAAAAGAGTTAGAAGATTTTCAAGGCATAAAAGGTGATAAACAAGACGTACCAGCTGTTGCAGCTGATTTATTCTTGCATGTTCGCTCCAATGATGAATCTGTTACTTATACTGTAGTGGATCAAATTATGGAGTTTTTACGTCCTATTACATCTGTGGTAGATGAAACTCATGGCTTCCACTACGAACAAGGTCGTGCGATTATTGATTTTGTTGATGGTACGGAAAACCCCGTTGGGCAAGAGGCTGTAGAGTGGGGCGTTATTGGTGATGAAGATCCTGAATTCACTAACGGCTCTTATGCATTTGCTCAAAAATATGAACATGATCTTGATGCATGGCGTGCGCTTCCTACAGAAATGCAAGAAAAATTCATTGGTCGTCGTAAATTTAGCGATATTGAATTAGAGGATGATGAAAAAGATCCGGCAGCTCACAATGTAGTGGCTCAAGATAATCGTGATGATGAAGAACACAAAATCGTTCGTATGAATGTTCCATTTGCTCAACCAGGACATGGCGTACGTGGTACATACTTTATTGGTTATGCTCGTTACTGGGATGTAACGAAAACAATGCTTACTAATATGTTTACTCAAAATGATAAGTTGTTAGACTATTCTAAACCGATTACAGGCATGTTGTTCTTCATTCCATCTCTTGATACATTAGATGCGATAGCAGAAGGAGAACTATAATCGATTTGAACTTATAGGTATTGCCAACTTCAATATTCCTAAAATAGGTCAAATAACAGGTTAATTACATTAGTTAAATCTTTGCATAATAAAAATAATATATTATTCTATAGAAGCGCCCATTTTAGGGCGCTTTTATGCTATAATAATTCTATTAGACTCGTAAAAATCCATTGTAGTTATAAATGAGGTATTCCATGAATTATACTAGCACCCGCGGTACCGTTGCGGTAAATGAAACATATGCATTGTTGCACGGCTTAGCAGAGGATGGTGGTCTATATGTACCATCTTTATTTCCTACGAACTGCTTAACTTACAATGATGTAAAAGATAAAAACTACCAAGAGGTAGCAGCCGTTGTATTAGCTAAGTTGTTCCCATGCTTCTCCGAAGCTCATTTAAATGAAATGATTAATTCTGCTTACTGCGATGCTAATTTCAGCACCCGCGATATTGCACCATTACACTCTTTATTGGAAAAAGTTTCCGTATTGGAACTATTCCATGGTCGCACACAAGCTTTCAAAGATATGGCCTTGTCCTTATTCCCATATCTGTTAGTGGCAGCTAAAGAGGCGGAAGGTGAGAAAAAAGAGGTTCTTATCTTAACGGCTACATCTGGTGATACTGGTAAAGCGGCTCTTGAAGGCTTTAAAGATGTACCTGGTACTCATATTCAGGTATTCTACCCAACTGATGGCGTTAGTCCTATGCAAGCGGAACAAATGCAAAAGCAAGAAGGAGAAAATGTTAATGTAACTGCTATTCATGGCAACTTCGACGATGCGCAACAATTCTTGAAACGTTTATTTGTAGATAAAGAAACGGCAGAAACTGTAGCTGAAAAAGGTGTTATGTTCTCCAGTGCGAACTC
>ERZ773042.189-NODE-189-length-47752-cov-4.523052_pt1 | contig 47752 bp, 38 predicted proteins | sample MGYA00511664_ERZ773042 | MGnify/ENA primary metagenome ERZ773042 (study PRJEB29015, sample SAMEA2737984) | human oral metagenome | biome: human oral; feature: human-associated habitat; material: dental | place: China | collected 2036 ... | reverse complement strand
CTTATGCGATAGAAAATAATGCTACTAAAACGGTAAGACTGCTTTTAGACAACGGCGTTAAATTTGAAGAAGTCAAAATGGTGCAGGGCTATATAGTTTGCCCTAGATATTCTGACGATACCGAAATCATAGTTGGCAACAATATAGATATAAAATTACGTACCGAGTGTTTAATCAATCACGATCACTCAAAAGATCCTGTTTATCCATTAAACTATGCAATATATAGTAACCTTATAGAAATTGCCGATATGATGCTACAAAAAGGTATGAAACCGAAAGCATATGAAGGTCCTTTGTATTATTTAAGTAATAGCAGCATTCCATTTCAGCGAAAAGAAATATTTAAAAGATCTATTTATACTTTTCTTCCGCGGGATATGATGTATAAAGATAAATTAAAATTATTAATAAAATATAATATAGATGGTCTACCGAGTCAAGATGATATTGTTACGGCTTATAGAAATTGTTTGGATAGTTTAGCTGGATCTATAAAAAAGAAAGAGTCTTACATAAATCATATGAATGATTACTGCTATGGAGAGAAGATTTTAGAATCATATGATTGGGCTCTTCGGGGGAGATGGTCGGTAAAACATAACGAAGAGAGGGAAAAAGGAACCGATAGATACTGGAAAGAAAAAGATTTTATAAAATTTTTCGGCTATATGCCAAATGATAAAAAATGTACTAAGCTAGAACCGGATATTAAAATATTAAATTTCTATAATATGAAAATAGATAGATATAAAGCTCTTTGCGGCAATGGGCTAAGTGATGAAGAGATTTTGCAAAAAAGCAGCCTTAAAGATAAAAATAGTACTGAGACATTCGATATTGAGACATTTTTTAAATATTTAAATTTTGAGGAAATGCTAGAGGAAGCGAAAGTGAAAATTCTACATAACGGCGAGAAAATAGATATAAAAGATTATGCCGAAATTCTAAGACAAGAAGCAGCTAAAAAACTAGATAGTAATCAATAAATTTGAAAGAGTAAAACTATATAGCATCAGAAATTAAGTAATATAGTGGGCAAAGCTTTTCTAAATTCTCATTAAAATTCCTCCCCGCTAGGACGTAAAGCCTTAAATTAATCCAAATTTCACTATAATTAATCACTTAAATTTTAAAGGTCGCAAATGCTAAGCTTAGACGAAATTCGAAAAAATATCATCCTAAAACAGGGCGTGCACTATTTTGATTTCGCGGCTTCGGGACTTGCTTACGAGCCCGTAGAGCGCGAGATAGGCGAAATTTTAAAAACCTACGCCAACACACACTCCGATAGTAGCTCTAGCGCCATCATCACGCAGCGGCGCTACGAGGGCGCGCGAGAGAGTCTAAAAAAGCTACTAGGGCTTGACGAGCGGTTTTATCTCATCGCCTGCGGGCAGGGCGCGACGGCCTCGATCAAGAAATTTCAGGAGCTACTTGGCATCTACCTACCGCCTGCGACCAGAAATGTGATCGGCGAGGCGAATTTACACGCTGTGCAGCTTCCGCTCGTGCTCGTTTCGCCATACGAACACCACTCAAACGAGCTTAGCTTTCGCGAGGGGCTTTGCGACTACCTGCGCGTGCCGCTTAGCGAATCGGGCGAGATCGATCTGCTAGCACTCGAGCGCATCTTGAAGCTAAATGCGGGACGCCGCATCATCGGCTCGTTTAGCGCCGCCTCAAACGTCACAGGCGTCGTTAGCGACTATAAAAAGATCAGCGAGCTAATCAGAGCCGCGGGCGGCATCGTCGCCTTTGACTGCGCGGCGCTGAGCTCGCACGCAAATTTAGACTGCGATTACTTCGACGCTATTTTCCTCTCGCCGCATAAGCTATTAGGAGGGCCTGCTAGCTGCGGGCTTTTGGCGATCAAAAAGGAGCTGCTTAGCGGTGACATGCCGACATTTGCCGCGGGCGGAACGGTCGCCTACGCTAACCGCGAGGGGCACGTGTTTTTGAAAAATCCCGAGCAGCTAGAGGAGGGCGGCACGCCGCCTATCATCGGGCTCATGCGGGCAAATTTGGCCTACGCGCTGCGAAACGAGGTGGGTTTTAAGAGGATAAAAAGCGCCGAGGACGAGCTCGCACGTCTTTTTGAGAGCGAGCTAGCAGGCATTGACGAGATCATAAATTACGCTCCAAAGGGCGCGCCGCGGCTGCCGATATTTTCCTTTAACGTGCGCGGTGTCTCGGCGTATGATTTTGCCGCGAGCCTTAGCAACGATTTCGGTATCCAGACGCGCGCGGGCGTGATGTGCGCGGGGCCGTACGCTCACGATCTGCTGGGTATCAAGGAGGGGCGCATGCCCGAGAGCAAGCCCGGCTTCGTGCGCGTGAGCCTGCACTACACGCACACCGAGCAAGACGTGCTCTATTTGGTGGGCGCGATAAAATCCTGCATCAAAAAACACTGCGAGCTTTGGGGCGAGGAAAAGGCGATGTATGAGATGTTCGGTGGGAAAATTTAAGCAGTGTAAGGCTAAAGCTCTGCCACTTTTTTGAGCTCTTGAAATTTTATAAAATTCCGCGCTGTTTTTAAAAATTATCGGAATTCCGTGCAGTCTGCTTGGAATTTTACGCGAGTTTTGCGCCGCAGAATTCTTACCATCGTTCCGCCTTTGCACTGCAGGCAAAATAAACGACACGCTCTGCGGAATTAAAATTTAGAATTTGAAATTCCGCGCCTAGAAATTGTGGAATTTCAAAATCCCGTTAGCTGTATTCGCGGCTAAGCTTTAAAATTTCTTAGCCATGGAATTTTAAAATTTCACGCCGTACCGCTAGGTAAAGGCATGCCTGTAAATTTCAAAATTTCAAGATGCAAATTTTTGCGCTCTGTTTCGCCGAGTACGCCGCGTTAGATGGTTCGCAGTGAAAATTTGAGACAGAATGCCGCGCGAATAAAAATTCTAAAGCAAAATAGAGCCTATCCGCACTTCGCGCAGAACTACTCCAGCCCTAAAAACGCGCCGCTTTCAAATCCAAAATAGACCCTCTCGCCCGCGCTCCAGCGCCGTTCATCCTGCGCCGTGACGCATTTTAGCAACACATCGCCTGCTTTGATCTTGATGAGTAGCGAGGAGCCGTACTGAAGCGAAACCGAGTGCAAAATCCCCGCGAAGCAGCGCTCAAACGGGCTTTTGGATAATAAAATTTTACTCGGATTTATCGCGATTTTGCGAGCGCGTGCGAGCCCCTCTTCAAGGCGCAGCGAAATTTCATCCGAAAATTTTAAAATCCCGTTTTGCACGTCAAATATATTTTTGTATTCAAACTCGCATATCTTGCCGCGATGCAGAAATACGCTTCTTTGCGCGATCGCGCTGAGCCATTTCTCATCGTGGCTGGCGATGATAAAGCCGCAGCCGTAGCGGCTTCGCATAAATAAAATCGCGCGCGCAAAGAGCTTGGAGGCGGCAAGATCGAGGCTGTTGGTCGGCTCGTCGAGCAGATAGAGCTTCGCGCGCTGCGCCAGAGCGAGCGCAAACGCGATGCGCTGCGTCTGCCCCGAGCTAAGCTCGAAATGCTTCTTTGATAAAAAACTTCTATCAAGTCCCGTTAGGCTGAGCGCCTCATCCACTCGCTCGTCAAATTCCGCAAGCGCGCCGCGACTTTTGAGCGCAAATTTAAAATTTTGCTCCACGCCGCGTTTTAAAAGCACGGGTTCGGGCAGCAGCAAGCAGGTCTGCCGCAGCGTCTGCAAAGATGGCGCACGCTGCCCCCAAAGTTCCACGCTGCCGCTGCTTGGATGTTGCAAAAAGGACAAAATTCGCAGTAGCGTGGATTTGCCGCTGCCGTTGGAACCCAAAAGCGCTGTGATGCCGCTCGTATTTAGATCGAGGCTAGGGATATTTAGAATTTCGCTCCGTCCGTAGCGCAGCACTAGATCCCGCACCGAGATCAGCTCGCTATCGGGTACAGATCGCGCGGCGGTAGAATTCTCACTCGCGAAATTCTCGGTCGCAGAATTCTCATTTACGAAATTTTCATTCGTAGAATTTGTGCTAATGGAATTCTCGGTCGCAGAATTTTTACTCTTATAATTTGCCGCAGTGGAATTTTTATTCGCAGAATTCTCGGCGGCGAAATTTACGCGCGTAGTATTCTCGGGGGCGGAATTTGCGTCCGTTAAATTTGCGCTCATAAAATTTTCGCTCTCCCTCTCCGCCTCCGCCCGGTTTTTGTCCGTGAAATTTTTACTTGGACGCTTTAGCTTATCTGCACTCATCGATCCAGCCTTTTTAGCGCGTGGATGGCTAAATTTACCGCAAACGCTATTAAAATCAGCACCAGCGCGAGCGCTATACCCATCGCAAACTCGCCCTTGTTGGTCTCAAGCGAGATCGCCGTGGTGATCGTGCGGGTGAAATATTTGATATTGCCGCCGATCATCATCGCTACGCCCACCTCGGCGACGATCCGCCCGTAAGCGGTGGCGATGACGACCAGCAAGCCGTAGCGTAGCTCGTAAAGCACGCAAAGGATTAAATTTAGCGGGCTTAGGCGATAGTTCATGATGTTTAGATAGTGCTTTTTGTCCATATTTTCGATGACGCTGGCGCTTAGCGAGACGATGATGGGAAGCGCCAGCGCAAACTGTCCGAGCATCACGGCTTTGAGCGTAAAAAGCAGTCCCAGCTCGCCCAGAGGGCCGTTTCTGGAGATGAAAGCGTAAAGGATCAGTCCTATCGCCACCGTGGGCATCGCAAGCGCTACGTCGCTTAAAAGTCTAAGCGTTCTGCGAGCGCGAAATTCGTAAAATCCGAGGATAAATCCTATCGGAAAGCCGATTAAAATCGCAAAAAGTATCGAGATGCTCGAAGTATAAAGCGTCGCTTTGATCGCCGAAAATGTCTCCGCATCGCCGCTAAGAAGCAGCCCGAATGCGCTTAAAATTCCTTCTAAAATAAAGTCCAAGATTGTGTCCTAAATGTTCTATTCTGGCAAATTTATATGCTATAATAGCATATTTTTTAAAGGAGATAACATGAAAAAAATATTTTTTGTTTCGCTCGCTCTTAGTGCGAGCCTTTTTGCCGCCGATAACGATTTGGTGATGGCAACTACAACGAGCACCGATAATACGGGCTTGCTAGACGCTATCTATCCTGCGTATAAGGCGGAAACCGGCGTCGATATCAAATGGACGGCGGTAGGCACGGGCGCTGCTCTAAAGCTTGGCGAGAACTGCGATGCGGACATACTTTTCGTGCATTCGCCGAAGGTCGAGAAAGAATTCGTAGAAAAAGGCTTCGGCGTTGACCGCACGCCCGTTATGTATAACGATTTTATCCTCATCGCCGATAAATCGATCGCACCTAAATTTAAAGGCAAGGACCTTAAAGGCTCGTTTGAGCTAATCAAGGCGGAGAAGATTAAATTTTTCTCTCGCGGCGATAAATCCGGTACTGATAACAAAGAGAAAGGTATTTGGAAAAAGGTCGATGGCGCCGTGCCTGAAAATGAGGCATGGTATAACCAAACCGGTCAAGGCATGATCGCTACGATCAACGCAGCTGCCGAGCAAAAGGGCGTGACCTTCACCGATCGCGGCACCTACATCAAATACGAGGACAATAAAAAGGGCAACCCCGATATGGTCATCATCAACGAAGGCGATAACGATCTGAAGAATTTTTACTCCGTAATCGCGGTCAATCCGAAGCACTGCCCAAAAGCCGACTATGAAAACGCGCAGCGCTTCATCAAATGGATCACTAGCGAGAAGGGGCAGAAGTTCGTAGGCGATTTCAAGCTGCTAAATAAGCCGCTTTTCACCCCTGATGCGAATACTCGCAAGAATTAGCTCTAGCTAAATAAAGCTAAATTTAAAGCCCAAAGGCAAAGCGTCGCCTTTGGGCTTTTGCTTTTTAATAAATCAATCCGCGCGCCTTTAAATTTAGCTATTTTGCTTCTAAAATTTAGCCGGCGTTTTTTACTGCGTCTTTTTACGATACATTTTTTACTTTCTAGCCATGCGTTTAAATTTATCGCAGCTTCGTTTGTAGGCGATAGGCTTAAAATTTCAGCTATATTTGGGATCAGTGCGGAGAAATTTCGATCGCGTTCGGATATGCTCTAATGTCTAGCGAGATTTATACAGCGCAAAATTTAGTAGTATTTATGTGTGACTCAAAATTTTTAGTTTGTTGGGAATTTAATTTGAAGTAGCAGTTAAGCTCGGGCGTATGAAAAACGCCCGAGTCTGTGAAGCTATGAAATTTTATGTGCGGTTTATGGAGTCGCTTCTGCCGCGCGCCGGTAAAATTGCCTTTCAAGCTCTAGCAAAATTACCGAGCGTGCGGCTATAAATTTCACTTTGCGTGAGCGAGCTATTCGACTTCGGCGTCGATGACGTCGTCGTCTTTTTTATCGCCGTTTGAGCCGGAGCTTTGCGATCCGCCTTGCGCGCCCTGATTTGCGCCGGCGGCCTTGTATAGATCCTCGGCGGCCTTGCTTAGGGCTTCTACTTTAGAGTTTATCGCTTCCTTGCTCGCGTTTTCATCCTTTAGCACGGCTTTTAGATCATTTAGCGCGCCCTCGATCTTAGCGCGTAGATCGCCCGGCACCTTTTCGCCCATCTCGCTTAGGCTCTTTTCGGTTTGATGTGCGATGCTGTCGGCTTGGTTGCGCGCTTCGACGGTCTCTTTGCGCTTGTTGTCTTCCTCTTTGTGAAGCTCGGCATCCTTCACCATCTTATCGATCTCGGCATCGCTTAAACCGCTTGAGCCGGTGATGCGGATGTCGGTTGCCTTGCCGGTAGCCTTGTCTTTTGCCGAAACGGTTAAAATTCCGTTCGCGTCGATGTTAAATTCCACCTCGATCTGCGGCACTCCGCGAGGAGCAGGCATGATGCCCTCTAAATTGAAATTTCCTAGCGATTTGTTGTCTTTCGCAAACTCGCGCTCGCCCTGTAAGACGTTGATCGTAACGGCGCTTTGGTTATCCTCTGCTGTCGAGAAGGTTTGAGACTTTTTCGTAGGTATTGTAGTTCCCTTCTCTATGATCTTGGTCATAACGCCACCCAGGGTTTCGATGCCGAGGCTTAGCGGAGTGACGTCGAGCAGTAGCACGTCTTTTACGTCGCCTTTGATGACTGCGCCTTGGATTGCAGCGCCGATCGCTACGACTTCGTCAGGGTTTACGCTCTTATTTAACTCCTTGCCGAAAGCCTTTTTGACTTCCTCTTGCACTAAAGGCACGCGCGTCGAGCCGCCTACCATGACGACTTCTTTTATGTCGTTCATGCTTAGCCCTGCATCGCTTACGACCTTTTTGAGAGTGCTTATGGTCTCATCTACCAAAGAATCGATCATGCTTTCAAATTTAGCTCTAGTGATGGTTTTCATCAGGTGTTTAGGACCTGTGGCATCAGCAGTGATGAAAGGTAAATTTACCGTCGTTTCCATCGCGCTGCTTAGCTCTTTTTTGGCGTTTTCCGCAGCCTCTTTTAGGCGTTGCATAGCCATGACATCGCCGCGCAAGTCGATGCCTGTTTCAGATTGAAATTCTGAGGTTAAAAAGTCGATCAGCTTGTTATCGAAATCATCGCCGCCCAAAAATGCATTACCGCCGGTAGCTAAAACTTCTACAACGCTATCGCCGGTTTCTAGCACGGTTACGTCGAATGTACCGCCGCCCAGATCGTAAACGACGATCTTTTCAGACTCTTTTTTATCCAGTCCATACGCAAGCGCCGCTGCGGTAGGCTCATTGATGATACGAAGCACGTTTAGGCCCGCGATTGTTCCTGCTTCTTTCGTCGCCTTTCTTTGGCTGTCGTTGAAATACGCAGGCACGGTGATGACCGCATCGACAACCGGCTCGCCCAAAAACGCCTCAGCATCCTCTTTTAGCTTGATTAGCACCTTGGCTGAAATTTCTTGCGGCGTATAAACCTTGCCCGCGATCTCTACCGCGCACGCGCCATTTCGGTCGATAATCTTATACGGTAGGCGCTTTTTAGCTTCCTGCGCGTTTTTCTCATTCATCATAAGACCCATGATGCGCTTGATCGAGTAGATCGTCTTTTCCGGGTTGGTGACTGCTTGGCGCTTGGCGCTGTCGCCTACTAAAACCTCGCCTTTGTCGGTGAAAGCTACTACTGACGGAGTGGTGTTTTTACCCTCTTTGTTCGGTATGATCTTGCTCTCGCCGCGCTCGAATATGCTTACGCACGAGTTTGTTGTTCCTAGGTCGATGCCTATGACTTTTGCCATTTGTTATCCTTTGTATTGAATTTAAAATTTTAAAATTTGGACGATTATTTCGCCACTACTACCATAGCGGCGCGCAAAACGCGCTGCTTATACATATAGCCTTTTTGATAGACCTGAACTATATCGCCTTTTTTAGCGCCTTCGGCTTCAATCATCGAGATGGCGTTATGCACGCTAGGATCAAATCCCGCATCCGTCGCTATCGGAACGATACCATATTTTTCAAAAGTCTTTGTAAAAAGGCTTAGACATTGTTTTACGCCAACTTCAATTTTATCTGCAAGCTCATTACCTTCCACATCAATTTTGGCGGCTTCCTCAAGCGCGTCGATTATCGGCAGCAGATCCTTCGCAAAGCTCTCGCTAGCGTAAGCAACAGCGCTATCTTTTTCTTTTTCCAAACGTTTTTTGAGATTTTCAAAATCCGCATTGGCGCGGTAAAATTTATCAGTGATCTCACTCAGCTCGTTTTGAAGCTTTTGTATCTGCGCGTCAGTATCGTCGCATGTCTGCGCCTCTTGTGGCTCGCTCGCCTCTGATGCGCACTGCTCGCAAACCTCTTTTTCTTCGCTCTCACACGCCCTGTTTTTATCGCCGTGCTCTTTAAATTTATGGCTCATGCTACTCCTTTAGCGTAGTTAAAAAATTTCTCGTAATTCTCGTAAACGCTGCCTGCGCAGATCATCGTAGCGTCCTCGCCTTCGAATTTTACGGGGCGTTTGATCCCCATAAATCCGTGCTCGAAGTAGGGCGCGAAGATCAAATTTTTCGTAAAATTTACGGCGATCGAGGGATTGAGTAAAATTTTAAACCGCTCGTCTTTGAAAATTTTATACGCCACAACCTCGTTACAAAGAAATTCGATTTTAGAATTTTTTAGCTCCCTGATCTTGGTGCTAAGCTCGCGCAGACCGATCTGCATCGAAGCTAATTCCAAATCTCCGAGTGAAATTCCTATTAAATTTGATAAGAATTTAAAAACTCTAAAATCGTATTTTAAGATAATCTCGTCCGTTCTAAATGTAAGGATTATGAAGCGATTATCGTGATTGATAACTTCGCTTAGGGCTTCGTTTTCGGCGTTGAAAATCATACAGTAAATTTCAAAATCCTCAAGCACCGCTTCTAGCTCGCGAGCATCGTCTATTTTTAACTCATCGTTGAAGCTAAGCCTAGCGCGCCAGTAATCCTGCATCGTCGCAACCGTCGGAATTCTACCACCGCTTACATGAAGCTGCGTCAAAGCCCCCTCGTCGCTTAAGCGCTTAAAATAAATTCGGATGCTAGACGCTGACATCGCTACGCCCATACGCTCACCCAACTCTGAAGATCCGATCGGGGTGTTGCTATCGAGATAGGCGGAAATGATGGATTCCAGGATCATATCACGTTTATTCGTTTTCACTTTTAGCACTCTTTCGGTAAGATTGCCAGTATTATACAACATTGAGTGGCAATATGTCAAGGTTTTTATATAAATTTTATAAAATTTTAGCAATCAAGTTCTGAGTTTGCTAAATTTTAACTATGATTTTTGAGGTGAGTGGAATTCTTGGAATTCTTAGAATTTATCGCGGTGCCGTCGCGGTAAATTTTATCGTATTTTTTGTATCTGTAAACACAAATTTTACCGCCAGCCGGCTTAGAGCTTCGCCGTATGTGCCAGATTAATTCTATATTTGCAATAATGGCGAATTGACAGTGTAGCCGCAAATTTCGTGCTTACTAGCAAAAATTTTGTCATTTGCTGAAAATGTGGAGCTAAATGCCAAAAAAACGCAAAATTCCCGCCGAAATGGCGCGCAAGCTAGACGAAAGTGCTAGGCAAGTAAGCGGTGCAAGAATTCGCAAAGCTCAAAATTTCACTCGCTAGCGTAAATTTAAATATACTTTAACGAATAGAAGTGTAAAATACGCCACAAATTTCAACGATCAAGGGTTTTTATGCTAAAAGACATCTTCCTTTTCGGCGGTTTAATTTCTTACGACCACACCTTTATCTACCTTTTTTACTTCTTTTTGGTCGTCGCTATCATCGTAGCCGTCGCGCTTTGCTCCACTCGCTCGCTTCAGCTTGTGCCACATGGCATGCAAAATATCGCCGAAGCCTACCTAAGCGGCGTGCTAACGATCGGTAAGGACGCGATGGGTAGCGAGGAACAAGCTAAAAAATATCTTCCGCTAATCGCAACATTGGGATTTGTGATATTTTTTAGTAACGTTATCGGCTTGGTGCCGGGCTTTGAGTCGCCTAGCGCGAGTTTAAATTTAACCCTTTCGCTTACGCTTTGCGTTTGGTTGTACTACCATTTTGAGGGCGTTCGCGAGCACGGCGTGATCAACTATCTAAAGCACTTTATGGGGCCGGTGAAAATCCTAGCTCCGTTTATGTTCGTCATAGAGATCGTCTCGCATTTTTCGCGCGTCGTATCGCTTTCGTTCCGACTTTTTGGAAACATCAAAGGCGACGATACCTTCCTTCTTGTTATGCTTACTCTCGCTCCTGCGTTAATACCGATGGTACCGTTTGCGCTGCTTACTTTTATGGCGATTTTGCAGACTTTTATTTTCATGGTTTTAAGCTACGTTTATCTAGCGGGCGCCGTGATCGTCGATGAGCATTAATTTTAAACGAAATTTCTTATACTTCCTCGTGGGTGCGTCGTTCGGGTTGATCTTCGTCGGCGCATTCGTCTTTTTTGCCTATCCGTCATTTTATTTTTTGGGGTTAAAATTCCTCTTCATCTGCACTGCTCCCGGCGTGATTTGCGTCATCATCACCTGCTTGATGGTCGATGTTTTCGATTTGAAAGAAAAGCTCCTTAGCGGCGGCGAATAGAAATCTATTCGATTAAATTTTAAAATTTAGCCGCGCCGTGCGCCGCTACAAGCGAGTATTAAAGCAAAAAATTGTAAAATTACGCGAAATTTTTATTCTAAAAGGTTAAGTTTATGTTTGAAACCGTGATCGGCCTGGAGGTACACTGCCAGCTAAATACCAAAACCAAAATTTTCTGCTCCTGCCCCACGAGCTTCGGCGATGAGGCGAATTCGCACGTCTGCCCGACCTGCCTAGCGCTTCCGGGCGCTCTTCCCGTGCTAAACGAGGAAGCGGTTAAAAAAGCTATCAGCTTCGGCACCGCCGTCAATGCGACGATCAATCGCAAGTCGGTATTCGACCGCAAAAACTACTTCTATCCCGACCTTCCCAAGGCATATCAAATTTCGCAGTGGACGATCCCGATCGTCGAGCACGGCGAGCTTTTTATAGCTGCGGACGGACAGAGCAAGCGCATCGGCATCACGCGCGCGCACCTGGAGGAGGACGCGGGCAAAAATAATCACGAAAGCTCGCGCAGCCTAGTCGATCTAAATCGCGCAGGCACGCCGCTTTTGGAGATCGTAAGCGAGCCTGATATGCGCTCTGCGGACGAGGCGGTCGCGTATCTAAAAAAACTCCACAGCATTTTGCGCTTTTTAAATATCAGCGACGCGAACATGCAAGAAGGCTCGTTTCGCTGCGACGTAAACGTCAGCATCCGTCCGCAAGGCGAGCAAAAACTTTACACGCGCGTGGAGATTAAAAATTTAAACTCTTTTAAATTTATTCAAAAAGCGATCGAGTTCGAGATCGAGCGTCAGATCGAAGCGTGGCAGGACGGCAAATATGAGCAAGAGGTCGTGCAAGAAACGCGCCTTTTTGACACCGCTAAGTTTATCACCAAGCCGATGCGCAGCAAGGAAGACAGCGCCGAGTATCGCTACTTCCCAGACCCCGACCTGCTAACCGTGATCGTGGATGACGAGATGCTAGTTGCTGCGCAGCAGATCCCCGAGCTACCCGATCAGAAAAAAGCACGCTACGTCCGCGAGCTGGGCGTTAAAGAGAAGGACGCCGAGATCATAATCTCTACCTACGAAAACGCACGATTTTTTGAGGATCTGATCGCGGCGGGGCATGAGCCCAAACTCTGCGTCAGCTGGCTTACCGTCGAGCTTGCGGGCAGGCTTAAAAACGGCGTTACGATCGAGGATTCGCCCGTAGGTAGCGCGAAGATGAGCGAGCTTTTAAGCGCGATCGAAGGCGGCGCAGTGTCGCAAAAGGCCGCCAAAGAGGTGCTTGATTATCTAATGGAGCACGATGAGGCCGTAAGCTCGGTCATCGATAGGCTTGGCTTGAGGCAGGTAAGCGACGACGGCGCGATTTTGGAGATCATAGCGCGCGTTATGGGCGCGAACGAGGAGAAGGTCGCGGATTACCGCGGCGGCAAGGACAAGCTATTCGGCTTCTTCGTGGGCCAAGTTATGAAAGAGGGCAAGGGCGCGTTTAACCCCGCGAAGGTAAACGAGCTTCTGAAACAGAAGCTGGGCTGATTTCGCAGCTTGCGCGGCGGCGAATTAAATGCGGTGGAGTGACGCGATAGATAAAACCCCTAGGGATAAAATTTTAAATCCGCTCGCAGTGTTTTGCTTCGAGCTAAAGCTTTCAGGCGCCAATGACGAGGGCTTTTGCGTGTTATATTTCATTCGGTGCGATCTCGGCGGCTACCCGCTCTGCCTCGCACACGTTTTGTTCTTTCGAGCTCGTTCTTTCTCGTACGGGTCGTTTGCGCGAGTGTCGGTCTGCGACGTAGGGGTTTAAGAAGCGCGTCCGTTAGGAATTTTACTTAGGGCTACCGTCAAAGCGCGGCAAAGCTTGCAGAGAATGCGTAAAATTACTCTGCTTGAGAGAGCAAAAACGGCAACTCGGGTGCGCGGATAAGATCGAATACGCAGGGTCGAATTTGAGCGGTGAGTCGATGTGTAGGTTAAATTTAATCAATCGCTGCGTCGGATGCGCGTGCCCCAAACCTTGCGCCAAACGATAACATGGCGAGCGACCGCAGATCATCTAGGCCCAAAGCACGCCTTGATAGATTTAAGCGGATTTAAAAGCGCGATTTGCACTTAAGCGTCTGAGTAAAATTTTTAAAAATTTGATTTGCCTTGGCGATGCACGAGTGAAATTTAAAACGTATAATGGAGTTTCAAAATCCTCATTCGTTCACTGCCGCGCCTTTTGTGAAAGTGTTTTTTGACGGAAGAGCAAAACCTTAAAAGTATTAAATTTTAGCGAGGTAAATTTTAAAAAAGCGAAGTTTTTGCTGAGTAAATTTCAAAAGCGTGAAATTTTAATGAGACGAAATTTTAACGAGATGAAATTTCAAAAAGCGAATTTTAAAGCGTGGCTTCGGCTAGCGTTTGCGCAGGCTCATGTTGGCGCTTTTGGGCTAAATTTTCAAAGAGCGGGAATTTCAAGAGAATGAAATTTGAAAAACCGCAAATTTGCGAATAAATTTTTAAAAAGGAACATAATGAAAATCGCGGTTATCGGCGCGGGCAAATGGGGTAGCGCGCTTTTTGACGCGCTTAGCGCAAAAAACGAATGCGTCATCACTTCGCGCACGCCAAGGCAAATTCCGCATTTTGTAAGCGTGAGCGAGGCTCTGGAGTGCGAAGCACTGGTGTTTGCGCTCGCAGCGCAGCAAACCGCGCAGTGGCTGGATCAAAATTTCACCTACAAAAATCAAAAAATTCTAGTCGCTTCCAAGGGCATCGACGCGGCAAGTGGTAAGTTTTTGAACGAAATTTTTGAATCTCACGTCGCGCGCGGCAATCTTGCTTATTTATCAGGTCCGTCGTTTGCCACCGAAGTCATGCAGAAGCTGCCTTGCGCGCTCGTCGTAAGCTCGTGCAATGAAAATCTAGCTGAACTTTTCGCAAGCGTCTTCCCTGCCTACATCAAAACCTACACGAGTGGCGATATCATCGGCGCAGAAGTGTGCGGCGCGTATAAAAATGTGATCGCCATCGCTAGCGGCGTTTGCGATGGGCTTGAGCTTGGCAATAACGCTAGAGCGAGCTTGATCGCTCGCGGCATCGTAGAGATCGCGCGCTTCGGCAAGTTTTTCGGCGCGCGAGACGAGACCTTTTTGGGCTTAAGCGGCGTGGGCGATCTGTTTTTGACCGCCTCAAGCGTGCTATCGCGAAACTACCGCGTGGGATTAGGGCTTGCGCGTGGCAAAGGGCTTGAGGAAATTCTGCGCGAGTTGGGCGAGGTCGCCGAGGGTGTAGCTACGACCGAAGCGGTCGTAAATATCGCGGCAAAGCACAAGATCTACGCTCCGATCGCTACCGAGGTCGCGCAAATTCTGCGTGGCAAGGATGTAAGGGCAAGCCTAAAGGACCTGCTACGCAAAAAATAGCCGTACGATGGAATTTACTCGCTAAATTTTAGCGGTAAATTCGGTCTGTATAGTTTTGATTTATCCGCTATGTTTGTGAAATTTAGTTGCTGGTTTGCGGATTCTGGTCGTTGTTTGTTTGGATCTGTTTACGCGGCTTTGCCTGATAATTTTATGGGCTTGATTTTCGCTTTGCGGCTTCGCGCATCTGATACGACGCAAAATCACAGCAAAATGGCGCTTGTATATGATGTGGCGTAACGGTTTTGATTTAAAATTTAGTTTTAAGCTTGAGCGCAAAATTTCAAAGCGAGGTCTTAAAATTTTAAAAAGAGGCTAAAATTTTAAAATATTTAAGATGGATCGCAGGTAGTTGACGGCTGAGAGTGGAGCATATTGCTTGTCTGCGACCGGGTAGGTCTAAATTTTTGATGTGTCAGATTTAAAAATTAAGGCGTAGTATTTTTTCTTTAGTCGAGGCGGAAATGAGCCGAATAAAGGAGCGCAATCGTGCGCTTTGGATAGAATTTGCGGCAAAATGAGTCGGAAAGGCGTAAATTTTGAAAATATTCAAAACAGATGATGTGTAGTTTCGATAAATTTTTAGTGCTTGCAAAGGAGCGGGTTATTCGTCCGCGACTGCAGCAAGTTAAATTTTACAGAATGTCGGTGTATTATAAATTTTAATACAGGAGCCAAGGCGAAGGATCGCGAGATGGATTTAAGGGTTGCGACGTAAAAATTTAGCGAAGATAAGGCATATAGCCTATCAAGCTAAATTTTTGCTAGCTCCGTTAAAGACGCTCGCGAGGCAAGCCGCAAAGATAAAAGAGGAGAAGATGGAAAAATACGAAGGCTACAATCTCAGGCTACGCGACGCTCTCGTCGGCGTACAGTTTTTATTCGTGGCGTTTGGCGCGCTCGTGCTGGTGCCGATCTTAACGGGGCTTGATACGTCCGTGGCGCTGTTTACGGCGGGCATCGGCACGCTGCTGTTTCAGCTCATCACGCGCAAACACGTCCCGCCGATCTTTCTCGCATCCAGTTTCGCGTTTATCGCGCCGCTAAGCTTTGGCGTGAAGGAGTGGGGAATCGCCGCGACTATGAGCGGGGTGATCGCGGCGGGACTTTTTTACGTGGTTCTAAGCCTGCTTATTAGGCTCAAAGGCGAGGGGTTTTTGCATAAAATTTTACCGCCTGTGGTCGTCGGTCCCGTCATCATGACGATCGGCCTCATCCTCTCGCCCGCGGCCGTAAATATGGTCATGGGCAAGGGCAAAGAGGTGCTCTATACGCAAGGGCAGTCGCTTACCATCGCGCTCATCTCGCTTTCGGCGGTTATCGTCGTTATGATGTTTGGCCGCGGCATGCTGCGCCTCGTGCCGATACTTTGCGGCATCGCAGCCGGATACTGCGCGTCGCTGTTTGTCGGCATCGTGGATTTTACGCCGATTTTAAACGCGCCGTGGTTTGCGCTGCCAAATTTCACCGCACCGGTTTTTAAGCTCGAAGCCGTGATCTACATGGTGCCTATCGCTATCGCGCCCGCGATCGAGCACATCGGCGATATGCTCGCGATCAGCAACGTCACGAAGGAAAATTTTCTCAAAAACCCGGGACTTAAAAGCACGCTTTTAGGCGACGGGCTCGCGACGTCGCTAGCAGGCTGCTTCGGCGGCCCACCGAACACCACCTACTCTGAGGTCACGGGCGCGGTTAGCATCACGAAGGCCTACAATCCAGCCATCATGACCTTTGCCGCGCTTGCTGCGATCTTGCTAGCCTTCGTGGGCAAGCTCGGCGCCGCGCTCTCCACGATCCCCGCTCCCGTCATCGGCGGCATTATGCTGCTACTTTTTGGTATCATCGCTAGCGTGGGCATGGAAACGCTCATAAAAAACAGCGTGGATCTAGCCGAGCCGCGCAATATGATCATCGTCGCGCTTATCTTTGTGTGCGCGATCGGCGGCATGGTGCTGGATTTTGGCGCGATGAGCTTTAGCGGAGTGGGGCTTGGCGCGATTATCGGCATCACGCTAAATTTGGTGCTGCCAAAGACCAAGCATTTTGACGGGTACTAAGTTAAATTCGCGCGGAGCTTGAGTAGTTTCGCGCGGTTGCGGGTAAATTTGAGCTCAAATTTCGCCGCCAAATTTACCCGCGGCTTTCGCCGCCAAATTTACCGCGCCTAAATTTTAAAATTTCCCCGCAAACGCTTTCAAATTTCAAACGTTTTAAACTAGCAAGATATATAATTGCCTTATGAAAAAGACGAATAATTTAAGCAAATTTGATAAAAAGGCGCTAAGGCTGCTATTTGCGGTACTTTTCGTGCCGCTCTTCGTCTCGCTCGTTTTTATCTATGAGTTATCGGTGTATGATAACTCGCGCGAGTTGCCCGCAGGCGCGCAAAAGATCGGCAGCAGTGATTATTATAATATCGGTGGCAAAATTTATCTACGCTCTTGGAATCTCGCTCCTTACGAGCTAGAGGGCGGCGCGGACGCGGCGAGCTTTCGCGCGCTTGATACCGGCAGATACTCCTACACAAACGTCGGTATGGATGCTAGCCGCGTATTTTGCGGCGCTCGCAAGATGTCGGGACTCGATCCCGCTCGCACGCAAAAGATCGGCTCTCGCTACTACAGCGACGGGCGCGTGAGCTACTTCTGCTCGGACGTCACGCAGCGCACGGGCAGCGCGATAAGCTACATTTACAAGGTATTTTTCCACGCCTTTGGGCTCTCCAAATGGCCGCAGGAGTACAACTACCCATACGCTAGACTTGATACTAGCGCGCCCATCTCGCCGCTGACCGAGAGCCCTTACGTCGCCACGGACGGCGAGCGGGTATTTTACGAGGGTAAAATTTTAGCGGGTGCCGACGCAAAAAATCTAAAACAGATAAGGCTAAAAACCGTATACGAAGACGGCTCCGGCTCGCCCGTGCACTTTCGCCCGGTCGATCGGTGGCTGAGCGACGGACGCAGCGTCTATGCGGACGGCGAGAGGCTAAATTTCACGCCTAGTGAGCAGATGTATCTCGTGGAGCCAAACGCCGGCATAGAGTTTCTTTATGATCCCGCTATGGGCGCGGTGCTGATGAACGGCGAGAGATTTGATACTGCAAACGAGCCCTATACGCCGCTAAATTTTCAGAGCGGGCATCAGGAATACATGCTGTTTGCGAGCAAAAACGGCATATTTTATCTAAGCAAGGATAAAATTTTAAATCGCCCGCGCGGTAGCGGCGCCGAGGGCTGGCTCAAAGACGCATTTTGGTACGTTTATTATAAATTTGGCGCAGACGCCAGCAGGCTAAGCGCGCTAAAAAGGGCGGGCGATAATCCGTTTAAAGGTGCCGTGCGGCAGATCTCGGAAAGGCTTTTTAAGGACGACGCGGGATTTTACTATCTAAATTTTTACTCGCATAGCGTTTACGTCACGGGTCGCAGCGGCAGGCATCTACAGAAGCGGACGAATTTCATCGATCTGCGAAAGATCATGCTAGACGTGCATGATGATGAGGTGATGGTGCAGATCTCGGACGAGGCGGCGCGAAACCCCGAAATGTCGCAGTCCATCTTTACCGCGCAGGACGTGGAGTATGAAAACGGCGCGGCCTTTTATATGTATTGTCTCGCGGGGGTTTTGGTGCTCGGAGCTTGGATTTATAGTTACTTTAGAAAACGCAGCTTGCGGCGCAGCTAAATTTAGCGGTGCGGCAGAAGGTAAATTTAAGAGCAATACGGCGCGGCGGAGCAGTAAATTTAAGATAGTATTGCGGTTGTAGCGCGGCAATGCGGCAAATTATGGGCGCTGCGATTGCGAGTACGGCAGTATGGCGGCGGGATGCGATTGAGTGTGTGTCAAAGTTTGCCGGTACCGAGTGCCGGTTCGTCGGCGTGCAGTAAGCTAGCTAGATAGTGCGGGATGGAATGACAGCGCGGCAAAACGACGGCGGCTTTTGTGTCGTTAAATCGTGCTACCTGGTTGTAGTTGGAATTTTGAAAATTGTGCGGATAAAGCTTTGGCTAAGATTTGCAAAACACCGCAAATACGGTGTTTTTATTTTAAACCGCCTTTGCCGTTTATCTAAATTTAAGAAGCAGGAATATAAACTTCAAGTATTCATAGCCTAGAAAAATAGAATTTCTGGCTCTGTGTAAATTTCCTCCGCTGGAGTTTGAAACACGATGTTTTCCTCTGCCATTACTGCTCCTTTTTGTGTAAATTTCCTCCGCTGGAGTTTGAAACATACAGCTTTTAGCAATATATTCATAAAATAATACAATATATATTTCCTCCGCTGGAGTTTGAAACTCTAAGCGGCGAGCGGGTGCGACCGCTTTGCGACGTGTAAATTTACTCCGATGGAGTTTGAAACGCCAACTGTGCTCGGTATTCGTAACGTTTGAAGTTGTATAAATTCTCTCCGTTGGGAATTGAAACACGATCGCAACAAATGCGATAAAAACACCAAAAAACGGTAGAATTCCATCCCGTTGGGAATTGAAACTTTTTTTCGCTATCTCGGCTTTATGCTGCGCGTAAGTAGAATTCCATCCCGTTGGGAATTGAAACTAAGTAATGAGTATAAACGCATAGCCGAGCATTTTGGTAGAATTCCATCCCGTTGGGAATTGAAACTGGTTTGCTTTGCCTTTTCGACCTTTTCTGCTTGTAGAATTCCATCCCGTTGGGAATTGAAACGCTCATCTGCAAACTCTTTGCTACCACAAAAAAGGTAGAATTCCATCCCGTTGGGAATTGAAACACACTGCGGTAACTGCGCGAAAGCGCAACTGCGTGTAGAATTCCATCCCGTTGGGAATTGAAACAAAACTCTACTATCCCGCTATTTTCGTGATACTTAGTAGAATTCCATCCCGTTGGGAATTGAAACTCCTTTTGGCGGCGGGCTTTGCGTCCTTTCCGCTTCGGTAGAATTCCATCCCGTTGGAGTTTGAAACTTACGGACTTTAAACCTTAAGCATCTCAAAATCGGTATTCAAAGCACTGCTACATTTTACTATGCCTTGATTTGTGCTCCGCCTGATAAAATTTAGATTGAAAAATATATTATTGACACCCCGACTTGGATCTGGGCGGATTTCAGTTTGTCGTGCGTTTAAGATCAATAATACCGAAGCCAAAGCCCGACTATCTATAGTTTTAAATTTGCCGGGCGTTCAAAGAGTAAAAAGAGTAAATTATATCTGCGTTTTGTTTTAGCTCTCGATATAGGTTTTGAGTTTGCGGCCGATTTTTGGGTGTTTTAGCTTTTTGATCGCCGAGCTTTCGATCTGGCGGACGCGCTCGCGAGTGATATTGAGCTCCTTGCCGATCTCTTCAAGCGTGCGGTCGCTCTCGTCGTCAAGCAGTCCGAATCGCATGCGGATCACCGTGCGCTCGCGGTCGTTGAGCTGTTCTAAAATATCGTCGATCTGCTCTTTTAGATCGGATTTTAAAATTTGCTCGATCGGCGAAACCGAGCTTTTGTCCTCGACGAAATCGCCGAATTTACCGTCGTCCTCGTTTCCGATCGGCGCTTCTAGGCTGATCGGCTCCTTTGTGATTTTGATGACCTGCTTTACCTTATCGACGCTAAGGCCTACTTCTTGCGCGATTACGTTGATATCGGGCTCCTTGCCGCCTTCTTGCATATATTTGCGCGTGATTTTATTGATACGATTTATCGTCTCGATCATATGGATCGGGATACGGATCGTGCGAGCCTGATCAGCGATGGCGCGCGATATCGCCTGGCGGATCCACCACGTCGCATAGGTCGAAAATTTATAACCGCGCTTGTATTCAAATTTATCCACAGCCTTCATAAGCCCGATATTACCCTCCTGGATGAGGTCTAAAAACGGCAGCCCGCGGTTGGTGTAGCGTTTGGCGATGGAGACGACCAGGCGCAGGTTGGACTTCGCCATGCGCGCCTTTGCGTTGTCGCTGATGCGCTTGCCGCGTTTGATCTGCTCTAAAATTTCTTTCAGCCGCTCGGGCTCAAGATTAAAGCTTTTTTTGCTCGCCTCTTTTGTCAAAAAGAGCTTTTTTATATCGACATAGGTCGAGACCATCGTAGCTTCCGGCACGCGCGCGATGATGTCGTCCTTGCTGAGCTTCGTGATATCTTTTAGGATTTTTTTGTGATTTTCGCGTAGTTCGGCGCTAAACATCGGCAGCTTGTATTCCAGGCGTTTGAGCTCCTTTTCGAAGCCCTCGTCGCTTTTTAGCGCGGTCTCCATCGATTTTACGATCTCGGTGATGAGCTTGCTAGTTGGGCCCAGATCCATGAGTTTTTCTTTTAAAATTTTCTTTTTAAACGCCAAGTTCAGCTTCGATAAAATTCCTTTGCTCTGCTTAATCGCCTCGGCGTTTTTCTCGGCAAATTTCATCCAGTCCTTTTTGGCTTTTTCGAGAGCCTTGAAGCTTTCGATGACCTTTAGAGCGCGCTTATCGTTCTTTTTGGATCGCCTTTGCTTCGCCTCGTCCGCACTTTCCTCATCCTCCTCGTCGTCATAATCCTCCTCCGATAGTTCCTCTTCGTCTTCCTCTTCACCCTCTTCGTCGCTGTCGTCAAAGCTCTTGAAAAGCTCCTTGACGCGGCGCTCGCGGTTGATTAGCGGCTCTTTATAATCTAAAATGAAATCTATCAGATATGGCACCGAGCAAAACGCGTCGATGATGATGTCCTCGCCGAGCTCGATTTTTTTGCTGATCTCGATCTCTTCTTCTTTCGTTAACAGCGGGATCTGTCCCATTTCGCGCAGATACATCCGCACCGGGCTGTCCGAACGGCTCCACTCCAAAAGCTCGACGTCGCTGGATAGATCAAATTCCTCGTCCCAGCCCTCGTCTAGCAGCTTTTTTTGCGTGGCTTCTTTGAGTTTCGCGTCCTCTAAATTTTTGATTTTGGAGATTTCTGCGGCGGAGATCAGCTCGACGTCAAATTTTCTCGTAAGCGCTTCGACTTTCTTAACGGCCGTCGCGGTGGGAGCTTTGTCGAAAAATTTTATCAGTCTTTCGTAGGTGATGTAGCTTTTTTGATTGTCGTCGAAAAATTGCTCGATGGGGCTTAAGGCGTCTTTTGGGCTCGCCATAAAATCTCCTTGTGTCGTTGTGTATTTGGTTTTGGAAAATCGGATTATACCGAAACGCTCTTTATTTTTGCTTATATACGGCGCGAATCATCTAAATTTAATAATTTTCTAAATCATAAAAATTAGGCTAAATTTTAAAATTTAGGTTATATTTTTAGCTAAATTTAAGATTACTCTCTAAAATTCCGCGTTTGCAAGACGAAAATTAGCGCGCCGAAATTCCGCCCTTTACGCCGCCGATTTAAAATTTAACGCCTACGTACTTTCTATCTCTGCGCTCTCGCGTTTAAATTTAGCCCTAAATTTCAAACGAGGAATTCCGCCCTCGTATCGGAGCGATTGAGCGGATTTTAATAAATTTGTCGGTAAAATCGCGCATCTATTTTAAAATTTAAGGCGGAAATATGGCAAAAGTATGGAAATTCGGCGATGATATCGACACCGATATTATTATCGCGGCACGCTACCTAAATACATCCGACGCGGCGGTGCTTGCGACGCATATCATGGAGGATGCGGACAAGGATTTTTCGTCCAAAATAGCTCGCGGCGACATCATCGTAGCGGGGAAAAATTTCGGCTGCGGCAGCTCGCGCGAGCACGCACCAATGGCGCTTAAGGCCGCCGGAATTTCATGCGTGATCGCAAAGAATTTCGCTAGGATTTTTTACCGAAACAGCTTCAACACCGGCTTTTTGATCCTCGAATGCGATGAGACGGACAAGATCGCGCAGGGCGACGAGCTTAGCATCGATCTAAAGGGCGGCGTAATTAAAAATTTAACTCAAAAAACGCAGTATAAATTCGGCGTGATACCGGAGTTTATGCAAAAGCTCCTCGACGCGGGCGGAGCGATAAATTATGCAAAAACAAAGATAAATTTGTAAGGAATTTGGATGAAAAAATACGACGTATGCGTGATAAAAGGCGACGGAATCGGCCCTGAGATCATCGAAGAAGCGATCAAAGTGCTCGATGCCGTAAGCCATAAATTTAATTTTGAACTAAATTTTGACTACCGCTTGATGGGCGGCGCGGCAATCGACATTATGGGCGTTCCGCTTCCAGATGAGACGCTAAATACCGCTAAATCAAGCGATGCGGTGCTTTTCGGCGCGATCGGCGGCGCTAAATGGGATGGCTTGCCGCGCGAACTGCGCCCAGAAAGCGGACTGTTAAAGATTCGCAAGGAGCTTGGAGCGTTTGCAAATTTGCGTCCTGCGATGATTTTTGATGAGCTGATAAATGCTTCGACGCTAAAGCCGGAGATCATCAAAGGCGTCGATATAATGGTGGTGCGCGAGCTTACGGGCGGGATTTATTTCGGGCAGCCGCGCGTTAAAAACGAAAAGGACGCGCTAAATACGATGTGCTACAACGTCTCTGAGATCGAGCGCGTCGCAAAAGTTGCCTTTGAGGCTGCGCTTTTGCGAAATAAAAAGATAACGCTCGTGGATAAGGCCAACGTGCTTGAAACAAGCCAGCTGTGGCGCGAGGTCGTAAGCGAGCTAGCGAAAAATTATGCGGGGATAAATTTGGAGTTTATGTACGTAGATAACGCCGCGATGCAGCTCGTGCGGGCGCCTGCGCAGTTCGACGTGATTTTGACGGAGAATTTGTTCGGCGATATTTTAAGCGATGAGGCGAGCATGATCTGCGGCTCGATCGGATTGCTTCCGAGTGCGAGTATCGGCGGTAAGGTAGGAATTTACGAGCCGATCCACGGCAGCGCGCCCGATATCGCGGGGCAGGGTATCGCAAACCCGATCGCTACGATTTTAAGCGCTGCGATGATGCTAAAATACGCATTTGGCGAAAATGAGGCCGCAGCCGCGATCGAAAGCGCCGTGCGCGCCGTGCTTCGCGACGGATACCGCACCAAGGATATCGCGCAGTACGACGCCAAAGAAATTTGCTCGACCGCAGAGATCGGCTCGATCATCGCAGATTACGCGGCTAAGGCTTAGGAGCTAGCTTTGAATGGCGCGCTAGCATACGCTATGGAGCTTGAGAAAAAAGGCGATATCTACGGCGCAATGCGGATTTGTCGCGGTATTTTACGTGATAATCCGCAAGATGGCGATGCGGCGGTGCTTTTTGCGCGGCTAAATTTGAATCATCGAGTAAGCTCTGGCGTCAATATGGCGATGCTGGAGCGCTTTTTTAGCGTCGATGCGCACAAACAAGCGGAATTTAAGAGGTGGCTAATTGATGTATGAAAATGAACTGGAAGATATCATCGAAGCAGTAAATGAGATGAAAGCACAAAAGCGCGCGCAAGATTTGGCGGTGCAGCAAGAGGGGGCTGTGAATGCAAACGGCGCTGAAGTAGAAGCGCAGGATGCTTTAAGCCCCGCTTCTTTTACGCCAGATCCTATTGCATCTAGCGCCTTAAATTCCACATCTGCACCGGATATCGCTTCATCAAACGCGCAAAATTTCACTTCCTTGGATACCAAAAATTCCACTTCGCGCTTTGTTTCATCGGACGCTTTAAATTCCGCCTTCGATCATTCAAATCCCATGGCGAGTAAGAGCTCTGCGCCTAGCAGCGTGGAATTTGCAGCGAACGCTACTTTAAAAAAATCTGCCGCAAAAGATGGAAATTTTACTTTTTCCAGCGAGGAGAATTTTAAAAACTCTGATCTTGCAAGCAGTGAAAATTCCGTGGTTTCCGTCTCTTTAAATGGAGAAAATTTTATAAATTCCGCTTCTGCAAGCGGCAAAGATTCCGCAAATTCAACCTTTGCAAGCGATGAAATTTTAAAAAGCTCCACCGCAAAATTTGACGAAAGCTTTCGTGATTTATCGGGCATCGCAGGCGAAATTTACGATAGTTTAGGCAGCGATATGAATGGGTTTGTTTCGCCGCAAAGCAGGGACGCAAACATGGTGCAAAACTCTGCCGAAAGTAAAGATTTTGAATTAGTGCTAAATTCTACGGATGACGACTCCCAAAGTGAGCAAGATTTGAAACCTCGTATTTTAGGCGCGCATTTTAAGGAACTTCGCAATGACGATTTTGGGCCTGGCTCTGATTTCAAAGAAAACGAAGCTGACGATTATTTCGGTACGGCGCATTCTAAAAAGCAGGATTTAGCGTCGCTTCAAGCTCAAAATTCCGCCGCGCTAGAGATCCGAAATGCTGCCACGCGCCAGCAAAATTTCGTTTCGCAGCCGCAGAATTTTACGATCCCTGGGGTGCGAGACGATGAGCTCGCCACGCCGCAGCTTCGCAATTCTGCCGCACAGGATATGCAAGCGGAAAGTTTTGCCTCTTATGGTGCTCAAAATTCCGCCCTGCACCAGCCCGAGGAAGCGCGACACCTTGGGGCCGCGAGACAACCTCAAGCGGGTGACAAATCAAAATATCTCGCAAATGCAGATTTTAAAATTTCAAGCGAAGCGGAGTTTTTGAGCGCGATAAAAGAGCGAATTTTAGTGCTTTTTGAGGGGCTGAACGCTTTTGAGAAGGGCGATTTGAACGCGCGTGTGGAGCTAAATTTAAAATTTATGGAATTTTTGCTTGCAAGTATCGAAAACCGACTTGAAAATCTATCAAAATGACGATTTCATCGCGCTTTTAGATTATCTTAAAAAATTTAGCTCACGCATATATCTAGTAGGCGGCTGCGTGCGCGATCATTTTTTGGGGCGGGCGAGCGCTGATGTGGATGTGGAGCTTTACGATGTGAGTCCGCACCGCTTTGAGCAAATTATGCAAGACTTCGGCGCACAGGGCGTCGGCAAGAGTTACTTTGTCTATAAATATAAAAATTTCGATGTTTCGCTGCCGCGCACCGAGAGTAAGACAGGCATCGGACACAAGGGCTTCAGTGTCGCTTTGGCTACGGACGAACATGAGGCTAGTAGGCGGCGTGATTTTACAATCAATGCGATGATGATAAACGCTATAAGCGGTAAAGTTCTCGATTTTTACGGCGGGCTTGCGGATCTGCGCGCGCGTATTTTGCGAGTGGTTGATCCACGCACTTTCGTGGAGGATAGCTTGCGCGTGTATCGCGCGGTACAGTTTGCCGCAAGATTTGAGCTTCGCACCGAGCATCACACCTTAGAGCTCATGCGTAGTATCGACGTTAGCGATCTTAGTTGCGAGCGCGTTAAAGCAGAGCTGATTAAATTTTTCCGTGCACCCATGCACCGATATGGGATGATGCTAATGCAAGAGCTAGGGCTTTACGAGCGGGTTTTTGGATTGCGGATTGATACGCGTACGCACGAGCGGCTGATGCAATTCATAGAGCACGGCGAATCTTTCGTGAGAAATGAAATGTTTTTTTTATACGCGTTTTTGAATTTTTTAGGATTAGATAAAGATAAAATTTTAAAGAATTTAGGGCTAAATTCTCTTTATAAAAGGCTACTTAGCGAGCCGTTTTTTAAGCGGGTAAGCGACGAGCGACTATGTAAAATCGCTCTAAAAATGCCGCTTAAGCAGTGGCTCGGGCTGTATTGTAAAGGTAGGGTGAAAGCGGCGAAGCGGCTTGGGATTTGGGATAAGAAATTTAAAAGCTTGGTTTGCGCCGCGGATGTCGCTCGCAATCTGCGCGGCGCTGCGATTGGCAAGGAGATTGAGAGGCTGCAAGAAGCGGAGATTAGGGCGTTTGTAGCGGCTTTAAAAGCGTAAATTTAGAGAGATTTCTGTAAAATCGCCGTTTTATTTAGGAGCTAGTTTTATGAAAAAATTCTATCGTCGCGACGAAATTTACGCGTTTTGCAAGAATGCTGCGTCTTTGCAAAAATGCGCTTTTTGCTTTGATCGCAGGCGAAATCCCGTGATTTTTGCTGCGCGAAATTTTATCTTTTATGGCGAGCGAAATTTAAATTTTTGCGGCGTAAGATTTCATAGTGCAAAGCTTAGCTCGGTAGGATTTCACGACGCGGAATTTGGCCTATTAAAATTTCATCCGTCGTGCCGCCATACCAAAAAAGCCCACGAGGCGAAGCTTTATGGATCGCGCGAATTTCGCAGATCGCATCGCTGTGGCGAGAAATTATACGAACTGTGTAGCAGTGAGGCGGAATTTTACGGCTCGCATTACAGCGAGATGAAATTTTGCAGATTAGGACATCTTGGTACAAAATCTCACAGCCTGCGTTATATTAAACGCATTAAAGCAAAATTTAGCGAGCCGTATCGCGCGTCCTGTTCTATGGGAGTAGTTGCCTCGCCGCGCCACAAAAAAATGCAAGAGCCGTATTGCTGTGAGAAAAAATCTGACGTACTGCAGCGTCGCAAAATCATGAACCTAAATTTTATTTCACAGAATTTCAAATTATGGAATTTTGCCCATTTAAATTTGCAAGGCTTTACTGCGCGAAATCCCAAGCCGCGTAATTTAGCTTTTCGAAATTCTAAATCTCAAAACTTTGCCTCGCGGAATTTTAAATCGCAAAATTCTGCTCATGCAAAATCGGTGATTTTTGATGTTTAATATCGTGTTAGTATATCCGCAGATCCACACAAACACGGGCTCCATCGGGCGTATGTGCGTCAATGCGGGGTGCCGCTTGCATCTGATCAAGCCTCTGGGATTTGTCATCGACGATAAGCATCTGCGCCGAGCTGGGCTCGATTACTGGGCAAATTTAGATCTTAAAATTTGGGAAAATTGGGACGAGTTTATGGCGGCGAACGAGAAATTTAAGCAGCGCTTCTTTTTTGCGACGACGAAGACGAACAAGCTCTACTACGAAGCGAAATTTCAGCCGGGCGATTTTTTGATTTTCGGCTCGGAGGGTCACGGGCTGCCGCTTGAGATCATGCGCACAAACCGCGAAAACTGCATCACGATCCCGATGAGCGGGGCGGGGCGCAGTTTAAATTTAGCCACCAGCGTGGGTATCGTAACCTATGAAGCGATCCGCCAAAACATCGATAAATTTGACTTTAGGAGCGCGGTTTGCGAGTTTTAGCGCTACTTTTTGCGATGTTTTTCTGCGGCGCGAGTGCGGCGGAGCTGAAAATCGCATCGTTTAACGTGCAAAATTTATTCGACGGCGTAAACGACGGCACGGAGTACGCGGACTTTGAGATCGGGCGCGGAGGCTGGAGCGAGCAAAAATACGAGCGCAAACTGCAAGCGGTAGCGGATGAGATAAGCGCGCTTAATGCCGATATTTTGGGGCTGCAAGAGATCGAAAACGAAGCTGTGCTAAAAGCACTTGCGCAGAAGGCGGGCTATAAATTCTACGCTTTTTCGCGCGCACAGACTGCACCTGCGGGTGTGGCAGTGATGTCGCGCATACCGATAAAATTTCAAAAAACTTACCGCCCGACAGAGCTTAAAACACGAGATATTTTGCGCGTTGATTTTGCGCTTGGCGGCACTGATTTTAGCTTTTATGTCGTACATATGCTCTCTGCACGCAATCCGCTTAGCGAGCGCAGGCGAAATTTCGCCTTTTTACGCGAGGTTTTGCAAGGACACCAACGCGCTATCGTAGCAGGAGATTTTAATACGAATTTCGGGCGAAATTCTTTGCTAAACGAGCTTATCGAGCGCGACGGATTTAGTGATTTATGGGCGCTACATCCCTGCTCGCAGTTAAAGCATTTTAGCTCTTGTGAGTCTCATGAAAGTGGCGCGGTGCTCGATCATATCTTACTTAGCGACGATTTTTTTAGTAGCGAGCCGGGATATAAAAAGGACAGCTTCGCTGTTGCTAAATCCTTTACCGCTTCCGATCATTTCCCGATTAGCTTCATTCTGACGGACGAAGGCGCTTTAAAATCTATGCCGAAAAAGCAAGAATTTTTAGCTAAAAATACCGCTAGCTCCGCAAAGGTCGTCACGATAGAAAAGCTTTACGGGCGCATTATAAGCGAGCCTGTGCTGATAAAAGGCGTAGTCGTGAGTTTTACAAACCGCCACGGCTTTGCGATTTCTCAAGATGGAAGTGGAGTTTTTGTCTATGGCGGCAGCGGGCTACAGCTAGGCGATAAACTCGATCTGCTAGTAAAAAAGACGAAATTTTATAAGCAAAGCTTTGAAATCGACGATTTTGAGATCGTAGCTAGAAACGGCAACGTAGGCTCTATCGCGCCATACGTTTTGCCTAGCGCATCGGTGCGGCAGCTGCGCGCAGGAGATGTGATAAGCACTATCAAAGGCGACGTTGAAGACGGCATAATTAATCTCAAAAGCGCGGGAGAGTTTAGAATTTTTCGCAAAAGCGCTCCTGTACAAAACGGCAAAAATTTAGAATTTAAAAATGCCTATTTTACGATTTATAAAGGGCAAAAGGAATTTATAGTAGAATGATACACGCCGTTATAACCGCACTTTTCGTGCTTTTTATGATATTTATGATCGTAGGATTTAACCGCGAAATGATGGAGAAAAACGAAAAACGAAATCAACGAAAAAAGGATAAAGATGGAACTACTTATTGAGATTGGGGTCGAGGAGCTGCCTGCGATCCCGTTTTTAAAAGAGCGTGCGAATATCGCGCCAAAATGGCGCGCGGTGCTTGAGGCTAACCGCATAAATAGCGACTTTCGCTTCGAATTTAGCCCGCGTAGATTCGTGCTATTTCACGAGGATTTTCCGCAACGTGGCAATGATGCGCAGATCGTAAGCACGGGCGCACCTAAGTCCGTCGCCCTAAAAGACGGCGCGTGGAGCCCTGCAGCACTAAGTTTTGCTAAAAAATGCGGCATAAGCGAAAGCGAGCTGAAATTTCGGCAGATAGGTGGCAAAGAGGTACTCTACCACGCTGCGGTGCAAAAGGGGCGCGATAGTCGTGAAATTTTGGGCGAAATGATAAAAGAGTTTTTACGATCGCTAAATTTTGGACGTGCAATGCGCTGGGGTAGCGGCGAGTTTGAGTTTATCCGTCCGATAAGAAGTATAGCCTGCGTTTTGGGCGGAGAGAACGTAGATTTTGAAATTTATGGCGTGCGAAGCGCAGCTGCATTTTTTCCGCACCGAAAATTTGGCTACGAAGCGATTAAATTTAAAGACGCCGCAGATTATTTCGCACTACTGGAGCGTAACGGCGTAATTTTAAGCGAGCAAAAAAGAAAAGATAAAATTCTAAGCGAGTTTGCAAAGCTCGAGAAAAAGCATGGCTTTAAAATTGAGGTCGATCCTGCGTTGCTGGATGAAGTAACGGCTATCACTGAGTATCCGACGGCGCTGCTAGGCAGCTTTGAGCGAGATTTTTTAAGCGTGCCAAAAGAGGTAATCATCACTTCGATGAAGGAGAATCAGCGCTATTTTCCCGTTTTCGAGGGTAAAAACTTAAGCAATCATTTCGTTGTCGTTAGTAATGCGATCACCGATGATGACGAGCTGGTGATACGCGGTAATGAAAAAGTTTTACGCGCGCGCCTAAGCGATGCTATGTTTTTTTGGAAAAGCGATTTGCAAGCGGAATTTAGTCCTGAAAAACTTAAGCAAATTTCCTATATGCAAGCTCTTGGCTCGGTTTATGATAAGCAGGTGCGCGAGCTAGCTGTAGCAAGGGCACTGAGCGCGGATTATGCTACGCAGATTGAAGCGGAGATCGGCAAAAAGGATTTCGCGCTGGATGTGGAAAATGCCGTAATGTTTAGTAAAGCAGACCTTAGCAGCACGATGGTGGGCGAATTTAGCGAGCTTCAAGGTATTATGGGCAGCTACTATGCCGCACACGCTGGACTGGCAGATCATGTATGCCGCGCGATACGCGAGCAATATCTGCCTAGTGGCGAAGATAGTGAGCTGCCAAGCGGCGCATTTAGTAGCGTAATCGCTGTGGCGATGAAATTTGAAACGCTCCTGGGGCTTTTTAGCATCAATAAAGTTCCAAGCGGCAACAAAGATCCGTATGCGCTTCGCCGCGCAGCTACGGGGCTAATTAAAATTTTACTAAATCAAGGATTGAGCTTTGATGCGAATGCGCTGGCGCAAAAGCTGGCGCCAAATTATAAGAAATTTGACATTTCTAAGCTGCTGGATTTTATGAAAGATAGATTATACGGAATTTTTGATGAGATAAATCCGTCCGTGATCAAGGCGTGCATCGCAAGCGGCGAAAACGATCTATTACGACTAAGCAAGGCCATAAAGGCGCTGGGCGAGATCGCAGCAGCAGCGGATTTCGGGGAAAATTTCGCGACTTTTAAGCGCCTAGCCAATATCATCAAGGACGAAAAAATAGGCGCGGTGGACGAAAACCTATTCGAACACGACGCTGAGCGCGCGCTAAATGCGGCGTTCAGGACTATTAAGCTCAACGAAAACGATGTGAGTGGGTATCTGCGCTCACTATTTGGGCTTAAAGGCGTGATTGATGATTTTTTTGGTAACGTAATGATAAACGTCCAGGATACCGCGATACGTGCAAATCGTATCGCAAATATCGGACAAATTTATCGCGCGTTTTTGCAGTTTGCCGATATCAAAGAGATAGGATTTTAATTTCACTTAGAGCTCATTTGCCCAAGGTTTGCACGAACCTTGGGTAGAATTTTACCGCGTAAAGGAGCGCAAATGCTAATCATCAACGCAAAATTACCAACTAAAAATCTAAAAATTACAAAATCTCTCTCGCAGCTGATTCAGGGCTTTCTTTATCGCTACTTGCCGGCTTCAGAGCACGTAGGATATAGGCACGAATCAAGCGGTAAAATTTTTAAACGCACGGTGTTTGATTTTATCTTGCGAGGAGAGGACTTGCGCGTGCGATTTGCTTCATGCGAGCCGGAGTTTGAACGTAAAATCGCGCTAGCAGTGCTAAAAGACGGGCTAAGCTTGGGTGAAATTCTATTTACGCAAACTACCGTCGAAGCAAAAAATCATAAAATTTGCGAGAACGAAGCTATTGTGCAAGGCTACGTGGCATGCGCAGTAAGCGGGCTTTTGGGGCATAAAGTCTATTTGCAGCCGCAAGATAGCAGGCATTTAGAGATGATGAAGACGAATATTTTACAGCGATTTGAGACGATTATGGGGCAAAAATATGATGGCGAAATGGAATTAAATTTATTGTGGCAAAAGCTGGGTGAGTCTGTGAAATTCTATTACGGCAACAATCGCGAGCCGGTATATGCGTGGCAGGCAAGATGGAAAATTGTAGCTAATGCAGAACTAATAAATTTGATCCTTGGCACGGGTACTGGAAGTGGGTGCATGAACTACGGAGTAGGGGTTTTGGGGGTTGTAAAGCAAAAAGAATAAGGTCACAACCTTTAAAACAATAATTTTAAATCCCAGCGGGAAACCTTATTCTTTGATCTGCATTATAGTACAATTTTTACCAAAATAAAAGGAAGTTAACCTTTAAATCAATATAACTTGAAATCTATTTGGTTTTGTGCTATAATAAGGTAAAACAATAAGGAGTTACATTTGAAAACTAAAAAAGTTCTTAATCGCATGGGAAAATACATATTGTGCATTTTGTGTATATTTTTTAGCCCTATCGTAGATGTTAAAATATTTGACATAAATTTTGGGCAGATAGAGTTCAGTATTTATTGCAATTAGTTTTTGAATCACAATAAAATATGCCTCTTAATGCCTTAATCTTATTCTGATTTCAAATCTAGAATAATTTTAGAAATATTTAAGTAAAATGGTCGTAAAATTAACTAAAATACTTAAGGTAAAAATAAAATATGGGATTAGCTCATAAACTCTATAAAATTGGCAGCCTGCTAAATGACGACGATGTTAAGGCTATGATTAAAAATTCCAATTTTAAGGATAGTGACCATATAACTTTGGCTATTGATTTTAAAATTGAGAACGGGAGGCTTCTTAGTACTCCAAAACTATCACGAACTTCATTAGACACCATAAAAACATTTTTTACAAAAAAGATAGGTGGAACTAGTAATTCATATTATTTATACCCAAACTACGAGTATCAAAACGAGAAAGATTTATATAAAAAATTCCAAGCTATTTCGCATACCTTACAAAATTCCATTTTAATCTATTCAAATCCACAAAATCATAGTTTAGCAAAGATTGTTTTTGATTATATAGATAACTACAAAAATGATGAACTTGGATTGAAAGACTTTAAGCAAGGCGATTATTTTCTGATTTTACTTATAAATGGCAAAAGTTTTTATGAGCTCATGCCGGAAGTTTTGCAAAATTATCTTAATGAATTTGTAAAGCCTCATATAGAGGACAAAAAAGGGAACGCTTTTTTAAAGGAGCAGATAGATATTGTTACCCAAGAAAAAGAACCTTGCGGGTATGATCCGAATGTCAAGTTTTTTACTATGGATAACTATGATGATAAATTTAAAGAGCAATTCATAATCCGTCTTCCTATGTCAAAAAATACAGCACAATCAGTCAAAAAAGGCTGGATGTATGCGATAAACAATCTTAAATTTTATTACAAAGGATTAGAATATATAATAATTCCATCTATGGTAAATTTTAACGAAGATATTTTTAAGAAAATGATAAATTTTCTTGAAAAATCAAATACTTTAAGTGATGAAGCTGCTAGGGAAGAGAGCTTTATTGGAAAATTGAATAAGCAAATAGAAAATTTCAAATATATTAATAGTTTTACGCTCGATATATTCTTTACGGAGGTGAATGTTACCAATTTATCTGTTAAAATATTTGCTACTCTTGAAGATGTTTTGCCAAGCAGGATAAGAGAGGTAGTGAATTTGATGCAAGAAGATCATATTACGGATGCTATGAAACGAGTTCAAGACGAGGATGATGATATCAGATTTGTATATTTAAAGGATTATTTTAGGATTACGGAACAGTTTGCTATATCTACAAATAGCATTGCAAATTTGAAAAATAAAATTTTACAAGAAAAAATATATTTAGCAAAATTGCTTTTAGGATATTTAAAAATAAGTTATCTAGAAGTTTTAAAGCGTTTTGAGCACTTTAGAGAGTTTGACGGTGAAAATAAAAGTAAATTGAAAGATGGCATAAAAGAGTGGATAATGTATCCGAATGTTTTTGTAGAAAGCGAAAACAAGGTTTTAAAATTTTTAAAAGATATAAATGCAATAAGGATGTAGAATGGAACTTTTTTCTGAATATTTTGAAAAAATATTGCTTGAGCAACCCGATTATTTTGAGAATGGCTTAATAAAAGGAGCTTATTTAATAGGCGCTTATTCAAAAGGTATTATCGATAGTTCGTATAATCCTAACGGGAAAGTTGTAAAAAAGAACGAGACGTTTAAAAAATGGTTATCGACCAAAAGAATAACGGAATCAAATTTAAAAGCTATTTTTAATAAAGCAACCTATTTTGAGAAGCTATTTAGTCTAAATACTCCCAAGAACAATGATTTATCACAATTAGTTACCACTTATTTTATATACCCAAAAAATATAAGAGTAGCCCAACAGGAGATTTCTTTCGCTTTCATTAAAGGGTTTAATGATTATGCAAAATTTAAAAAAGAAAATCAAAAACAAGGAGAAGACAATGAGTGAGTTGGCAAAACATAGTGAAATTTTATTTTTATGGGATGCAAAAATGACTAATCCTAACGGCGACATGCTAAACGATAATGCACCAAGATACGATGAAAGCGATAGAAAAGCCGTCGTTAGCGATGTTAGAGTAAAAAGGACGATCAGAGATGATCTGCAATATAGAAAAGGTAAAACCGTATTTGTAAATAACGCAGAGCAGGTACAATCGGCAGAAACCAGATTTACTGAGTTGAAGAGTACTTTAAATGAAAAAGATGATAAGAAAGTTTTTTTAAGCTGCATTGACAATAGACTTTTTGGCGGAGTAGCACCAAAAAGCAATCTTCAAATTATAGGTACAGTGCAATTTTCTTGGGCTAAATCACTAAATGAAACAGAGACCATTTTATCACAAGGAACCGGCGCTTTCGGTAAAGACAATAGCTTAAATAAGACATTTAGAACCGATAATTATATACCTTATGGGCTGTTTGCAATGTACGGTACTATAAATTCTCTAAGTGCCGATAAAACAAACGCGAGCGAAGAAGATGTTGCCGATATGCTTGATTCTATGTGGCAAGGCACCAAGTTGCTCAACACTAGGAGTAAAGTCGGACAAAAACCAAGAATGCTTATAAGGATTATCTACAAAGATACTTATATGATAGGGCTACTTGACGAGCTTGTAAGTATAGATAATGAGAACTCTCAACAGCTTCGTACTTTTAGCGAATGTGAATTAAATTTCTCGGCTCTTGTAAGGTCGTTAAAAAATATGAGTCAAAAAATAGAAAAAGTAGTAGTTTTTTATGATGATTCGGCTAAAAAGTATCTGGACAATTTTAAAAATTTAAATATAAATTTAGAGGCCAAAGAACTGTAATGTTTGCATTTAAAATTTGGGGTAAATTTGCTTGTTTTAGAGATCCTTTGGGGATTAGTCAAAATATCACTTTACCCATCCCTCCAAAAACTACGGTTTGTGGTATGTTGGCAGCTGTACTTGGCATAGATAACTATTTAAATGATGATAGATTTGACGACTTTAAATATAGCGTAATCTCATGTGCTCCTATTTTGAAAAAGAGTTTTTCGCAAAATTATATAAACGACTATACGAAATTTACAAAGTCTCATCTAAATAGTTTGCTTAAATTTGATATGCAAAAAATCTCGCTTGGTTTGCGTGACAATAAAGCTCCTCAAAAACCGATAAATAGAGAACTCTTGATTTATCCGAAGTATATAATTTTTATTGATAAATTTAAGCTTGAAGACGAAGCGATTCATAATATAAAAAATAGAATTTGTAAATTTTCATTTTATCTTGGCAATAGCGAATTTGCAGGCAATTTTGAATTCATAGAAATAACAAAATATGAAGAGAAAAAATTTGATGAAATTAATATAGATTCGTTCGTGCTTCAAGATGACGTAAAAAATATAGATTTTGAAGAAGGTATTTTATATTCTCCAATTAGTTTTGCGAGTACTTTAACGCCAGAGAGGTCTCCTGCTTCGGGCGTAAATTTAATATTATCTAACAAGCAAATAAAAGCTAGAGATATTAAGATTTACGAGATAGTTTGCGTCGATGAAATTTATCATTGTAGATTTGTATAATGCAAATTTCAAACTCTTTTAACTCGCATCCTAAAAAATCATACAATTTTCATGTAAAAAATATAAGCGATAGTTTTGATGAAAGTGATCATAAAGAGACGGCATCCTTTCACGATATTGCTAAGATTGCACAGAGATTTCAAGATTATATAAATTTAGAAGTAGAAAATTTTGCCTCAAAAGAGGACTTTGAAAAAGCCCAACAAAAGCTAAAAACAACGCATACTCTAGAGAGTGCTTTTATATATTTTTTTATTAGAGTCGATAAAGATATAAATTTTTTAGCTAATTTTTTTACTATTCTAAAACATCATTCCGATTTGCCCGATCTTAAATCTTTCTTTAGCGAGCTAGGCAATATAAAAGCAAAAATAAAAGATAAATTTAAAAAGATAGATGAAGTGATTTGTAGATCGAATTTAGAGATAAAGCCCGATGTTAATGATTTTATTGACTGTTTTTTGGATTTAGAGGCCGAGCTGGAAAAATACCAAATTTTAGATAACTACTTTATTTTTAAGAAGCGCTATTCGAGGCTTATTTTGGCAGATAAATTTGAAGCTATTTTTTCTAAATCCTATAAAAATGTAGAAATTTTAAGTGAAGAAAAAATAGATCTTTATCTTAATAAGATAGAAGATATTATAACCTCAAAGCAAACTGGCAGTAAAAACAAATACAGAACAAAAGCGAAGGAACTTATTTTTCAAAATTTTAATCATAATACGCAAAAAGATAAGTTTTTGATTAAAGCGCCCACCGGTATAGGAAAAACGTTTTTGGCTCTAAATTTGGCATTGCAAATAGCTAAAATAAAAGGCGATAAAAGACGTGTTATAACAGCTATACCATTTACCTCTATCATAGATCAAACACATAACGAATATCAAAAGATAATATCGTATCAAAACGTACTAAAATATCATCACCTAACAAGCTATAAAAGTAGTAAAAGAGATAAAGAAAAAGATAATGAAGATGAGCAAGAGCAGTTTATGCAAAAAGTATTTTTGGCTGATATTTGGCATGAGAATTTTATCGTTACGACTTTCAATCAGCTATTTTACGTATTTTTTTCAAATCACAATAGAGATAATTTAAAACTAGAAACTTTGCGAGATAGTGTTATCATAATAGACGAGATACAAAATATCCCAAGAGTTTTATTGAAGCCGATTTCTGCCGCTTTTAATGAATTTACAAAAAGATACAATATCCACTTTATACTTATGTCTGCGACTATGCCTCATATTGCAGCAGAGCTTGAAAATTTTACCGAGCTTTCAAGCCCTGTTTTATACGAGCGAGATAGGGATAGATATGAGCTCGTTTATAAGCCAAATTTAAACGATTTTGACATCCTAAAAGATGAAATTTTATCCCATAAAGATAAAAGTGTGCTTTGTGTCGTAAATACCATCTCAAAAGCTAAAAAGCTATATGAAGTTATAAAAAACAAAAGCGAGAATAAAGATAGCGTCTATCTTTTGACTACGCACCAAATTCCACTTCACAGAGTTGAGATTATTGACGAGATAAAAGTTAAATTAAGTAGTGGTAAAAAGATTATTTTGATTGCAACGCAGCTGATCGAGGCGGGGGTCGATCTTAGCTTTGATATAGGTTTTCGAGAGTTCGCTCCCTTTGGCTCTATTATTCAAGCTGCGGGTAGAGTAAATCGTGAAGGCTTGTCAGATAGGCCTGCAAAAGTTATAGTTTTTGATTATTTAGAAGGTAAATCATTCCCATATCACGATACGGATCTGCAAGAGGATAAGATAAAGGAAATTCTATCGCAAAATATAAAAGAGAGCGAAATTTATAATGTCCTAGAGAGCTATTTTGAAAGTACAAAAAATGAAACGACTAGCGTAGATTTATTGCAATACGCTAAAAACCTGGAATTTCAAACATTATTTAAAAAATTTAATGAAAATTTTATGCCAAAGCAGGAGTGGAAGGTTTCGCTTTTTGTAGAGCAGTATAGTGGGCATTTCGACAAGTTTTTAGATAATCGGGATAAATTGTTACAATCAAATGACGATAAATTTAAAATTATTGCAGAAATTAAAGATTCGGAAAAAGATTTGGGATTATATACTATATCCGTTGGTAAAAATTTACTAGAAGAACTTAAAAAAGATTATAAAACCACTTTAAAAGATTATTTTGGCAGATATATCTTACCGCCAGGCAATTTCTATAATAAATTTGATGGTTTTCTTCCTAAACTTACGATTGCCGAAGAGGTATTCGACTAATGTTTTGCAAGGACCAAATCACCGGCACGCTTGTGAATTATTACATCACCTGTAAGCGTGAGGCGTGGCTTTACGGACACAATATTCACGCCAATCAGGAAGATGAAAACATGCTGATGGGCAAGGCGCTAGCGGATATTAAAGAGAACGGTTTGCAGGAATTCGCATTTTCAAATTTGAAATTTGATAAGCTTTCCAAGCAGCGCGGACATTATCTCATCACCGAATATAAAAAGAGCCTAAAAAATCCAGAAGCAGGCAAGATGCAGCTACTTTTTTATATCTATCTTTTAAAAACAGGCTTAAATTTAAAAGAGGTGAAAGGCAAGCTAATTAGCGGCAAAACCGTCATAGCCATTGAGGATAACGCCGAAAATTTTACTAAAATCGAAACAATTCTAAACAGCATCGCCGCCCTTGTAAACGAGCCAAAGCCGCCTAAATTTAGCCCGCAAAAGATTTGCGAGAGTTGCGCTTATCGTGATTATTGCATTTAGGAGATAGAATGTACGCCATTTTATTTTACGATATTTCAAGCAGCGACGAAAAGGAGAAAAATAACGCCGCGCGCATCCGAAAGGCGGTTGAGAAGTTTCTGCCTCGCGTGCAATTCAGCGTTTTCGAGGGTGAAATCAGATCGAGCGATCTTAAAAAATTACTGGCGATTTTGCAAAAAGAATGCGCCAGCAAGCTTGATTCGGTAGTAATTTATACTTTTAATTCGCTCAAATATTCACAGCGCCTAGTCATCGGACGCGATAAAAACGAAGCGATTTTCAGCTAAAATTTAAGGATAAAGTATGCAAAAATCGGATCGCACGCATTTTATTTTGAGCCCAGGCCGATTGCGCCGCAAAGATAATAATCTATATTTCGATAAATTTAACGACGAGGGCGGAATTTTAACTAGTAAAATTTTGCCGATTAACGCAATTGATGAAATTTATATTTTGGCGCGGGTAGAGCTTGACACTTATGCTATGGCGTTTTTGGCTGATAATAACATTTTGCTGCATATTTTTAGCGCCTATCAGAGCTTTCGCGGCAGTTTTTTCCCGAATACTTCAAATTCTGTAAACAAAAGCGGCTTTGTACTTTTGGCGCAGCTGCGGGCCTTTGACGATCTTTCTAAGCGCCTTTTTATCGCTCGCGAGATTACTCGCGTTCGCATCTTAAATGCAGCCATTAATTGCAAGGCTTATGGCGTCTCGCTCGATACTACGCCGCATCTGGATGCCCTAGCGCGCGTCTGCGACATAGCAGCGGCAATGCAGTGGAAGGCGGCTTTGCCAAGCAGTATTTCGCGGCCTGGAACGAAATCATCGAGGATCAACGCAGTTTTAAATTTACGACGCGCTCCAAACGCCCGCCGGCAGATAAAATTAATGCCCTCATTAGCTATGTAAATACGCGTATTTATAACGTCTGCCTCAGCGAAATTTACAAAACCGAGCTTGATCCGCGCATCGGCTTTTTACACGAGCCAAACTACCGTGCGCTAAGTCTGCATCTAGATCTTGCAGAGATTTTTAAGCCTATTTTAGGCGATAGATTAATTTTTGGAATGTTAAATAAACGCGAGATTGTGGCAAAAGATTTTGAAACGGATGCGGGGCGTATTCGATTCGGTAAAGAAGCGGTGCAAAAAATCGAGCTAAAAATGATTGAGAAACTATCATCTTGCGCGAACGTAGCGGGACAGAGCTTAACCTGGCGTCAAATTATCCGTCGCGAGGCCAATCAGATTAAAAAATACGTCTGTGAAAGCGTGCCTTACGAGGGGCTGGTATGGCGGTAGGTCTCAGGGCTTCGAGCTTAATTTATGCTTTTTTAATCTTAACTAGAATCACTTACGCCTATAGATTACGCCCTCTTAAAATGCATGTGCTTTTGAAATAAATTTGATCTGAAGCACGGAACGGCGAACGAATTGGCTTTAAAAACACATATGTTTTTAAAATTTCAGCTTTTTATTATTCACACTTCGATTTTTGAATATCTTATATTTAGATTTTAACATTTGCACTCACGATACATATAGATAGTGATAAAGTTGCTTTTAAGATTCTGAAATGCCTAATTTTGGGCATTGAGCAATCGGGAGCTTTTTTAAATTTAGTCCATTTTAAGGCATAAAAATATATACTTCTAACACTTTCTACCTAGAAAAATGGCAAAATTCGTGCTGTAGAATTCCATCCCGTTGGGAATTGAAACATCTCACGCCTCCAAAGCGTGTGTCGCGAAGCGTAGGTAGAATTCCATCCCGTTGGGAATTGAAACCAAAAAATTTCTCACTATTTCTAGAGGAAACTTTTGGTAGAATTCCATCCCGTTGGGAATTGAAACTTTCTGCGGGTCAAAGGGGTAATTTTCTTATAGTGTAGAATTCCATCCCGTTGGGAATTGAAACAATCTTGTCCTGAGGGCAGCAATTTTAATACCTCTGTAGAATTCCATCCCGTTGGGAATTGAAACGCCAAGAGCTAAAATAAAACGACGACAACGGCAAGGTAGAATTCCATCCCGTTGGGAATTGAAACACAACAACAGGGGAAGTAGAAATCGAACTAACTTTGTAGAATTCCATCCCGTTGGGAATTGAAACAAACTGCGAAAGCAACATTCAAAAGCTCGCCATTTGGGTAGAATTCCATCCCGTTGGGAATTGAAACATGCTAAAAATGCCTCAACTGCCGCATAGACGGCAAGGTAGAATTCCATCCCGTTGGGAATTGAAACGATCAAGCACGCGGTAGCGGGTTTTTGCCGTATAGTAGAATTCCATCCCGTTGGGAATTGAAACAAAAACGTAAAAGGAATGTATGGCAGCCGTTTTCCGTAGAATTCCATCCCGTTGGGAATTGAAACAATTTCTCCGCGAAGTATTGATTTGAGGCATAGCGTAGAATTCCATCCCGTTGGGAATTGAAACAAGAGCTGTATCGCTCTAAGCTCAAACCGGTTAAGTAGAATTCCATCCCGTTGGGAATTGAAACGAAAAAAGATTAAAAAAATATAAAAAAATCTCAACGTAGAATTCCATCCCGTTGGGAATTGAAACAGCGTAATAGTAAGAAACACGGGCACCAGCTCGTGGTAGAATTCCATCCCGTTGGGAATTGAAACATCGAGATAGACGACGATACGATCTGCAACCTTGAGTAGAATTCCATCCCGTTGGGAATTGAAACTATGTAACATTTACATTTTTATAGCAGGTAAATATGTAGAATTCCATCCCGTTGGGAATTGAAACTTCTAAGTAGCGCTTTTAGTGAAGAGATAAAGCTAAAGTAGAATTCCATCCCGTTGGGAATTGAAACTATTCGTAGCTGTTTTGGGTGGCGGTGCCGTTTTGTAGAATTCCATCCCGTTGGGAATTGAAACAAATCAATAGTCTTAGACGTAATGGGGCAATTCAGTAGAATTCCATCCCGTTGGGAATTGAAACCTAATAACCCTAAAATCAGGGTTCAAATCCCTCTCTGTGTAGAATTCCATCCCGTTGGGAATTGAAACTATTTTTCCGCATTAGCGCCTACGATAATAATCCGTAGAATTCCATCCCGTTGGGAATTGAAACTCTTCGCTCCGGGCTGCGGCTCACTCTCGCCTTGAGTAGAATTCCATCCCGTTGGGAATTGAAACCGCAGATCTCTTAAATCAAAATCTCCTACCGCCCCCGTAGAATTCCATCCCGTTGGGAATTGAAACCCGATGCTTTGAACTGGATTGATATTTTTAACATATTGTAGAATTCCATCCCGTTGGGAATTGAAACGCGTAAGAAACATAAACGTATATTTCGGGGCTTGAGTAGAATTCCATCCCGTTGGGAATTGAAACTCCTCGCAAAACCCAATTCCGCTTTGGGTATATCGTAGAATTCCATCCCGTTGGGAATTGAAACCGACATTCGTTTCAGCACTATAAGGCATAGTAATAAGGTAGAATTCCATCCCGTTGGGAATTGAAACCTCGTGCGCGGAGTGAGGGTGTTTTGAGTGTCTAAGTAGAATTCCATCCCGTTGGGAATTGAAACAAAGTGAATTTACTTGGCTCAAAGCAAAATAAACCAAGTAGAATTCCATCCCGTTGGGAATTGAAACCGATGGTATAGTTGATGGTGTTGTCGAGTATTGTGTAGAATTCCATCCCGTTGGGAATTGAAACCTAAACGAACGCGTAGATCAAGGCACTAGCCGCATGTAGAATTCCATCCCGTTGGGAATTGAAACTGATATAATTCAGTCTCACAACTGATAAAGAAGTGTAGAATTCCATCCCGTTGGGAATTGAAACAATCTTGATGATTTCACTCAGATTGATTTGGACGCGTAGAATTCCATCCCGTTGGGAATTGAAACTGTCATAACTAACACCGAATTCAGTGCCGTCACCATGTAGAATTCCATCCCGTTGGGAATTGAAACATGAAAATTTTCAACCCGGCTAAAGAAATACAAGTAAGTAGAATTCCATCCCGTTGGGAATTGAAACAAAAGTATATACATCAAATAAGACTTTGGAAAACTCAGTAGAATTCCATCCCGTTGGGAATTGAAACTTTTCGATTTCATTTAAAAAGCTTTCATATCTAGGTAGAATTCCATCCCGTTGGGAATTGAAACCTCGGTCTATTCATTTTTTTAGTTTTGAGTAAGCGTAGAATTCCATCCCGTTGGGAATTGAAACGCGGCTCCTCCTGGTAATTTCCCATCCAAAACATCGCGTAGAATTCCATCCCGTTGGGAATTGAAACTTGTCTCGGCAGCACTATGCGCTAATATGTTCGCGTAGAATTCCATCCCGTTGGGAATTGAAACCAGCTATAAAAGCTACGCAGACTGCAAAGCTTATCGCGTAGAATTCCATCCCGTTGGGAATTGAAACCGGTAATCTATTCGCCGATCGTAAGAGCGGATAAAGTAGAATTCCATCCCGTTGGGAATTGAAACTAATGTGAGTTATAAAATTCACGATACCGACCCCAGTAGAATTCCATCCCGTTGGGAATTGAAACTAACTTCTAATGAAAATACTAAAAAAGCAGTAGAGTAGAATTCCATCCCGTTGGGAATTGAAACTGAATATGGAACTAACATTAAATTATGAAAATTCAACGTAGAATTCCATCCCGTTGGGAATTGAAACTCCCGCCGATGGCGAAAGCAAGGTCTGCGGTCATGTAGAATTCCATCCCGTTGGGAATTGAAACCTATAATTTTAAAATCATCACCTATGCCTTGCAGAGTAGAATTCCATCCCGTTGGGAATTGAAACCTACAATTTTAAAATCATCACCTATGCCTTGCAGAGTAGAATTCCATCCCATTGGGAATTGAAACAGCGAGAATTCAGTTTCGATATGCAAATCCGAATTGTAGAATTCCATCCCGTTGGGAATTGAAACTCAAGACGTTGCATTTAAATAAATTTGAATGCAAAGTAGAATTCCATCCCGTTGGGAATTGAAACGCGAATGCTCGCGGTACTCCCCCTGCTTTTGTGGGTAGAATTCCATCCCGTTGGGAATTGAAACTATGCATTAATTTATTAATTTTAAGAATCCTTTCAGTAGAATTCCATCCCGTTGGGAATTGAAACGTAGTGTGATTCGCCAATGCGAGTTTATTCGCATCTCGTAGAATTCCATCCCGTTGGGAATTGAAACGCCTCGCTCGGGTAAAACATCTGCACGACGTTTTGTAGAATTCCATCCCGTTGGGAATTGAAACGTAGTAATATAACATCTATCCTCGACGGGAATTTCGGTAGAATTCCATCCCGTTGGGAATTGAAACGCAATAAGCTCATCAATATCGGAACCGAGATCGAGTAGAATTCCATCCCGTTGGGAATTGAAACAAAAGCTCATTGAGTAGCATCGTAAAGCCCCTAAAACGTAGAATTCCATCCCGTTGGGAATTGAAACTCAAGTTGCGTTTTTTCTTGCTTTTCTTGCTTTTGTAGAATTCCATCCCGTTGGGAATTGAAACTGCAAAAACGCTAAGCCAAAACGTAGTTAAGGCAGCGTAGAATTCCATCCCGTTGGGAATTGAAACCTTTGCGGAGATTTCGGGCGTGCCCGTGAGGTGTCGCGTAGAATTCCATCCCGTTGGGAATTGAAACAAATTTCCGCTGATTAAAATGCCGTCCGCCTCCAGGTAGAATTCCATCCCGTTGGGAATTGAAACTCACGAGAAAGGGCAAACCGAAAAGGTCGAAAAGGCGTAGAATTCCATCCCGTTGGGAATTGAAACTGCGGCGGGGCTCACGGTGCATCAAATGAGAGTAGGTAGAATTCCATCCCGTTGGGAATTGAAACAGCTCATCAGCCTAAATGCCAAATACGGCGATCTATAGTAGAATTCCATCCCGTTGGGAATTGAAACGGCGATGAAGCCGTAAAGGACAAACTAGACGAATATAGTAGAATTCCATCCCGTTGGGAATTGAAACACGACGAAATAGCGATCAAAATCATAAAAGAACAAGGTAGAATTCCATCCCGTTGGGAATTGAAACTATCCATCCTCTACTGCCTTATAAAAACTATTCAGCGTAGAATTCCATCCCGTTGGGAATTGAAACATTGTATAACTAAAATTTACATATTGCCTATTTTAGAGTAGAATTCCATCCCGTTGGGAATTGAAACCGCGTAATGCCGATACGGGCGAGTTTCATCCGCATTGTAGAATTCCATCTCGTTGGGAATTGAAACTTCTGCCACTGCATTTTATAGCGTCCCGCAGGGATGTGGAATAATTCTATCCTTTGGGAATTGAAACGCCTAAATGGGCTTATTGCACGATTCGCGTAGGAGGTAGAATTTATCTTGTTGAAATCAAATCGGATTTACGCGATACGCCTTTTGCGGCGGGAATGGATAGAATTCTCATCTCGCTATAAAATTTAAAAAGATTAGTTATGGCTGGGATAGGATACAACATGGGGTACTTATATGAAATTCATTCGGTTTTAATTCACCTACTAAATATGTTAAATTTATGGGTTACGAATGAAATTTTGGAGTTACTCACAAATTAAAATTTTAACGAACTATATATTTGCCGCAATATAAATAGATTTAAATGCAACTCATTTAATAGCAATTCAAAATATTTGTAAAAATGCACGCCAGGGATCTTAAAAGCTAGGTTAAAGAAGGAATTCTGCATTAATTTTAATTAAATACGCTACAAATTTAAGATCATGTGTCAAAGTTAGAATTTAAAATTAAATTAGATGATGTCAAAGAGGCAGAAAGATGGAAAAAATTTTATAAAGCAGAATTTGGTAGCATCCTCTGAAACTGCAAAACAAAGAATATCGGCGTGGTCGTCATAAAAAGGAAAAATCATCTAAATTTAATGGATGTTACCGCCTTTGCCACATAAAGTATAATAAATAAATGCCTCCGCCAGTTATTTTTTAAAATTTTTAAAAAATTTCTTCAAAAGTGCCTTGTAAAAGATCGCTAATTTCGACTCTTTTTTCTCATAAATCACGCGAAAGATGCCCTGTAGATCCAGCTTTTCTTGCAAAGTAATGTTTTGCACTCTACTCTCCTATAAGTTTTTTTATCTTATGCAGCACAAACGCAGCGTCGTCGCTATCGAGCTCGCACAACATCTGACATATCGCGGTCGCGGCTTGCGGCTTGGTCGTGCCCAAGCGCCAGTCCTGATACGTCCGCATCGACACGCCTAACCTCTGCGCCATCGCGGCGTGCGAGATTTTTTTGCCGTTGTTTTTGGCTTCGACGGCATTGTGCAAAATGTTGAATATATCGCTCGTTTCTAACATATGAAAATTATACAAATTTATTCGTTAATTATACATAAAATCGTATAAAATGAATAAAAATCGTGTTATTCATAAGTAAAAATATCAAAACACTTCGTTTATCCGTGTGAATTATACAGAATACTGCATAAAATAAACATAAAATTTTATAAAATTTTGCATATTATGCCGTAAAGACGAACCGACTTGCGCAAATAGGTGTCTTATCGATCGGCACATTAAATTTTAACCGGGATAGATGAAATTTTAATATCGAAGCTTTTGGGATTTGATTTTTTTGATCGGTTCTGGTAGCAATTACGAACAAGATGGAATTTTACCCTATGCCGAGCCATATCTGCCGGTACAAAGAGCGTTTCAATTCCTAGTGGAATAGAATTCTACGGAAAGGCGATGAATGCGGGATATGTGAGTTTCGCATTTCAATTCCCGTTGGGAATTGAAACTAGATGGCATTTAAGCGGCTGTTGTCGATTTTGCGTAGAATTCCATCCCGTTGGGAATTGAAACTTTTCCAAAAACGAGCACGCGTTTTGCACTCTCGGTAGAATTCCATCCCGTTGGGAATTGAAACTTATTGAGCGCCTCTTTTGCTGCGCTAAGCGAACGATAGAATTCCATCCCGTTGGGAATTGAAACCTGGAATAAGAGCCTACGACTTTCGTTCCTTGCGGGGTAGAATTTCATCCTCTTGGGAATTAAAATGCTCTATTTAAAGCTTCATTTGTTCCTCTTACATAGTAGCATTCTGTAGAATTTACCGAGCCGAATTCTGCCTGATAAAATTTTTACCAAATTAAATTCCGGCTTAGATTTTAAAATTTATCGAGCAAGGCTCCGCATCTCAGAGCTTAGAATTTCAAATTTAAGAAACAGTGACTTCAAGCTGCGTGGTTCAAAAAGCGAGGATTTAGATTATAAAATTTAAGAAGGCAGGTAGGATTAGAATTTTAAAATTCGAAGTCGATAACCGAAATTTCAGACTTCGAAACCTAAAATTTTAAATCCGAAGCGGAATCAAATTTTAAAATAATTTCAAAATTTACCCCTTTTAAATTTACATATCTCAAGCTCTATTCATAAAATTTTACGTATTAATTTACGCAAAATTTGGTCAAAAAAGATGATCTCATAAACTTATCCGCATTAAATTTTATCTCTTCTTTTTAGAATGAAAACCGCCACGGACGCAATTATTAGCGATGATAAAGCGCTTATCATCATTATGCTAAAATTAAAATTTGAGCGATCAAACAGATGACCCAACAAGGTCAAATCGGCTCTTGTTAGGATTATCACAGCTAGCGAATAGGTATAAAATAGACTTATAAAAAATGTAGATGCGCCGGATATTTTATCCAGCAGAATAAAAGTCTTTATTTTAGAAAATACAAAGCAGCAGATGATTAGAGGCAAAATCACCGTCGCGCAAAATAGATACAATATCATAGCGCCGAAAATATCGCTTTCGCTATCGCTCGCTTCTTCGTGCTACGTTAGTTTAAAAGCTTTCATAACGATAGAAAGCGGATTCGCGATATCGTAACCGCTATACTCCGCCAAAAAAACCGCATCTATGCTGGCAAATATAACGCCCAAGCAATCTATAGTAAAAATGAGCAAGGCGATCCAGAATAAAATCCTCACCCCTTTTAGCTCAAAACATTTTTTAATGAACTCTATTATCACCCTGCCCCCCAATTCATATAGCTTTTAAGATCAATTTGGCTTTTATATCGCGTTTCATTTCGGCGCTTTTAAAGACATTTTATCGTAATTTCTCATCAAATTTTAGCCTTTCGCTGCGCTAAATTTTAAAATTTACCGAGCTGAATTCTGATCGGATAAAAAACTATTTATCCTTTTCTTGCATCTATCAACGTGACTTTATAATTTTCACCTTGCTTATTGTTCTCGCGTCATTTTTTATCCTTTATATTTAATCGTGCAGAAAAGTTACGACTTCGTGTTCTTTTGGAACATATTCCCTATTTTCAATGCCGCCACTACCATACTCAGACAAGGCTTCATTTAAAATTTTATAAAGCTCGTCTATCGAAATAT